>OLWL01000083.1_pt1 | contig 71403 bp, 60 predicted proteins | sample 1674151 | NCBI WGS metagenome assembly OLWL01 (sample SAMEA103958148, study PRJEB25191) | human gut metagenome
ACCTCATCTGCCGCAAGCGGCATCTTCCCCTCAAGCTCCGCAAGGGGAAGACAATATGGTGCGGCGCAAATTTTGCACTAATATAGCACAATATCATGGGCTGCGAGGTAACTACGGTTTTCTCCGCAGTTCCGAACCGGGCTACCGCAATAAATGCATCCGCAATATTTTAATGCGCCTCTAAAAATACGGTTTCCTCCGCAGTCTCGAACCGGGACACCGCAATATGCGTATCCGTAGCTGCGTCAATGCGCCTCTAAAAAAATGTGGAGTTCGAAGATGCGGAGCCAGGGGAAGCTCAGGTCTTTGACGGAAAGCGAGCCGAAGCCGGCGGTGCCGCCGTCAAGATCGGTGAGATACGAGCTGTGCGCGAGGTTATCGAGCACGGGCGCTGCGCTTTCGTCGAGCAGCTGCCGGGCTTTCGTCAGAACGACGTCGGGATCGGTGCCGCTGCGGCAGAAATTATCCGGATCGCCGCCAAGCTCGCCGCGAATGTAGGCGTCAAGCTCGATCTTCACGTCGTTTTTATAGCAGATGTCCTTTATCAGCGAGTCGGCGAGGGTGCGGCGGAAATCGTCGAGCTGAGCCTGGGTCTCGGGTCCGCCCTGCGCAAGGCACAGCCAACGTGCGACGCCGTTTGCAAGAGCAATGCCGCTTGCGTTTGCAAGGTCGTAGTACCCGGCGTAGCCCATGAGGAAGCCAAGCTCGGTGCTCTTGACGAGCCGGGACTGGAAATCTGCGCCGTACTTATTGCGCGAGGCATCCATCAAAACGGTCGCAACGCCGTTTTTCCGGTTTTCTTTCAGCGCGGCTATCGCGTCGCTTATGTATTGGCTCTTTTTGCTCTCGTCGGCAGGCATGGTCAGCACGATAAGCTCCAGCCTGTTTTCGGTGTCGGAATCTGTCGAATCAAGGCCGAGATAGTCAAGATGCGCAGCCACAACCTCGGCCGCGGTCTGGTGGTCATAGGCGCTCATGGCGCTGTTTTCGCTGCCGCCGAAGTAGCGGACGCGCAGCTCGGGCAGCGCGCCGGAACAGTCAAGCTCGGCGTACATTTTGCACACGGCGAGCATGCCGTCCTCGTCCGCGCCGGACAGCACCGCACCGCGGCCGTCGATCGCACGGCGCAGCCACGCAAGCTCGTTTGTCTGGATGCTCGCAGACGGCGCGGAGTCGTCAACGCCGATGAGAAAACGCACATTGTCCATGCCCTCGGTCGCCTTGAGCGCGCAGTCGATAAGCTCAAGCTTGCGCTCGCGCGCCTTGAAGTATGCGGAGGTAATGTCCTCGTCAAAGTCAATGACGCTGCCGCTTTCGTCAAGCGGATAGTTCTTCACAATGTTCTCTATCGTCAGCTCGTCGCCGCTCAGCTCCGGGCGCGCGAGCATCGCGTACTCGCGCAGGTCATTGTAGTCCTCAAGCGTGTTGCCGTCGTAGCCGACAGTCGGCGCAAGGCGCATGACCGTGTCGATGACCCATATCTCGTTCTCGGGCGCGGACAGCGTGGCAAACAGGCTTTCGATAAGCTCCGTCTCCGTCATCGTCGTGCCGTCGCCGAGGGTCACGTCCGCGCCGGTGAAGCAGCGCGAGTTGACAAGTCCGCCCGACAGGAGCTGGTCGAGCGACAGGATGTATCTGTCGCAGCCCGACTTCTCCTGCTCGAGCACCCACTCGTACAGCGTCGCGCGGTCGCCGTATTTAAGGCCGCTTTCGCCCATCGGCTGCTCGTCCAGCCGCGTGCGGTAGTCCTCCGCGTCCGGCATGACAAGCTCGTACCCGAGCGAGCCTGCCAGGTACTCGACCCTGTCCGTATTCACCGGCCGGTCGTCCAGCGGAACATACGCAACGCGCGTCTCTTCCACGTCGGCATCCGGCAGCTTCTGAGTATCGGGCACGGGCGCCGTGCAGCCTGCAAGCATCACAAGCGCAAGCGCTCCGCTTAGTAATTTTCTCTTCATTCCTTCTCCTTTTTAGTAGCGATTTGCCGCACCTACGGATACATCCATCTCTGGTAGCCCGGTTCGGAACAATGGATAAAACCATAGTTACCTCGCACCACATGAGATTGTGCTAAATTAGTGCAAAATTCGGCTGCACCCCATTGTCTCACCTGTCAAGGGGAGCCAATGGGATGCGGTGCAAAATTCAGCAGCGCACTAATGTAGCGCGAGGCACGCACGGTTTATTCCAACGTTCCGAACCGGGCTACCGCAAAACTCAACGTCGCACTAACGTAGCGCGCGGCAGCTATGGTTTCCACAGCAGTCCCGAACCGGGCAACCGGAAATATACGTATCCGTAGCTGCGTCAATGCGCCTCCGAAAAATCTTTGATGAATTTGCGGGCCTGATCGACGATGCGCGCGTTTGATTTCAGGCGCAGGCTGACGCGCGGCGCGGTGCCGGCCTCGACCTTGAGCACGCCCTTGTACTCGGGGCGCGCGTAGAGCGCGGAGATGCGCTCCATGTCAAAATCGCGCAGGGCGAATATGAGCTTGCCGGACTTCTGCGAAATGTCGCTTATGCCGGCCTTTCCGGCCTCGCCGCGCAAAAGCGCGACGTGGATAAGCGCGCTCACGCCCGAGGGCAGGTCGCCGAAGCGGTCGATAAGCTCGTCGATGAGATCGTCGGCCTCGTCCTCGGTGCGCAAAAGCGCGATGCGCCGGTAGATATCCATGCGCTGCCCCTCGGCCGGGATATATGCCTCGGGGATGTTCGCCGCAACGGCGAGATCGGCCGAGCACTCGGCGCGATGCTCGACCTTGACGCCGCGCTCCTCGAGCACGGCCTCGCTGAGCAGCTTCATGTACATATCGTAGCCCACGTCGGTCATATGCCCCGACTGCTCCGCGCCGAGAAGGCTGCCTGCGCCGCGAATTTCAAGGTCGCGCATGGCGATCTTGAAGCCCGAGCCGAACTCGGCAAACTCGCGGATTGCCTCGAGGCGCTTTTCCGCGACCTCGGTGAGCACCTTGTTCTGGCGGAAGGTGAGGTAGGCCGAGGCGCGGCGCGTGCTGCGTCCGACGCGGCCGCGGATCTGGTGCAGCTGCGCAAGACCCATTTTGTCGGCGTCCTCGATGATAAGCGTATTGACGTTTGGTATGTCGATTCCGGTTTCGATGATCGTCGTGCAGACGAGCACCTGAGTTTTGCCCTCGGTGACGTCCTCCATGACCGAGGCGAGCATTTCTTTGTCCATCTGTCCGTGCGCAACGCCGACGGTGACCTCGTTATCGAGCATCTCGCGTATCTTTATCGCGGTGCGCTCGATGCTGTCGATGCGGTTGTGCAGGTAATACACCTGGCCGCCGCGCTGGATCTCGCGGCGTATCGCGTCGCAGATAATGCCCCAGTCGTGCTCCATGACAAAGGTCTGCACCGGGAGTCTGTCCTGCGGCGGCTCGTCGATCGAGGACATGTCGCGTATGCCCGAAAGCGCCATATTAAGCGTGCGCGGAATGGGCGTTGCCGACAGCGTGAGAACGTCCACGCCGCGGCTCATTTCCTTTATGTGCTCCTTGTGGCCGACGCCGAAGCGCTGCTCCTCGTCAACGATAAGAAGCCCGAGGCTTTTGAATTTGACGTCCTTTTGCAGCAGCCTGTGGGTGCCGACGACGAGATCGCACTTGCCGGTTTTAAGGTCGTCGAGCGTTTTTTGTATCTGCGCCGGGGTGCGGAAGCGGCTGAGCACCTCGACGGTTATCGGGAAGCCGAAAAATCGCTGCACGGCGGTCTGGTAATGCTGCTGGGCGAGCACCGTTGTCGGCACGAGTATCGCCGCCTGGCGGTTATCGAGGATGCACTTCATCGCCGCACGCAGCGCGACCTCCGTTTTGCCGTAGCCGACGTCGCCGCACAGCAGCCTATCCATCGGCGTTTCCGACTCCATGTCGGCCTTTATCTCGCTTATGCAGCGCAGCTGATCGTCGGTCTCGGTGTAGCCGAAGTTATCCTCAAACTCGCGCTGCCACGGCGAATCGGGTGCGAATGCGTGGCCCGGTATGCGCGCACGCTCGGCATACAGCTTTATAAGCTCGCCGGCAAGCTTCTTCGTCGCGGCTTTGGCGCGCGAGCGCGCACGCGACCACTCAGCGCCGCCCATTTTTGAGAGCTTAACGTGCTGATTCTCGGCCGCGCCGAGATATTTCGTCACCATGTCCAGCGCCGTTGCCGGAACATAAAGCGTGTCTGTTCCGGCGTAGCGGATCATGATATAGTCCTTTTCAAAGCCGTCCACCTTCATCTTTTTTATGCCGGCAAAGCGGCCGATGCCGTGAACCTCGTGGACGACAAGATCCCCCGGAGCAAGGTCTGCGTAGGAGTTTATGCGCTGCCTGTTCGACGGGGCTTTTTTGTTTTTATGCTTATGCTCGCGCACGCGCAGAAGCTGCATATCGCTTATGACGGCAAGCTTTATGCCGGGATACTCCATGCCTGCCGACATGCCGCCGACGGATATAGTGCAGCAGCCCTCCTCCGGCAGCTTTTCAAGCGTTTCCTGAACATAGGCGATGATGCCCGAATCCTTCAGGAAGCTTTGCAGAAGCTCCGCCCTGCGCATGTCACCGGCAAGAACTACGACCCGGAACCCCTGCTTGAGATACGCCGAAACGTCCTCGGCCGCGGTCTTGACAGAGCCTGCGTACGACGGCAGCTGCTTTGCCGGGATGCTCGCGAGCGTTTTCGGCTCCACGGGGTAGCGCCCGACGGTGAATGCGTCTGCCATGTACAGCGCATGCTCGGACAAGACATTCGTCAGCTCATCCCAGCTTATGCGGAACGACGGTGCGTCGGTCGCGACCATGCCGCTTTTGACAAGCTCGCTCAGATCGTCGCCGAGCTGCTTTGCAAAGCCCTTTGCTCTGTCCGCGCATCTGGGCGGCTGGTCGAGGAAAACCACCGCCTCCTCGGGTATGTAGTCCGCGCCCGAGGCCTTTTCGTACAGAAACGGCATGTATCTGTCGGCGTATTCGATCTTAACATTCTGCTCGAGCCGCTCGATATCCGCGCGCAGATTCTGCTCAAGCTGCCGCAGCTGCTGCGAGCTTTTGTGCCTTGCGCATTTATCCGCAGCCGCGCGCAGTGCGTCCGTAAGCGACTCCGTTCCGCCGGAGGCGAGCGTCATAAGGCTCTCTGCCGCCGGTAGTATTCGACAAAATTCGACGCTTTCCGTTCTGCGCTGGGTCTTTATGTCGAAAAAGCCCATGCTGTCGATATCGTCGCCCCAGAATTCAATGCGCACAGGCTCGGGATACGCCGGCGAGAAAAAGTCGATTATTCCGCCGCGCCGGGCAAACTGTCCCGTGCCCTCGACCTGCTCGCAGCGGGTGTAGCCGCAGCGCAGAAGCGCCGCCTCCAGCTCCTCGGGAGGGCATGGCTCGCCGTCTTTCACCGTAAAAGCGGCTTTGCCGAGCGTCTGAGGCGGTATTGCGCGCTGCATGAGCGCCGATACCGTTGCTACCGTAACCGGGCTTTCGCCGCATCTGAGGGCGTTTAAAACATAAAGGCGCTTCTGCTCGGCCTCTCTGGACGCGGCCAGCGAGGGGTAAAACGTGAAGTCGCGCGAGTACAGCGTGTTTACCGGCCGGCCGAGCATGGCCTCGAGGTCGCGCGAGAAGCTCTCTGCCGCGCTGTCGTCCGGGCACACCACGAACATCGGCAGCTCCAGCTTTTCATAAAGCGCCGCGGCAAGGTTTACCCTGTGTATGCCCGAAAGTCCCGAAACGAGCGCAGGAAGCCCTCCGCTCTCCATCAGACCCGGGAGGGCGGCTGCTTCCTTGTTTTCAAAAATCTGCTGATTGAGTATTTTCATAGTCCAAATATTATACCTTTTTTTTATATCGAATTCAAGTTTTTCAGAGGCGCATTGGCGCACCTACGGATACTCATATCTCTGGTATCCCGGTATCGAGACATTGGTAAAAACCGTAGCTGCTACGCAACCCGGTAGTGCGTTGCAAAGTTTTTTGCCGCACCTTGTAGGGAACGGATAAATCCGTTCCCTACAAGTTTGTGTTGCAAAACGCAGCAGCGCACTTGCGTTACGCGAAACGCTACGGTTTCCTGCGCAACCGCGAACCGGGTCACCAGAGATAAATGTATCCGTAGCTGCGTCAATGCGCCACCGAAACCCCTCGGCAGCAAGCTGCCTGCTCCCCTTGACAGGAGAGCCAATGGGAGGCGGCAAAAACTCAGCATTGCACTTGCGTTACGCGAAACGTCACGGTTTCCTCCATTGTTCCGAACCGGGCTACCAGAGATATATGTATCCGTAGCTGCGTCAATGCGCCTCTAAAAAAGCGCCTCTAAAAAAGCCCTTTCCCTACGAATCTATATCTTATAGATATAATATATAATATACTACATTAATTATAATATATTTATATTGCAAAGGGGGTGGGGATTTGATATAATATATTAATTTCAAAAATGGGGTAATTTGCGAATAAACGAGGATCTGTATATGAGCGTTAATTCACTGAACGATATATGGCAGGCGGTGCTGGGCGTGCTGGGTCAGAACCTGACGGACACGGCCATTTCCACCTGGTTTGAGGATTGCGAGCCGGTCGAGATCGACGGCAGCACCCTTGTTCTCAAGACAAGCTCGGACTTTAAGCGCGACATTATAGTTAAGCGCTTTGCCGAGACTATAAAAAACGCGATGAGCGACATTTTTTCGACCGAGTTCACTGTCAAAGTGCTCACCGAGGACGAGCTTGGCGACTATGAAGAGCGCAAGGCCGACAACGATCCCCTGCCCGAGATGGCAGGCTACACCTTCGATCGCTTCATCGTCGGAAACTCCAACAAGTTTGCGCACAATGCCGCCGTTGCCGTCGCACACAAGCCCGGCAGCGCGTACAATCCTCTGTTTATCTACGGCAACTCCGGCCTTGGAAAAACGCATCTGCTGCTGGCCATCGGCCAGTATATACGCGAGAATAATCCACGTGCGAAAATTGCCTACATAAAGGGCGATGAGTTCACAAATCAGCTGCTGAAGTCCATCAAAGAGGGCACGGGCGAGGAATTCCGCATGAAATACCGCAACGTTGACCTCTTCCTCGTTGACGATATCCAGTTCATCGCCGGCAAGCAAGCCACGCAGGAGGAGTTTTTCCACACCTTCAACAACATTTACGAGGCCGGTCACCAGATAGTAATCACCTCCGACCGTCCGCCGATTGAGATGAGCCTGCTCGACGATCGTCTTATGAGCCGCTTCCAGGGCGGACTTATGGCGGATATACAGCCGCCGGACATTGAAACGCGCATGGTGATAACCCGTGCCAAGGCAGCGCAGCTCGGCCTCGTTCTGGAGGACGATGCGGTCGCGTATATCGCCGAGACGATAACCTCGAACGTACGTCAGATCGAGGGTGTCATAAAGCGCCTTACGGCGTATAGGGAAATACTCGACAGCACCATTGACACCGCCGCCGTCAAGCGCGCGATAAAGGACGTTGTGCGCATCGGGACATTCATCCCCTCGCCGCAGCTCATCATCCGCGAAAGCGCGCGGTATTTCCAGCTCTCCGAGGAGGATCTGCGCGGACAGAACCGCAGCAAGGCAACTGCCACCGCGCGTCAGATATCCATGTATCTTATCCGCACGCTCACCAATCTTCCGCTTAAGGAGATCGGCGCAGAGTACGGCGACAGAAACCATTCGACAGTTCTCTCCTCCATCCGCAAGGTCGAGGAGATGATAAAGGAAGATCCCATGTATTCCGCCGCCGTCCGCGATATAACCTCGAACATTAATTCTCAATGAGCTGATAGCTGTTAGCTTATAGCAATTAGTAGGGAACGGATAAATCCGTTCCTCGTATAACGGTTTAGTCAGCACCCACCGGTCGGGACATCGCAAAAACCGTATCGGTACCAGCGTAAATACGCCACTAAAAAGCCTTCCCCTGCGGAGCTTGAGGGGAAGACAATTGGGTACAGTGCAAATCTTAGCAGCACACTTTCGGGAAGCGCGGCACGCACGGTTTTCACCAATGTTTCGATACCGGGACACCATAAAACGTAGCTTGCACTAACGCAGCGCGAGGCAACCACGGTTTCCTCCGCACCCTCGATACCGGGCAACCAGAGATAAGCGTATCCGTGACTGCGTCAAATCGCCTCTAAAAAATCGCAACTAAAAAGAATTTACGGGGATTTTACATTGGGATGGTATTTTACATTACGCTTTACAATTAAAATTAAGGCAAAGCGAGGTAATGACAATGATATTTTGTGTTGAAGACGACGCAGGCATCCGCGATCTGATGATATACACGCTCAACGCCTCGGGATTCCGGGCAGTGGGCTTTGAAAATGCAAAGGAGTTTTACACGGCCCTGGCCGACACTGTGCCTGAGCTAATAATGCTCGACATCATGCTGCCGGGCGAGGACGGCATATCGATCCTCAAGCGCCTGAAAGCCGACGCGCGCACGGCCGACATCCCGGTCATTATGGCGACGGCCAAGGGCAACGAGTACGACAAGGTCATCGGCCTTGACCTCGGCGCGGACGACTATCTTGCAAAGCCGTTCGGCATGATGGAGATGGCCTCGCGGGTTCGAGCAGTGCTGCGCCGCAGCGGCCGCGCGGCGGAAAAGCAGCTTATCCGCGTCGGCGGCCTTGAGATGAACCTCGGCGAGCACATCGTCACAGCCGACGGCATCCGCGTCCAGCTCACGCTCAAGGAGTTTGAGCTGCTGCGCACATTCATTACAAACCCCGGCCGGGCGTTCACGCGCGAGCAGCTGCTGTCCTCGGTCTGGTGCGAGGATTTTCTGGGCGAAACGCGCACGGTTGACGTCCACGTCGGCACGCTGCGCCAGAAGCTCGGCTCCTGCGGCAAGTATATCCGCACCGTGCGCGGCGTGGGCTATAAGCTGGAGGTGTAGCGGCAATGACAAAACGCATTTTTCGTTCGATCTTCGCCGTCGCAGCCGTGGTGCTGCTTGCGTCGTTCGTTCTCATCACGGGCGTTCTTTACGAGTATTTTTCAAACAAGCAGATGGATCAGCTCAACATGCAGACCCACCTTGCCGCGCAGGGCGTCGAGTCCGCCGGCGCGGATTATTTCAATGATATGGACATCGACGGCTGCCGTATAACCTGGATCGCCGCCGACGGCACGGTATTATACGACAGCCAGGCGCAGCAGTCGGGCATGGAAAACCACGCCGACCGCGAAGAGGTGCAGCAGGCGCTGAAAACCGGCCACGGCGAGAGCATGCGCTACTCCACGACGCTCATGGAGCGCCAGCTATATTCCGCCGACCGCCTGCCCGACGGCACGGTCGTGCGCATTTCGGACATGCAGTACACGCCGCTGACGCTGATCCTCGGCATGCTCCGGCCGGTCATCATCATTGCGCTGCTTGCGCTGCTGCTGTCGCTGTTTTTGGCATCGCGCATGTCAAAGCGCATCGTCAAGCCCCTCAACGAGCTGAGCCTCGACAATGCCGACAAGATCGAGACCTATCCCGAGCTTGAGCCGCTGACCGATAAGCTCAGGAGCCAGCAAAATCAGCTGCGCGAGCAGGAGACCGAGCTGCGCCGCCGCCGCGACGAGTTCGAGGCCGCGACCGGCAACATGACCGAGGGACTGGTCCTGCTAAACGAGCAGGGCAGCGTGCTGAGCATCAATCGCTCGGCAACGCACATCCTCGACATAAGCCGCTACTGCATCGGCAAGGATATCCGCGCCGTCAGCGCCGTGCCGCAGCTGCGCGAGCTTGCCGAAAAGGCGCTCGGCGGCGAGCACTGCGAGGCGCACGCGTGCCTCGTCGGCGTGAGCTACAGGCTCTACGCAAGCCCCGTCACCTCCGGCGATAAGGTCACCGGCGCCGTGCTCCTGATGCTCGACACCACCGAGAAGGAGCAGGCCGAGCAGCTGCGCCGCGAGTTTTCCGCCAATGTTTCGCACGAGCTGAAGTCGCCGCTGCACACCATCTCCGGCTGCGCGGAGCTTCTGGCAAACGGCATCGTCAAGCCCGAGGACGTTCCGCATTTCCTCAGCCAGATCCAGTCCGAGGCAAAGCGCATGATTGCGCTCATCGAGGACATCATCAAGCTTTCGCACCTCGACGAGGGCGCGGAGGACATGCAGCGCGAGGATGTTGATCTGCTCGCCGTCGCGCGCCGCCAGGCCGATAACCTCTCGCAGGCGGCCGAAAGTGCGCAGGTTTCGCTCTCCGTCAGCGGCGAGAGCGCCGTCGTAAACGGCATTCCGCAGCTTCTCGACGCGATAGTTCACAATCTCAGCGAAAATGCGATCAAATACAACCACCCCGGCGGCTTTGTCAAAGTCAACGTCCGGCGCGAGGGCGGCTCGGCGCTGCTGACGGTCGAGGATAACGGCATCGGCATTCCGCCCGAGCAGCAGGAGCGCATTTTCGAGCGCTTCTACCGCGTTGACAAGAGCCACTCCAAGGAGGTCGGCGGCACCGGCCTCGGCCTTTCGATCGTAAAGCATGCCGCCGCGCTGCACAATGCGAAAATTAACGTCGTCTCCGCCCCCGGCAAAGGCACCGTCATCACCGTGGCTTTTTAGTGGCGCATTGACGCAGCTACGGATACGTATATTCTGGTAGCCCGGTTCGGAACATTGGCGGAAACCGTAACGTTTCGCCATACATTAGATTGTGCTATATTAGTGCAAAACTTTGTCTGCACCCCATTGTCTTCCCCTTGCGGAGCTTGAGGGGAAGATGCCGCTTGCAGCAGATGAGGTGTAAATAAATCCGCGCCGTAGGCGCCACTTTGTTGCTATATGTAACGGTTTTGCCTGCACCAAAATCCATAGCCGTAGGGAACGGATTTATCCGTTCCGCTTGTATCGGTTTCGCCGTCATCCACCGGTCGGGCTGACGCAATAAATGTATCGGTACAACGCTAAAGCGCCTCTAAAAATGCGCCTCTGAAAAAATGTGGCGGTTAGCACCGCAGATTTAATAACACCTCATCCGTCACCAAAGGTGACACCTTCCCCTCAAGCTCCGCAAGGGGAAGACAAAAAGAGTGCGATGGAAAACTCAGCATCACACTACTGGGTCGCGAGGCAACCACGGTTTTGTCAGCAGTCCCGAACCGGGACACAGCAATAACCGCATCCGTAGGTGCCCCAATTCGCCTCTAAAAAATCGCCACTAAAAGTACTTGACAGGATGGAATATCGTGTGTATAATACACTTTTCAGAAATGAAAAAGAAGGAGTTTAGCTATGAATAAATATCTTGACATCTCACCCGAAGTTCAGCAGGCACTGGCAGACGGCAAGCCCGTCGTAGCACTTGAGAGCACGATTATTTCCCACGGCATGCCTTATCCCAAAAACGTGGAAACAGCTATGCTCGTTGAGAAAACGATACGCGAAAACGGCGCAGTTCCGGCAACGATCGCGATCATCGGCGGCAGACTCAAGGCAGGCCTGTCCCCCGAAGAGATCGAGTATCTGGGCAAGTCCGGCCGCAAGGTAGCGAAGGTTTCGCGCCGCGACCTGGCAGCCATCGTCGCGAGCGGCGCAGACGGCGCAACGACCGTCACAACGACCATGATCATCGCACACATGGCCGGCATCAAGGTGTTCGCGACCGGCGGCATCGGCGGCGTACACCGCGGCGCCGAGACCACCATGGACATCTCCGCCGACCTCGAAGAGCTTGCAAGCACGCCGGTAATGGTCGTGTGCGCAGGCGCAAAGAGCATCCTCGACCTCGGCCTCACGCTCGAGTATCTCGAGACCAAGGGCGTTCCCGTCATCGGCTACGGCACGGACGAACTGCCCGCATTCTACACTCGCAGCAGCGGCTTCGGCGTTGACTACCGCGTCGATACTCCGGCGCAGCTGGCCGCAATGTTCAAGGCGCAGCAGGAGCTGGGCATGAAGGGCGGCATGCTTGTCACCAACCCCATCCCAGAGCAGTACGCGATGGACAAGGCCGTCATCGACGCTGCCATCGAGCAGGCGGTTGCCGAGAGCAAGGAGCAGGGCATCCACGGCAAGGAGACCACTCCGTTCCTGCTGGCCCGCGTAGTCGAGCTGACCGGCGGCGACTCGCTCGAGAGCAATATCCAGCTTGTTCTCAATAACGCCATCGTTGCATCCAAAACCGCAGCAGAGCTGTGCAAGTAAAATAGACCTGCGATCCCGGGCAGGCATGCGCCGACCCGGGATCGTTGACCTTAATAATACAAAAGGGTATTGACTTGTGCCGCTGCATGTGGTATTATATATAAGCTCTAAGGAGCATCGGATATCGCGGAGTGGAGCAGTCCGGTAGCTCGTCGGGCTCATAACCCGAAGGTCGTGGGTTCAAATCCCTCCTCCGCAACCATATCGAGCGGATGTAACTGATTTCAGTTACATCCGCTTTTTTATTACCCTGTACGGAGCCGGTCACGCCGGCTCCGTTTCTACTTCCTCAAAAGAATCATCATCCGCGTTGTATCCCTCCGAGAACAGCTCTTTCAGACTGCCCGGCGGCTCGCAGGAAACATACTCAATGGCGACGCCCTCACGGATGTCGGCAGTGTAGTTCGGATGGCACTGCGTGGGATCAATGTCCAGATACCCGACGAACTTGTAGTAGATGACAAGTCGTTGGGTTTTGTTTTTGCCCGTCCCCTGCGTTTCGTACACATCGATGTGGTCAATCAGCTCGTTCAAATCTGTTACCGTTGTTGATACAATATCAGCACGGTAATTTTTTTCTGCTGTGATGCGGGCGCTTCCTGCGGACAACGGCAAAAAACAGCAGCCTGTTTCTTTTGAAAACGGGCCGCTGTTTTGCTATTTGCAGTATCTGCACGCCGTAATTTGACGGCGGACGGCAATAAGCCTGAATCGGCTTACATCAGCTTTCTGAACAGCTCGGTCAGCTCTGCGGGATTTGTGTCCTTGGGGTTGCCGGGACGGCAGGCATCGGCGTATGCGCTTTCAGCAAGGAAGGGAAGGTCCTCTTCCTTCAGAGCATCCAGCTTCTCCGGGATGCCGACATCCTTGGAGAGCTTCTTGACTGCGTCGATTGCAGCCCTGCGGTATTCGGCCTGAGTCATCGAATCAACGCCTTCCACGCCCATTGCACGTGCGATCTCGCGGTACTTCTCGCCGGTGCAGTCGGCATTGTATTCCATAACGATCGGCAGCATCATCGCGCAGGCGACGCCGTGCGGAGTATCATAAACGGCGCCGAGTGTGTGCGCCATTGAGTGGGCGATGCCAAGTCCGACGTTCGAGAAGCCCATGCCGGCAATATACTGGCCGAGAGCCATACCCTCGCGGCCTTCCTTGGTGCCCTTGACCGCGCCGCGCAGGTAGGTGGAGATGAGCTTGATAGCCTCAAGATGGAACATGTCGGTCATCTCCCATGCCGCCTTGGTGGTGTAACCTTCAATGGCGTGGGTCAGTGCGTCCATACCGGTGGAAGCGGTCAGACCTGCGGGCATAGAGCTCATCATTTCGGGATCGACGATCGCCACGATGGGCATGTCGTGAGGATCGACGCAGACGAATTTGCGCTTTTTCTCAACATCGGTGATGACATAGTTGATGGTGACTTCGGCTGCGGTGCCGGCGGTGGTCGGGATGGCGATAATGGGAACGCAGGGCTTCTTTGTGTCCGCTACGCCCTCAAGGGAGCGCACGTCGGCAAATTCCGGGTTGTTGATTATGATGCCGATGGCCTTGGAGGTGTCCATGGGGGAACCGCCGCCGATGGCGATCAGATAATCCGCGCCGGCTGCCTTGAATGCCGCAACGCCGTCGGTCACGTTCTCAATGGTGGGATTGGGCTTTATATCGGAATATATCTCGTAACTCAGTCCGGCAGCGTCCATAACGTCGGTCACTCGGGCGATAACTCCGTGACGCAGAAGGGTGGGGCCGCAGCAGATAAGTGCCTTTTTAAGGCCGCGGGATTTCACCTCGGTTGGCAGCTCACTGATGGCGCCTGCGCCGTGATAAGAGGTCTGGTTGAGCATGATTCTGTTTGCCATAGTAAGGTTTCTCCTTTCTTGACATGAAAAATGAACTGTTTTTATTATGCCCCTTCGGGCGTGTTAATATTTTAACGCATCGGACGGGCGTTGTCAATACGCACGAGCATAAAGCCGGAATAATTTAAAAAACCGCCGTGAACTGTCAAGCTCACAGCGGTTTTGCGCTTGCCGCGGAAAATGCGGATATCTGAAATCATGCAGAGATCAGTCGGATGCCAGCGCGAGGATCGCCTTGCGATAGATGCTGCGCAGGCGGCAGAAATCCTCAGCTAAAAGATATTCGTTGCGCTGATGCTCGGTCAGCTCGCGGCCGGGGAACATGGGGCCGAAGGCGACGATATGATCCATTGCGCGCGCGTATGTTCCGCCGCCGATCACCGTCGGCTCGGAGCAGTCGCCGGTCTCCTCACGGTAGACCGCGAGAAGCTTCCGGATAACGGCACCGTTTTTGTCCATATATACAGGCGGCGTATCCTGCGTTAATGCGACTTCAATGCCGTATTCCGCTGCCGCGCGGCGAAGCGGCTCGGTCACGGCGGCAGCCTCAAATGTTACCGGCGCGCGCACGTCGATCTCCATGACGATGCTCTTGTCTGCGACGCCGACTGTGCCGACGTTCATCGTGAGCTTGCCGCTTTCGACATCCGACAGCGCGCAGCCCATCAGCTCGCCGTTAAGGCTGCTGCCGATGCGGTCGCGATAGAATCGGACAAACGGGCTTTGCGGCAGCAGGGATGCGAGCTTTGCGGCAAGCGCCGCGATGGCGTTCTCGCCGTCTTCCGGCGTGCTGGCGTGGGATGCTTTGCCGCTTGCTGAGATGCAGCTCTCGCGGCCGTCGATCAGCAGCCTCGCCTCGCAGTGATCCGGCACGACGTTGCTCGCGCTGCCGCCGCGGATATCCAGAAGCCCGCTTTCTTCAAGCGGCATGGTCAATTTATATTTCAGCAGCCGCTTTTCTCCGTAGATCGCAGGAAAATCCGCGTCCGGCGTGAAGCCGAACACCGGCAGCTCCTCGTGCTCACGGTAATAGGCCATATCGTCCCAGTCGCCGGACTCCTCCGACTGCCCGAAAATGATGCGGACACGGCGCTTGAGCGGAAGCCCGGCGTCCAGAATGTCCTTCATCGCGTAGATGCAGGCAATGGTTGGGCCCTTGTCGTCGCTGACGCCGCGGCCGTAAAGCCGCCCGTTTTCTTCGGTCAGGTCATAGGCAGGATGGCTCCAGCCAGAGCCGGCAGGCACGACATCCAGATGCGCAAGGATCCCGACCACGGTCTCGCCTGCGCCGATCTGCGCCCAGCCGCAGCGGTGATTTTCGCACAGCTTCGTTTCAAAGCCGAGCCGGCGGCATAGCTCCAGCACGTAGTCCAGCGCCTGCGCGCAGCCTGCGCCGTAGGGCGCATCGTCTGATACGTCTATGCCGGCGACGCTCTCTATCCGGCACAGCTCCCGAAGCGAGCGCTTCATTTCTTCGTTGTTCATTTTATTCTCCCAGCAGTGCTTCCAGCCGATGACGGATCAATGAGATGAGCCGCTCGGTGTCCGGGATCTCCCGTACCGCGGCAGGATCGCACAAAGGCGCCAGATCCTTGGGGAGATATCCCTCCTCAAAAACGTCAAGTCCGGCCCGGTACAGGCAGTCGGCAAAGCGGATAAGCTCTCTTTTTCCGTCCAGCTCGCCGCGCTTTTTCAGCGCGCCTGCCCATGCGGCCATGGTGGCCATCGGATTTGTGGAGACCTTCTCGCCCTTGCGCCAGCGGTAGAAATGCGCCGTGACCGTGCCGTGGGCGGCCTCGTACTCGAAGTTGCCGTCCGGCGAAACAAGAACGCTGGTCATCATGGCCAGTGAGCCTGATGCGGAGGCGATGAGGTCGCTCATCACGTCGCCGTCATAATTCTTGCAGGCCCAGATGATGCCGCCGGAGGAGCGGATCACTTTGGCGACCGCATCGTCTATAAGGCAATAGCGGTACTGCAGGCCGGCCTGCTCAAAGGCGGTGCGATATTCTTCGTCGAACACCTTCTGGAACAGAAGCTTGAAGGTCTGGTCGTAATCCTTGGATATGGTGTCCTTGGCCGAGAACCACAGATCCTGCTTCATGTCCAGCGCGTAGGTAAAGCATGCTCTCGCAAAGGCCAGAATGGAATCGTCCCGATTGTGCATGGCCTGCAAAACGCCGGGGCCGGAAAAATCGAATACCGTCTGGCGGCTCAGCTCCGTGCCGTGCGAGTCGGTGAACACCAGCTCTGCCTTACCGGCGCAGGGAACGCGGTATTCCGCGGCCTTGTACACATCGCCGTATGCGTGACGGGCAATGGTGATGGGCTTTTCCCAGCAGGCAACAACCGGCTTTATCCGCGAGATCAGAATGGGCGTGCGGAACACCGTGCCGTCGAGCGCCGCGCGGATTGTGGCGTTGGGCGACCTCCAAAGCTTCTTGAGGCCGTATTCCTCCTGCCGCTGGTTGTTGGGCGTAATGGTCGCGCACTTAACGCCGACGTGCAGCCGCCGGATCGCCTCCGCCGCCTGATGGGTCACTGCGTCCTCGGTTTTGTCGCGGTTGGGCAGCGACAGGTCATAGTATTCGGTGTTCAGCTCAATAAAGGGGCAGATAAGCTGCTCCTTTATCATCCCCCAAAGGATATGGGTCATCTCATCGCCGTCAAGCTCGGCAATGGGAACCGGCATTTTGATCTTTTCCATCTTTACCTCCTGTTCTGCGCGGCGTAGTGATTCATCAGACAGCCGGTGAGCAGCAGCTCGCGCTCCTCGGCGTTCGTGTTTTTAAGATACAGGGTGATAGGCTGCGCCTTGCCCTTGTGAACAAGAACGGCAGGAAACTCCTCGTCGCCCCGAGCAAGCTTCTCGCGCACGTCGGGAACATAGACAAAGTCGCCGGCGTCGCCGTCAAACGCTGCGCCCTCGGCCAGCGTAAAGGGCAGCATTCCCCAGTTTACGCAGTTGGAGCGGTAGCGCTTTGTTGCAAACTCATAGCAGATGTTTGCGCAGCCGCCCAAAACGCGCTGGCAGGAAGCGGCCTGCTCGCGAGCCGAGCCGTCGCCGGGCTTGTTGGCGAATATGACAGAGCCGATATGCATGCGCGCTAACGCGCTCTCGGGCAAATTCAAGGATTTCAGCACCTCGGCAAGCGCCGGGGGAACCGCACCGGCGGCGCGAGAGACCTCCAGAGCCTGAGCCGCCTTGGCTCGCGGCACATAATCCGGATCGCGGCGCGACAGCGCAAATTCCGCAAGCTTCAAGGGGTTGGAGCGATAGGAGGATGTCTCGCCGGAGGGAATAAGCTCATCGGTGGTCGTCACCTCGTCGCGCAGGACGGAGGCCACCTGCATGAGAAGATCGTCGGCCAGAGCCGGGATGGCAGGCCATTCGGCAATGTTGGGGCCGTACTTCAAGGGCGCGTCCGGCCGGGCATGTCCGAAGCCGAAGTAGACGCGGCGGTCGTATACCTTGCGGTCAAAGCGGCGCTGCACCGGCGCAGGCGGCGTGTAGTCCACGTCCGCTGCCGAGGTGAGAACGCCGTGATTTCGGGCTGTGGCGGCAATGGAGCGCGCGTCCATGAGAATGACGCCGGCCAGCTGCCCGTCCGAGGGCTTTGAGCCTTCGCGGTTGGGGAAGTTTCGGGTCGTGTGGCGGATTGACAGGCCGTTGTTGGCAGGCACATCCCCTGCGCCGAAGCAGGGGCCGCAGAAGCAGGGCTTGAACAGCGCGCCTGAAGTCAGCAGTGACTGCTGCACGCCGTTTTCCATCAGCTCCAGATTCACCGGCACCGAGGGCGGATAGACCGACAGGGAGAAATAGCCGCTGCCGGTGTCGTGGCCGCTCAGAATGGCGGCGGCCTCGGCGATGTTGTCATACATGCCGCCGGCGCAGCCGGCTATGATGCCCTGATCCACCATGAGCTTGCCGTTTACCAGCTTATCGGTCAGATGCAGACCGGCCTTGCTGCCGAACTGGGCCTCGGCGCGCTTTTCCACCTCGCGCAGATGGTCGCCCGGATCGTGGATAAGCTCACGGAGCGTCACGGCCTCGGACGGGTGGAACGGCAGCGCGGCCATAGGCTCCATGCGGCTGAGGTCAATGCTTATCATGCCGTCGTAGTACGCGCCGTCCTGCGGATGCAGTGCGGTAAACGTCTCCGGCCTGCCGTGGATGGCAAGGTACTCCGCCACGGCGTCGTCGGTCTCCCATATGGAGCTGAGGCAGGCCGTTTCCGTGGTCATAACGTCAATGCCGATGCGGTAGTCCATGGGCAACTGCGATACGGCCGGGCCTGCAAACTCCAGCACCTTGTTCTTTACAAAGCCGTTTTTGTACACCGCGCCGCACAGCGCGATGGCAACGTCATGCGGCCCTACGCCCCGGGGCGGCTGCCCGGTGAGCCAAACCAGAATGACCTCCGGCGCGGCAATATCATATGTGTTGCGCAGCAGCTGCTTTACGATCTCGGGGCCGCCCTCGCCGATGCCCATGGTGCCGAGCGCGCCATAGCGTGTGTGGCTGTCGGAGCCGAGGATCATGCGGCCGCAGCCGCTCATCATCTCTCGCGCGTACTGGTGGATCACCGCCTGATTGGCCGGCACATAATCTCCGCCGTACTTCACGGCGGCGGACAGGCCGAACACATGGTCGTCCTCGTTTATGGTGCCGCCGACCGCGCACAGACTGTTGTGGCAGTTTGTAAGCACATAGGGCACCGGAAACTCCGTCATGCCGCTGGCCTTGGCGGTCTGGATAACTCCCACATAGGTGATATCGTGGGAAATAAGGCTGTCGAAAGTCAGGTGCATCAATCCGTCGCCGGAGGGTCTGTCGTGGCGGCGGAGGATCTGATAAGCCATGGTCTTGTCCCGGCCGGCCGGAAATGCGGCTTTTGCAGGTGTCGGCACGCCGCCCTGCAGGGTGACGCCCTGGTTATGAAGCTTAATCATATGGTCACGCTCCTTTTAGGAGAAATTTTGTATCATACAATGTATCAGTATAGCAGATAATTTTCGGATTGCAACCGCAAAATGAAAGTTAAAAACAAAATTATTGCATTTTTGCCTGTGAGCGCCGCGACTTTGCGATTATTTTTCGCGATTTATGCATTTTGCAAAATTTTTTCTTGCAAAGTGCTCTGCTGCGCGCTATAATCAGGCCATTGAATATCAAAACTCGCAGGCACTGCGGAGGGAAAGGAAGGCATCATGGCTGAAAAGGACACCGACATTCTGGAGCGTTATACGGAGCCGCTGAGCCACCGGATCGAGAAAGAATATGCCATTGGCGAAGAGTTTTATCATGGCGAGGTCAAAAAAGGCCTGCGCAACAGCGACGGCACCGGCGTGCTGGTCGGCGTCACCAAGGTCGGCAGCGTGCAGGGCTACCTGCTTCAGGACGGCCAGAGGGTGCCGACCCCCGGGCGGCTGTATTATCGCGGCATCGAGCTGAACGATATTGTGGAGGCGCACCGCAAGGCCGGCACCTTCGGTTTTGAGGAGGTTGCGTATCTGCTGCTTATGGGCTATCTGCCCACGCAGGATGAGCTTGCCCGCTTCAACGGCATCATGAGTCAGGCCCGTAAGCTGCCGGACGGCTTCACCGAGGGCATGATCATGCGTCACCCCAGCAGCAATATGATGAACGAGCTGGCACGCAGCGTGCTGAGTCTGTATTCCTACGATCCCGACCCGGACGACACCTCCATCGAGAACCTGCTTTTGCAGTCGGTTAAGCTCATCGGCTGCTTCCCGTCGATCGTTGCCAATTCCTACGCGGTGAAGCGCCATTATTTCCACGGCGACTCCCTGCATATCCATTTCCCCGTGCCCGAACTGTCCACTGCGGAGAATTTCCTGCGCATGATCCGGCCGGACACCAACTACACCGAGGAGGAAGCGCATCTGCTGGACATGATGCTGATGGTCCACGCAGAGCACGGCGGCGGCAATAACTCCACATTCGTCTGCCGTGCCATGACCTCCAGCGGAACTGACACATACAGTGCGATCGCCGGCGCCGTCGGCTCATTGAAGGGCCCTCTCCACGGCGGCGCCAATGCCAAGGTCATGGAGATGTTCGGCTATATCAAGGAGAATGTTGACCCTCATGACGACGGCTCTATCCGTGACTATCTGGTAAAGCTGCTGAACAAAGAAGCCGGCGACGGCTCCGGCAAGCTGTACGGACTGGGCCACGCGGTGTACACCATATCCGACCCCCGTGCCGAGCTGCTGAAGAAATACGCGCAGCATATGGCGGAGATCAAGGGCTATGCCGAGGACTTTGCACTGCTGCAGAAGGTCGAGAAGCTGGGCATTCCGCTGCTTCAGGAGCGCCGCCGCGACGCAACGCCCATGTGCGCAAATGTGGATATGTACTCGGGCCTTGTGTATACCATGCTGGGCATTCCCCAGGATGTATTCACGCCGCTGTTTGCCTCCGCCCGTATAGCCGGCTGGTGTGCCAACCGTATGGAGGAGCTGGTGACGTGCAGCCGTATCATGCGTCCTGCCTACCGCGCCGTCAGCATTAAAGGTCACTATATACCGATGGAGCAGCGCAAGTCCCATCTTCCGGAGAACGCGTAAAAGCGCCTTTTTAGATAACACCGGCCGCTGCCGGCCTGCACTTTGCTGCGCCGTGCAAAATTTTTTGATATATGGACAAAAAACCGCTCATGATCGGAACAGCTCCGGCCTTGGGCGGTTTTGATTTTGACGGTGATGGCAAAATGAGCGCGTTTGAGCAAGCGGTGGAATTTAAGTTCCTCCATGATGTGGTGATGGCAGATCGTGCCGAAGATAAGCTGGCCGCAGCAGGACTCGACAAGAACACACTGGGGCGGCTATCTGATCTTTCAGTGCGGCCATGTCGCCGGTGGATGCTTTCAGCGTTTCAAGCTGCTTGTCGCGGTCTTTTACTGTGCCGTTAAGCTGTGTAACCGTCGCTTCAAGCTCCTTTACCTTACCGGCCTTTTCATTGAAGTCTGCACGCGATACAAAGTCCTTGCCGAGAGCCTGAGCCGCCGCATTGTCCATGTCGTCCGTGTAAACGTCGCCTATGATGTCCTTTAACCATTGCAGTTTCATGTTTACGTCCTTTCTGCGCCGTTCCTTTTTATCGAGCCAGTCCTCGTATTCAGCGCCGCCCTGCTTGTTATCTGCCGGGCACGCGGTAAAATGAGTATGAAAAAAGCAGCCCGCGAATTAACGCTTGACTGCTTCGATCATTAAGTTGTTGGTTTTTGGCATGAAAAAAGCACCGTTTTTTAACGATGCTTCATTGTTGTTCGTTTTACAGTATCATCAGATTACGCACTGACTGCGGATCGGTAATAGTAAACTTCCATTCGTCTTCACTTATATCCGCTTCGTATATCCCGAACAAATCTACGGGGACAATAACGTTATCCTTGCCGCGTGGGAGTTTCAGCGACAAATCAAACGCGCTTATCTTGCGCATCATATCAAACGTTATGCCTGCGCTCATCTCAGGATCAGGACATAGCACGATAGACGAATGCGTTACCTTATAACTGATGCCGCTACCGCCGACTGTTGAAACTCTCACGCTTTTTTCGTAAAATTCGACCTCCGGCGTTGCTGTTCCCATCATTATTCTGTCGTTGCCGATAATGGCGTACACATCACAGGACAGGCCGTTGATAGTTTTTATCAGCTCAGTTGTTCCCATGCTATTTCTCCTCCTTTTTCTCGTAGCCGATGCCGTTGTTGCAGGTCTTTAATTCCTTGTCTCTGTAGTTGTCAAAAGTAAACGGTATACCATCGGGAAACGCTTTGCAAGTATAATAACAGCCTTTTTTCCCTGTTATATTGGCGCAATCATCGCACCATGAAAGTGTAGTCATATCTCACCAAAGAACCTTTCAAACAGTTTTAATGCTTCTTTTGGTATCGCATTCATTTCGCCCCGTTCCACCAGCACACCAACTTCTGCTATACATTCTGCACCATCGGTGATAGCCGTTTTACTGATACCGTCTATATGAATATCGTTTAATTCAGCATATAGGGCTTCAATCTGCGCGTAATTTAGATTATGTATCAACTTAGAATGATACATTTCATGGATTATCGCTTCTTCAAGGCTGTTAGCAACATTGTTCTTTGCTTCAGCAAACATTTTGTCAATGTCTTTAACCGTTTTCCCACCGAGTACATCTTCGTTCAGCACGAATAACGTATCAAAAAACGTTCCGACTTTTTGCACGTCTGTTTGAAAAACAATTTTCGAACCCAGCTTTTTAACAACTGCCCCGTTGTAAAGATTAGATGCATTGTGCGCTTCGAGAACGTCAGCTATCTTAACCGCGACTTCTTCCTTTATCGTACCGCCATTTACAGCGGTCTTGAAGTTATCGACTGTGATTGACTTTACTATACCACTTTTCGTAGATTTTTCAAGCGGTTTAACGCTTTTTGCAAGCCCTGTCTGCTTTGCCGCCCACTGCTTATAGGTCATGCTGCCCGGCACGGTGTATGTCTTGCCCGTCTCAGGGTCTCGCGCCCAGCGTTCGCCGATGCCCTGCATATCTTCAAAATACGGCGCTGTAGCGCCGCGGCACCATGGATGGAACGGCGGCGCGGTCACGCCGATTTCGTATTTGTTCATCGGATAAACCTGACCGTCAAGCGCCGCACCCCGCACGGGGAGCGTGATTGAAATTGCCATATGTCGGGACATTGGATATCCTCAAAAAAACAAAACAGACCCGGGGCGGCAGAAATGACGCGCCCCGGGTCTGCGTTTAACTTTTTGCTCCCATATTCAAAACGAAGAAATATTGCTTATTTGCGTAATTGATCGCTGCGCCGGAGACCCGGCGCAGCTTGTTTTTTTCCGCTTTGGAACTATATCTTCATGCAGACGTCCCATGCGCGCCAGATGACCGTGCGCAGGTTGCCGATGGCAACGCAGTCTCCGACGCGGTAGGCCTTCTTGTTGTCCTTGCCGCCGACGGGGGTGGGAACAAAGCCGATGCCGTTTACAACGCTGTCGCACTCGACGAAGGTGGTCTCGCCGGTCTCGACATTTTTAACGGTGCAGCCCTTGTCCGTTATCTCGGTAACGGTCGAGTGCAGGTAAACGGGAACCTTGTGGTATTCCATAGCGTCGCGCAGGAACGAGGTGTTTGCAAGGCAGGTCGCCTGAGCGGCAACGAGGTCGCCGGCGTATTCGACGATTATCGGGTGCTTGCCGAAGTTGAGCAGCATATCGTAAGCCGCCTCGCAGGAGGACTGGCCGCCGCCGATGAACAGGACCTTATCGCCGACATCGACCTTGTCCTTGAGCACCTGGGTGAAGGTGAGCGCCTTGTCAAAGCCCTTGATGCTGGGCATCATGCGCGGGACCGAGCCGCTTGCAACGATGATATCGTCATAGCCGCGCAGCACGCCGAGGTCGTTGATTTCGGTGTTGAAGCGCACGTCGATGCCCTGCTTTTCGATCTCGTTTTTATACCAGCGGATAAGATCCTTGTCGTTTTCCTTGAAGGTCATTGCCGATGCCGTGAGGAACAGGCCGCCGAGCTCGTCGGTCTTTTCAAAGATGGTGGGGATGTGGCCGCGCTGCTTGAGCACGAGGGCGCACTCCATGCCGCCGATGCCGCCGCCGATTATTGCGACCTTCTTGGGGTTCTTGGTGGGCACGATCTTGTAGCGCGTGTGCTGCATGGTGGTCGGGTTCAGCGCGCAGCGCGCAAGATGCATCGAGTCGTTAAAGTGCTGAACGTTCGGGGTGCCTGCGAATTTGGCCATGTTGAAGCAGCCGTTGTGACAGCGGATGCAGGGCTTTATCTCGTCCTCATGGCCTTCCTTGATCTTGTGGATCCAGTCGTGGTCAACAAGGTTCTGGCGCGCGATCGCGACAGCGTCGAGCTTTCCGGCCTCGATCTCCTCGGCGGCCTTCACGGGATCCATGCGGCCTGCGCACACGACGGGCTTGTCGGTGAATTTCTTTATATGCTCAACATACTCAAGGTTGCAGTTGTCGGGCATATACTGAGGCGGATGTGCCCAGTACCATGCGTCGTAGGTGCCGTTGTCGCAGTTGAACATGTCATAGCCTGCGTCGGCAAGATATTTTATGGCCTTTTCGGACTCTTCCATGTCGCGTCCGAACTCCTTGAAGTCCTTCTCGTAAGGCATGGCGCCCTTGCCCCAGTCCTTGGTCTTGGAAACAACGGAGTAGCGCAGGGAAACGGGGAAATCATCGCCGCAGGCGGCCTTTATCGCCTGAACGATCTCGACCGGGAAGCGGAAGCGATTCTCAAAGCTGCCGCCGTACTCGTCGGTGCGGTAGTTCATGTTTGAAATGGTGAACTGGTCGAGCAGATAGCCCTCGTGAACGGCGTGGATCTCAACGCCGTCAACGCCTGCGTCCATGAGCTTCTTCGAGGTCTTTGCAAATGCCTCGACCTGATCGTGGATCTCCTTGATGGTCATGGGGCGGGACTTGATCTCGTCATACCAGCGGTTCGGCGTTGCGGAAGCGGAAGCGGTTATGTAGTCAAGGTCGGCTACCGGGCTTGCGAGCTTGCCGAGAATGGGGTGCTTGAGCAGAGCTACCATGGGCTTTGTTATAGCCATCGAGCGGCCCATGCCTGCTGCCAGCTGGATAAAGAGCTTGGAGCCGGTCTTGTGGAACTCGACCATGTACTCCTTAAGGTCTTTGAACATCTTGTTGTTCTGATACAGCCAGCGGCCGCCGATGGGATCCTTGATGCACTGCATGCCGGGCAGGATAAGGCCGACGCCGTCCTGCGCGCGGTTGAGCAGGAAGTATGCCGCTTCCTTGTCGAGGTGGCTCGGCTCCATCCAGCCGAACAGGGACGTTCCGCCCATAGAGCACTGAACTATTCTGTTTGGTATCTCGACATTGCCGATCTTCCAGGGTGTAAATAGAGCGTTGTACTTGGAATTCATGTTTTTCCCCTTCCGTTTTTATGTTTCTTTATTTAATGGTCGGTGCACCGCACCGACAGGTCTGCAATTATGCTATATTTCGACATTTTTTGCGGCGAATGCCCGTGTGAACATTTCGCACATCGCGTACAGCCTTTCGCGCGCATCAAGCTCGCTCACGCTCGGCACGCCTACCGTGAGGCGCTGCATAAGCCCGAGAATGGAGTCATATGCGTTGTAATAAAGCTGCTTTATGTTCGCTTCGGGATTTACCGTACCGTCGGAAAGTCCGCGCACGATCGCCTGCGAGAGCGGGCCGGTGTACTCCTCGAATTTATCGGGAGGGCGGTTTATGACCCTGTCGTTTTTTCCGGCGTTAAAGAGCGCGACCTCGGCGTCGAGCGAAAAACGGATGCCCTCCGGGTCGATGAAGAGTATATTGGCGTAGCTTTTAAGTATTATGGATATCTGCTCGATGCCGCTTAAATGCTCATAGTCGTGCGTGTCAAGCTCCCAAGCTATGTATTCCTTGGCGCGCTCCCAGTAGCAGAAGGCAGCGGAAATAACAATGTCGCTTTTTGTCGGAAAATAGCGGTAAACGGAGCGCTCGGTAAGTCCTGCGGTCTTTGCGATCTCCGAGACCTTTGTATTTGTGATGCCGTTTTTAATAAAGCATACAAGTGCTTTTTCCGTAACGGTTCGGATATTCTGCGTTTTCAGTTCATCCAGGGACATACTTACCTCTCGTCAGTTTAAATGTCATACCGACTGACATGTATATTATACACCTTTTTTAACGATTGGCAACAGTAAATAATTATTATTTTCACAGAGATTTTACTCTTTGGGGAGAATTAACTTGACTGCACCGAGGCAATAATTTATAATGTGACCATAGAGGTTGTTAAAAATATAACCAAATCTTTTCTGAAAAAATAAGGAGGCAATTATATGGATCGCAAAATAAGAGTAGTTCAGTACGGCGCAGGCAAAATGAGCCGCTATCTCATGCGCTATGTTCTCGAGCACGGCGGCGAGCTGGTCGGCGCGTTCTGCCGCAACAAGAACCACATCGGCAAAGATGTCTCCGAAATTATAGGCGACGGCTTCCCGAAGGTGGGCGTTGCCGTCGAAAACTCGGCCGATGCCGACAGGCGCATAGGCGAGCTCAAGCCGGACGTGTGCATAATCGCAACGCGCAGCACCGTAGCGGAGCTTGAGGAGATATTCACCATTTGCGCAAAGCACGGCGTCAACGCCATAACCACCTGCGAGGAAGCGCTTTACCCCTGGAACTCCTCGCCGGCGCTCACCGAGAAGCTCGATAGGCTCGCCAAGGAGGGCGGCTGTACGCTCACCGGCGTCGGCTACTGCGACCTGTACTGGGGCACGATGGTAACAAACCTCGCAGGCTCCTCGCACAAGATCACAAAGATCGAGGGCAGCAGCTGGTACAATGTCGAGGACTACGGCGTTGCGCTTGCCGAGGGTCACGGCGCCGGCCTGAGCATAGACGAGTTCAACAAGACCATCGGCTGCTATAACGAAACGCCGTCGGACGAGATGAAGGAGCTTGTCGAAAGCGGCAAATACGTTCCGTCATATATGTGGAACCAGAACGGCTGGCTGTGCAGCAAAATGGGGCTGCACATCACCTCGCAGACGCAAAAATGCATCCCCTGCGTCGATAAGGAGGATCTCAAGTCCGAAACTCTCGGCATGGTCGTCAAGGCCGGCGACGCTACCGGCATGCGTGCAGTCGTCACGACCGAGACCGAGGAGGGAATCACCCTCGTCACCGAGTGCGTCGGCAAGATCTTCAACTCCGAGGAGTTTGACAAAAACGTGTGGACGCTCTACGGCGAGCCGGACACGACCTGCATCGTCAATAAGCCAGCGACGGTCGAGCTTACCTGCGCAACGCTTGTAAACCGCATTCCGCAGCTCATCGACGCCCCTGCCGGCTATGTCACGACCGATAAATTCCCCTATAACGAATATATGGTCCACCCGATGAACTGCTACGTTAAAACAAAATAATTCGCATATAGCAAAAACCGCCCGGGCCGGGCGGTTTTTGTGTTTTCACAAATTGAAATGCGCTTTGTCGTATATCTTCTGGATATCGGGAGGGAGCTTATCGGGCAGCATTTTGTTTATCTCGTCCTCGCTGCCGTCGGCCATGGCTTTTTCGTAGTACCAGCACTTGAATTCCACCATAGCAAGCGTTTTTTCAAGCGCGCGCATCTGCTCCTCGACTGCCGCCCTGCGGTGCTCGAAAAGCGCCTTGCGATTTGCGTAGGTCGAGCTGCCCTCGGCCACCCACGCGAAAAACTGCTTTATATCGCGTATCTCAAGCCCCGACTGCTTCAGGCACTCGATAACGCGCAGCGCCTCAAGCTCATTGTCGCCGAAAAGGCGGATGCCGCCGCGCCGCTCGAGCCCGGGGAAAAGCCCCTCCTTATCGTAATATCTCAGCGTCGAGATCGGCAGACCGAACATCTCGGAGACTTGTCCTATCGTGTACATAAAAAATCCTCTCAAAATTGCAAATTCAGGCTTGACCTAAAGTTAGGTTCAGGTGATATAATGACATCATTATAAAGCATCTTGCGCAAAAAAACAAGATGAAAAATTTTCGGAGGTGTTTTTTATGCTGAAAACCGAAACGCTCGAGCTTACCGAGCAGTGGGACAAGACGTTTCCCCAAAGCGACAAGGTCGGGCACAAAAAAGTGACATTCGTAAACCGCTATGGCATAACGCTCGCGGCGGATATGTATACGCCGAAGAACGCCGAGGGCAGACTGCCGGCGCTGGCCGTGAGCGGCCCGTTCGGCGCGGTCAAGGAGCAGTGCTCCGGCCTGTACGCGCAGACGATGGCCGAGCGCGGCTACCTGACGATAGCGTTCGACCCGTCCTACACCGGCGAGAGCGGCGGAGCGCCCAGATACATGGCCTCGCCGGACATAAACACCGAGGATTTCATGGCCGCTGTCGATTTTCTCTCGGCTCAGGATAACGTCGATGCCGATAGGATCGGCGTGATCGGCATTTGCGGCTGGGGCGGCATGGCGCTCAACGCGGCCGCACTCGATACGCGCGTTAAGGCGACCGTCGCCGTCACGATGTACGACATGACGCGCGTCACCGCAAACGGATACTTCGACTCCGAGGACAGCGAGGAGGCGCGCTTTGAGAAAAAGAAGGCGCTGTGCGCGCTGAGAACGGCGGAATACAAGTCCGGCGAATATTCGCGCGCCGGCGGCTGTGTGCCGCTGCCCGTGCCGGAGGACGCGCCGTTTTTCGTCAAGGATTACAGCGAATACTACAAGGGCAGGGCGTACCACGCAAGAAGCCTCAACTCCAACGAGGGCTGGGCAAGCATCGGCTGCATGTCGTTTTTCAATCAGCCGATATTGAAGTATTCAAACGAGATCCGCTCGGCTGTTATGATCGTCCACGGCGACAAGGCGCACAGCTTTTATTTCGGCAAGGACGCGTTCGAGGCGATGACGCGCGGCAATAAGTTTGCCGACAACAAGCAGCTGCTTGTGATCCCCGGCGCGGTGCACACCGACCTTTACGATAACCTTGATGTGATCCCCTTTGATAAAATCGAAGAATTTTTCAAAAAATACATGCATTGAGCGGAGGTACAGACCATGGGAAAAATAGTTCAGACAGCCGGACGCGCGGCGCTCGGCACATTTGCGCCCGAGTTTGCGCATTTTAACGATGACGTGCTCTTCGGCGAAAACTGGAACAACGCCGATATCGACGTAAAGACCCGGAGCATCATCACCGTAGTTGCGCTGATGGCTTCCGGCATAACGGATAACTCCCTGAAATTCCACCTGCAAAACGCGAAGGCTCACGGCGTGACGCAGAAGGAGATCGCCGCCGTTATCACCCACACGGCGTTCTATGCAGGCTGGCCGAAGGGCTGGGCTGTGTTCAATCTGGCCAAGGAGGTCTGGAGCGACGGCGAGGGCGACCTGCCCTACGAGGATGAGGCGATGCGCGCGCACGCAAAGCAGATGGTGTTCCCGATCGGCGCGCCGAACGATGCGTTTGCGCAGTATTTCATCGGCCGGAGCTACCTCGCGCCCGTGTCAACAAGTCAGGTCGGCATTTATAATGTCACCTTCGAGCCGGGCTGCCGCAACAACTGGCATATCCACCACGCCAAAAGCGGCGGCGGACAGATCCTCGTATGCGTTGCCGGCCGCGGCTATTATCAGGAGGAGGGCAAGGATGCCGTTGAGCTGAATCCCGGCGACACTGTCAATATCCCGACCGGCGTAAAGCACTGGCACGGCGCCGCGCCCGACAGCTGGTTCAGCCACCTCGCGGTCGAGGTGCCCGGCGAGGACGGCTCGAATGAATGGCTCGAGCCTGTGGACGATAGCGTGTACGGAAAACTGAAATAATATAATAGATAGCAGATAGCAAAAAATCCGGCCAAAGGCCGGATTTTTTGCTGTTAATCAAGGCTTACATGTTTAATGAGATCGTCAAAGTATCCGTCGCTGCCGCGCAGGCTGACGTCGCCGCAGATGAGCCTGTTATCGAACAGGCGATAGTTGCCGGAATTGCCGTCGGCATCCTCGATAATAAGGCGGTAAGTCCAGCCTCCGGCCTCGATATGCCACATGCCGCGGATCTTTGTGGCCTCAAACGCGTTGAGCTTATCGATCGCTGAGGCTTTTTCGCCGCCGGTGAACTCATAAAGCTCGCCGTTTCCGTTCTGCACGGCGATATAAGTGATCTTCTCCGCATCGAGCGAGAAAACCTGCTTTTCGGCGCGGGCAAAGGGATCGTCCATTTTAGAGGTCTGAACCTGCGTCAGAACGAACAAAACAACGGCGTATGCGAAGATTATCGCCGCAGCGACGATGAGAACTGTCCTCAGCTTCCTGCTTTTCGTGTGGGGGAGCACCTCCTTATATTGCTATGAATAATTTTACAAAAAATGAAGTGAGCTGTCAATAGACGTACGTGGCTTCACAGCCGCCGGCTTTAAATTCTTTTTACAAAAGGCTGCTTTCGGATTTGATAAAAGGGGCATAATCTAAGGGTGTACTCAGAAATCAAACGAAAAAGAAAGGAGCTTTTTGAATGAAAAAGCTTATAAGTTTAGTTCTTGCAGCGCTCATGGCGCTTACTCTGTTCGCCGCATGCGGAAAAAGCGACAACGGCGGCACCACCGATAACAACGACAACGCCGAAGTGACCGGCACAGTCAGCACCGACGGCTCGACCTCGATGGAAAAGGTCATCATGTCCCTGGGCGAGGCTTTCCAGGCCGACAACAAGGGCATCACCGTAGGCTACAACCCCACCGGCTCCGGCTCCGGCATCACCGCAGTCAGCGAAGGCCGCTGCGATATCGGCCTTGCATCCCGTGCACTGAAGGATGATGAGAAGGCATCCGGACTGAAAGAGACCGTCCTCGCACTCGACGGCATTGCGATCATCGTTAACCCCGAAAACAAGGTCTCCGACCTGAGCATCGAGCAGATCGCAAAGATCTACACCGGCGAGATCACCAACTGGAAGGATGTCGGCGGCGACGACGCAGAAATCGTTCTCATCGGCCGCGAGGCAGGCTCCGGCACCCGTGACGGCTTCGAGAGCATCACCGACACCAAGGACGCATGCAAGTACCGTCAGGAGCTGACCAGCACCGGCGACGTGATCACCACCGTTGCAGGCAACCCCAACGCTATCGGCTACGCATCCCTGGCATCCGTTAAGGACACCGTCAAGGCACTCTCCGTCGGCGGAGTCGCTCCCACCGAGGCCACCGTTTCCGACGGTACCTACGCAGTGCAGCGCCCCTTCGTTCTGGTAACCAAGGACGGCACCGAGCTTTCCGCAGCGGCTCAGAAGTTCTTTGAATACGCAACCAGCGCAGCGGCAGCAGACGTCATCTCCGCAGCAGGCGCAGTTCCCGTAGCGAAGTAATTAAGCTGACGTAAGCCGACGCCCCTACCGATTTTAAAGCGGTTAAAATGCGCCCATGCTTCCCTAAAGTCCTAGGAAATACACAAAGTATTCCCGTCGGACTTTCGGTTTGCCTGAACACATTTTTCCTCGCTGAAAACCGGCAGCGGTTCGGTTTACGTCGGCTTATTTTTTGTATGTGTAGGATGTTGTTCATATGAAACTAAAAACGAAAAATCTCATTGAAAATATAATCCACGGCATATTCCTTGTCCTCGGGCTTGTGACGGTGGCGAGCGTTTTGATGATAACGGTCTACCTCATCGTTTCGGGCATTCCGGCGATAAAGGAGATCGGCCTTCCCGACTTCCTGCTGGGCAAAAAGTGGGCCTCGACCGCCGCAGAGCCGAGCTACGGCATCCTGCCGTTTATCCTCACAAGCGTATACGGCACCGCCGGAGCCATTGTCCTCGGCGTGCCGGTGGGATTTATGGCGGCCGTGTATCTTGCAAAAATGGCCAATAAGCGCGTGCGCGCCGTGGTCGTTGAGGCAGTGTCGCTGCTTGCGGGCATCCCCTCGGTCGTTTACGGCCTTGTGGGCATGATGGTGCTCGTTCCGGGCATACGCAAGGTCTTTAATGTTCCCGACGGCGCGAGCCTTCTGGCTGCGATGATCGTGCTTGCCATCATGATCCTGCCGTCGATAATCAAGGTCTCCATGACCTCGCTCGAGGCCGTTCCAAGGGAGTACGAGGATGCGTCGCTTGCCCTCGGCGCAACGCCGACGGAAACGTATTTCCGCGTGTCCGTTCCGGCGGCGAAAAGCGGCATCGCGGCAGCGGTCGTGCTCGGCGTAGGCCGCGCGATCGGCGAGGCTATGGCTGTTATGATGGTGTCCGGCAACGCTCCGAACATGCCCGAGCTTTTCCAGAGCGTAAGATTTCTCACAACGGCCGTTGCAAGCGAGATGAGCTATTCCTCGGGCCTTCAGCGTCAGGCGCTTTTCTCGATAGCGCTCGTGCTGTTTTTGTTTATCATGCTCATAAACGCAACGCTCAACTTCCTTTTGAAGAGGGATAAATCGAATGGATAATAAAAACGTAAAAGCAAAGCGCAGAGCCTATGGCATCGTCATGCACGGCCTTTCGGGCCTGTGCGCGGCCCTGACGGCGGCGCTGGTGCTGTTTCTTATAGCATATGTGCTCATAAAAGGCATTCCGAATATATCGTGGGAGTTTCTTTCAACAAAGCCGAGCTACCTCACGGACTCCGTCGGTATCCTGCCGGATATACTCAACACGCTGTATATCGTCCTCGGCACGCTTGTGTGGGTGCTGCCGCTGGGCGTGGGTGCCGCGATATACCTCACCGAATATGCGAGCAACCACCGCATCGTCGGCGCTATCGAATACGCCGCCGAGACGCTCTCGGGCATTCCGAGCATCATCTACGGCCTTGTAGGCATGCTGTTTTTCTGCAATTTCCTCGGCTTCCAGACCTCCTTGCAGGCCGGCGCTATGACGCTTGTCATCATGAATCTGCCGACCGTTATGCGCACGACTCAGGAGAGCCTCAAAACCGTTCCGCAGAGCCTGCGCGAGGGCGCGTTCGGCCTCGGAGCCGGCAAGTGGCGCGTTATCCGCACCGTCGTTTTCCCCGGCTGCGTGGACGGCATCATAACAGGCTGCATCCTCGCCGTCGGCCGCATTCTGGGCGAATCGGCAGCGCTGCTGTTCACCGCCGGCTTTGCGCACAATATCTACAACATTTTCGTTGACGGTCTGTCCGGCGCGGGCGCCACGCTCACCGTTGCGCTGTATGTCTACGCCAAGGAGCAGGGCGACTTTGAAATAGCCTTCGCCATCGCCGCGATACTCATGGCGCTGACCGTTATCATAAACCTTGTCGCAACGCTTGTCGGCAAGTACTATCAGAAGAGGAGAAGCATATGAGCAGCATAATCAGCGTAAACGATCTGTGCCTGTGGTACGGCCAGACCCAGGCGCTTAAAAACATAAACATGGAGATACCCGAAAAGAGCATAACCGCGCTCATCGGCCCCTCCGGCTGCGGTAAATCTACGTTTTTAAAAACGCTCGACCGCATGAATGACCTCGTGCCCGGCGTGAAGATAACCGGCGAGGTGAAGTATAAAGAGCAGAATATCTATGCTCCGGGAACGGATGTAAACGAGCTCAGGCGCTGCATCGGCATGGTGTTCCAGAAGCCCAATCCCTTTCCCATGAGTATTTACGACAACGTTGCCTACGGGCCGCGCACGCACGGCGTGCGCAAAAAGTCCGAGCTTGACGAGATCGTCGAGCGCTCGCTTCAGGGTGCGGCGATCTGGAATGAGGTAAAGGACAGACTCAAAAAATCAGCCCTCGGCCTGTCGGGCGGTCAGCAGCAGAGACTGTGCATCGCGCGCGCACTTGCCGTCGAGCCGGACGTGCTGCTCATGGACGAGCCGACCAGCGCGCTCGACCCGATCTCTACCTCGAAGATCGAGGAGCTTGCAACGGAGCTTAAGAAAAACTACACCATCGTCATCGTGACTCACAATATGCAGCAGGCACTGCGCATCTCCGACAGCACCGCGTTTTTCCTGCTCGGCGACCTTATTGAATACGACAACACCGAAAAGCTGTTCTCCGTGCCGTCTGACAAGCGCACCGAGGACTATATAACAGGGAGGTTCGGCTGATGAGAAGCAAATTCGATGCCCAGCTCAAGGAGCTTGGCGAAAAGCTCACGCTTATGGGCGCAATGTGCGAGGAGGCGATAGCTAACTCGGCAAAGGCGCTGCTCTCGGGCGACTCGGAGCTTGCAAAAAAGCTCGCGCCGCTTGATTTGGAAATTGACCGGTACGAGCGCGATATTGAAACTCTGTGCCTGCGGCTTCTGCTTCAGCAGCAGCCCGTGGCGCGCGACCTGCGGCAGATATCGGCCGCGCTTAAAATGATAACCGACCTTGAGCGCATCGGTGATCAGGCAGGCGACATTGCCGAGATAATTCCGCATCTCGGCGGCAAAACCGGCAGCGAGTGCGCCGCCATGCGCCCCATGGCCGAGGCCGCCATCGGCATGGTCACCGACAGCATCGAGGCGTACAACACGCGCGACCTTGCCCTTGCAAGAAGCGTCATCGAGCACGACGACGTGGTTGACGATTGCTTTTTGAGCGTAAAAACCGCGCTTATCGAAATGATCCGCTCCGGCAGCGGCGATGCGGAGTACGCGCTGGATCTTCTGATGATAGCAAAATACTTCGAGCGCATCGGCGACCACGCAACAAACGTCGCCGAATGGGTCGAATTCTCCGTCACCGGCATCCACAAATCGAGCAAAATATGAAAAAATCTCTCCCGATGGGGAGAGATTTTTTGTGCTTAAATTGTTCTTCACTTTGCCAGGTCGCGGTAAAGGAAGGTTACGACGTGGGCGCGTGTGCATGCGCCGTTGGGAACAAAGGTGCCGTTTCCGGTGCCGACGGTCACGCCGTTTTCGGCTGCCCAGAGTATTGCCGGGGCATACACCGAGCTTTCGGAAACATCGGAAAACGGATTTGCGATGCTCGACGAGGGGCAGTCCTCATAGCGCCACAGGAAGGTGACAAACTGAGCGCGCGTTACCGTTGCGTTCGGCGCGAAGGTCGTGTCCGTCGTGCCCTTGACGATGCCGTTTTCATATGCCCAGGCCGCTGCCTTTTCGTAGAAGCTGCCGGATTTTACGTCGGTAAACGGAGTGCTCATCGACTTAGGCTCGGGGGTGCCGGCTGCGCGCCATAGGAAGGTCACGACCTGCGCACGGGTGCAGCTTGCGTCGGGAGCAAAGTGCGTTGTGTCAACGCCGTTTACTATGCCGTTATTATAGCCCCAAACGACGGCGTCGTAATAGAAGCTGCCGTTTACGATATCGACAAAGGGAACGCTTGCCGGCACATCGGGAGTGTCGGGTGTGCTGCTCTCGGCAGGGATGCTTGCGAGCATTGCAGCCATCTCGAAGAATTTGCCCTGGAGATACTTCGTGTTCGTGATCTGGCCGACCATGTTGATGTGATCGGTCCGTTCGATCTTCTCAATGTAGTTCCAAACGCCCTTCTCGGTGCCGTCCTTAAAGGTCATAACGCCGTTTTCGGTGCCGTAATTGAGGTTATAGCGATCAGAAGAACCCTCGTGCGGATACTGCGCCGAGCGCACGCTGACGATGCCGTCGTTTTCCCACCAGCTCTCGTCAATCTTGACGTGGCCGGCGGCGTAGTTTTTGTAGCTGCCCATGTAGGTCGCGCTCTTTTTCATGAGCGGATTTATGTTGCTGTAGGGCAGGTAGTGGTGCGGATAAACCGCGCTGCGGTAGGTGTCCGAGCAGGCGACGGAGAAGTAGTAGATATCATCCTGCGCCTTGGCGTAGGAGTTCAGCACCGCCGCGCCGTCCGGGGACAGGTCGTAAACGCTCAGATCTTTCACGTCGTCTTTCCACAGGTTGCTGTTTTCAACGCGGTGAATGTAGCTTTCGTAGCTCTCACCCGGTTCGCGGACAAGACCCCACTGATCGAGCTTGAAGTCAAGGCCGAGGTTTTCCTCGTTGATGTTCATGCCCGTTGCTGCGGAAAGAGCAGCCACGAAGCGGTGAACGAGCGGCTCCTCCTCGTTGTAGACCTTGCCGTCATACTGACTGCCGTCGTGCGGAGTGCAGAGGGTGGTGATGCTCTCTATCCAGTGGCGGCAGGTGCCGGTGAAGAGCTTGCTGATGCTGCCGTCGGTCGTTGCGCGCATCTCGTCGGGATCGCCGTTTTCAAGAAGCTGCGCGAGCATGCGTATCGTCTCGCCGCCCATGCTGTGGCCGACAAGGTGGATCTTCAGCGTGCTGTCGGCGTCGTTAAGCTCGGGCAGAACGCCCTTGAAGGTGCGGCCGTAGCGGCTGTGTCCGTTCTGCGCCGAGTGGTACTGGCCGTAATCGACCGTGCCGCCGACGAGGTAGGCGTACAGCTCGCAGGCTCTGTCCCAGTTGCTCGCAACGGGGCCTATCGACGGGGTGTAGACCTCGTAGCCTGCGCCGGTGAGCATTTCCTGAAGGCTGGAAAAGCCGCCCCAGTAGTTAAGGTTTGCGATCTCGGTTCCGCCCCAGCCGAACAGACCGTGGACGAGCACGATCGGGTAATCGTTGCCCTTTTCTGCCGTCGTTGTGTCCGCGTCCGCAAAGGCAAACGAGCCGAGGGACAGAAGCATTGCAATGACCAGAACCATTGCAAGCGTTTTTGCAAATTTCTTGTTCATATTGTCATTCCTCCATGCGTGCAGGATATCCTGCACTGTTCGTTGTTTGATTATGATGTTAGTCTGACAATCCGGGCAATTAAATAGGCAAATCGAGCCGGATGCCTGAAATCAGGACACCGAGCCGAATTTGCATAATAGTGATTTTAGTTACTTAAATCAAAGAAAAATGCAAAAATTTCAGATTACCGCACAGATATTGCACAAAAATCTTAAAACCGTCAGCTATATTACGCTCCGTGCAGGAAAAGCTTCATAAATGACATGGAGAGCATAAAAAATCCGCTCCGAAAGGCCGGCTGACACAAGAAAACACACGCCAAAAAAGGCGGAGCAAGCACGAATGCCTTCGTTGCGACGGCTTGGTATACACAAAGTATGCCTGCGCCGCCGCGCCTCGACCTCGCACTTGCTCCGTCATTTTTGGTGCTTTGCAGTTTTGAAGCTGAGATTTTTTGTTCCTGCAAGGACAAAGCCCGAGAGCATACTGTCATATTTTCAAGACTTTGGACGCAGCAGGGGCGAAAAAGATCGTTTCAAAACCGTATATTTTATTGTATCAGACGGCCTCGGAGCGCTCGTTTTATTATTATCAATTGTTGCATAAAAATAAATATGTTATATACTATAGGTATAATTAACATACCCTTAATGTATGGATCCCGGAGGCTAATATGACTGACAGAAAGCTTAACCTGACCATGCTGTGCGATTACTATGAGCTCACTATGGGCAACGGATATTTCGACCACGGCATGGGCGATAAGATCACCTATTTCGATGTTTTTTATCGTCAGAATCCCGACAACGGCGGATTTGCCATCGCTGCCGGACTTGAGCAGGTGGTCGAATATATCCAGAACCTGCACTTTGACGACGAGGATATAGAGTATCTGCGCGGCAGGAAAATGTTCTCCGAGCAGTTCCTTGAGTATCTGCGCAATTTCAAGTTTGAGGGCGATATCTGGGCGATCCCGGAGGGAACGCCCGTGTTTCCGCGTGAGCCGCTTATGATCGTGCGCGCACCGGCAATTCAGGCTCAGCTTATCGAGACCTACGTTCTGCTTGAGATAAACCATCAGAGCCTTATCGCGACCAAGGCGAACAGAGTTTGCCGCGCTGCCGAGGGCAGAGTCGTGCTTGAGTTCGGCTCGCGCCGCGCGCAGGGCATCGACGGCGCCGTGACCGGCGCAAGAGCCGCGTACATCGGCGGCTGTGCGGGTACAGCCTGTGCCCTTTCCGACACGCGCTACGGAGTTCCGGCAGGCGGCACGATGGCACACTCCTGGGTGCAGATGTTCGACTCGGAGTACGAGGCTTTCAAGGCATACTGCGAAACCTACCCGACCAACGCGACGCTGCTCGTCGATACCTATAACTCGCTCAAAAGCGGCGTTCCCAACGCCATCCGCGCATTTAACGAGGTGCTCAAGCCCCTCGGCATAACCAAATGCGGTATCCGCTTCGACTCCGGCGATATGGCATATCTCACGCGCAAGGCTCGCGCAATGCTCGACGAGGCCGGCTGGCCCGAGTGCAAGATCACCGTTTCAAACTCCCTCGACGAGCGTCTTATAACTGAGCTTCTGCTTCAGGGCGCGAAGATCGACTCCTTCGGTGTCGGCGAGCGCCTTATAACCGCAAAATCCGACCCCGTGTTCGGCGGAGTATACAAGCTCTGCGCCGTTGAGGACGACGACGGAAACATCATCCCCAAGATCAAGATCAGCGAAAACGTCGGCAAAATCACAAACCCCGGCTTCAAAAAGGTCTATCGCTTCTTCGAGCGTGAAAACGGCATGGCCGAGGCAGACTACATCTGCATGCACGACGAAACCGTTGACGACACAAAGCCCCTCGAGATCTGCGATCCGGCCGCACGCTGGAAGCGCAAAACGATGGAAAATTTCAAGGCACAGGAGCTGCTCGTTCCCATATTCGAAAAGGGCAAGCTCGTCTACGAGCTTCCGACACTCGACGAGATAAGACGCCGCTGCGCATACGAAGTGTCCACCCTCTGGCCGGAGGTCAAGCGCTTTGACTTCCCCCATCAGTACTATGTCGATCTGTCCGAAAAGCTCATGTCGCTCAAGGACGAGATGCTCGACGCAAAGAGGTAATGCATATGAATTCCGAAAAACGCCGCGAATATATAATGAGCGCGCTCAAGCAGACCGAGCGCCCGATAAGCGCGTCAAAGCTTGCAAAGGAGCTGTCGGTCAGCCGTCAGATCATCGTCGGCGACGTTGCGCTGCTGCGCGCCTCCGGCGAGAAGGTGCTCGCCACGCCGCGCGGATACGTCATTGACCTCTCGGTCGCAAGCGACCAGTACACCGTCGCCTGCGTACACGATTTTGACAACATGGAAAAAGAGCTGAACATCATGGTCGATAACGGCGCCACGGTCGTGAACGTCACGGTCGAGCATCCGCTGTACGGCCAGCTCACAGGGCCGCTGCACCTGTCAAACCGATACGATGTTGAGCAGTTTATAAAAAAATGCGGCGAGAACGACGCAAGCCCCCTGAGCACGCTCACAGGCGGCATACATCTGCACGTTCTCTCCTGCCCCAGCGAAGAGTGCTTCGAGCGCATAAAAGCTCAGCTTGAGCAGGCCGGACTTCTTTATACTCAAAAGCAGTAATTGATCATTGACAAATGTGACAATAAGCGTTAAAGTAGACTATGCAAGTGTCAAGACATTTAGTAGTCTACTTTTTTGTTACGAGGTAATCGCTTATGTCCAAGGTCAATGCATTTTTCAAGCGCAAGGATATTGAGGTCAGCCTCAAGCGCTACGGTATAGACGCGCTCGGCGCAATGGCGCAGGGGCTTTTCTGCACGCTGCTCGTCGGCACTATCCTCGACACGCTCGGCACGCAGCTGGGCATTTCGTTTCTGGCTCAGCCGCTTATCGAGATCGGCGAAACGGGCTACACTATAGGCAAATTTGCCTCGGCAATGGTCGGCCCGGCGATGGCGGTGGCCATAGGATATGCGCTGCATGCCCCGGCGATGGTGCTGTTTTCGCTCATCCCGGTCGGCTATGCGACGAACGTCATGGGCGGCGCGGGCGGACCGCTTGCCGTTTATGTCGTTGCGATAGTCGCAGCGGAGTTTGGCAAAATGGTCTCGAAGGAGACTAAGATCGACATTCTTGTAACGCCAATAGTCACAATCCTCATCGGCATCGGTGCGGCTTACTTTATCGCGGCCCCCATCGGCAAGGGCGCAATGGCCGTCGGAACGCTCATAAAATGGGCAACGACTCAGCAGCCGTTTGTCATGGGCGTGCTTGTTTCGGTCATCGTCGGCATAGCTCTCACGCTGCCGATATCCTCGGCCGCAATTTGCGCAGCTCTCAGCCTCACGGGTCTTGCAGGCGGCGCGGCTCTCGCAGGCTGCTGTGCGAACATGGTCGGCTTTGCAGTCGTTTCGTTCAGGGAAAACGGCTGGGGCGGCGTAGTTTCGCAGGGGCTTGGCACCTCGATGCTGCAAATGGGCAACATCGTACGCAACCCGAAGATCTGGATACCGGCTATCGCGGCAAGCGCCGTGACCGGCCCTGTCGCCACCTGCCTGTTCAAGCTTGAGATGAACGGCGCAGCCGTTTCCTCCGGCATGGGCACCTGCGGCTTAGTCGGCCCGATCGGCGTGTGGACGGGTTGGTCAAATCCCTCGGCCGAGGCCGTGCTCGACGGCGCGGCGGCGATTACCCCCACCGCAGTCGATTGGATCGGCCTTGCGCTTATAGCCATCGTCCTGCCTGCCGTCCTCTCCTGGGTATTCGGCCTTATCTGCCGCAAGCTCGGCTGGATAAAAGACGGCGACATGAAGCTGAATTGAATATGCGCAAAAGCTCCGACGCAGCCATGCTGCATCGGAGCTTTTTCCCCATTTACGCACAGAAAGCGGAGGCAAATGCCTCCGCTTTCCCGCAGCTGAAATTAATTTAAAAGGAGATAATGTTATCGTAAAATTACTCGCACTGGGCAGGATTTTCCCAAAGCAGGAGCTTGGTGCCGATGCCCTTTTCGAGTGCGGTCTGATACAGGTCGTAGCCGAGGCCGAGGTCGAAAACGCTCATGCCGCATGCGATGAAGCAGATGATATCGTCATCGCTGGTGCGTCCCTGCTGCTGACCCATGATGATCTTGCCGATGGCCAGAGAATCGTCGAGCTGCTCCTTCAGGCCGAGGTCGATGAGGTGGTATACGGGGCCGCCGATGACGCCTGCGTAGTACTCTTCCTTATCGCCGGTCGCAATAGCATCCTCAACATATGCGTGGTGCAGGCCGATGTGGTCGTATACGACCTTCATCTTGGTCCACAGGCCGCCGTTCTTCTCGTACTCGCCGCCCTCTTCCTGGTCGAAGTGGATCGGGCCGGAGGCGAGGATGGTGCAGCCGGGCTTTACCCACTCGCCCTTGAGGTTCAGGAATGCGGTGCGCGATGCGGCAACGGAGATGACGTCTGCCTGACGAACTGCCGTTTCGAGATCCTGCTCGACGACGGCTTCAACGCCGTATGCCTCGCGGACATGCGCCGCCAGCTTCTCTGCCGGAGCGAGGGAGTGGTTATTGCAGATGACCTTCTTGACCTTGGGCATCTGGGTGATTACATTGTCAAGGCAGGAGGTGCCGATAGCGCCGCAGCCGATGCACAGCAGGACTTCGGCATCCTTACGTGCAAGATAACGGGTTGCAACGCCGGGAACGGCGCCGGTGCGCGCTGCGCTGAGCAGGTTTGCGCTCATGTAAGCAATGGGTTCGCCGGTGTCCTTATTATTAAGGGTGACCATCAGGACGCTGCGCGGCAGGCCTTTTTTCTTATTTGCGGCATTCGAGCCGTACCACTTCTGGCCGCAGATATCAAATCTGCCGCCGAGGTAAGCCGGCATTGCGACGAAGCGGCGGTCGGGGCCGGCGACGGGCATATTGGGGAACTCGCTCTCCTTGGGGAATACGATGTACATGCCGTGGTTATTGTGGTTATTGCCGCCCATGAGATAATCGCCCTTTGCAAGCAGGGTGAACACCTCTTCTGCATTATCTATGCACTTTCTTGCATCCAGAACGCCTGCTGCGATGGTGTCGGGCTCGGACATGTAAAGGAACTCTGTTTTATGAGCCATGATGGTTCTCCTTTCGGTTGATCGGGACTATCCCGCAATTTTTTGTGTTGGCAATACAGCAATATATTGCCCTGCGATATATCAAAATTACAATGTATATGCAAAATAGTCAATGCTTTCGCCCGATAAATCACACTATATTCGCAAAAGATGAGAATATTTTTGCTTTTTCTATAAAAACGACAAATACCCATTGACTGCGTACATGAATATGTGGTAATATTTCTGTACTAAACAATACAAAATAAATCAGTTTTTCCTTGAAATTGGGGTGTGAATTGCATGAGCGAGCAAATACCAAAGCTTAGAGTGCTTAGTCAGTGCATCAGTCCGGCTTCAAAAACAATTGGGCATCACCGCCATCGCGAACCGGAGCTGCTGCTGGTCACAAGCGGCGAGCTTCGCACGCTGCTTTCCAACCGCGAGCTTGTTCTGCACGAGGGCGAGGGTCTGTTTATCAACAGCGGCGCAACGCACGGGGTCGTCGCCAATTCAAAAGAGGGCGCAAATTTCATATGCGTGAGCTTCAGCACCGACTGCATTGCAGGTGCCGACGATGCGCGGATGATCGCGCGCTATATCGATCCGATACTCAAGGCGCGCAATTTTGAATACATCCCCCTGCGCGGCAGCGGCTGGGCAAACGACATATGCGATATTATGCGCAGCATGCAGTCAACGTATTCTGCGAAAATGCCGGGATACGAGCTGCGCCTGAAGATCATGGTGTCGGAGATATGGCTCACGCTGTATGAAAACTGTGTGCCCGATATCGGCGGCAGCCGCAGCGTTTCGCACACGGAAAAGGCGCGTATTGATATTCTTCGCAGATTCATTCAGGAAAACTACGCCGAAAAGATAACCCTTGAGGATATTGCCGCCGCCGCGCATATCAGCCGCGGCGAGTGCTGCCGCATTTTCAAGCGCCTATACGGAACAACGCCGTTTCAGTACCTCGTTCACTACCGCCTGACGCGCAGCGTGTACTATCTGTCGGAGACCGACAAGAGCATTTCGCAGATCGCGCAGAGCGTCGGCTTTTGCAGCAGCAGCTATTACACCAAGTGCTTCCGCTCGGAGTATAACTGCACGCCGCTCAAATTCCGCCAGGCTCAACACCGTTTGGCAGAAATATAGTGCATTTTATTAAACAAGCCCACGGAGAAAAATCTCCGTGGGCTTGTTTAGCTTATTCCGTGATTTTGATATCGTCGCCGGTCTTTATCTCGCCGGATTCAAGAACCTTTACGAATATGCCCTCGCGCGGCATAACGCAGTCGCCTGCGGCCTTGCGTATCGCGCAGTCGTTATGACACTCCTTGCCGATCTGCGTGACCTCGCACAGTGCCGAGCCTATACGCAGCTTTGTGCCGACAGGCAGCGTGTGCACCGCCATGCCCTCAACAAGGATATTCTCGGCAAACGCACCGTGCTTGAGCTCAAAGCTGAGTTTTTCCTGAAGCTTTGCAACACTGTCGACCGACAGCAGACTCACCTGTCTGTGCCAATTGCCGGCATGGGCATCTCCCTCGATGCCCCAGTCCTTTTTCAAAAACGCCTTGGGGATCTCATGCTTTTGTATTCCCCTTACGTCACTTATGCAAATTGCGGCTATCTTCGCCATTTTTTCAGCCTCCTATACGATACATGCTCCGCTTTGCCTCGCTGCGCTCGGTCGCCGAAAGCGCGACATGCTTTTCCGGTTTGTGTGATACGGCAGAAATTATCGCATCTTTCAGTTCCTGCCCGTGCAGACCTCTGACCGGCAGCTCCTCGGCCGAATGCAGACACGGCTTCAGGCAACCGTCCGCCGTCAGGCGCAGGCGGTTGCATTCCGAGCAGAAGTGGTTGCTCAGCGGGCTTATAAGCCCGACCTCGCCTTTCGCGCCGGGAAGCTTATACAGCCTTGCGACCGTGTGCTTTTCGCTCGGCACTGCGCGCAGCTGCGGCAGCCTTTCGAGCACCGCGCCGTCCGGAAGAAATGCGCTTGCCGCAAACTCACCCTTAGTATCTCCGATGGGCATAAGCTCTATGAACCTAAGCTGCACGGGATAGTGCAGTGTAAGCTCGGCAAGGGACGCGATCTCATCATCGTTAAAGCCGCCGATAAGCACGGTATTGAGCTTAACAGGGCTCATCCCGGCCTCGAACGCCGCGCGTATGCCGTCAAATGCGTCTGAAAGCTTTCCTCCGCGCGTGATCTTTGCGTATTTTTCCGCATCGAGCGTATCGAGGCTGATATTTATCCTGTGTATACCGGCTTCATACAGCTCATTTGCGATCGACGCAAGGAGTGTGGCATTCGTCGTAAGGCTCATATCCTCTATGCCCGGTATCTCGCCGAGTGCTCGCACGAGAGGCACAATATCACTCCGCACCAGCGGCTCACCGCCCGTTATGCGCAGCTTTTTCATGCCAAGCTCCGCCGCGGCGCGAGCTATTTCCACGAACTCATCCGCGCTCATCGCTGAGTGGCAGGGGCATTCGGCCATTCCATCCGGCGGCATGCAGTAGACGCAGCGCAGGTTGCAGGCATCGGTCACCGACATGCGCAGATATTCGATTTTTCTGCCATATCCGTCAGTCATTTTCTTTTACTCGCAGAACACTCCGCGAGCCTTTCTGAACTCGGCAATTCTCTCGTCGCGGATGTGTCCGTCCTTGATAACGGTTGCCTTTTTGAGCGATTCGGGATATTCCTCGAAGTCTTTTTCGATGATCGTATCGATATAATTTGCAATTCCCTCGCTGAGCACCTTGGTCACGGTTATCGGGTACATGGCCGGGGTGTTATCGACCGCGTAGTGGATAACGCCGTCAACAACGTACACCGGATCGTCTATCGTCGTCGGATGCGAGGTCTCGATCTCAAGATGCGGATCGCAGCTTACATCTATTATAAGCGTGCCGGGCTTCATTTTCTTTAGATCTTCCTTATATATTATCCTGTCGGTGCGCGTGGTATCCCACATTACGCAGTTTATGAGCACATCGTAATCGAACATATTCTTGCGGAAAAGCTGCTCGAGCCTGTGGCTGTAAACGTCAACGCGAGCACCGAGGCCGTGCAGAATGCGCATTGCGCCCTTGGCCGTCTGGCCGTTGCCGAGGATGGCAACGCGCGTGTCATACGGCATCTTGCCGCAGTATCTGAACGCCTGCATAACGGCAGCCTCACCGGCAACCTCGCGGTTGCGGTAGAAGATATAGCGGCCGTGCTCGAATATCTCCTCCCACGCAACAACTGTGTGCTTTTTGCGGATCATATCGCTTGTGAAGTCGATATTCTGCACCGTGTGCGCCCAGCCGAACATGATCTTGCTCTCATTTATCTCGTCAAGGTAGTCTGCGTCGCCGAGCTTAACATCGGTTATGATATCGCATGCAAGCGCCTGCTCGCGCGGCACTATATGGCAGCCGCAGGCGGCATACTCTTCGTCGCTCACGCCGACCGCTTCGCCGTAGCCTGTTTCAAAATACAGCTTGTCGGCATTTTTTATCTTGCCTATGTGCTCCGGCAGAAGGGCGCGGCGGCCTTCGCCGTTTTTGTGGCTTATAAGGAAACCTATCGTTTTCATTTATTACTCTCCTGTCTTAATATTTTTTCAGGTCATACTGCTTTGCCTTGAGCGCGAGCTTATCCCTGAAGAACGCCTTGAATTCCTCCGAGTGCTCGGCGACCTTGTGCAGATCCTGATGTATGTTTATCTCGATTATTTTAAAGCCGTCATCCGTGATGGCGATATCAAATCCGAGATACTCAAGCTCGGGCATGAAGCGGCAAATGTCCGTTATGCCCTTTTTCATAAGCTCCCAATTGGGAACTATGCCCTCGATCTCAACGCCGGTATCCGGATGGACAGGGCACGGAGTGAACTTATGATCGATGATCTTCTCGGCGCAGTAGTAGCGGCCGGTGGGAATATCGACCTTGGCGCATATGCCGCCGTAGCCGACGTTGTCGGTAAAGCCCGTTGAGGACGAGCCAATGCGCATATATGTCTGCATGATCTTCGGCTCGTACGCCGACTGGTTGACGACCGCAACGCGGATGGTGTTGACAGAGTGCGGATATATCTTCTTCAGATCCTTGTGCATGAAGAGATATTCAGTTATGACATAGATCGACTTAAAGCCCTCTATCATGCTTTTTATCTCATCCTCGGTCATCTCGTCGCCGTTAATGAGATATTTGCCGCCTGCATACTCCATGCGGTAAAATCCGTCGCCGTGGGTTCCGGACGAGGGCTTGAGCGCAAGCAGCTTTTCCCGGCGCAGCAGGGCGAATATTCCGTCAAACGACGCGTCAAAGCCCTCAGGGATATCCTGAAGCGCCTTTATGCAGGTCTCGCCCTCCATTTTAATTATGTCGTAGTAGTACTTTGCAAGATACTGCTTGTACGGCTCGAAGACATATCGCGTCGTCGTTTTGTCGTTTATCCATATCTGATAGCTGTTGTTTATCCTGTTCAGCCAGTGGTACTGATAGTCGGACAGAAAACTTTTATAGTTGTCCTTCGTAAGCCCGTACTGCTTTATTCTAAACGACAAAAAACCGCGCTTATAGCACCAGAGCTTCTGTGAAAGCGTTGTGCCCTTGTTATGCTTAAAGTCATCCCATACCGAACTCATCCACAGCTTCTGCATATACGGTCTTATGCCCGGGCGGCAGAATGTGCGCACAAAGCGCTTGAAGCGCTTATCCTTAAATGCCATCCACCATTTTTCGCGCGTGACAACGACGGTCTCACGCTTCTTCTCAAGCCTTTCTACAAGAAAGCTGTTGAGCACATCGCTATGTGCTATCGGCGGCAGGTCGGGATTTGTGTCGATAGAGTCGATGACAAAGCCGTCTTCAGTGAGCATGATACTCACGGTGAAATATTCGATCTCGCTTATATAGCCGGCGATGCCGGTGACGGTTTTTATTATCTCGTCCCAGCAGCCGATCTTCCGGCCGTCAAGCTCGCCTGTGGGCGTAACTGCGCGGCAGCGGACATTATCCCCGTCGAGGTCCGTGCAGTAATAGTCAAGCAGCCTTGTCTCTTTGAGCTTTTCGTTTGCGGCGTATATCCTCAAAAGGCAAGGCTCGCCGCTTATCTTATAAGGCTCGGCTATAACGTAGCCGTATTTGAAGGTCGAGATAAGCTCATACAGGCTGTTTTTGTCGTAATACTCGCGCTTGCACGGATTTTTCTCAAAATCCTCGGGCAGGTCGTCGGGATAGTCGCTCAAAAGATACGCCGCATCGTACTGATTGCCGAAAATACTCATGCGCGCCTTGCATGCCGTGTCCTCTTTAAGCTCATAGCGATCCTCGCCCGTGCGCTTTATGACATACGCGCAGCGGTTCGCCGAGGTTCGGTCGGGACGGATGACAAGCTCGCCGCGCTCATCAAGAAGCCGGATGAAATCGTCATAGTTCTCGCCGAATTTTCTGTCCACCGTGTCGATCGGCAGGAATACCTTCTTTTCCTCTCGCTCGATGATGTTGAAATACAGCTCCGGCAGGTGCTCGCGGTGGTTGATGAGCACCCTGTTTTCCGTCACAAGGTCGCCGACCCATTTGGTGAAGTTGTTGTTAAACGGCTTGAGATACATGTAGTCAACATCGCTTATGTACTTACCCGGCGTATTTTTCAGATCATATTTTTCAATGCTGCCGGACATATAGCCGAGGCTGTGCGCCCACTTTTTGTCCGCCGCCGACACGCCGTTATCTTCTTCAAGATCAGCGCACACCTTTTTATAATACAAATTGGCCAGGCGCCTTGAATAGCCTTTTTTAAGCCACGGGCGGATAAAGGCCTCACGCTTTACCCTGCTTATTACTCCCATTTGCTGCTCTCTTTCCTGCGGAGCAAAATCCGCATAATGATCCAGTATAACTATAGTATTATATTACACAAGCCGACAGAATTCAATCCCATGTGCCGTTAAATTATCATTTGCGAATATTTACGATGTATAGTATAATAAATCGATTTAATTATTTTCGGAGTTTTTGATATGAAAGCTTCAAAGCTGATAAAAAGCGCTGCGCTGCTGTTTCGCGGCTTCACCTTCGCAACGGCAGACGAGTGGTTTTACCTTGACGGCATAAAAAAATACAAGCGCAAAAACAATATCGGTATGAGCGACAAGGAGATATTTTCTCTTCTGCCGTTTGACGCAAAGTTTGATAAGCTCTTCGGCGACGTGCTGTCGATGTCCTACGCGCTCAATAAGCATATAGAGCTTCTGACCGAGCAGTATTACAGCCTGCTCACGCGCGACGGCGAGCAGTTTATTCTGCCGCTCAAAGACGGCCTTGATCAGAGCATGGACGGCGTTCTGGCGCTCATCCGCGAAAAGGGGCGCGTTTCGGTGCGCAAGGCCTCAAACTCGGTGAAAACGAAGGAGCACATCTGCGGCTTTGACGGCGAGGCGTTTTATTTTGACTCGGCTTACCTTGACGAGGACGCGATGTGCGAAAAGCTCGGCTCGCTCCCCTCGGGCACGATGATAAGCGAGCTTATCGCCTCGACCTTTGCCCCCACGCTGCATCTGGCGTTTTTGAACGGAGGCGACGCTCCGGAGCTTTTGTTTTCCGTCCTGACCGAGGCGCAGGAGGGCGTTAAGCCAAACTGGTACACGCGAAACCGCGAGTTAAGCACCGTTGACGAGCAGGGCAATTACGACGGCGGCAGGATCGAGGTCTTTCCCGAGATCGCAAAAACGCTCCGAGCCATTGCCTCGGAATTTAACGAGCTTGAATACATGAATTTTGCCGTGCGCCTGACCGGCGAGGGCTTCAAGATACTGCGAGTTGACACGGGCGCGGATTTAACCTACCTTGAGCACTTCAACGACAAGACCGCCGAGTTTATCCGCCGCAAGCGCGCAGCGAAGCCGCGCTTTGTCGGCTTTAAACGCGCCATGACGATAATCGACCGCTACCTCTGGAGCTTCCGGGCGAAGCGTCACGGTTTCATGGATTATATGTACCGCGGCTGGAAAAAGGCTCTGCGTGATGATAATCGCGATAAATTTACTACGGCGCAGGAGAAAAAATGGGCGCATGAGCGCGGATTTTTATCCTATCACATAAAGCAGTACGGCCTGACGGAGGAAAACTACCGCTCGTTTCTCTCCGACCGGGACTACAAGTGGCTCCGGCCCATAAACAACGAATACCGCAAGCTTTTGTGGGATAAGGTCACGCTGCGCTACTGTTTGGATAAATACAGCGAATATCTTCCCGAGTATTACTACCACATCGTTCCGCGCGACGGAAGGATGCAGGTGCTGAAAATGCCCGACTGCCCCGAGGAGCTGCCGCGCAGCTTTGACGGAATTTTGCATCTGCTGCGCGAAAAGAAGCTGCTTGCCATGAAACCGACCGTCGGCTCGCACGGCATCGGATTTTATAAGCTCGGCTTTGACGGAGAGGGCTACCTCGTAAACGGAATGGCGAAAAGCGAGAGTGAAATGCTCGGCTTTCTCGCCTCGCTCGACGATTACTATAACATCTCCGAATACATCGTCATGCACAGCGATCTGCGCAGGATATACAGCGAGGTCGCATGCACCGTGCGCATCATGGTCATAAACCGCAGCGGACTTGACCCCGTTATCGAAAACGCCTACTTCCGCATCGGCACAAAGAGCACCGGCTTTACCGACAACATCGGCTCCGGCGGCGTTTTCGCCTATGTCGATGAAAAAACGGGCTTTTTCCATGATGCCGAGGTCATCAAGGAGCACGTCATAACCCCCTGCCCTATCCATCCGGACACGCAGGAGAAGATCGAGGGCACGCTTCCGCACTGGGACGAGGTGCTGCGCGTCATCCCCGAGCTGTGCCGCTACATATCGCCGCTTGAATACCTCGGCTTTGACGTTGTTATAACCGACTCCGGCTTTAAGATCCTTGAGATAAACACGCACCAGGATCTGCACCGCTATCCGACCTACAACGAGAATGTCCATGCCTACTTCATGCATAAGCTTGAGCTTAAGAAGGCAGGAAAAAGGCTCTGCTGATATTGGCCGATGGTAATAAATTTGTAGTGACAAAACATACGTTTGCGCGTATAATTAGTCGATTTTAGTTATGCCCTCTGTTCGGGCATAAAAGGAGTATTATGAGAATAGCTGTTATTTTGCTGCGCTGGGTGATGAATTTCATTTACTTTTTCCTGAAGCTCTGCCCGACCGACAAAAACAAGGTTTTATTCCTCAGCCGTCAGTCAAACACCGTGACGGAGGATATTGATTTTCTAAGCCGCCGCCTTGTTGAACTGAAACCGGAAACAAACATTGTTATCATAACAAAGCGCGCCGACAAGGACTTTGCGAGCATGCTCGAATACGCTTTTGTCACGCTCAAAAGCATGTACCACCTTGCGACCGCGTCCGTATGCGTGCTCGATTCCTACTGGCCGGCGGTGTCCGTGCTGCATCACAAAAAGCAGCTTGCCGTTATCCAGATGTGGCACGCAATGGGCAAGATCAAAAAGTCCGGCTATCAGTCGCTCGGCAAAAAATTCGGCCGCAGCGACATGATCGCACGGGAGATGCGCATGCACCGCAACTACGATGTTGTCATTGCCGGCGGTAGGGCATTTAATCCGTTTTACTGCGCCTCGTTTGACATTGAGTCGGATATTCTGTACAACGTCGGTCTGCCGCGCATGGATAAGCTGCGTGAGGGGCAGGACGAAGCCCGGCGGCAGTTTTACGAAACCTACCCCGGCCTGAGAGGCAAAAAGATCGTTCTGTACGCCCCAACCTTCCGCAAGGGGCAGACGCTCGACCCCAAGGCGCTTGTCGATGCGTTCAATTTCGACGGCAGCCAGATGCTCGTTATAAAGCGTCACCCGAACCAGCTTTTGAACTACGACTCGCTGTCCCCGGCGATAACCTGCCACAAGGTGCCGACATCGACGGTGCTGTCGGTGTGCGACTGCGTAATAACCGACTACTCGGCAATAACGATAGAAGCCGCGCTTCTGGGCAAGCCCGTGTATTTCTATCTTTTCGACTACGAGGACTATCTCGACCACAACGGGCTGAACGTCAAGCTCTTTGACGAGTTCCCCGACTGCATATTCCGCGATCCTGCCGAGCTTGTCGCCGCCGTCGAAAGCGGAGAGTACGACATGGATAACTACAGGCGCTTCTGCCGCAAGTATCTGCCCGATCTGAACGGGCGCGCGACCGACAAGATCGCCGATCTTATAATCGACTGCATGGAGAGAGATAAACATGATGCGATTTCTGAGCATATTGCTCGCCAAAATCAAATTGATGGTGCTGTGGATAGTGAGGATACTGTTTGCGCCCAATCACTTTAAGCTTCCGCTGCACACAAGGCTGTACTACTGCATTTTCGGCGGCTACATGGTCGATCAGGCGGCTTTGTACGACTTTAAGCACAACGACAAAAAGCAGTATCTATCCGAATTTGACTGGTACCGCTCAAGATGCATAAACGACCCGTACAGCGAGATGCTCAACAACAAGGTCGTTTTCACGCAGATCATCGAGCGCTACTGCAAAACTCCGGAGATCTACTGTGTCAAAAAGGATGACCGCCTTGCCGGCCTAAACGGCAGGGTCATAAACGATTATGACGATCTCGTCAAGCTTCTGCACGAGGTCGGAGCGTATGTCGTAAAGCCGGTGCGTGCCGGCAAGGGCAAGGGCGTGTACGTTGTCAAATACAACGGCCACGGCATCATCTGCAACGATGAGCCGCACACGGAAAGGGAGCTTGCCGACCGTCTGCGCCGCGATACCGAGTGGCTCATATGCGCCTATGCGCACCAGGCGGAATACCTCAACAAGATTTACGCAAACAGCGCAAACACCCTGCGTATGATAGTTCTGCGCAATGCCGAAACGAAGGAATTTGAGCTGTGCTTTGCCGTGCAGCGCATCGGAGCTGCGTGGACGGGAGCCGTCGATAACGGCAGCCGCGGCGGTCTTGTTGCAAACATCGATATTGAAACCGGCACGATGAGCTATGCGCGCACGCTGCACAATCTCACCGTTTACCGCACGCATCCCGACACGAACGCGCAGATCGAGGGCGCAGTTATCCCGAACTGGGACGGCATAAAGGCCGGAGTTCTTGAGGCAAGCCGCGCCTTCCCCTATCTTGATATAATCGCGTGGGACATCCTCCCGACCGACGACGGCTTCACCGTTATCGAGGCCAACACCTCCTCGGGCGTAAATATCATTCAGCTCTGGGGACCGCAGCGCTACGGCAGGCTGGGCGACTTCTACCGCGAGCACGGGATAATCAAATGAGATATGTCATCATGGCTGACGGCAAGGGCAGCCGCTGGAACAACTTCATGGGGCACAAAAAGCACGACATAAGCGTTTCGGGCGAAACGCTGCTCGAGCGAACCGTGCGCCTTGTGCACAAGTTTGACGATGCTGCCGAGGTCATCATCACCTCGCATGACGAAAGCGTCAGCATCCCCGGCGCCGTGAGGTACGAGCCTAAAAACAACGTCCTTGAGATCGACCGCTTCACCGCCGAGCTTATCGGCGACGACATGTGCTTTCTCTACGGCGACGTTTTGTATTCCGAAAACGCCGTAAAGGCTGTCATATCGCACCGCGGCGAGAAGCCGCTGCTGTTTTTCGGCAGCGAAAAGAGCATCTGCGCCGTCCTCGTCGGCGACGGGGAGCTTTTCCGCAGTCTTTATCTTGAGGTGCGCCGCCGATTTCTGGCCGGAGAGATAGATGAGTGCAAGGGCTGGCAGGTGTATCTTCTGTACGCCGGATATCCGCTCACCGGGCGCCGAGTGGGTAAAAATTATGTTCTTCTCGATTCCTTCACGCGCGATTTCAACTCACCCGAAGACTATCTGGACTTCATGTCCGAAAATTAATGTAGAATTATAAAAAAAACTGTGTTATAATGGCGCGATAGTGTGATCATTTACAGCACAGTTTTTTGTTTTTTACAAGGAGAACGGACGTTTTATGACTTCGGACAAAGCTAACCACCGTTTTTTGCTTTCTGAGCTTATAAGGCGAGATTTTATCAAGAAATACAAGCGCACTACCTTCGGCATACTCTGGAGCGCACTTTCGCCGCTGTTTCTGCTGCTGACCATGGACGTGGTCTTCGGCACGTTTTTCGGCCGCAACATGCCGCACTACACGATATATCTGTTCTGCGGACTGCTGCTGTTCAACTATTTCTCGGCAGCCACCCGAAGCGCCATGCGCGTTCTTTACGATAACGCTCAGATATACAGCAAGGTACCCGTGCCCAAGCACTATTTCCTCATTTCGCAGAGCGTTGCACAGGCGATAGATTTCGCCGTTTCGCTGCTTGTGTTCTTCATTTTCGTCGCCGTTGACGGGATAAGCTTCCACTGGCGTTTTCTGTACCTGCTGTTCCCGATAGTGTGCCTTTATTTCATCAACTTCGGCATAGGCATGTTCCTGAGCACGCTGTATATTTTCTTCCGCGACATAAACTATCTCTGGCCCGTTGTGACGCGCATCATCATGTACGCCTCGGCGATATTCTATGATCCGTCGATACTGCCGGGGATCATGCGCAGGCTTTTAAACTGCAATCCGCTGTATATGTGCGTGGATTATTTCCGCCAGCTCATAATCCATTCGACCGTGCCGAGCCTCTCGACGCATCTTATCATGATCGTGATGGCCGCGATCTGCGCTTTCCTCGGCTGGTTTACCTACCATATCACGCGCGATAAGATCGCGCTGTATGTGTAAGGAGGTGCTCTGATGGACGGAAACAAGATCCTTGTTCTTGACGATGTTTCGGTGCGCTACCGCAAGCAGGACTCGCGCTCGACCTCGGACATAGTCAAGCGCATACTCGGAAAAAGCCCCAGAAACAACGAGTTCTGGGCACTTAAAAACGTATCCTTCAGCCTCGAAAGGGGCGATATGCTCGGCGTCATCGGCAAAAACGGCGCCGGCAAATCAACGATGATGAAGGCCATAAGCGGAACGCTGACTCCGGCCTCGGGAACGATCGAGAAAACCGGCAAGATCTGCGCTCTGCTGGAGCTTGGCACGGGCTTTGACCGCGAGATGACGGTCAAGGAAAACGTGTATCTGCGCGGCGCGTTCATGGGCTATTCCAAGGAGTTTATTGACTCGAAGTACGACGAGATAATCGACTTTGCCGAAATGCGCGAATTTCAGAACAGCCCGTTCCGCACGCTCTCAAGCGGCATGAAAAGCCGCATTGCTTTCGCTATTGCGAGCATGATAGAGCCGGACATCATTATTCTTGACGAGATATTTGCCGTCGGCGACGGCGACTTCCGCAAAAAAAGCCAGCAGAAGATGCAGAGTATCATCGATAACGGCGACACGACCGCGCTCATGGTCTCGCACTCGCTGCAATCGGTGCGCGCGCAGTGCAACAAGGTGCTGTGGCTGGACAAAGGTCGCATGGTCATGTTCGGCGACCCGAACACGGTTTGCGACGCATACGCGGAATATCTGAACACCGGCAAGCTGCCGCAGACCGAGTCGCTTGCCGCAACGCAGGAAAATCCGCGCAACAGGCTCAAAAAGAACACCGGCAAGCGTCTTGCCGAGGCCGCGGTTTATCTCATGCTGCTGCTTGTTATCATCGCCGGATGCTTTGTGTGGTCGCAGTATGATCTGCTCAAATCCTATGTTCTCGCGCAGAGCCTCACCGTCGAGCAGATAGAAAACGAGGCGGCAAACTACCACCGGCAGATCGACCGTTTGCTTGAGGTGGATACCACGCGCTGGGACACCGGCATATTCAAAGAGGGCGCGCTGGATATAATAAACGAGGAAGCTACCTACACCGACGTTGCCAAGGAGGTGCTGCTTCAGGCCGGCGACCTCAGCCGCGATCAGTATAAAAAAGCTCTCGCAGCCGCCGAGATCGAGGCGATCAAATATTCGCACATGGCTCGCCTTGACGCACTCGTTGCGCAGATGCGCACGGAGTTTGAGGCTCAGCCCGAGGGCAAATACCGCAGCCTTATGGTGTATGCCTACACCAATTGCGACAGGTTCTATGACCTCGAGGAGGACTGCGAAAACGACATGCAGAAGGTCATCGAGGAGATACGCACCTTCCAGCGCAAGGCCGGTCAGTCCGAAGACCTTGCCGACCGCGTCTGGAACGCATACAAGTCTGAAAAGACCTATCTTTTGTCCTACTACTGCGTAAAGCTGAGATAAATAAGAAACACGCCTGTGAATATAAGGCCGTCATAAAACCTTCCTGCAATTTGAAAGCAACAAAGCAGCAGGGGAGCACGAGGGGGCAAAGGCCCCGCTCGTAATCAAATTAATAGCCATCAAAAAAGCCCGAATTTAGGCCGGCTGACATAAGAAAACATACGGTTTTGAAACGATCTTTTTCGCCCCTGCGGCGTCCAAAGCCTTGAGAATACGACAGTATGCTCTGCAACTTTGTCCTTGCAGGAACAAAAAATCTCAGCATCAAAACTGCAAAGCACCAAAAATGACGGAGCAAGTGCGAGGTCAAGGCGCGGCGGCACAGGCATACTTTGTGTATACCAAGCCGTCGCAACGAAGACATTCGTGCTTGCTCCGTCTTTTTTGGCGTGTGTTTTCTTGTGTCAGCCGGCCTTTATCGGGCTTTTTCTGACGAGCGTAGCGAGATTTTTCGTGAAAACATGTTTTCACGAAAAATGTGGCGTTCTGAAGCGTGAAAAAAAGTATGCTTACTTTTTTGACACGCTGAGGCCGGAGAAGCATCTCCGGCCTATACGTTTCGTTCATGATTTGACAAAATATTTGTTATAGGCTATTATGGCCATATAAACTTATAAATTTTTAATTTTTCAAAGGAATGATTCGCATGGAAAACATCAGCGCAAAAGCGCCGTGGAGAAACCATCTGGGCGAAGTGCCCTTCACTCTCGATTACTTCGACGGCTCGATGTTTGAAGCCGTTGAAAAAATAGCCAAAAAATACCCCAACAACGTTGCCTTTGACTTCATGGGCAGATCGACCACCTACAAGACCCTTGTCCGCGAGGTCGAGGACTGCGCCAAGGCACTGCGCACCATCGGCGTGCGCGAGGGTGACAAGGTGACCATAGCAATGCCCAACTGCCCCCAGGCCATCCAGATGTTCTATGCGGTCAACCTCATCGGCGGCATCTGCAACATGATCCACCCCCTCTCGGCCGAAAAGGAGATCGAATTTTACCTCAACGAGTCGGAGTCGGTCACGGCCATCACCCTCGACCAGTTCTACAATAAGTTTGAAAACATCCGCCAGAACACCAAGGTCGTCAACATCGTCATCGCCAGCATAAAGGACGAGCTTTCAAAGCCCGTCAAGGCAGGCTATATGCTCACCGAGGGCAGAAAGATCAAGAAGATCCCCGAGGACGCGCCCGTTATCCGCTGGAAAGAGTTCCTGCACATGGGCAAGCACTGCTTTTATAACTACAAGGTCAAGCGCACGGGCAAGGACCCTGCCGTCATTCTCTATTCCGGCGGCACGACCGGCACGACAAAGGGCATCCTGCTTTCAAACCGCAACTTCAACGCGCTCGGCCAGCAGGTCATCGCGGCAAACCCCATGTTCCGCGTCGGCGATAAGATGCTCGCGGCAATGCCGCTGTTCCACGGCTTCGGCCTTGGCGTGTGCATCCACACGATGCTCTCGCAGGGCGGCCGCTGCATTCTCATTCCGCGCTTCACCGCGCAGACCTATGCAAAGCAGATAACCAAATATCACTGCAACTTCATCGCCGGCGTTCCCACGCTTTACGAAGCGCTGCTGCGCCTGCCGAGCATGGACAACGCCGACCTCAGCTCGCTCAAGGGCGTTTTCTCCGGCGGCGACAGTCTGTCGATCGAGCTTAAAAAGAAATTCGACAAGTTCCTGTACGATCACAATGCAAAAATTCAGATTCGCGAGGGCTTCGGCCTTACCGAATGCGTCACGGCAAGCTGCCTGACGCCGCCGCACATGGCCAAGGAAGGCAGCATCGGTCTGCCCTTCCCGGATACATATTACAAAATAGTCGAACCGGGCACGGACAAGGAGCTGCCCTACGGCGAGGAGGGCGAGATACTCATCGCCGGCCCCACCGTCATGATGGAGTATGTTAACCACCCCGAGGAGACCGCCCAGACTCTGCGCAAGCACGACGATGGGCTTACATGGATGTACACCGGCGATCTCGGCATGATGGACGACGAGGGCTTTATCTACTTCAAGGGCCGCGCAAAGCGCATGATAATAACCTCCGGCTACAACGTCTATCCCGGCCAGCTTGAAAACATTCTCGACGCAAACGAGTTTGTTCACATGAGCTGCATCATCGGTGTTCCCGACCCGTATAAGATGCAAAAGGTCAAGGCCTTTGTCATGCTCAAGCCCGGCGTTCCCGAAAGCCCCGAGACAAAAGAGGATATCCTCGCCTACTGCCGCAAGAACATTGCAAAATACGCAATGCCTTACGATATCGAGTTCCGCCGCGAGCTGCCCAAGACCCTCGTCGGCAAGGTCGCCTACCGTGTCCTCGAAGAGGAAGAGGCCGCAAAGCGCGCGGCCGAACAAACAGGGGAACAATAAAGCCTTTCGACCGTCTGTATATTTGCAGACGGTCGATTTTTGTTTACCTGTTTGCCTTGAAGTAACGAGGTTCATATGATATAATCGGCACGTTTATAACTAAATTGAGGTGATAAATTTGAAGAAAAAATATATTGCCCTCGCGGCGGCGCTTATCATGCTGCTGTGCGTTTTGTGCGCCTGCGGCAAGGACGATGAGAAAAAGCCCGAGGAAACGCTCAACCCTCCTGCGGTGAGCACCGACAGTCCCAACGCGGAGCAGACGAAGGCTCCCGAGCAGACCTCGACCCAGCTCGGCGAGACCGCCGACGCCGGCGACGAGTACATTTCCAAAATGGTCTTTATCGGCGACAGCACGACCTACGGTCTGAAGGCCTACGACGTTCTCGACGGCTCTCAGGTGTGGACGCCGTCAAGCGGCACGCTTGCGCTGTTTAACCAGAGCATCGCCACCGTCGTCTATCCGCCCACCGGCGAGGAGATCCCCATCACCGACGCGATAGGCCGCGCAAAGCCCGAGTATGTCGTTCTCACCATCGGCGTAAACGGCGTTTCGATGATGGACGAAGATTCGTTCAAGACCGAATACACCGCCCTTATTGAGCGCATCAAGTCCGTAAGCCCCGACACGAAGATCATCTGCAACTCCATCTACCCCGTCGAGGCAATGTACGAGGCAAAGGATAACGGCATCAACAACACCGTTATCGACCGTGCAAACGGCTGGATACTCCAGATAGCCGAGGCGACCGGCACGCACTACACCGATTCCGCCTCTGTGCTCAAAGGCGCCGACGGCAAGCTCGTTTCCGATTACGGCAACGGTGACGGCATTCATCTGAGCGCCGTCGGCTTCAACCGCGTGATAGATTATCTCAAAACTCACGCATGGCTTTGAGAGGTGAAAACATGAAAAAGCTTTCTTCTGCAATAGCGCTTTTACTGCTTATCTGCATGCTCGGCGGATGCAGCTCACCGAAGGCCGCAAAAGATCCCGATATGCAGACCGTTGCCGACAAGGTCGGCGCGGCAATCGACATAAGCGAGCTTTCGCAGGTTCCCGACGCATACGTTGAAAACGTCATGGGCATCGCGCTTGACGGCTATGCAAGCCGCAACACCCTTATCTCCGCAGTCGGCACAAATATCAACGAATACGGCATTTTCCTCGCCAAGGACGCGGATCAGGCCGCAACGATAAAGGCCGCGCTCGACAAATATCTTGAGTACCGCGAGAGCGTATGGATGGACGAGTATCTGCCGGATGAAAAGCCCAAGCTTGACTGTGCTGAGGTCTGGACGCAGGGTAACTACGTCATGTACGCCATTCTCGGCGAAAGTGACCGTGCGGCGGTCAAGCAGGCGTTTGAATCCTGCTTTGAGGGCTGATAAAATGAAGCTTATTTGGCATTGCCACGCCTGCTTTGAGCTTATAAGCACCGACGGCAGCGTGGTGTTCGACCCCTATTCCCCCGGCAGCGTGCGCGGTCTGAAGCTCAAGCCGCTGCACGCAGACTGCGTAATTTGCAGCCACGGTCATTCCGACCACAACTACGCCTCCGGCGTTGAGCTGAGCGGCAGCTCTCCTAAGTTTTCGCTCACGCAGATACCGACATATCACGACGGCAGGCAGGGCGCTCTGCGCGGAGATAACCTGTGCAGCGTCGTTGAGGCCGAGGGCATGCGCATTGCGCATCTGGGTGATCTGGGACACACGCTCGATCCCGAAACCGCGGCAAAGCTCAAGCCGCTTGACGTTCTCATGATCCCCGTCGGCGGCTACTACACGATCTGTCCGCAGCAGGCAAAGGAGATCGCCATCGCGCTTGACGCAAAAACGATCATCCCCATGCATTATCGCGGCGCAGGCACAGGGCTTGAAAACGTCGCCTACGTCGATGATTTTCTCGCGCTCTGGAATGATGACGAGGTAGTTTATCTGCCCGGCTGCGAATACGAGGTCAAGCCGAGCGCAAAGCGGCAGATAGTCGTCTTTGAGCCGGACAAAAGCTGCATTATATGACGACAACATAGCAAAACCCGAGGTGTTGAACACCTCGGGTTTTTGTTTTACTTTTTATCGCCCATCATACGGATTATGTCCGCGAGGCGGCGCTCGTAAGCTGCCATGTTCGTCTCCTCAAACTCAAGCTTCGGCTCCTTTACGCCGAGAAGCGCCATGAGGTATTTGACAAACGGCGGATTCATCATCAAAAACGGCCCGACCATCGAGGTAGCAAAGTAGTTTTTGATACGCACACCCTCGAGCTTTGACTTTTTATTGATGCCGATACCGTACTTGGCCTCGGCAAAGTAAAAGTCCGAGTTATCGCCGTAAAGCTGCGAAAATTCCGCCTTGAAGCCGACAAGCTCCATGTCCTCAAAGGCGCACAGCTGAGTTGAGTTAAGTCTGTGCATCATATCGCGCTTTGCGTGCAGCGGAACAAGGCCCAAGCCGGCAATGCGGCTGCCGTCCTCGTTCTCGATATATTCGCAGAACACCTCGCCGGCGTTCGCCGTCATGAGAAACACAACGCCGCCGTCGATAAGCTCGCGCAGCCTGTCGCGATGAGGCATGAGCTTTTTTATCGCAAGCTCCTGACCGTGCTCGGTCATTGCTCCCATGATTATCATATCGACCTTTTCGGAAGCAAAGCGCGGCTCGTCGTTATAGCCGGTTTCGATCAGCTCGGCCTCCGGCATGCATCGCGAAAGATACTTCCAGTTCCAGCAGTCGCCGAAAAGGTTTGCAAATTCGGGAAACAGCACCTCTATCTTCATGCCTGTGCCTCCTTTTCCTCAAGACGGGCAAGTATGCCGTCGCGCACCTGCTTTGTAAGCTGCGGCGTTGTAAGATCATGCAGGATAAAGACCTTATCCGTTCCGTCAAGCTCAAGCTCGGCAGGAGCGTCGGTCTCGTGCTCGACGCAGCGGATCTTTTCCTCCGGAACGCCGGCCAGCAGCAGGCGCAGGTGATAGTCGTGCATTCTCACGCCGCCGACAACGATGCGCTTTATGCTCTCATCGTTTAAGAACTCAAAGTCTGCATCGTAGACCCATGTGACTATCTCGGTCGTTTTCTTATACGTCAGGTCATCGAGCATAACGATGACCTCCTTCACGCCCGGCTCCGAGCGGATATAGTCAAACACGATCGAGCACGCAACGGGGTTCTGCCCCTTGGTCATGTTCGTCACGACCTCGACGCCGTTTTTCTCAACATTGGTGTAGCGCGACTTGACGATGCTCATGTGCGAAAAGCTTTTTGCAATATTCTCCGCCGACAGTCCAAGCTCGCGAAGAAGCGTAACGACTGTGACCTGGTTATAGGTGTTGAACACGCTGTCGTTAATAAGCGGATACTCCTCCTCGCCCTTATCCGAGCGCACGGTGAAGCAGCGCTTTTCATAGTCGGGTGAGGCAAGATAGTCTGCCTTGGGCGAGGCAAAGCCGCAGCCGGGGCACTTCATCTTGCCGATGTGGTGATAGCGAACATATTCATACTGAAGCTTTCCGCCGCAATAGGGGCATGCGCGCATATCGTTTATTATATTGACGCACTCGTCCCTGTCGGTCGGCAGGCGGCTCAGGGAGAAGTAGCTGCGCTTGTTGTCCTTTTTAAGGCGGCTGCTTATCGGATCGTCGGCATTGAGGATCATATGTGTATCGTCCGGCAGAGCGGAATCTATAAACGAGAATATAAACTCCGGATGCGCGTTGCGCTGGATAGAGTCGCGGAACAGGTTTGTGCACACGGCGTAGTCGGGGTGAACATATTTATATATCCTCAGCGAGCTGCGCTCATCGACCTCGAACACGGCATAGTCAAACTTTGCTTTGCCGCCGAGGGTGCTGCCGGATATGAGTGAGGTGGCAATACCGGCATCGGTGTTCGAGCCTGCGCGGTTATTGAGCACCTTGAAACCTGCGTCAGACAAAACGTCAAGGATCATGTTGCAGCAGGTGGTTTTTCCGTTAGTGCCGGTGACGGTTATTATGGTTTTGGGCTTGTCTATCCTGCCGAGGAAATCGGGGCAGAGCTTTATCGCAAGCTTGCCGGGGAAATAGCTTGCGTTCATGCCCAAAAGCTTTTGCAGCCACATGGCGAGCTTTCCGAATATCAGGGCAATTATAAATCTCAGATTCTTTTTCATTTTGGCCTTCCTTTGGGGATTGATATAATGTTATATTATATCTCACTGTGTCTGTCATTGTCCACATGTTTTTGTTTTCTTGACCGCCGCTGCATTTTAATGTATATTTATACTCGAAGAATTGGAGGGATGAAATATGCCGTGGTATACATATGTCGCATTTTTGGTACTTGCAGTCATCGGGTATTACGTTATCGTTGAGATAAAAACAAAAAAAGCGCTGAAAGAAAAGAAATCTGCCGACAGGAAGGCCGCAAAGGCGGCGGCCAAAAAGTCCAAGTCTGCGAAGAAAAAACCTAAGTCACGCAAATAAATTAAAATTTCTCAAAAAAACTTTTTCAAAAATTGTTGACAAGAGGCAAAAAATCTGTTATATTAACTGAGCCGTGGCCGAGTGGTTCAGTCGGTTAGAACGCCGGCCTGTCACGCCGGAGGTCGAGGGTTCAAGTCCCTTCTCGGTCGCCACAGATGCCCCTTTTTTAAGGGGCATCAACTTTGCTGCTGTAGCTCAGTAGGTAGAGCGCATCCTTGGTAAGGATGAGGTCGGCAGTTCGAATCTGCCCAGCAGCTCCAAGATAAGCCCTGAAGTCATTCGATTTCAGGGCTTTTCTGATTTTGTCATAGCCTGACAATAAATTGGGCGGTGAATTATATGAGCAAAAAAATAATCGGCATTCTCGGCGGCATGGGGCCTGCCGCGACGGCCGACCTGTTCACAAAGATCATAAACAGCACCGAGGCAAGCTGCGATCAGGAGCACCTGCACGTCATCATTGACAGCAACACGAACATCCCCGACCGCACCGAGGCGCTCATTCACGGCGGAGCCGACCCCACGGAGCAGATGACGCAGAGCGCGCGCCGCCTTGTCGAGGCCGGGGCTGAGCTTATCGTCATGCCGTGCAACACGGCGCACGGCTTCTACGACGCCGTGTGCGCATCCGTGCCGGTTCCCGTGCTCCACATGATAAAGCTGACCGCTCAAGAGCTTATGCGGCACGAGATTACGCGCGCCGGGCTTCTCGCTACCGACGGCACGGTGCAGAGCGGAATATACGAAAGCTGCTTTGCCGGCAGCGGCATAGAGCTTATCACGCCCTCGCCCGAGGCTCAGGCCGCCGTCATGGATCTTACCTATAACGGCGTTAAGGCCGGCCGACGCGATTTTGACACGTCGGGCTTTGAAAAAGCAGTCCGCGAGCTTTTCGATAACGGCGTGCAGACGCTCATCCTCGGCTGCACGGAGCTGCCCCCGGCATTTGATATGTACGGCCTTAATTACAAACACATCGACCCCACCCTTGTGCTTGCACGCGCGGCAGTCATTGCCGCCGGCGGCAAGCTGCGCGAGGCATAAAAATCACCTCCCACGGTTATTTCCGTGGGAGGCTTTTTGTCATTCGCCCGACGATGGGATCGTTATCTCGCGGTCATAGCCTGCGCCGTAGCAGAAGGAGTGTATCTTCCCCTCCGACGGATTTATGACGTTCACGACAAAGGACGTGTCATCGGCCGTGTCGTGCGTTTTTGCGTATGTCGTCGCCTCGCCGTACTCGATGCCGTTTGAGTCCGCGCCCTCGTTTGCGCCAAACTCGTTGTTGTAAAAGTAGCACATGTTCGGCGTTGCAATGCGCAGAACGTCAAACTCCGTGTTGCCGCTGTCCTGAACGTCGCTGAGCTTTGCAACTGCAAAATTGTGCGTGTGTCCGTGGAACGCGGCGTATATCTTCGCGCTGTTTGAGTCCTTGAAGGATACCGTCATGCCCGAGAGCGTTACAGAGCCTCCGTCAATATACTGCTTGAGAATATTGCCGAGAGTTTTGGCCGAGCTGTTCTTGTCCTGGTTTTCCGTGAAGTCGAGCGGATAGTGCGACAGTATCACAACGCCCCAGCCGGCCTTTGCTCCGACGGCCTTGAGCGCTCTTGCAAACCAGAGCCGCTGCGTAAGCGAAACATTGTCCCAGTTCATGCCGATCTCGGCGGTGCTCAGGCAGAAAACGCGCAGCTTTTTCTCGTCGAAGTCGCGGTAGCAGTAGCCCTCGGTGGTGCTGCCGTAGGTCGCGCCCTCGTTATAGCGGCCGACATAGGTGTATATCTCCTTGGGCTGGAGCCATGTGTTGTCGTTTGTCTCCAGCGCGCGGCGCAGGCCGTCGCGGTCGCCGGGAGTGCGAAACTGCGGAATGCCGCCAAAGCCCTCTTTTAAAATCGCGTTTATCTCGGCAAAATGCTGCCTGCCCTGCGCGAGCGTAGTCGTCTCGCTGCCTATGCTGTAGTCGCCAAGAAAACAGCAGAAGTCAATGCCCGGCAAGATATAGCTGAGCGCCTTCATTGCCATTCCTGCGTGCAGATTGCCGTTTACGATGTATTCGTCATTGCTGTGGTGGTGTGCATCGGATGCGGCAATAAAGGTTATGCTGCCTGTCGTCTGCACGGCGCTGACCTTTTTCGCGACCTCAAGCGCCTCGGCCCTGACGTACTCCGGAACATCCGTCTGCGCATACTTATCGCCTGTTTTCAGCGACTCTATCGCCGACGCCATCTGCGATAGCTTATACGTCGCGCTTGAGCCGTTTCGCAGGCGTATGGCCGCCGCAACGGCCTGAACATCCGCTTCCTCATAAAGCTTTTTTGCCATCAGTAGCTCACCTCGCTTCCGTCCGCGACCTCAATTGTTTTATCCTTGAGGCCGGTGTATTCGTATCTTTCGACCCTGTCGCCGAGCTTTATCGTCAGTATCTTATATGGCGACACCTCGGGCTTGTCGATCGGCTCGTCATCTCTGTCGGTGATGCACTCGGCACAGCGGAACACAGCCGGGGTCGAGGTATGAAGCTGTCCGGCGTAAAGGCCGACGGCTATCCACGGACGATTTTTTATAACAGGCAGCGCGCAGCGAGACCCCGTGAAATCAACATCCTTGTATTTGCCGTTGCGATAGCCTATGCGCATGGTCTTTTTGTCGTATGCCGCCCATTCGGCGTCAAGCTCGAAGTTTACCGTGTAGTCGCTGTTGCCGCAGACGATGAGCGTCTCATCCCCGACCGCGATCTTGTCCTTAACTTTGATATTTATGTCCATGAGAATTCTCCTTTTCATGCTGCCGTGAGCAAAAAGCTCGAGGCTGCTTTCTGCATCGGCATCTTTGATAGTAGCAAAAATGCGTAATTTGTCAATGCAAGCACTATGCTATCGCGTAAATTTTTGTTCAATGGACAAGTGCGGCAATGTGTGGTATGATGGTGAAAAACTTAGTCGAGAGGTAATATTTATGGCAAATTCGGAACTTAGCCAGCAGCAGATAGATCAGATATCGCGCATAGGCATAAAAAAGCTCATCGGCAAATACAGCCAGTCGCAGGGCAAGGATCAGCAGTCGCTGACCATGCTGCTCGAGCAGCTTGCAAAAACGCCGATGTACTTTGCCGTGCAGAAAAACGGCGCATCCTCCGCGATGCTCAATTTTATAACGCTTACCGTGAACAATCAGGTGTTCATCCCCATTTTCACCGATCCCGACGAGTTTGGAAAGCTCAAGGATCAGTGCGACTGCGTGTGCTTAAAGCCGATGGACTATTTCCAGATGCTCGTTGACAACAAGCGCCACGCCGTCGTAAACCCCTTCGGGACGTATTTTCTCATGTGGCCCGAGCTTGTGCGCGACCACATGCTGCCCTACATGAAGGAAGCCGCAGACTTCGAGCGCCAGCAGCGCGAGCAAAAACCCGATTTTAAGCCCATATCGTGAAAGGTTATCCGCCATGAACATTGAACAAGTCGCGGATAATATATACACCTTTCCGATCGTTCTGCCGAACAATCCGCTCAAATGGCTAAACTGCTATGTTGTAAGATCCGACGGCAGGAATCTGCTTATCGACACCGGGTTTAATCGCCCTGAATGCCGCGAGGCTCTGCTCGGCGGAATGCGGCAGCTTGGTCTCACCCCTGACAACACCGACATTTTTATCACTCATCTTCACTCCGACCACACCGGCAACGCCGCTTATCTTGCCGGAGAGGGCTTCAGCGTTCTGATGGGCAGGACGGATCACCGCGTTGTCACGATGCCCGAAAAGGACAAGCACAAGGAAACTCACGCGCGCTTTTTGCGCGAGGGCATGCCGAAAGAGGATCTTTCCCTGTGGTCGGCACAGACCCCGGCGATAAAATTCGCACCCGGCGCATTTCCGGCGCGCGAGCTTGACGACGGCGACGTGCTGTGCTACGGCGGCTACGAGCTGCGCTGCCTTGCAACGCCGGGTCACACGCCGGGGCATCTTTGCCTTTTTGACGAAAAGCGCAAGCTCATTTTCCTCGGCGACCACGTTCTTTTTGACATAAGCCCGAACATCTGCGCGTGGAACGGCGTTCCCGATTCGCTCGGCGATTACCTGCGCAGCCTGGAGCTTATGAAAAGCCTCGATATCGAAACCGCGCTCCCGGCGCACAGAGCGCGCGGCGAGCTTACGCTGAGTGAGCGAGCGCAGCAGCTGATAGAGCATCACCGGCTGCGGCTCAGCGAGGCCGAGCGGCTCGTTCACGAGAACCCGGGCATCACAGCATACGAGCTTGCCGGCCTGATGACCTGGCGCATAAGAGCGAAAAACTGGGCCGACTTTCCGCCCTCGCAGAAGGGCTTCGCCTTCGGCGAAACGCTCGCACATCTTGACACGCTGCTTGCAAGCGGCGCGATCGAGCGCCTTTTCGGCGAAAACGGCATCGTTTCTTACCGATAATACGAACACCCCTCACTTCAAATGAAGTGAGGGGTGTTTTGCTTTTGTCAGCTTATCATTTCAACACCGTCGTCTGACGGATAAAACTGAAGCGCGTTCTGTATCATTCGGAATGCGCCGCTGTCATCCCAAAAGCCCGACTTTCTGTATTCCTCGGCGGTCATCGCCGGATACTGAAGCCAGCTTTGCTGATGCACATAGTTTATCCAGCTGCTGATGATGTAGTCATCCGCAAGCTCAGAGGTCGCATAGGCGACGTATCCGCGGCAGTTTTCACCGTTTCTCGGCACGGAGAACGAGGCAAAAACATCGCTGCGCGTTCTGATCCCGAAAAAGACGCTGTCGTAATCGTAGGTTTCGGATCTCAGCGAACGGTAGGGTGCTGCAAAGGTCTTGCCGCCGCGGTCGTACAAAACGCGGCCGCTCACCTCGCCGTCGGATGCCCAGCCATCCGAAATCTCGGTGTAGGTCGGCCAGAGCTGAACGGCCTCCGTGCCGTAAAAGCCGGGCTCGGTAAGCCACAGGAAGTGGTGGAAAATGATCCACCTCTCGCGCTCATCCGATACCTGCACCGCGACGCCGGTCATGCGGAGCTTCTTGTCGTAAACCGTGTCCTGCACTATGCGGCGGTTTGCTCCGCTGCCGGATACGCTCGTTACCGTTCTGCCGCCGTCTGCCGGCTTATCCTCAACATCCGTGACGACGCGCAGAGCGCCGTCGCAGGCTGCGATATCCTCCGTGGTGAGATCGTTCAGAACATACTCCGGGAAGCCAAGCTCGAGCAGCTTATCCTTTATCTCCGCAACGCCGCTGTTCTCAGACTCCTCCGCCTCGCGCCAGTCCATTGCATAGCTGCTGCCGAAGACATAGCCCAGCACGCAGCCGACCAAAACGACGGCGCTCAGCGCGATAACGATGCACTTATCCGTAATCCTCACCGGCTGCGGAGTTATCGAATATCCGGCCTCGTCAAGCTCGCCGGAGAGCTTACAAAGGTTGCGGATAATGCAGATATAAGCTACTACCATTGCCGCACCGATTATCAGACCTTCATACTGCACAGCGGCCAGCACGCCCATGAGGGCACACCAGACGATGAGGGCTGCTGCGCATTTCGCGCTCGGCGGAAGGCCGACCTTGGCCTTGACCGCCCTCAGCCCCTGCCAGAGGCAGACAAACTCGGCAAGCATAAGAACAACGCTCGCCGCCGTCAAGGCCGATGTAACGGAAGGCGTCAGAATCGTCGCATGGAAAATGGTCGTATTCAGAACGAGAGTCGGGAATAAGTAGGCCGCGCGGATTATCGTTACGGCAAAGCATGCATTAAACCACTTATTCTCGCGCCGCAGAGCGCGAAAGCCGAGCAGCTGGAGCACGATGCCGACGGCAGGGAGAATGTAATTTAAGCACAGGAAGTTTAGCGTTATCGCACACAGCGCCATGCCGGTGAGCACGCGGTTCATCGCCCTTTTCCACGGCGTTATCTCCTCAACGACATTCTCCGGCGGAGTTTCCGCAACACTGCCTTCGAGCAGCGTCTCAAATTCCTTTTCGCTCATGGAACTCCAGTCACGATCATTCACACACCTCACCTCCCAAGCTTTTGCGAAGCTGTTTTTTAAGGCGATACAGCTTTCCCTCGACGGCGCGCTCGGTCATGCCAAGCTCCGCCGCTATCTGGGCGGTTGACTGCCGATAATAATATTTCCTGTAAAACAGAAGTCTGTCTTTGTACGATAAGCGGTTCAAGGCGGCGCTTAATGCCTCCTGCCGCTCTTTTTTAAGCAGCGCCTCCTCGGGTGACGGCTCGGGCGAGGTCGTGCTCTCGGAAAGCTCCTCGGTACTGCTGCCGGAGGCCTTGCGCGCATGGTTGAGCGCGGTGTTCCTTGTTATCGCCGTAAGCCACGCGCGAAAGCTGCCCTTCTCGCCGTCAAACTGTCCAATCTTTTCCCACACGCGCATCGAGACCTCGGAAAGGCAGTCCTCCCTGTCCTGCGGATTTTGCAGGATAGGCGCAATGATGTATCGCATGAGCGGCCCATAATGGAGCAGCAGCGCGTCCATGCCCTGTTCGTTTTTCTCAATCAGCAGCCGCTCGACCGTGTTCTCCTGCACATCACCGCCTCCTTTCGCGCTGTCTGTCTATCCCATTATACACGACGCGGCCGAAAATCCCACGCATATTTTTTGAGCGCAAAAAACGGACGTTCTCTCGAACGTCCGTTTTCGGGTTTTATTCTTTATTCGCAGACAAGCTCGCCGTCGCGCACATCGACCTTGATGACGTGGCCTGCCGGCATATCGCCTGCAAGGATTGCGCGCGCAATGAGCGTTTCGACGGTGCTCTGGAGATATCTCTTCAAAGGACGCGCGCCGAACACGGGGTCAAAGCCGCGGTCGATGATAAGCTGCTTTGCGCTGTCGGTGATCTCAAGGCCGAGGCTCTTGTCCTCAAGGCGCTGCCTGAGCGCGGAGGTAAGGATATCAATGATACCGTTAAGCTCCGTCTTTGTAAGCGGCTTGAAGCAGATGATCTCGTCAAGGCGGTTGAGGAACTCCGGCCTGAACTGCTGATGCAGCTGAGCCATGACCTGCTGCCTTGCGCTCTCTTCGATCTCGCCCTTATCGTTTATGCCTTCAAGCAGATACTGGCTGCCGAGGTTGGAGGTCATGATGATAATGGTGTTCTTGAAATCGACCGTGCGTCCCTGCGAATCGGTGACGCGGCCGTCGTCGAGGATTTGCAGCAGGATGTTGAAAACATCCGGGTGCGCCTTTTCGATCTCATCAAACAGTACGACGGAATACGGTTTTCTGCGCACAGCCTCGGTAAGCTGACCGCCCTCGTCGTAGCCGACGTATCCGGGAGGCGCGCCGATGAGCCTTGAGACGGAGAATTTCTCCATGTATTCTGTCATATCGATCCTGACCATGTTGTGCTCATCATCAAACAGGCACCTTGCAAGAGCCTTTGCAAGCTCCGTTTTGCCGACACCCGTGGGGCCGAGGAACATAAACGAGCCTATCGGTCTGTTCGGGTCGCCTATGCCGGCACGCGAGCGCCAGATGGCCTCGGTGACCTTCTGCACGGCCTCGTCCTGGCCGATGACGGATTTATGCAGCACCTTATCAAGGTTCAGCAGCTTCTCGCGCTCGCCCTCGAGCAGCTTTGAAACGGGGATGCCCGTCCACTTGGCCACGATGCCGGCTATCTCCTCTTCGGTGACGGTGTCGTGCACCATGCTGCTGGCCTTGCGCTCCTCGCTGAGCTTCTCGGCCTCCTCGAGCTTCTTTTCAAGCGCAGGCAGGTCGGAGTATTTGAGCTTTGCAGCCGTTTCGTACTCGTACCTGAGCTGAGCATTCTCGATATCGGCGTTCATCTGCTCGATCTGGCTCTTGAGCTTCTTGACCTCGTCAACGCTGCCCTTTTCGGCCTCCCAACGGGACTTCTGCTCGTTGAACTCGTCCTTGAGGTTTGCAAGCTCCTCGGTGAGCTTTGCAAGACGATCCTGCGAAAGCTTATCGGTTTCCTTTTTAAGCGCCGTTTCCTCGATCTCAAGCTGCATGATCTTGCGGCGCATGTCGTCAAGCTCGGCAGGCATGGAGTCGATCTCGGTACGGATGAGCGCGCAGGCCTCATCGACAAGGTCGATGGCCTTATCGGGCAGGAAACGGTCGGAGATATAGCGGTTTGAAAGCGTTGCCGCCGCGACGATGGCGTTATCGTGGATGCGCACGCCGTGATAGACCTCATAGCGCTCTTTAAGTCCGCGGAGGATGGAGATGGTATCCTCAACGGTCGGCTCATCGACCTGAACGGGCTGGAACCTGCGTTCGAGCGCCGCGTCCTTTTCGATGTACTTGCGGTACTCGTCAAGGGTCGTTGCACCGATGCAGTGCAGCTCGCCGCGCGCGAGCATAGGCTTTAAGAGGTTGCCTGCATCCATGCTGCCCTCGGTTTTGCCTGCGCCGACGATGGTGTGCAGCTCATCGATAAACAGGATGATCTGCCCGTCGGACTGCTTGATCTCCTCAAGCACGGCCTTCAGACGCTCCTCAAACTCGCCGCGATACTTTGCGCCGGCTATCAGCGCGCCCATGTCGAGCGAGAATATTGTTTTGTTTTTAAGTCCCTCCGGCACGTCGCCGCGGACGATACGCTGGGCAAGTCCCTCTGCGATAGCGGTCTTGCCGACGCCCGGCTCGCCGATGAGCACGGGGTTATTCTTCGTCTTACGCGAAAGGATGCGGATGACATTTCTTATCTCGGTATCGCGGCCGATAACGGGGTCGAGCTTATTGCTGCGCGCACGCTCGACAAGGTCGGTGCCGTATTTTTTAAGCGCGTCATAGGTGTTTTCGGGGTTATCGCCCGTGACGGGGCCTTTTTTGACCTTCGACAGCTCCTCGGTGAATTTTGCCTTGGTTATGCCGTGGCCGTCAAAAATGCGCTTTATCGCCGGCGTGGGCGAGGCAAAAATGCCGATCATGACGTGCTCGACGGAAAGATACTCATCGCCCAGACTCTTTGCCGATTTCTCGGCGGCGTTCATAACGCGATCGGCTTCGCGCGAGAGGTAGATCTCATAGTCGCCGGAGACCTTGGGCATGCCCTCGATCGCCGTGTCAAGCTCGGAGAGCACCGCATTGCAGTCAACGCCCATCTTTCCCAGCAGCGACGGGATAAGGCCGCCGTCCTGATCAACGAGGGCATACAGCAGATGCTCGGGGGTAATATACTGATTGTTGTTTTCCATCGCCATGGATTTGGCGGTCTGGATCATTTCAAGTGTCTTTTGGGTGAAGTTCTGTGCATTCATAAAAACACCTTCTTTTTCTTCAAATTAGATCAAAATATCTGCTCTCCTTAACTGGGAGAAGTAACAGGCTTCAATGTCACGGGCGTTAAGCCGTCCGCTGAGATAGCCCTTCATCATGGTGTCAAAAAGTTTGATGTATTCCGCGATCACCTTTGCCAGCTCGTCCGACGAGCAGTCGTGGTTCGGAACGGAAATGGAGCGGATGAATTTTCCGTCATACAGCGCATATTTCGGCGGCTCCTGCTCCATCACGGGGCGCAGGTGCGCATCCTCGATGCTCTTCCAGATGCGGAAAAATTCCGTCATCGAGCGGATGAGCGCTGCCGACTGCGTGCGGAAAATGACCGTCAGCTCGCCGAGACTGTCGCTGTCGCCGCGGTAAAGCTCGACCTCGTATTTCACCGTCGGGCGGTATTTATACTCAAGCGAGGATTTGAGCGACATTGTCATCGTATTCGGCGAAACAAACGGAACAAGCTCGCGCGACGGCGTCATAAGCTGCTCGATAGCAGAGAATATATCGTTTATGCGCCGCTCGGGCGTCATGAGATTCACATGCTCTGCAAGGATCTGATTTATAAGATTTGAGCGATTCGTTCCGAGTCTGTGAGCAAGTCTGTCAACCTCGGCGACCACTTCATCCGAAAGCATTAGGCTATAAAGTGTCTTTTTCATGGCTCCTTCTCTCTTTCACTATGGCTTACGGGCCGTATCCTGAGACCCGACCCTGATATTTTTTCTTTATGAGCTTAATATACTCCTCTCTTTTTAATTTGTCAAGAGTTTTATATAAATATTTTTGCAAATT
>OLWL01000086.1_pt1 | contig 70697 bp, 67 predicted proteins | sample 1674151 | NCBI WGS metagenome assembly OLWL01 (sample SAMEA103958148, study PRJEB25191) | human gut metagenome
TCTCCTTCATCCTCTATGCGCCCCAGGAATACCTTTCCAGGGCTTATCATGATGCGCCGAAATACTGTGCCACCATCGAAACGGCCCAGATAAAAAAGGATGAAGTTGTCTTTACTGGCGAGATTCCCGCCCGTTGCATACAGGCATACCGTACTGATTTGGCCTTTTACACCAACGGGCGGAGTGTGTGCCTGACGGAACTGAAAGGGTATCAGGCCACTGTCGGCGAGCCAATCATCCAGCCCCGTCGTCCAAACAGCCGTTTGGATAAGGTGCGCCATATGTTCAGTAAGATTCCTTGATACGCCACAGCAAGGATGGTTATTGCATTTCCCTGCCTTTCGTGGTAAAATGTAGTTGTAAACCACCAGAGAAAACAACAACCCTGCTACCCCCCGTTATCACCACCGATAACAATTTGATAACAGCCCATCGTATAGGGCTGGATAATATGGACACATCAAATAATCAAAAAAATGAGGTATCAAATTTATGAAGCAAAATCCGTTAAATATGATGCCCAACAACGAGTGGGAATGATTTCAGAGGTCGAGAAAAGCCCGTAAACACTGGACTTTTTGAGCCTTGATGCCCTCTGTGGCAACGATTCGGCAACAGTTTTCATTATTCCAAAGAGAAAGAGCTACCTGATTTGCGAAAGTCAGGTAGCTCTTTTCGTTTTACTCATCTTTGCCAGGCTACTTCTTCAATTCATCCACCAGCAAATCGCTGAGACCTTGGGAGGGGACAACCTTGTGCCAGTGGCCTGTGGTATCGAACTCCGGGTAGCGGTAACGCCAGCGGTCATAGTCCTCTTTGCTGATCTCCCCCGATTTCAGCTTGGCCGCCTGTTCGCCCCAGGCACAGAGCATCTCATGGAGCCTTGCAGCGTTTTTACCCTGGAACACATCCACCCGGAGATGTACTTCTCCATCACACTCGTAGATTTTCAGGCCGTAGCGGTCCTCCAAGGTAAACAGTGTGTGCATCAGCCCTACATAGGAGTCTATGTCCGGCACAGCCAGGGCATGGGGAGAGACCTCCAATATCTGTGCCAGCGCGGCAGTCAGGTCTGCCTTGGGCGTCCGCGACCCGTTCTCGTATTGAGCAAGGCGCACATCAGCGGACTTCTCCGGGAAGCCCAGCGCCATACCAAGATATTTTTGCGTCATGCCGCGCAGAGTGCGGAAAAAGTGAATGCGTTCTCCAATCGCCATAACGGCCAACTCCTATCTGGACTCTTGATAGAATCAGCATAGCAGAAATGCTTAGGATAGTCAAGAGGAATCTAAACAAATTTATTTAATATTTTTCTGCAAACCACTTGACTTTAACTATTATGCTTAGTATAATGAAGATGGTATAAGCAAATAAGTTTAAGTCGCAAAAATTTTACAAATTGGATACCCTCAAAACGGCGAAAAAATGTCCGTTGTAAAGTGAGAGGGGGAATTTCAGACGCAGCAAAACTGAATGACCGTCCGACAGATACTTTCTCCGGTGAAGCAGGCGACGATATGAGCGTGCCAAGGAGAAAAACAAACGGCATAGCACCGGGAAGGGTTGCCTGCCAGAGTCTGAAGGGTGAAACGGCAAACAAGAAACAATTACGGCAAGGAAAGGAAGGTATTTTTGTGTATGACAGAAAAACAGTCGTTTATGCGGGTCGATGAAGTGGCGCAGGAATTGGGCATTTCCAAATCCTACGCTTACAAAATCGTACAGAAGCTCAATGCGGAACTGAAAAGCCTCGGTTACTTGACCATATCCGGCAGGGTCAACCGAAAGTTCTTCTATGAGAAGCTGTGCTACGGCGAAAAGGAAGGGAGGGGTATCTGATGGCGGTCTATAAGGAAGAAAAGACCAACACCTGGCGGGCAGTCTACCGCTATACTGACTGGAATGGCGAGCGCAAGCAGACCCAAAAGCGGGGCTTCAAGACCAAGCGGGAGGCGCAGGCATGGGAACGGGAACAGCTCAACAAATCCACCGCCGATCTGGATATGAGCTTCAAGAGCTTCGTGGAACTCTACACGGCAGATATGCAGACCCGGCTCAAGGAAAACACATGGGCCACAAAGGATCACATTATCCGCACCAAGTTGCTGCCCTACTTTGGTAAGCTCAAAATGTGCAACATTACCGCCCAGCAGATTATCACCTGGCAAAATGAGATGCTGAACTACAAGGACGAGAACGGCAGGCCCTACTCGCCGGTGTACCTGAAAACGGTCCATAATCAGCTCAGCGCCATTTTCAATCATGCGGTGCGTTACTACAACCTCCGGGAGAATCCCTGTAAAAAGGCGGGCAGCATGGGCAAGAAGAAAAACCGGGAGATGATGTTCTGGACCAAGGAGGAGTATCTGAAATTTGCGGAGGCGATGATGGATAAACCGCAGTCTTTCTACGCTTTTGAAATGCTCTACTGGTGCGGTATCCGGGAGGGGGAACTGCTTGCCCTCACCCCCGCTGATTTCGATTTTGAAAAAGGCACTGTCTCCATCAGTAAATCCTATCAGCGGCTGAACGGGCAGGACCTGATTACCACCCCAAAGACAGAGAAAAGCAACCGCGTCATCACCATGCCTCAGTTTCTGACAGATGAAATTCAGGACTATCTCAAAATGCTCTACGGCATCGGGCCGGATGACCGGATGTTCACCGTCACCAAGAGTTATCTCCACCGGGAGATGGACCGGGGAGCCAAAGAAGCAGGAGTACCGCGTATCAGAATCCACGATATTCGTCACAGCGCGGTGTCGCTTCTCATCGACATGGGCTTCTCTGCTACGGCCATTGCCGACCGGGTGGGCCATGAGAGCATCGACATCACTTACAACTACGCGCACCTGTTTCCGTCCAAGCAGACAGAAATGGCGGATAAATTGAACATGGAAAGGGGCAATTAAAAATGTCGGCAAAGAATTTGGACAAGCACAACCGCTGGCGGAATAAAACGGTGGCCTTCCGGGTCTCCCCGGAGGAGGATGAGCAGCTTGAAATCTTCGTCAAGCTGTCCGGCCTGACGAAACAGGACTACATCACCCGGCGGCTGTTGGAAAAGGAAGTGGTGGTCCAGGGCAATCCAAAGGTCTACAAGGCTTTGCGAGACCAGCTTGCCGCTGTGCTGGACGAGCTGCGGCGCATTGAGGCCGGACAGGACGTAAACGATGAGCTGCTGGACACGATCCAGCTGATCACAACTATTATGAGCGGAATGCAGGAGGAAGCTGCCTATGGGAATTGACGCAAAAGAAAAGACCGCCCTGGGCGCATCTGTTGGCGCAGATGCTGGGCAGTCCATTCAAAAAGAATCTGACAATAGTATACCCGCTTCGGAGGCAAAAGGCAACGGGGAAATGGAAAATTTGGAGGAAATGTACCGTCAGATGCAGCGTATGGCTGACCCGCGCTACCTGCACACGCTCACCATGACCGAGCTGTTTCAGACTTCCTACAAAAGCCGCCCACCCATCATTGAAAATTTGCTCCATTCGGGGGCATACCTTCTTGCCGGTGCGCCCAAGATCGGCAAGTCGTTTCTGGTGGCGCAGATCGCCTACCATGTCAGCACCGGGCAGGCGCTGTGGGGCTGCAAAGTCCACCAGGGAACAGTCCTTTACCTTGCGTTGGAGGATGACTTCCAGCGCATCCAGAACCGGATGTTTATGATGTATGGCGTGAACGATACCCCCAATCTGCACTTTGCCACTGCCGCCGGAAAAATCGGGAACGGTCTGGACGAGCAGTTGGAGAATTTTATGCGAGAACATCCGGACACCAATCTCATCATCATCGACACCATGCAGAAAATCCGGGAAGTGGGCGGCGAAGCGTACAGCTACGCCAGCGACTACGAGATCGTGGGCAAGCTCAAGCAGCTTGCAGATAAGCACTGTATCTGCGTGCTAACCGTCCACCACACCCGGAAGCAACCCGCCGGGGATGCTTTCGAGATGATTTCCGGCACCACGGGCCTGTTGGGCTGCGCGGACGGCTCCCTGCTGATGCAGAAGAAAAAGCGCACCGCATTGGAGGCCACCATCGATGTGGTGGGGCGTGACCAGCAGGATCAGATTCTCTATCTAAAAAAGGACCCGGAAACCCAGATCTGGAATTTGGAGCGCATGGAAACGGAGCCGCACAAGGAACCGCCGGACCCTGTGTTGGAAGCAGTAGCAAAGCTGGTCTCCGCTGAGCGTCAGGAGTGGACAGGTTCTCCCTCGGAGCTGGCCGCAACAGTGCAGGTGGGCATGGCGGCAAATGCGCTGACCAAGTATCTGAATGTCAAATCCGGCAGGCTGCTGGAAGAATATCATGTGGGCTACGAGAATAGGGCGCGGCACGCTGGACGGCAGGTGAAACTCACCTATATGCTGGTGGAAGCTCCGGCTTTTGAAGTGGTCGAGGATGGGCGCGACGGTAGCGACGGTTGCAACGGTGAAAATGCTACCACCCAAACAACCGTCGCTATCGTCGCAGCCGTCGCGGAGAGGAACGGAAGCGAATGAAGAATGTGCAGATTCCCTATGACTTGTTCGTGGCGCTGGTGGAGTATCACCTCGGCTATGATGACGAATACGAGGATGAAATCCGGCAGGGATTGGAGCAGAAGCTGGACGCTTTGGTGCGGCACGAGCTGTATGCCAAATATAAAACTGCGCCCAGCCCGGAAGAACGGGAACAGGCCAGGCAGGCGTACCTGGACCGGCGCGGCGTGTTCCCAGATTTTCGCTGGTAACAGGAATTTACTTTCGTACTAATCTCGCAGATGAAATTAGCACCAAAGTCAATCTTCTCCCTGCCGACATGGACAGGAGCGTGACACGCTCCTGTGGCTGGCGGACAAGGTGAATTGGTCAGCAGCGTGTCTTCCGCATCCCCGTCCCCATCGAAAAATCCGCAGATTTGGAGATGGCTAAGGCCGGGAAAATCCAGTGGATTTTCCCGGCCTGTGGGCGGTGGAATTGGAGCAAACACGGTTGCGAAAAGTCCGCCGGTCACACCGCATTTTGAGGCTGTGGGTATCACCTGCAAGCCGAAAAAGGCGGCGAGGCTCCCGCAGGAGCCGCACTCCCCCTCGGAGAGCCCACGATACTTTGCAGCCGCAGGATGAAAGTATCATAGTGGGTTATTACACTTCCGCAGAAGTGCATCCCCAAAAGCTACCCGCATCTCAACCGCCCTTGTAGGGCGAGAAAGGAGTTCTATGGCAAGAGGCGACGGTATCCATCGTACCAGCGCAAGAAACATGAGACTGACTACACCCAAACTGAAAAACGCGCAGCAACACAACGAGCGTGAAAAAGAATCGTATGTCAACCAGGATATAGTCCCGGAACGCTCCCATCTGAATGTTCACTTCAAGCAACCGGACAGCGGCTATCTGGAACAGTTTGAACAGATGGAGGCAGACGGGATGATCTCAACACGGGGCATCAAAGAGGACGCTTTTCGCTACGGTGAGCTGATCTTTGATGTGAACTCCGCCTACTTTTTCAACCATGGCGGATATGACTTCGCAAAACAATTTTACCACGACGCATACCAGGCTGCAATCAAAATTGTGGGCGGCGAACAGTACATTCTGTCGGCGGTCATGCACGCCGACGAGCGCAACCGGGCCATGTCCGAGGCGCTGGGGCAGGATGTATACCACTACCACCTTCATGTGGTCTATGTGCCGGTGGTGGAGAAGCAAATCCGCTGGACCAAACGCTGCAAGGACAAGTCGCTGGTGGGCAAGGTGAAAGAAACGGTTATGCAGGTCAGCATGAGTAAAAAGTGGGCCTCTAAGCCGGTTCTAGATGAGGCCACCGGCGAACCGCTGAAAACGGCAAAGGGCAAGCCTGTTCTCAAAAAATCGTACAGTGTATTGCAGGACGATTTCTTTCAATATATGCGCGAGGCCGGATACGCCGATGTGGAGCGCGGTGAGCGCGGCAGCTCTGAGGAACATCTGACGGTGACGCAGTTCAAGGTTGAGCGGGAGCAGGCGCGGCTGGCGGAGCTGCAAACAGAAAGATCGGAGGTTCAGGCGGAGATCGGCCAGCTTCGGACGGATAGGGCCGAGGCTGAAAAAGCGGCCAAAGAGGCACAGACCGAACTCCGCCTATTAGCGCCTAAATTAAAACACATGGAGAAGCTGGCAGCCGAGTATTCCTCCGACCCGGAGGACTTGCTTCCACTCCCCGATAGAATGGAGTCCGCCAAATCCTACCGGGAGAAAAAATCCAAGCCACTCTTGGAGAAGATCGTCAAGGTGGTGCGCTCCGTTTACCGGGCTTACCTGGATGTCTGCCAGAAATTCGAGCTGTTGCAGCGCAAATATGATACGGAGGTTCCGTATTTGAAAAAGCAGTTGGCCGAGGTCAGGGACGAAAATGCGGAATTGCAGGAAACCGCCAGAAACTATCACCGGCTGTGCCGGGCCTATGGGCCGGAGCGGGTAGCCGAGACGGTGGCCGCTGTCAGGCAGCAGGAACAGGCGGAAAAAGAGCAGAAACGCGGCCAGAGGCGGCAGCATGACCGGGATGCGCGGTAATCCCGTGTAGAGCTGAGAAAACAGGATTTTTGCGGATAGCAGCATCTGAACTGAATCATGTATCGCTTGGGCGCTTTCTATCCGAAAATTCGCTTACTTTTGCCGGTGTAGAGCCGGAGAAAATTTATGAAAATGCGGAGGTTTTATGAGAACAGGTCTTTCCAAGAAGCAAAAGACAACCAACGTCTTTTTTGACGAGGCAAGTCCCATTATTGAGGTGTGTACTTACAACACTTCCCTCAAAAAAAGGTTGAACGAGTACGCGACAAAGTACCCGGACGAGTGCCGGTTAGTGGACAATGATGAAAACGGCTGCCTGACATTTGAGATTAGGAAAGGGCGGTTCAGTTTTAAGCTGAACGTCCCGTACAGTGCAGAGCGCCGGAAGGCGGCCAGCGAGCTGGCAAAGAAGAATATCCAGAACTTGCAGCAAGGCAAGAAGTAATTGAACGCCGCCCGTGGGGAGAATGACTCTCTGCGGGCGGCGTTTTTGTTTTGTTGCTCATGTTTTTATGAGATTATCTTGAATATTCGTGCCCGCTATGCTATAATGAAAATGAATTCGACAACGAATGGAGATTTCGTTATGCCGGTTAGCTATGATAAGTTATGGAAAATGCTGATAGATAAGAAGATGAATCGTACAGATTTGAAGGAACACGCGGGAATCAGCTTTAATATACTCGCAAAAATGGGACGGAACGAGTTTGTTTCGATGGAAAGCCTTTATAAAGTATGTACGGCACTGAACTGTGATGTTGGCGATATAATGGAGTTTACGAACAATGAGCATGATTGATTATGTCACAACAGCGACAACAAAATATATCGAACAGATGCCAAAAGCACAACGAAAAAAGTACGGTCAATTTTTTACGAGTAAAGAAACGGCTGTATTCATGGCGGAACTGTTTGATTTGCAATCCGTTTTAGGGCCGGTTTCAATTCTTGACCCCGGTGCTGGTTCGGGCATTCTATCAACCGCTTTGATTGAGCGGATGCAGCGTGTCGCTTCAATTACTAAAATCGAATTGGTTTGCTACGAGAGTGACACGAATATCTTGGAATTGCTTCGCTCAAATTTGGACTGGGTTTGTGACCACGCTACAAAGAAGATAAAATATAAAATCATATCGGATAACTATATTCTCTCTCAAGTCGCTGACTACAATCATATGTTATGGGAATCTCCAAATCCTCCTAAATTTGATTGTGTTATTGGGAATCCTCCCTACATGAAAATTCCGAAGGATGCACCAGAAGCTTTAGCAATGCCAGATGTCTGCTATGGAGCGCCTAACCTGTATTTTCTATTTGCCTCAATGAGCTTGTTCAATCTGAAGGACGCTGGCGAGATGGTCTATATTATCCCGCGCTCTTGGACTTCGGGTGCTTATTTCAAAAAATTTCGGCAGAAATTTCTTGATGAGGGAGCTTTGGAACATATCCATTTGTTTGTAAGTCGTGACAAAGTGTTTGAAAAAGAAAGTGTTCTCCAGGAAACCATCATTATAAAGGCAAAAAGAACAGCGGTTAAGCCCCAAAATGTCACAATTACAACTACGCAGAGTAACGCTGATTTTTCTCAAAAAACGGTCTTTCATGTTCCCTATGATACGGTTGTAAGTGGAGAGGACAAATATGTATATTTGGCGACAAATGCCGAGGAGGTTGAAGTCCTAAAAAGATTAAACCGGTTGCCTGATACTTTGCCAAGCATAGGTCTCAAAATGAAAACCGGCCTAACGGTTGACTTTAGAAATCGTGAAGCATTGAGAGATCATGCAGAAGCAAATGCGGTTCCTTTGTTCTATTCTCAACACATTAAGAGCGGCAAAGTTGAGTTTCCGATTGGCAAAGAAAGCGAATATCTTGTTACTGAACAAAATGGGCTTTTGCAGAAAAATTCAAACTATCTTTTTGTCAAACGGTTTACAGCAAAGGAAGAACATCGGAGACTGCAGTGCGGTGTTTATTTGGCTCGCAAGCACCCGGAATATGACGAAATTAGCACACAGAACAAGATTAATTTTATCTGCGGCCAGCATGAATTATCTGAGTGCGTTGTATATGGCCTGTATGTGCTGTTTAATTCCACACCGTATGACTGTTACTATCGAATTCTGAACGGTTCCACGCAAGTCAATTCTACCGAGATCAATGCGATGCCGGTGCCTCCGATGAACATGATTGAGGCTATGGGCAAGGCGTTGATTCGGAGCAAAGATATGTCGGAAGCCTCTTGCGACAATATTTTAAGGAGCTTTATATGAGTAAGTTATCAGATGCAAAAGAAATTTTGAATGCGCTGCAAGTCCCGACAAAGCAGCAGAACGGAATGTGTTGCTGTGTTTTGCTGGCGATGGCAGGGCTTACGGAAGAACTTCCTTGGTCTGAGGCCACAAATAATTGGATTCGGATACATGATGTGATTGCTTTTGCCAACAGCAATTATGGTATGACCTATGCGGAGAACAGCAGAGAAACTTTTCGCAAGCAGGCGATGCATCACTTTAGAAACGCTGCATTCATTGAGGACAATGGCAAAGCAACGAATAGCCCGAATTACCGCTACCGCCTGACAGATGAAATGCTCCGCCTAATTCAGAGCTTTGGACAGAATATGTGGAATGAGCGGCTATCTACATTCCTTGAACACCATGATACCCTTGTTGAAATCTATGCTTCTAAGCGGACCATGCGGAAGATGCCTGTGAAAGTCAATGGAGCGGATTTTACATTCTCTCCTGGAAAGCACAATCAGTTGCAGAAAGCGATCATCGAAGAATTTGCACCGCGCTTTGCTCCAAATTCGGAATGCCTCTATGTTGGAGATACCGTTGAAAAAGATTTGGTGAAGAACGAGGATAAGCTTAGTGAACTGGGATTTGCTATCACATTACATGATAAGATGCCGGATGTGGTCCTCTACTCAGAGGAGAAAAACTGGTTGTATTTTATCGAGTCAGTGACATCTGTTGGGCCAATGGAGCCAAAACGCATCAAAGAGATTGAGGAAATGACCGCCGATGTGACAGCGGGGAAAATCTATGTAACTGCTTTCCTTGATTTTAAGACATTCAAGAAATTCTCTGAGGCACTTGCTTGGGAAACGGAAGTTTGGATTGCAGATATGCCCGATCACATGATTCATTTGAATGGAGACAAATTTTTAGGGCCAAGACAATAGAGGAGATAAAGATGGGTATAATTGAGCAGGGTTCTTTTCAGGCGTACGCAAATATTCGTTTAGATGAGGCGAGATCAACTATTAACGAATATTCACTATATAGCAGAAAAACAACCGTTTTTATTTCGCATAAGCATGATGAGCTTCAAGAACTTAAAGGTGTACTTGGTTTTTTGCAGAAGTGGTACGATGTGAAAACATATATCGACAGCCGAGATCCTTCAATGCCCCATATTACCACAGCAGAGACCGCGACTAATTTAAAGGCTCGAATTAAAAAATGCGACAAGTTTATTCTACTTGCTACAAATGCTGCAATAGACTCCAAGTGGTGTAATTGGGAACTTGGATACGGTGATGCTCAAAAATTCAAAACCCACATCGCACTGTTTCCGCTGAAGCCAAAGGGTAGTTATGATAGTCTTTACAGAGGTGCGGAGTATTTATCACTATATCCGTATATCTGTTATGAAGATGGCACAAACAAATATGATAACGGTGTTTATATTCAAAAAGGATATTACATAGTAACACCTGAAAATGGAAGATTGAACTATCAGACATTGGAACATTGGTTTTCAAACAGGTAATAGAAAGGGGAATATCTATGGCTCGTAGAGTGTTTTTTAGTTTTCATTACGATAACGATATTAACCGATCAATGACTGTTCGCAATAGTTGGGTCACGCAGGGCAAAGAGGCTGCTGGCTTTATTGATAAGGCAGAATTTGAGCAAATTAAGAGGCAAGGAGATACGGCTGTTCATAACTGGATTGATAAGCAACTTGAAGGAACTTCTGTAACAGTAGTCCTAATTGGAGGAGAAACTTTGAATCGTCCTTTTGTGCAATATGAGATTTGTAGAAGTCTACAAAGGGGAAATGCTGTCATAGGCGTGCATATAAATGCTATCAAGGATATGCGCACGTTGTCTACCTCCTTTAGAGGTAATACCCACACAGCAATAGGGTATTACGGTGACAATTCTCCAGCATATTTTGATAGCGTTGCTGATGGCATCTATGATTATGTTGCAGATAATGGATATGCTAATATGGGGACATGGATTGAGAATGCCGCAAGAAAACATGGAAAATAATAAGTATATAAGAGGAGTCTTATGAATAGAGAAATTTCTTTATTTGTTGATAAATATGTTAAAGAAATCAAAGACAATAATGCTGCTATGTTTATCGGTGCAGGTTTTTCAAAAAGTGCGGGGTATGTAGATTGGAAGAACTTACTTAGAAGTATAGCTGAAGATTTAGAACTCGATGTTGATAAGGAGTATGATCTAGTCTCTTTGGCACAGTATTGCTATAATAAGAACGGAAACCGAAGTCTTATTAATGATACGATATTTGACGAGTTTTCTAAAGAAAAGGATATTGATGAAAATCACAGAATAATTGCACGTTTACCAATTCTCACCTATTGGACAACAAACTATGATTCCTTGATTGAAGATGCGTTGAATGATGCAAAGAGAATCGTTGACGTAAAATATAGTAATAAACACTTATCATTAACTAAGCCTCATAGAGATGCTATTGTTTATAAAATGCACGGGGATAAAAGCAACCCCGATGAAGCGATTCTGATAAAAGATGACTATGAGCAATATTATAGAAATCATGCACAGTTTATTACAGCTCTAAGTGGTGATTTGATTTCAAAAACTTTCCTTTTTGTCGGATTCAGTTTTTCTGATCCCAATATTGATTACATATTAAGTAGAATCCGAATTGAATATGGAGGTCAGAATAATAGGCAACACTATGCGATTATGCGCAAAGTAAAAGAGAATGATTATCATAATCGTGCAGACTATGAGTACGCACAGAGAAAACATGACTTATTTATCGAAGATCTAAAGCGCTACAATATTAGAGCACTATTAATAGATGAGTACAGTGAGATTACAGATATTCTAAATGAAATAAGTAAAAGATTGAACCATAATAACATTTTTATATCTGGAAGTGCACAGACATACGGTGACTATACTGAAAAGGAGGCTTTAGATTTTATCCAGTTGTTAAGCAAGCAGTTGATCATGCAGGACTTCAATATTATTTCTGGGTTTGGTTTAGGCGTAGGAAGTTCTGTGATAATTGGAGCGTTACAAGAAATATATATGTACACGAAAAGTGTACGCGAAGATCGGCTGTTATTGCGCCCATTCCCTCAGGGGATTGAAGATGCCACTACAAGACAGGCTTTATGGAAAAAGTATCGAGAAGATATGATTTCCCGCGCCGGTGTATCGATTTTCTTGTTTGGAAATAAATTAAATGATACTGAAATAATATTTGCTAATGGTATGAAACAAGAATTTGAAATTGCTGTTGAAAGGCACAATTTAATTGTCCCTGTTGGTTGTACTGGGTATGTTGCGCACGAGATCTGGAACACAATCAACCAAGATATGTCGGCTTTTTATACTAATGTTGATGACTCGTTGATTGCTGCGTTTACTAAATTAAATACTAAGTCGGATAATTCGAGTTTGGTTAATGATATAATTTCGTTTATTAAATTGTTCAAAAACGGAAAATACAGCCCGGCATGATAAATTTAAAGGAGGCACCATGGCTCATAAAACTTTCATTTCATATAAGTGGAGTGAAGCCCAGAAACTTAGAGATGATATTATTGGCGCTCTTGGAGACGATGCAACCTACTACAAAGGCGAAACAAGCGAATCTCCTGATTTAACGGATACGTCGACAGAAAATATCAAGAAGAATCTTAAAGATATGATGTACGATACATCTGTTACTATTGTAATTCTGTCTCCCAACATGACAGAAAGCAAATGGATAGATTGGGAGATTGAATACTGCCTAAAAAATATAGCAAGGAAAAATCGTACGTCTCACACAAATGGAGTAGTCGGTGTTATTATGAAGGTTGATGGGGGTTATAGTTGGTTCAAAAAAACAGGAACTAATTGTCACGGAAATTCTACCGTATCTTACGAGATGAGTAAAGTTTTCAATATCATTTCTGAAAACCACTTCAATTCCAATCCTGAGCAGTGGCATTGTGAGAAATGCAAAACCTATGATTGGCTGAATGGGTCATACATTGCGTTTGTTGAAGAGGCAGATTTTTTAGCAGATCCTCAAAAATACATCAACAATGCGTATGATAAAAGCGAAAATGATGCCAGTGGGTATGACCTTGTGAAACAAAGATAGCCTTAACCGTGGCAACACAATGGCAACAAAAAATCAGATAGCCCAAACTATCTAGATAATGAAAACAATACAAACACTCTGAGCTAAATCCCATAAGCAAATCTGTTTAGAAAACTTCTGACAGGAGCGAGTGGGAATAATTTTTCAAATCAAAAGGCATTGCCGATCTTGCAATCGGCAATGCCTTTTAACTATTATGGAAAAGCTCACTTTTGCATCATTTGCTTCATTTCCTGCATGTATTTCGGAATTTCGAAGCTCTGCGGACAATGGCGCATGCAGGCTCCGCAGCCGATGCAGCTTGTCGGACGCTTGTCCTCGGGCAGAGCCAAAACGCTTGTCAGCCTCCAAGCTCCGCCGATCTTCGCGTCGTTATAAGCGCGCAGAAGAAGCGGAATATCCAGCCCCTTCGGGCAATTCGGGCAGCAGTAGCGGCAGCCGGTGCAGGCAACGGCGACGCCGGCGTATTGCAGCATAGCAGCCTTGCGAATAGCTTCGTTTTCCGCATCCGAGAGTGGGAGCGAGGCCGAGACTGTCGCTGCATTGTCGGCAAGCTGATCCGTGTCGGACATGCCGCTTAAAATGACCTGAACCTGCGGCCGGCTCAGCACCCACCGGATAGCCCAAGACGCCTGCGAGCACTCTGCGCCAAGCTGTGCAAGCACCTCGGTGGCGTCCGCGCGCAGCCTTGCGAGCATTCCGCCGTGAACAGGCTCCATGACCATGACGGGGATATTGGCCTGCTCCAAAATGTCGTAAAGCTCCTTTGCGCCGGTGCAGTACCAGTCGTAATAGTTAAGCTGCATCTGGACGAAATCCCACGGATAGGCGTCGATGAGCTTGCGCAGCGCCTGCGGACTTCCGTGGAAGGAAAAGCCGAAATAGCGGATCTTTCCCTCCTTTTTGAGCGAGTCAAAATACTCGATTGCGCCGCTTGCGAGGATATCATCGACAAAGGAATCCTGAATGCCGTGGAGCAGATAGAAGTCGATGCGATCCATTTTCAGCCGTCGGAGCTGCTCTGCAAACTGCTTGCGATAGTCCGGCTCGGCCTGGAAATTGAACTTATCGGCAACATAAAAGCTGTCGCGCGGATATTTGGCCAGCGCGGCACCGAGGAACTCTTCGGATCTTCCGCCGTGATAGATGTAGGCGGTGTCGTAGTAGTTTATGCCGCTTTTCATGGCAGAGTCTATGATTGCCTGCGCCTTTTCGTAATCAATATCGGCGCTGCTGCCGCAGGTGGGCAGACGCATGGCGCCCATTCCCAGCCGCGAAAGCGAGATCTCGTTTTTGAAATTTTTGTACTGCATGCTAATACTCCTTTTATCTGATCTGATAACTGTGAAAATCATATCCCCTAAAAGTTTATAACGCTATTGCAATTTTGGACTGCCGGTAGTATAATGGGCAGGCAAAAAAACAGGGGAGCTTGTGCTGACAGGCTGAGAGGAAGGACATACCTTCGACCCTTTAACCTGATGCGGATAATGCCGCCGGAGGAAGTCATCAACGATTTTTTACGGAGGCGCCGGATCAGGTGCCTTCGTTTTTTTATCTTTTGGAAAGGAGAAGCGGACTGAGGGGGAGCGCCCTGAGTTCTGTATGACAGCGATGGGAAGCCGTGTTCCGGCGTGAGAGGATGCCAGCAAGCATCGACCGAACTTCCAGACAGCCGGGATCGACGGGCTGAATTTTACGCATGGAAGCGTCGCTGCATACAGGTATAAATACAGCCGCTTTCTTAAGCTGAATAGAGCCGAACACATATTGCCTTTCGACGCACCCTTCCGGCTGTTTTCGCCTTTTTTGTCTTGACGGGCGAAAATCTGCCCGTCAAAACCGATATGGGCTCAACTCTCGTCAGCTTATTCCGAAGGAGAAATAAAAATGAAAAAAGTTAATACAAAAAAGCTTGCGACGGCGAGTATCCTCTGTGCCGTTGCGGTCGTGGGAAGCCTGTTTTCCTTTCCCGTGTTCGGCAGCAAGTGCGCGCCGGTTCAGCATATGGTGAACATTATATGCGCGGTGCTGCTTGGCCCGGCATACGGGGTCGGTGCGGCGTTTGTCGCCTCGCTTATCCGCAATCTGCTCGGACTCGGCAGCCTCATGGCGTTCCCCGGAAGTATGTTCGGTGCGCTTCTGTGCGGTCTTGTTTATAAAAAGACCGGCAACATTGCCGCAACGCTTATCGGCGAGGTGTTCGGCACGGCAGTCCTCGGCGGACTGTGCGCCTATCCCGTGGCAATATACTTCATGGGTCAGTCGGCCGCGGCCATCGCGTTTTACGCATACATCATCCCGTTTTTCGTTTCAACGGCAGGCGGCGCAGCGATATCCGCAGTCTTGATATACAGCCTTAAAAAGGCCGGAGTTCTCGGCCGTATGCAGCTTTCGCTGGCACAGTGAGGAGGAAACCGAAATGCTTGGAAAAATGCTTGAAAACGTAAGAGCAAAATGCCCTCTTATTCATAATATCACAAATTACGTCACGGTCAACGACTGTGCGAATATCGTGCTCGCGTGCGGCGCATCACCGATCATGGCCGACGACAAGGCCGAGGTTGCGGAGATCACGAGCGTGTGCTCAGGCCTTAATATTAATATCGGAACGCTAAACAGCCGCACAATAGAGTCGATGCACATTGCAGGCAAAAAGGCAAACGAGCTGGGACACCCCGTCGTTCTCGACCCCGTCGGCGCCGGTGCGTCGAGCCTGCGCACGGAAACGGCGCTCGGCCTTGTGCGCGAGGTGAAGTTTTCCGTCATCCGCGGAAACATTTCCGAGATAAAAACCATTGCCTCCGGCAGCGGAACAACCAAGGGCGTCGATGCCGACGTTGCCGATAAGGTGACAGATGAAAATCTTGATGACGCAGTGAAATTTGCAAAAGCCTTCGCGCGCGAGACCGGAGCCGTTATCGCGATAACCGGCGCTATCGACATTGTCGCCGATGCCGACAGAGCCTTCTGCATCCGCAACGGCAACGCCATGATGTCGTCCATAACCGGCACCGGCTGCCAGCTTTCGGCCATGACGGCGGCATTTATCACCGCAAACCCCGACAATGTGCTTGAGGCTGCTGCGGCGGCGGTGTGTGCGATGGGGCTTGCCGGCGAGATAGCGCATGACAGGCTCGGCTCCATGGACGGCAACTCTTCTTACCGAAACTATATCATTGATGCAATTTATAATCTGATTCCCGAACAGCTTGAGGAAGGTGCAAAATATGAAGTGCGATAAAAAGTACATGCTTCTGTACGCCGTGACGGACAGGGCATGGGTCGGAAAGCAAAGCCTTTACGAGCAGGTCGAATCCGCGCTCAAGGGCGGCGCTACCTGCGTGCAGCTTCGCGAAAAGGAGCTTAACGACGACGAGTTTCTCGCCGAAGCTGTCGAGATCGGCGCGCTGTGTAGAAAATACTCCGTGCCGTTTTTCGTCAACGACAACGTTGACGTTGCCGTGAAGTGCCACGCCGACGGCGTTCACGTCGGGCAGGAGGACATGGCAGCAAGCAAGGTGCGCGAGAAGATCGGCGACGGCATGATGCTCGGCGTTTCCGTGCACACCGTTGAGGAGGCTCTCAAGGCCGTTGAAAACGGAGCCGACTGCCTCGGCGTCGGGGCTATGTTCTCGACATCGACAAAGGCAAATGCCGATGTTCTGCCCAAGGAGACTCTGCGCGATATCTGCGCGGCGGTCGATATCCCGGTCGTCGCCATCGGCGGCATATCCGAGAGCAATATCATGCAGCTTTCCGGCACGGGTGTTGACGGAGTTGCTCTCGTCAGCGCGATCTTTGGCGCGGAGGATATAGAAAGCGAGTGCAGAACGCTCAAGGCACTGTCCGAAAAAATGGTGCGCGCATGAGGATAAAGGGCGCGATATTCGATTTTGACGGGACGCTGTTTGACTCAATGTTCATATGGGACACCGCCGGGGAAACCTACCTCGCCTCGATCGGTGTTGCTCCGAGACCCGGCGTGAATGAAGCCGTTTGCGCGCTGAGTCTGAGCCAGACAGCGTCATATTTTAAGCGCGAGTATGACCTTGAAATGACGACCGCCGAGATCGAGGACGGCATAAACAAAATGGTCAGGCATTTTTACTATGACCTTGTGCAGCCCAAGCCCGGCGTGCGTGAGTTTCTCGATCTGCTTCAAGGCAGCGGCGTGAAAATGACCGTTGCAACGGCAAGCGAGCACGACCATGTTTTGGCCGCGCTGCGCCGCTGCGATATGGAAAAGTATTTTGACGATATACTCACCTGTGCCGAGGTCGGCAGCGGCAAGGACGAGCCGGAAATTTTCCGCGCATGTCTGAATGCACTCGGAACGGCCAAAAGCGAAACGGCGGTTTTCGAGGATGCGATCCACGCGGCGCGGACGGCAAAGCGCGACGGATTTATTCTTGTCGGAGTATACGATAAAAGCGAAAAACGGGCCGAGGAGCTTAAAGCGCTCAGCGACTGTTATATAACCGACTTCTGCAAGCCGGAAACATTTCTTTGCTTTGCATCGGACTGAAAGGAGCACAACATGAAAACAGCACTCACCATCGCAGGAAGCGACTCCAGCGGCGGAGCCGGTATCCAGGCGGATATCAAGACAATGACCATGAACGGAGTTTTTGCCATGAGCGCGATAACGGCGCTCACCGCGCAGAACACGACCGGCGTTTCTGCGATCGAAGAGGCATCGCCCGAGTTCTTGCGGCAGCAGCTCGACGCGGTGTTTGAGGATATATACCCTGATGCCGTTAAGATCGGCATGGTATCGTCCTCGGAGCTTATCCGCGTCATAGCCGACAGGCTCAGGCATTATGACGCTAAAAACATCGTAGTTGACCCTGTCATGGTCGCAACGAGCGGCTCGGCGCTTATGAAAACCGACGCCGTGCAGACTCTTGCAGACGAGCTTTTCCCGATCTGCACAGTCATAACGCCGAATATCCCCGAGGGTGAGATCCTTTCCGGCATGAAAATAGAAAACGAAGAGGACATGCTCAAGGCTGCCGAGAAGATAGGGCGCGAGCACGGCTGTGCGGTGCTGCTCAAGGGCGGACACAGCGTAAACGACGCAAACGACCTGCTGTATTCCGACGGCGAGTGCTGCTGGTTTGAGGGAAAGCGCATAGATAATCCCAACACCCACGGCACGGGCTGCACCCTTTCTAGCGCGATCGCGTCAAACCTCGCCAAGGGTTATGACCTGAAAACCTCGGTTCGCCGCGCAAAGGACTATATATCCGGCGCGCTCGGAGCAATGCTCGACCTGGGCAAGGGCCGCGGCCCGATGAACCATGCGTTCGCGCTCGGCGGCGAGTTTTCAAAGGAAGCGGAAAAATAATTTTGGTAAAATGCCGCGCGTCGAAGATAAGCGCCGTTTGCCCACAAAGGCGGTGCTGATGCAAAGTGCACGGCAGTTTATAAACTTTTGCAGACTGGCAAAAAATTATGCTATAGATAAAGAAAATTGAGCAGCAGGGGAGCGCGAGGGGGCAAAGGCCCCACTCGTGATTGGATTAATAGCCATCAAAAATGTCCGGTACGGACTTTTTGACGAGCGTAGCGAGATTTTTCGTGAAAACTTGTTTTCACAAAAAATGTGGCGTTTTTGAAGCGAGCAAAAAAGTCACAGACTTTTTTGAGACGCTGCAAAAGAGACGACCTTGATAAAGGCCGTCTCTTTTGCATGTTTTTAATTAAAACGCAACCTGCATGAACAATGCTACGCAGCAGAGTATGAGCGCGAGCGGAACATAAACATAGCGGCCGACGCTGTACCACAGCTTGCCGCGCTGCTTTGTGCTGCCGGTGTTCACTGCGTTGAGTAGCTCGCTCTTCTTCATTACATAGAACCACGAGATCGCGCCGAGCGTTGCGCCGATAGGAATGATGTAGATAGAAACAAGATCCATCCACGGCCCCCATTTTGAGATCGGCTCCATACCGAGGCCGAAGCCGAGGCACAGAACGCACAAAATCGCAAGCACCGCGGTGCGGCTGAGCTTGGGGAATTTGTGCATCAGCGATTCGGCCACAGCCTCAAACATGTTCTGCAGCGAGCTTACTCCGGCGAAGATCATAGCAACGTATAGGATTATGGCAAACAGTCTGCCCAGGGGCAGATCCTGCAAAATAGTCGGCAGAGTAACGAACAGCAGGCTCGGGCCTGCGCCGACATCCTGACCGTAGGCAAAGCAGGCCGGGATGATCACAAGCGCGGCAACAACGGCGGCGATGGTGTCAAACAGTGCGGTGTGCTGCGCAACTCCGACAACGTCCTCCTCATCGGAAAGATACGCGCCGTACACGATCATGCCGCTGCCGGTCACCGACAGCGAGAAAAATGCCTGCCCCATTGCCCATATCCAAATCATCGGGTCGGTAAGCGCTTCCCAGCGCGGAGTGAACATGAACTTGTATCCCTCCGCTGCGCCGGGCAGGAATGCGACCCTGACCGCGAGCACGATGAATATGAGGAAAAACAGCGGCATCATGATCTTGTTGGTCTTTTCAATGCTGTGTGCGCCGAGATACAGTGTCAGAAGCGTTCCGGCAACGACGACTATGTGATACGGCACAACGGACATCGGAGTTGAGGAAAACTCGCCGAACCATGCGGCTGTGTCGGCCGTCATGAGCGTTCCGACGAGGGAATCGACAAGCGCCTTGAGGATGTATGTCACGATAACGGCATATCCGATGGCGATGCATAGCGAACCGGCGAGCGGAAGCCAGCCGAGAATGCCGCCTGCTTTGCCGAAGCCCTTGCCGCGCGTTGCCCATGCGCTTTCGTATGTGCCGAGAGTACCCGTGCGTGCGCGTCTGCCCATGGCAAACTCCGCCGGCAGGCCGACATAGCTGAATATGAACACAAACAGCAGATATATCAGCAAAAACGCTCCGCCGCCGTTTGCGCCGAGCTTGTGCGGAAATCCCCAAACGTTTGCCATGCCGACGGCAGAGCCGACGGATGCAAGGATAAATCCCCAGCGGCTCGCAAAATTCTTCGTTTTTTTCATAAGTAAACTCTCTCCCTTATTATCCTCCGCCTGAGCGGACTTTTTCATTTTAACGCAGCAAAGCCAAAAAGGGAAATTAGTGAAATTCAAGCAGATATGAATTTTATTAATACCAAAAGTCCTGTTGACAAACGATAATCGCGCGTGCATAGTAAAGCTATCGAAAACAATCCCGGCTCGATGCGGCGATCCTTTGGAATAGACGAGGTAGAGGAAGAAAAGAAAGATGACATATATACATGATTATTCATCTCCGGTCGGCAGGATACTGCTTGCCGCGAATGAGAAAAGCCTGACCGGCCTGTGGTTTTACGGCGCAAAATATTTTGCCGCCGGTATTGAAAGTGAGCGCACCGAGGTGCTCACTCCGGTGCTTGAGCAGACAGAGCGCTGGCTGGATATTTATTTTTCGGGCCATGAGCCGGATTTTGTGCCGCCTTTGAAGCTGAACGGCTCTGCTTTTCGGCGCAGCGTATGGGATGAGCTTATGAAAATTCCCTACGGCCAGACCGCAAGCTACGGCGAGATCGCCCGAAAGCTCGGAACAAAAAGCGCACAGGCTGTCGGCGGAGCGGTGGGGCACAACCCTATATCAATAATAGTGCCGTGCCACCGCGTTCTCGGCGCTGATGGCAGCATGACCGGCTATGCCGGCGGAGTGGACAAAAAAATACGCCTTCTTGAGCTTGAAAGCGCGCGTGAAGTATAGTCGATATGGACGACAAGCTTGCATATGAGATGCTGTCGGCTTAAGTCCAACGGCTGCGTCAATATGAAAAAGTACAAATGTTAGTAAAAAAGCAGCCGAAAGGCTGCTTTTTGCTATTTTTTTGCCCACACGAGGAACATCGGCGCATCACTCAGATCGTTTTCCGCGAGTATGCGCGTACCTGCGGATTTGTCAAAGCCGCAGTCGGCGCAGCCAAGTGATTTGAGAAGCTCGGCGTCCCACTCGGGACGGGTTTTTTTGCTTATCGGCATTGAGAGCGTAATTTGCGCGTTTTCGCTCTCAAGCTCGGGCGTCATTCCGCAGTGGCCATAGACATTGCCGACGGGCAGATGAGTTCCTTTATGCTCATTGTTGCGGACATTGTTGCCGTAGCTTGCGTCGAAGTTTATGAGGATCCCGCCTGGTGCGAGAACGCGGAGCCATTCCGAATATGCGCGCTCCGGTTCAGGCAGTGTCCAAGTGAGATTGCGCGTGACTACGGCGTCAAAGCTTTCGTCGGGAAAGTTGAGAGACTGTGCGTCCATTACCTCAAACCGTGCACTGATATCAAGCTCGTCTGCAAGAGCCTTTGCCTCGCCTATCATTGCCGGGGTGAGGTCGATCCCCGTGACCGTGTGCCCCTTTGCGGCGAGCAGTACGGCAAAATATCCCGTACCCGTGCCGACATCAAGAATGCGAAGCTTTCCTTCCGGAAGCAGCCTGTCAAGCTCGTCGCTCCAGCGCTTGCTGAGCTTATTATGTATCTCATTGCGGCGTACAACGCCGAAGTCGTGCGCACGCACGGTCCAGTAGTCCAGGACCCGTTTTTCCATCTCTTCCATATCGTTACCTTTCCTCGATTGCATATGCAACCATTGGGCAGTCTTTTTCTATGCCGAGCGACGCCGTCTGATACAGAATAACGCCGTAATGTGTTGCAAATTCCTCGTGCAGCAGCTCGCCGAATATATCGCATATCCGGCCGAGACTTTCGCCTGCCTTTATACGCTCGCCGACCGCCTTGGAAGGATACCAGCAGCCGCTTACAGGTGCGTCCAAATATTCTCCGCGATCAAAAATCCTGGGGTTCTTCCTAACTGATGGAATCCCGTCCCGCAAAACTCCAAGGAAGCGCAGAATGTTCTTTACGTCCTCGATATCACGGGAGGATTCATCTTCTGACCACAGGCCGCAGCAGCCGCGCTCGATCAGAACGGCCGGAACGCCGCAGGTACCGGCGTGACTGTAAAACCCGTTTTTCGCCTGCGAGCGCACGGCGTACGGAACGCCCACATGCATCGCAAGCTCCTGCGATTGCGCGCAGACCTCCGGAGCTGCCGCGCCGTGAAGATAGACGTGCGGCGTAAGATATTCATAGCCGCCGCCGGAGTGCAGGTCGACTATGCAGTCGCTGTGACGTATCACGGTTTCCTCAAGGAATGCAGCAAGCTTTTCGGCGTCGGTTCCGCATGTGCTGCCGGGAAAAACGCGATTGAGGTTTTTTCCGTCGGACGGAAAAACGTCCGAGCAGCGGCAGATGAGACCATCGTAATTGAATGCATGCACTAAGTGAAGCTCACCGTATATATCTTTTGGGTCAATAGTCCGTGCAAGCTCAATAACTGCCTGTATGCCTACGTATTCGCGGCAGTGAACACCGGCGGATACGGTAACGCATTTTCCGTCGTGAGCGCCGAAGATCACTGTTTCGGGGTAGTTAAGCCGTGTTCCCGGAACATTAACAAATTGCTGAATTTTCTTGCCTGTGTTCAATGCTTTACCTCCATCACCGATGCTATAAGCTCCTTTGTATATTCGTTCCGCGGAGCTGAAATAATGCTTTTTGTATTGCCTTGTTCGACGATGTCTCCGCCGCGCATGACCGCTATCCTGTCGCACAGCGTGCTCACAACGGCAATATCGTGCGAAACGAAGATCATCGACATTCCGGTTTCGGCCCGCAGCGAGGATAAAAGCTCGAGTATCTGCGCCTGCGAGGAAACGTCCAGTGCGCTTGTTATCTCGTCGCACAACAAAACACGCGGCGAGGACGCGATAGCGCGCGCAATGGCAAAGCGCTGGCACTGACCGCCGCTGAGCGAGCCGGGATAGCGTCGCGCAAGGCATGAGTTCAAGCCGACCTCAATGCAGAGTGAGTCAAGATCAAGGACAGCGCCCTTTCCCATGAGACTTTGGAATGCGTCATTTATCGAGCTTGCTATCGTTCTGCGCGGATGAAAGGATGCACCTGCATCCTGAAATATCATTTGTATATCGCGCTTATCGGCAAGCGCGCGCTTTTGCCCAAGCGCGCGCCCGTCGAAAACAACGGAGCCTGCATCCGGCGCTTCAAGTCCGCTGATAAGGCGAAGAAGCGTGCTTTTTCCGCTGCCGGAGGTGCCGACAATGCCGAGTATCTCGCCATATTTAAGCTCAAAGCTCACGTCGTGAAGAGCCTCGGTTTTAATATCATTACGCTCATAGCTCCTGCAGAGATCTTTAACGCTCAATATGTTTTTCATGCTCAAACCTCCGATAGAACAAAGTGACCGGCGCACGCCTCGATGAGCTTGCCGGCACTTTGCACCGGCGCGTCGGAAAACGTCGGGATGCTGCCGCCGAGTGCCGGAACGGCCTCGAGCAGCATCCTGGTGTACGGATGCAGGGGAGACGACACAAGCTCTTTTGCCGGGGCAAGCTCGACTATTCTGCCGCAGTGCATAACGGCGATGCGGTCGGCTACGTAGGAGGCAAGCGCAAAGTCGTGCGTCACGATCATCTGCGCTATGCCGCAGTCTGTGCGCATTGCGATCAGCTCGTCGGCAACGGTTCGGCGCGTCACTGCGTCAAGTGCGCTCGTCGGCTCGTCGGCAAGCAGAAGCTTCTGCTGCATGAGAATCACGAGAGCAAGCGCGATGCGCTGATTCATGCCGCCGCTCATTTCATACGGGCAGGAGGCGAGGATGCGCTCGCAGTCCTGAAGCCCGAGCCTTGAGAAAACGTCTTTGATCGACGGCAAAAATGATTTAGCGTCGTATTTGTCGTGGCTTTTCAGGGTTTCGATAAATTGCTTCTTGTAGCTCCTTATCGGGTTGAATGCCGCGCCGGGGGTTTGAAATATAAAGCCCATGCCGGAGGTCGTGAGCGCACAGCGGCGCTTTTGCGAAAGCTCGGACAGGCGACAGCCGTCAAACACGATGTCGCCGGCGCTTATCACGGGCTTGTCGAATACGCCTATCACGGATTTTAAAAGTGTGCTCTTTCCGCAGCCGGATTGCCCGACAACGCACAGCGCCTCGCCGGTTGAAAGCGAAAGGCTTATATCCGATATGGCGTCGCCGCGGCCGTATCCGGCGCAAAGTCCTTCGAGGGACAAAATAGTTTTATCGCTCATTTTGCCGCCTCCACATCAAGATAATCGCGCAGACAGTCGCCGAGGCAGTTGAATATCATGACCGTCACGACCGTCGCACCGGCCGGGGCAAGCGTTGCCCACGGTGCAAGCTGCATGTAGGCGCGCGACTGGTTTATCATGCTGCCCCACTCGGCGTTCGGCTCGGTAACGCCGATGCCGAGGAAGGAGAGGCCTGCAATGCCGATCATCATAACGCCGAGCTGCGTCGCAGCGTTGACTATAAGTCCGCCGAGCATGCACGGCAGAAGATAGTGCAGCATTATTTTCGTATTCGAGCAGCCGGAGAGGCGCGCTGCGCTTATAAACGGCTCGTTTTTCATTGCGATGACCTGTGCGCGCGCAAGCCGCGCATAAAGCGTCCAGCCCGACAGCCCCATTGCAAGCATGGCGTTTATCATGCCGCCGCCGAGTATTCCGGCAACGGCGATGGCAAGCACCATCTGCGGAAATGCGAGCATGATATCTACAATGCGCATGATTATGCTGTCAACCGCGCCGCCGTACCACCCGGCGACCATGCCGAGCGCGGTTCCGATAACGAACGTTACCGCAACGAGAATAACGGCCGAGAATATCGATGTGCGCGCGCCCATGATAACACGGGAGAAAACGCATCTTCCGTATCGGTCGGTTCCGAAGAGATATTTCGCGCTCGGAGAGGCGTTCATGTTCGCGGCGTTTGTCGCGTTTGGGTCGTTCGGAACGATAAGCGGAGCGAGCAGCCCGATGAGCATCAGAACTCCGGCGAGAGTGAGAAAAACGCAGAGTCTGCGTTTTTGCTTTTTGCGTGCAGTCATAGTAAGATCCATGCGCTCACCTCACATTTGCCCGACCCGGGGGTCGAGACGGCGATAGCATAGATCGGCTGCAAGGTTGATGAGAACATAGATGCAGCTTGTGAATATGACAAAGCCCTGAATAACGGGGTAGTCGCGCGCGGTGATCGAGTCCATGACGAGCTTGCCTATACCCGGCCAACGGAAAATCGTTTCAACAACGACGCTGCCGCCGAGCAGCGTCCCGACGGACAGCGCAACGATGGTGAGAATGGGTATCGCAGCGTTGTGCAGCACGTTTTTGAAAAGAATGACCGAGCTTTTTACGCCGCGCGCTCTTGCACCGAGGACATAGTCTCGCCCGAGCTGTTCAAGCACCTCGGCGCGAAATTGCCTCAAAAAGCGAGCGCACATGGGGATAGTCAGCGCAAGGCAGGGAAGAATAAGCCCCTTGACGCTTTCATCGGCGATGACCGGCAGCAGATCTGTCTTGACGCAGAAAAAGTACATAAGGAGCACCGAAATAAGAAAATTCGGCAGCGAATTTCCGATAAAGCTCAGCAGCCTGACAATGTTATCAAGCACGCCGTCTTTCTTTACGGCGGTGATAACGGCAAGCGGAAGCGAGATTATAAGCGAAACTGCAAGGCTTGCTGCGCTTAAAATAAGCGTATAGCGCATTGCGTGCATAAGCTTGTTAGCAACGGGCAGACCGTCCTTATACGAGGCCCCGAGGTCACCTGTCAGTGCGTTTGACAGCCAGTTTGCGTATCGAGCAAGAAAAGGCTCGTTTAAGCCCATCTCTTCGCGAGCAGCTTCCAAAGTCTCCTCGGAAACGGTTATACCCTGCGCGTTGAGTTTTTTCAGCGCAGGGTCACCGGGCGATATGTACATCAGAAGATAGGTCAGAAAGCTCAAACCTATTATTATCACTGCAAGATGCAGCAGACGTTTTAAAATTTGCTTTTTGATATTATCCACCTCTGACTGAACATCAGGAGCCTCCGGGGGGGGAGAAGGCTCCTGATGCAGGGGTTATTACATGTCCGTGTCAGCGTCTATGCGATAAAAATCGAAGGGGCAGTTTTCGTATATGCCGCTGACATTCTTCGCGGAAACGGTTATGTTGTTGAAAAGGCCTACGCAGCCGATGGCGTTATCGTCGATGGCGAGCTGGACGATCTCGTTAGCAAGGCGTGCGCGCTCGGCCGAGTCGGTCTCGACCTGAAGCTTAGCGATAAGTTCGTTTGCCTTATCGCTCTCAAAGCCTGCCGAGGCCCAGTAGCCGCCGGGACGAAGCACGGTATCGATGAAATAGTACGGGTCGCCGTTCTTGTCGGCTATCATGCAGTAGAGCGCAATGTCGTAGTCACCGGAGATAATATAGGTCGCGTCCGCGTCCTCCTGAGAGGTGAGGTAGGAGCCGACGCCGATGGCCTTGAGCTGCTCCTGAATGAGAAGCGCCAGCGAGTCGAGCGAGCGGGCCGGATAGTAGCATATTTTGAGATTGAGATCCTGTCCGTCCTTCTCATAGATGCCGTCAGAGCCGAGAGTGTATCCGGCTTCTTCAATCGCGGCCTTTGCCGCGGCCGTGTCAACGGCGGGCTTTGTGACCTTGCCGTAAGCCGTTGAGGTTCCGAAGGGGCCGACTGCTGCGGTGACTGTGCCGTTTAAATAGGAAGCGATAGCGTCACAGTCAACGGTGAGGTTTATTGCCTGTCTCAGCTCGTCACTCAGGCGGTTCTGGTTGAGCATGTAAAACTGCAATCTTGTTGCCGGAATGTCCGTCACCGTGTACTTGTCGGGAGATGCGTCGAATATCTCCTTTGCGGCGGCTGTGACCGAGGTGTAGCAGTCAATTTCGCCGTTCTGCATGGCCATGAGCTTGGACTCATCATCCTGCATGTAGTAAAACACAGCGCCGTCGAGCTTAACGTCTCCGCCCCAGTAATTATCGTTGCGGCTGACCTCAACCGTGCCCTCAGGCACAAAGGACTTTATAACAAACGGCCCGGTCGCAATGGGAGCGTTGTCGATATCCTCCGTTGCGTCAAGATCCATGATCGCCATTTCCGGCGAGGCAAGATCGTTTACGAGCGTGGGATAGATCTCATCTGTTGTTATCGTAAATTCTTTGTCGCTGACGGCCTTGTATTCGTAGTCGGCAAACTGCGCAAAGCGCACGTTGACTTCGCCGCAGCGCTTGAGATTTGCGATGACATTCTCTGCGGTCACGGCATTGCCGTTTGAGAAGCTTATGCCGTCCTTGAGCGTAACGGTCCAGGTAAGGTTATCGTCGGAGACCTCTGCCTTTTCCGCAAGACAGGGCTGAACCGAGCTGTCATCACCCATCTTGAATAGTGCCTCTGTGATGCCGTAGATGGAGGTGTACCATCCGTAGTACTCCTTGTGCGCGTCAAGGCTGGGGTAGGCGAAGCTTTCCGCGACGTGGAGTATCTTTTCGCCGTCATCGGCAGCGCCGTTATCATTGCTGCTGCATGCGGCAAGGCTCAGCACCATGATAAGTGCGAGCATAAGTGCGATTATTCTTTTTTTCATTGTTCCTCTCCATTTCAGAGTTATTTTACGGCTCTTATCAGAAAGCACGGAGTGGATGCGTAGTTGAGCATCTCCTCGCGGCTCCAGAGCCTGCGGCTGACGGAAGTGTCCGCGCTTACGTTTTTGAAGCCGAGGTTGAGCAGCGTCACCGCATCCCAGTGAGGGCGAGGAAGCTTACCCATCGGCAGCGTGCGCGATATGTTTTCCATAAGCCAGCTTTCGTCGTAGCTGTCGTGATCCTCAAAGCCTGCATTAAGGACATTCTCCCTGTCTGCGAGCTTTTCACACTTTTTTTCGTCGTCGAAAAGATAGGCGTACCAGTTTGAGTCGATGTTGAGCATCACGCCGCCGTCGCGCAGAACGCGCCGCCACTCGCCGTAGGCCTTCACGGGGTCGGGCAGATTCCAGGTGAGGTTTCGCGTTACGATAACGTCAAACTCGTTGTCGGGAAAGCTCAGCTCCTGCGCGTCCATCTTGAAAAAGCGGATCTTCTCGGCAAGAGAACCGGCGTTGTGCTTCGCCTGCTCTATCATGCCCTCGGACAGATCGACGGCGGTCACGTCATAGCCGCGCGAGGCAAGAATAATGGCGTAAAATCCCGGGCCGGTGCCGATGTCAAGCACCTTGAGCGTCCTTCCTTCGGCCTTCGGGAAGTTGCGGATAAGCTCGTCGGCCCATTTGCAGTCCCAGCCGTCGGCGAGATTTTTGCGGACAACCTCGGTGTAGGAGCTTGCGCGGCGTGTCCAATACTGCTCTATCGTGCTTGTAAGTGTGCTCATTGTCATTTCTCCGATCGCTTAGAGTGGGTTAGTGCAGACTTCTTATGTTTGAAGTTTAACATGCCAAATGCGCCTTCACAAGCCGGGTGGGGGGATATATTTTTCAAAAAATATAAGTTTTTTTCGCTTTACACAAACATGGCTTTGTCATATAATTCAGTGCATAAAACGGCGAGGTACTTACTATGGACGAAAAGCGGAGAAAAATACGGAATAAATGCACACAGCTGCTGCTGAAAAACAAAAAGGTGTCCGACGGCTATGAGCGCTCGTGGAGCGCCCACTGCCGCATGTTCGGTGAGCTTATGGAGCCTGCCTTTGCCGACGATGCGGCGTCGCGCCTTGAGCTTGTCGGCGCGCTTAACATGATAAGCGGCGGAAGATACACTGCCGCGGCAAAAAAGCTCGACAGGCTTTTGGATGCCTGCCGCAGCGATGCGGATTTCGCGGCGGTAAATTTCTTCACCGGCGTGTGCTGGGATAAAACCGGGATCACGGACATGGCGATCGTCTATTACGGCGAGGCGGCAAAGCGCGAGCCGGAGTTTTACATGGTCTATCTCATGCTGGCAAAGTGTTTGCACGCAAAGCGCCATTACGAGGCCGCCGCCAGTGCATATGCCAAAACGCTTGACGAAATTCTCTCGCGCCCGAAAAAGGACGAGGTTCCGGCTGTCAGAGAGGAACCGCTTCTCGGCTCGGTGCACGGCAATCTGGCAAGCTGCTTTGTCATGATGCGCAGGTATGACGATGCCGAGTTTGAGCTTTACGAGGCGCAAAGGTATAACTATTCTCCGCCGCAGATGCTCGTCACATGGGCAACGCTTTATGCCGCGACCGGGCGCAAGATCCGGGCGGCGGAAAAAATGAACGAGCTTAAAAAATGCGCTCCGGAGCTGGAATCGGCCTCGGCGCTCGGAGTTATGGAGATAATCGAGCAGAAAAACTCGCACTTTGCGCCGCGCGCCATCGACAGCGAAAAGCTCAAAAATTTCTGGGACTGGTTCTGCGCAAACGCCGAAAGGCTGAAAGCGCTCACATTCGGCGCGCCGTCGCCGGACATGATGAACGAGGTTTACGAGCAGGTGAGCGGAATATTTGACGCTGTTGTCGAAAAGCCGGGCTTTGAGTTCGGACGCGACGGGGCAAAGGCGCGCATGAGCTTTTTCGATAATTACAATCTGACGTTTGAGCTTTGGCTTTCAAAGCTTGTGGACACTGCTCCGCGTTCACTGCGCACAGACTGGAGCTTTTACCTTGTGCACTGAGGAGAAAACCATGATAAAGTATGTGCTTTTGGACATTGACGATACGCTGCTCGACTTCGGCAAAGCCGAGGCTGCGGCCATAAAGAAAACCTTCGACCGCATCGGCGTTCCCTCAACGCCGGAGGTCATAGCGCTCTACAGTCGGATAAACGACGAGCACTGGGCAATGCTCGAGCGCGGCGAGCTGACGCGCGAGCAGGTGCTCGTAAAGCGCTTTGACGCGCTGTTTGCTGAACTTGGCATAAAAAATGTACCGAGCGAGATGGCACAGGCAAGCTATGAATATCTCCTCGGCATAGGTCATTATTTCGTTGACGGCGCGCCCGAGCTTTTGCAGGCGCTTAAAGATAAATACGAGCTTTATATCGTCTCAAACGGCACGGCTTCCGTGCAGGACAGCCGACTTGAGAGCGCCGGCATAGCGCCGTATTTCAAGGATATTTTCATATCAGAGCGGCTCGGCGCGGATAAGCCGACAAAGAAGTTTTTCGATATCGTGTTTTCACGCATCGAGGGCTTTGAGCGCGATAAGGCCGTCATCGTCGGCGACAGGCTGTCATCGGATATCCTCGGAGGCATAAACGCCGGCATAAAAACCTGCTGGTTTAACCCAAAGCGCCTGCCCGGCAGAGCGGATATCCCGGCAGATTACGAGATACATGCCCTGTCCGAGCTTCCGGAACTGTTAGAAAAAATCTGAGGTCAAGCTGACCTCAGATTTTTTCATTAATAACGATAACTTCGCCGATATCCTGCGTTTTAGCGCAGCAGCCGATGAGATATTCGCCGTAGGAAGCGCTCGAAAACGAGCAGCCCTCCGCGCCGCTTACTACCGAGAAGCTCCGCACGTCGCCAAGACGCAGGTCGGCATATTTTATATAGCTTTCCTTGAGCGTCCACAGGCGGCAGAACTCGCAGTCGGGGTCATCGGCAGCGTAAACGAGCGCGGCCTCGTCGGGCTGAAAAAAGCGCTTTGCAAGTCTTGCGCCGCCGACCCTCGGCAGCTCGATGTCAACGCCGACCGGCACATCGGAGACGGCGCACACGGCATAGTCTCCGCAATGGGCAAGCGAGAAGAAAACCTCGTTATCGGAGAAAAACGGCTTTTCGTTTTCGCTGAGAACATAATCGCTGCGCCCCGTGACCTTTTTCAGCAGCAGCTCAACGCCGAGACTGCGGCGCTTGTCGTCATCGCCGGCAAGGCGCAGCGTCTTTTCGCGCCGTGCAGGAGACACCTTGCCGAGGCAGCTTTCAATATCCAGAAGACCGATGTCAGCGATGAAAATTTTTGTCATGCGCGCATTGCATCGAGCGTTTTCTGAATAAGCGTGTCAAGATCCCAGCCGCACATTTCGGCTCCGCGCAGGATAACGTCGCGCGAGCAGCCGGCGGCGAACTTCTTGTCCTTGAACTTTTTCTTGACCGATTTTACTTCCATATCGGATATGCCGGTCGGACGCATGAGCGCGACGGCACCGATAAGGCCGGTAAGCTCGTCGGTTGCAAACAGGACCTTCTCCATGAAAAGCTCAGGCTCAACGTCGATGCATATGCCGTAGCCGTGACTTATGACGGCGTGGATCACCGATTCGTCTATGTCCTTGTCGCGCAGCATCTCCTGCGCCTTGACGCAGTGTTGCTCGGGGTAAAGCTCAAAATCAATATCGTGAAGCATGCCGACGGCGGCCCAATAATCAACTCGCTCGGGATCAAACTCCTTTGCAAGCTCGCCCATGACCTTGGAAACGGTCTCGGCATGCTGGAGGTGAAACGGTTCCTTGTTGAACTCGGCGACAAGCTCTCTTGCCTGATCGACTGTGGGGATGTAGCTCATTTGTGTTGCCTCCTGAAAAATGTAATGAACCATTTTACTGCAATATACGTCATAAATCAACGGGAAATTCTTAATTGACACCGCAATGGCGAGAGGTTAAAATTTATATACCATATTAATTAGGAGAACGCGATGGAAAACCCCGTTTTGTATATTGTCATTCCCTGCTATAACGAGCAGGAGGTGCTTCCGATAACGGCACCGATGTTTTTAAATAAGCTGCATGAGCTTGCCGAAAAAAAGCTCGTTTCCGAAAACAGCCGCATACTGTTTGTAAACGACGGCAGCAGCGACGGAACGTGGGATATTATCCGCACCCTTGCTGCGAGCGACGAGCACTACATAGGCATAAGCCAAAGCCGCAACCGCGGCCATCAGAACGCCGTGCTTGCCGGAATTATGGAGGCAAAGGACCACTGCGATATAAGCATATCCATCGATTGCGACGGGCAGGACGACATAAACGCGATGGACAATATGGTTCGAGCATATCTCGACGGCTGTGATATCGTCTACGGTGTAAGAAACGACCGCGAGACCGACAGCTTCTTTAAACGCACGACCGCGCAGGGATTTTACAAATTCCTCTCCGCCATGGGCGCGGATATCGTGTATAACCACGCAGACTACCGGCTGATAAGCGCACGCGCGCTGCACGAGCTTGCAAAGTTTAAAGAGGTAAACCTATTCCTGCGAGGAATGGTTCCGCTTGTCGGATTTAAAAGCACAAGCGTTGAATATAAAAGGGCAGAGCGCATTGCCGGAAAGAGCAAGTACCCTCTGCGCAAGATGCTGGCGCTTGCCGGCGACGGGATAACCAGCCTTTCGATAAAGCCGCTCAGGCTCATAATGAGCTTTGGCGTTATCGTTGCGCTTTTGAGCTTTGTGGGTGTTATATGGGCGATCGTTTCCGCACTTGCCGGACGCGCGGTGGCCGGCTGGGCGAGCATGACGTGCATCATATGCTTTGTCAGCGGCGTGCAGCTTATCTGCATGGGCATAATCGGCGAATACATCGGCAAGATATATATGGAAACAAAGCAGCGCCCGAGGTATATCATATCCGAGCGCACATGGAAGGAATAAAGGTCTTGTTTAATCGGAAAAGATTTGCTATAATTAGCCCATCTGATATTTAGGATAAGGAGAAATTACAATGAACTATTGGAGCACCGCCCGCAGAGGCGTTCTCGGCCTGAGCGCGGCAACCATCGCCTATTCAATCTGGAAGAAGAACCCCGTTCTGCCTCTGGCACTTTACGGAATGCACCTTGCGGAGTATTTCATCGTTGCTAAAAAGGCAGGCAAAAAAGTGTGGTATGACGATACCCGCTGCTTTATCAACACCATGCTTTACGGCTTCACATTCTGGCTTCCGATGAAGCTTGAGATCGAGTAATTCAAAATTCCGGCCTTTTGGCCGGAATTTTTACATGAAAGAAGGTTTGTAATGCTCAATACTACTCTTTGTTACATAAGCCGCGGCAGCGAATATCTCATGCTGCACCGCGTGAAGAAGAAAAACGACATAAATCACGATAAATGGATCGGCATCGGCGGAAAATTCGAGGCCGACGAAAGCCCTGACGAGTGCCTGCTGCGCGAGGCAAGGGAGGAAACGGGGCTTACGCTTACCTCGTGGCGCTGCCGCGGAATAGTCACCTTTATAAATACCAAGTGCGAGTCGGAGTACATGCACCTGTTCACCGCCGACGGCTTTGAGGGCGAGATTAAGAACTGCGACGAGGGTGAGCTTGAATGGGTAGACAGAAAAAAGCTCTATGACCTCACACTGTGGGAGGGGGATAAGATATTCCTCCGCCTTCTTGAAAACGACGATGAGCCGTTTTTTCTGCTGAAGCTCGGCTATGACGGCGATGAGCTTGTAAGCGCCGTTTTAAACGGGGAGAGAATAAAGTAAAAAACAAGCCGGATCGAACAGATCCGGCTTGCTCAATGTTAATGTTAGTATGCTACGCCCCAGTAGATCATGTGCTTTGCTTTTTTACCGCATATCGGGCAGGTGTCGCCGAGGTTTTCCTGCTTGAAGGGGATGCAGCGCGAGGACATGCCTGCCTGCTCCTTCATTTTCAGCTCGCAGTCAAGCTCGCCGCACCACATGGTCTTGATGAAGCCGCCCTTTTCCTCCTGAAGCTGCTTTGCTTCCTCGAGGGAGTGCGCTTCGAAAATGTGCTCGTCGAGGTTCTTCTTTGCCTTGTCGAAAAGACCCTGCTGCACGGCGTCGAGCAGCTCGGGAACCTTTGAAGTCAGCTCGGAAAGCGCGACGGAGGTCTTTTCGCCGTTATCGCGCCTTACCGCCATGCATACGCCGTTTTCAATATCGCGCGGACCGATCTCGATACGGAGGGGAACACCCTTCATCTCGTACTGTGCGCACTTCCAGCCAAGGCTGTTGTCGCTGAGGTCGATCTTCGCACGGATGCCTGCCGCCTTGAGCGCATCGTAAAGCTCGGTGGCCTTTTCGGTGACGCCTTCTTTGTGCTGAGCAACGGGAACGACGATGACCTGTACGGGGGCGATGCGCGGAGGAAGAACAAGACCGTTGTTGTCGCCATGGGTCATGATAATGCCGCCGATGATGCGTGTTGACATGCCCCAGGAGGTCTGGTGCGGATAACGCTGCTTGTTCTCGCGGTCGGTGAAGGTGATGTTGAACTGCTCGGCAAAGCCGGTGCCAAAGTAGTGGCTCGTGCCGGACTGCAGAGCCTTGTGGTCATGCATCATGCATTCGATGGTGTAGGTGTTCACGGCGCCTGCAAACTTTTCCTTCTCGGTCTTGTTGCCGCGGATAACGGGCATTGCAAGATAATTTTCGCACATGTCCGCATAGACCTCGAGCTGGTGCAGAGTTTCCTCGCGTGCCTCGGCCTCGGTCTCGTGCAGGGTGTGACCCTCCTGCCAGAGGAACTCTCTTCCGCGCAGGAACGGACGGGTCGTCTTTTCCCAGCGCAGCACAGAGCACCACTGATTGTATTTCATCGGAAGATCGCGCCATGAATGGACTATATGGCTCCAGTGATCGCAGAAAAGCGTTTCTGAGGTCGGGCGGATGCACAGCCTCTCGGGCAGCTCCTCCGAGCCGCCGACGGTGACCCATGCGCACTCGGGCGCAAAGCCCTCGACGTGATCCTTTTCCTTCTGAAGCAGGCTTTCGGGGATGAGCATGGGCATGGAAACATTCTCATGTCCGCCCTCTTTGAACATCCTGTCAAGCTCCTTCTGTATATTCTCCCAAATGGCATAGCCGTATGGGCGCAGGATGAAAAGTCCCTTAATGCCGGAATAATCGACAAGCTCCGCCTTGGTGCAAACATCGGTGAACCACTGGGCGAAATCCTGCTCCATGTCAGTTATCTGTTCAACTTTTTTATCCTTTGCCATTATGATTTCTCCTTTATCTTAATAACTAAACTATTTTATCGAATGCGCCGAGCCTTGTCAATAGATATAAAAAATCTTGACCGCTGTGTTCTTTTTGTCTATAATAGTATGGATTTAATAGATACAATTGACGAAACCATTCGGAGGTGACGCATATTAACAGGCAAAAATATATGGCGGAGCTTTCAAAACTTCTGGCATTTATGTTCAAGGAGGATAAGGAAGATATCCTCGCGCAGTATAACAAAATGCTTGATGAGGCCGATGACGAGCAGGCTCTGCTCGATAGTTTCGGTTCACCGACAAAGCTGGCTGTTACCATTTCCCGTACCTATAAGCGCTCCGAGCGCAAGCTCGCGGTGGAGGCGGACTCGAAAGAGGATAAGCCTGCCGAGTCCGAGCATATAATCGTGACTCCCGTGAAAAAGGAAAAACCGGCCGAGAAGCCGGCGGAGGTAAACACCGGACTTTCCTATGCGGATATAATCGAGGAGATACGCCGCGAAAAGGCCGCCGAGGAGGGCGTGGAGTACAAGCCTATGTTCTTCAACGAGCCTGAGCAGCCTGCGCCCGAACCCGAGCAGCCCGAGACCGAGACTGCGGAGGAACCCGAGCAGACGGCCGCCGCGGAAGCGCCGGAAGAAGACGCTCCGGAGACCGCAGAAACCGAGTCGGAGCCGGAAGAAGCCGAGGCCGAAGAAGAAACCGCCGGTGAAGCTGAGGCAGAGGAGACCCCTGCCGAGGAAGAAACCGAAAACGGCGAGGAGAATGCCGAAGAAACCGGCGCAGAAGAAGCCACGGTCGTTGAACCTGCCGAAGCCGATCAGCCCGAGGAAGAAACAAAAGCCGAGGAAGAAGCGGCAGAGGCTGGGGAGACCGAGACCGAGCCTGCCGAGGACAGCTACGCACCCGAGCTCGTGTTTGAAGAGCTTGAGAGTATCGAGATCCCGGAGGAAACGACGCGGTATAAAACAAATGTTGCGCTGCTGATACTGTACCTTATCTTTGCGATCCCCATCAGCGCCGTTCTGATCGTGCTCGCACTTGCGGTGGCGGTCGTACTGGTCGCTCTTGGCGTATCGCTCATTACGATCGGCGTTGAGGCTATAGGCTTTGCATTTGCAAAGCTTGTGATATTTGCGGATATAATGCTGTGTGCAGGTGCTGTGCTGATAACGTTTGCAGTGGCGCTTATCCTGCTGTGGATCGGCGTTCTTGTGCTGGTGCGCGGTATAAGCGGAATAGTCCGCGGCGCAAAGGCGCTGGGAAGAAGCTTCTGCGTCAAGGAGGTGCCGGATAATGAGTAAGGTATGGAAGATGGTTTCGACCGTCGCGATCGTGGCGCTCATTCTGGGCGCGCTGTGCATCCTCGCAGGCTTTGTCACAGGCGGTGATGTTCAAAGAGTTAAAGACGTGTTTTTTGCGTCATATGACATTGAAAACAAGATAAATGCGTTAAGATCGGCCATGGGGATCATGGCTCTTAACTGATGAGTGCAGGGGTGGCAGAGGCTGCCCTTGCATTTTTACACATAAATGTGGTCAATACGGTTACAAAATTCTATGTTCAGCCCCCTTTTCAAATTATCGTGTATTTGGTATAATCCAAGAGATAAAGATAATGGGTTAAACCCCGAATAAATACAGAGAGGACGATTACAAATGATTTCCCACGGCAAAGAGATCAAGGTATTTACCGGCAACTCCAATCCCAAGCTTGCAAACCAGATATGCAACCAGCTTTTCAAGAACCTCGGTGACTGCACCTGTGCTCACTTCGCTGACGGCGAGTGCTCGATATCCGTTCATGAGCCTGTTCGCGGCGCCGACGTTTTTATCGTTCAGTCGACCTGCAAGCCCGTCAATGACAACCTCATGGAGCTGCTCGTTATGATCGACGCTATGCGCAGAGCATCGGCAGGCAGAATCACCGCCGTTATTCCGTATTTCGGTTATGCCCGCCAGGACCGCAAGGCAAAAAGCCGCGACCCCATCTCCGCAAAGCTCGTTGCAAACCTTATCACCGCAGCAGGCGCAGACCGCGTGCTGACAATGGATCTCCACGCCGCACAGATACAGGGCTTCTTCGATATCCCTGTTGACAATCTTTTTGGCGCCCCTCTCTTTGCAAAGCATTATATAGACATTTACGGCAGAGAAAACGACGATATCATGGTCGTATCCCCCGACGTCGGCAGCACCGCACGCGCACGCAATTTCTCCATGAAGCTCGGCTGCAATATGGCCATCGTTGACAAGCGCCGCGAAAAGGCAAACCAGTCCGAGGTCATGAACATCATCGGTAATGTCGAAGGCAAGACCTGCATCCTGCTTGACGATATGGTCGATACCGCTGGCTCGCTCGTCGGCGCGGCAAAGGCTATCGTCGAGATAGGCGGAGCAAAGGAAGTTTATGCATGCGCAAGCCACGGCGTCCTCTCCGGCCCGGCTATCGAACGCATTGAAAACAGCTGCATCAAGGAACTGCTCCTGCTCGACACCATCCCGTATCCCGAAAACGCGCAGCCGTGCGATAAGATCAAATACATGTCCGTAGCGCCTGTGTTTGCCGAGGCGATCCAGCGCGTTTACGAGGAGATATCCATCTCCAACCTGTTCGAGTAAAATGTTCTTCTCCAAAGGCGGAGCCGAGTGGATCGTTGCGTTCCTCGGCAATCCCGGACTTAAATACAACGGAACAAGGCACAACGCCGGGTTCATGGCGGCCGACGCCATGGAAAAAAAGCTCGGCGTGAGCATAAACAAAATGCGCTTTAAGGCGCTCACGCAGACGGTCGATATAAGCGGAAAAAAGGTCCTGCTTATGAAGCCGCAGACGTATATGAACCTCTCGGGCGATGCGATAGTGCAGGCGGCAAATTTTTATAAGGTGCCGCCCGAGCGCGTCATTGTCGTGTCCGACGAAACGGCGCTGCCCATTGGCAGACTGCGCATCCGCCGCGGCGGATCGGCCGGAGGACACAACGGACTTAAAAGCGTCATCGCCCGGCTCGGTACGGATCAGTTTCCGCGAATCCGCCTCGGTGTCGGCGATAAGCCGCACCCGGACTATGACATGGCCGACTGGGTGCTTTCGGCCTTCAAGGGGCAGGACGCGGCGGATATGGAGCTTGTAGCAAAAAAAGCCGCAGACGCCGTTGAGTGCTATATCACCGAGGGCGCGGATCGCGCGATGAATAAATTCAACTAAAAGGGTTTTTGCCCTGTGTAATGACGGCAGGGGAGCTAAGGCACTTTGCCGTCATTTATTTAAAAGTCAGAAAGGACGGACGACATGAAGAAAAGCTGCATAGCAATGCTCCTTGCCGGAGGTCAGGGCTCAAGACTTTACGCCCTTACGCAGGACGTGGCAAAGCCCAATATGCCCTTCGGCGGCAAATACCGCATAATTGACTTCCCACTGTCAAACTGCGCAAATTCGGGGATAGACACGGTCGGCGTGCTCACGCAGTACCGTCCGCTTCAGCTCAACAGCTATATCGGCGGCGGTCAGCCCTGGGATCTTGACTCGACAGACGGCGGCGTGTTTATCCTTCCGCCGTATCAGACAGCAGGCGAGACAGGCTCGTGGTTTTCCGGAACGGCCAACGCTATCTATCAGAATATCGGATTTATCGAGATGTACGATCCCGATAATGTTCTCATCCTCTCGGGCGACCACATATATAAAATGGACTATTCCAAGATGCTCCGCGAGCATGTCGAAAAGGACGCAGCCTGCACGATAGCGGTTTTGCAGGTGTCCATGGAGGACGCAACGCGCTTCGGCATCATGAACCTCGGCCCCAACGGATATGTTGAGCAGTTTGAGGAAAAGCCCAAGCAGCCCAAGAGCGATCTTGCCTCTATGGGCATATACATATTTAACTGGAAAAAGCTCCGCAAGTACCTCATCGAGGACGAGAATGACCCGACCTCGAGCAAGGACTTCGGCAAAAATATAATCCCCAACATGCTCAAAGCCGGCGAAAAGCTCTGGCCGTATCGCTTTGACGGCTACTGGCGCGATGTCGGCACGATAACGAGCCTGTGGGACGCAAATATGGACATGCTTTCGACAACGCTCATAAATCTTTATGACCCGAGCTGGCCGATAAGGTCAAGAAGCGTCGCTCAGCCGCCGCACTATGTTGGCTCCGAGGCAACGGTCGTGCATTCGATCGTAACCGAGGGCTGCGAGATCGAGGGTCATGTAGAAAACTCAGTTCTCTCGTCGTCGGCAGTGGTTGAAAAGGGTGCAAAGGTGCTCTATTCGGTGCTCATGCCCGGCGCAAAGGTCGAGGAGGGCGCGGTTGTTGAATACGCCATAATCGGCGAGCAGACGGTTATACACCGCGGCGCTCATGTCGGCGCTCCGCCCGACGGAAGCGAGGCATGGGGCGTTGCCACCTGCGGCCCGAGACTTGATATACGCGAAAACGCCAGCGTCAAAGCAGGCGCTATGATTTACAAAAGCGAGGAGGTCTGAAAATGAGCGATTTTCACGGAATAATCTTTGCTTACGGCGCAGTGCCCGAGCTGGGCGAGCTTGTTCGCCGCCGCACGGCGTCCTCGCTGCCGTTCTGCGGACGATACAGACTGATCGATTTCGCACTGTCCTCACTCATGAACGCAGGCATACACGATGTCGGCGTTATCATGCGCCGCGACTATCAGTCGCTGCTTGACCACCTTGCCAGCGGCAAGGACTGGGACATGGGCAGAAGAATAGGCGGACTGCGCATGCTGCCGCCGTTCGGCCTGCCCGAATATCACCGGGGCGACTACACCGGTACGATCGAGGCGCTCAATGCCGTTTCGACCTATATTCACGATATTAACGCCAAGTACATAATAATGATGCATGGCAACACGGCGGCAAACATCGACCTGCGCGCGGCGATAAGGCAGCACCTTGCGTCGGGCGCGGAGATAACTGCGATCTGCACCGACGCAACGCCCGACTATCGGCACCACCGCTATATCGTCGATGCCGACGGCTTTGCGCGCAGCATGATCTTCAATCAGACCGCAGCCGGCGAGGGCGCGGCTTCGCTTGAAGCATATATAATTTCAAAGCCGCTGCTCATAAGCATGATGGATGCCTGCGCCGCCGCAAACCACTATCACTTCCACCGCGATGCGATAGCCGACTATCTTGCGTCCGGCGGCAAGGTGAATGTGTTCTTCCACCGCGGCTACGGTAAGCGCATAATGAGCACCGAGGCATATTTTAATACCAATATGGATATGCTCTCGGCTGCAAACAGAGCCGAGCTGTTCCCGGCGGAGCGCCCCGTGCGCACAAAAACGCACGAGGATGTCAGCACCTATTATGCCGAAGGCTCGATGGCGAAAAACTGCCTTGTTGCCGACGGCTGCATAATCGAGGGCGAGATCGACAACTGCATCATCTCCTCCGATGTGCGCATAAGAAAGGGCGCGCAGCTTTCCGGCTGCGTCATCATGCGCGGAACGGAGATCGGCGAGGGCGTTATAATGAAAAACGTCATTGCCGACAAATCGTCTGCGGTTTCGTCGTTCCAGACGATAATGGGCAGCGAGAAGCTGCCGGTAGTGCTCCCGAAGGGCACAAAGATCTAATCAGGAGTTACCTATAATGTTCACAAGCCAAATCTCACGCGACGAGGTACGCAGCGCGATCGAGGATAAACTCTGCGCGCACTTCGCCGTGACAGCAAAAACCGCGACCGACGATCAGGTGTTTCAGGCAAGCGCCATCGTCATTCGCGAGATCATGAGCAGACTGCTTGCAGTCGAGGAAACGCGCTGCCCCGACCGCGAGGTACACTATCTGTCCATGGAGTTCCTCATGGGACGCAGCCTCATGAAAAACGCATTCAACCTCGGCATTGCCAATGCGCTCACCGGCGCTCTGGAGGATCTCGGCCGCAATGCTTCGGATATATTCGAGGCAGAAAACGACGCAGGCCTCGGCAACGGCGGCCTCGGCAGGCTTGCGGCCTGCTATATGGATTCGCTGGCCACGCTCGGCATCCCGGCAACGGGTTATTCGCTGTGCTACGAGCTGGGTATTTTCCGCCAGAAGATAGTTGACGGTAAGCAGACCGAGGTCGCCGACGACTGGCGCAGTGCGGCTGAAAGCTGGCTCGTTGCACGCAACGACGAAGCCGTTGAGGTCCGCTTCGGCGGAACCATCTCCCCGAGATGGGACAGCTTCGGCAGATATCACGCCGAGCATACCGGCTATCAGACCGTTACGGCCGTTCCGCGCGATATGCTCATTGCCGGCTACGGCGGCAACGAGGTCAATATCCTCCGCCTTTGGGATGCGCGCAGCACGAGCGCCCTGGATATGTATCTGTTTTCCGAGGGCGAGTATGTAAAGAGCCTTGAGCAGCGCACGATGAGCGAGGTCATCACCAAGGTGCTGTACCCTGCCGACGACCATATCGAGGGCAAGACCCTGCGCCTAAAGCAGCAGTATTTCTTCCTCTCGGCAACGGCGCAGTCGATCATAAAGACGCATATAAAGCGCTTCGGCGATATAAAAAGCTTCTTAAAGCACCACAGGATCCAGATAAATGATACGCATCCGGCGCTCGTCATTCCGGAGCTTATGCGCATCATGATGGATGAGTACGGCCTCGGCTGGGACGAGGCGTGGGATCAGGTGAGCCAATCGGTTGCCTACACGAACCACACCGTCATGAGCGAGGCGCTCGAAAAATGGCCGCAGGATCTGGTGCAGACGCTTTTGCCGCGCGTGTGGGAGATACTGTGCGAGATAAACCGCCGCTGGTGCGAGTACCTTGTATCCAAGTTCGGTAACAGCGAAAAGGTCGGCAAGAACCTTATAATTCAGGACGGGCAGGTCCACATGGCAAACCTCTGCCTTGCTGCGTGCTATAAGATAAACGGCGTCTCCGGCCTGCACGGCGAGATACTCAAAAAAGACCTCTTCAAGGACGTCTGCCAGCTCCGGCCGGAGAGATTTACCTATGTCACAAACGGCATCGACCATCGCCGCTGGCTTGCGCAGATAAATCCGCGTCTGAACGGTCTGGTGAGCGAGCTGCTTGAGGGCGACGATTACCTGACAAAGCCCGAAAAGCTCATCGGACTTCTCGACTATGCGGAAAATGTCGACGTTCAACGCCGAGTCAACGAGATAAAGCGACTCAATAAATACGATTTTGCAAAGTTTTTGGCCAAAAACGACGGCTTTGCGCTTGATCCCGATGCGATACTCGATGTCCAGGTAAAGCGCCTGCATGAATATAAGCGTCAGCTTTTGTGCGCGATGCTCATAACGCGGCTGCAAATGAAGATCCACGACGATCCGAACGCGGACTTCATGCCCGTCACCTTCGTGTTCGGTGCAAAGGCCGCAGCAGGATACTACACAGCAAAGCGCATCATCGAGCTTATATGCTCGCTGGCCGACGATATAAGCCGCGATCCGCTGTGCAAGGGCAAGCTCCAGGTCTGCTTTATGGAAAACTACCGTGTTTCGGCTGCCGAAGCGCTCATGCCGGCAGCGCAGGTTTCCGAACAGATATCCACCGCCGGCAAGGAGGCCTCCGGCACCGGCAACATGAAGCTAATGCTCAACGGCGCAGTCACCATAGGAACGCTTGACGGCGCAAACGTCGAAATGTACGAGCGCCTCGGCGATAAGAACATGTTCCTGTTCGGCCTTAAAACCGATGAAGTCGGTGCGCTGAAAGCCTCCGGCTACGATCCTCAGCGCTATGCGCGCGAGGATGCCGAGCTTGGCGCGGTGCTCGACAGAATAAGCCGCGGCTTTGCCGACGGAAAGAGCTATTCCGATCTCGTTTCAAACCTGCTTTACAACGGCGACCCGTATATGCTCTGCGCGGATTTCCGCGACTATGTCAACACTCATGACAGAATGTACTCGGTGATCTCCGATCCGGCCGAGCGCGCAAGACTTTCGATAACAAACACTGCCGAGGCCGGCATATTCGCCGCCGACCGCGCGATAAAAGAGTATGCGGAGGGCATATGGGGAATAAAACTGTAATTGTTATAGGCGCTGTAAACATGGATATCTGCGGCAGACCCGATAGGGAGCCGCGCATGAAGGATTCAAACCCCGGGACGGTGTCGTTCAGCCCCGGCGGAGTCGGCAGAAACATTGCGCATAATCTCTGCCTGCTTGGCCTTAATGTCAAATTCATCGCGGCCATCGGCGACGATGTTTACGGCGACAGCATTTTTGAAAGCTGCACTAAGCTCGGCATGGATATGCACCTGAGCCGCCGCATGAGCGGAGGCAGAACGTCAAGCTATCTGTACGTCACGGATGAAAACGGCGATATGCTTGTCGGCGTGAGCGATACGGATATATCCGCGAGCATAACGCCGGAATATCTCAAGGCGCATATAAAAGAGATAAACGAGGCCGATGCCGTGGTCATCGACGCGAATTTAACTCGCGAGACCGTGGCATGGATCGCCGAAAACGTCACGGCTCCGCTGTACGCCGACCCCGTGTCCGCCGCAAAGGCGGAGCGGCTCAGACCGGCGCTCGGCAGGCTGACGGCGTTCAAGCCGAACGAATATGAGGCAATGAGCATGACGGGTGAGAGCACATCGTTGTTCGCGGCCGAGGCGCTTCTGCGTGAGGGAGTTAAGCAGGTTTTCGTCTCGCTCGGCGACGACGGTATCGTTGCCGCATCCGACGGCGAGATAATAAAGCTGCCGTGCGTGACGACGGAGATCGCAAACTGCACCGGCTGCGGCGACGCCGCAACGGCGGCGATAATCTGGGGCGGAGTCAACGGACTTGGCATTGCCGAAAGCGCATCGGCTGCCATGAAGGCCGCCGCAATGTGCGCCGCCTGCTCCGAAACGATAAACCCCGAGCTGTGCCCGGAACTTATAAGCTGATACGAAAAAATTCTGCACTATATTAGTGCAGAATTTTTTTAATACATCACACACTGCGGCAGATTTTGCGCGGCGGACAGTGTAAGCTTTTCCATATACTACGGTGTATAGGAGGTACACTTATGCAAGCGACAAAATTGCGCCCCGGAACACGAAGGGGCGGCGTTATCTGGCTGCCGGTGGACGAGCTTGAACCAAGCCCCATGCAGCCGCGAAAAAACTTCCCCGACGGCGAGCTTCAGGAACTTTCCGAGAGCATCGCCCAGTACGGCGTGCTCAATCCGCTGACCGTCAGACTGCGCGACGGGCGATACGAGCTCGTAGCGGGCGAGCGCAGACTCAGGGCGGCGCGCCTTGCGGGCCTGTGCGACGTACCGTGCATATTGCTCGATGTGAGTCTTGAGGACGCAAGCCTCATAGCACTCGTCGAGAATTTGCAGCGCCGCGACCTTGACTTCATCGAGGAGGCAAACGGACTGAGCCAGCTTATTAAGCTGTTCGGGATGAGTCAGGAGGAGGCGGCACGGCGGATCGGCAAATCGCAGTCGGCCGTAGCAAACAAGCTGCGGCTTTTGAAGCTGCCTGATGATGTTTTGCGCTCGCTGCGCGATAACGGACTTACCGAGCGTCACGGCAGAGCGCTGCTGCGCCTGCAGGACGAAAATATGCAGCGCGCGGCGCTTGAGTATATGATAGAGCATGACCTCAATGTTGCAGCGGCCGATGCTTATATCGAAGCGCTCCTGCGCGAGCCGGAGGAAAAAGTCGATCCGAAGCGGACTTTTATAATGAAGGACGTGCGCGTTTTCGTGAACACGATCCTGCACGGGCTTGACCTTATGAAGCAGGGCGGCATAGCCGCCGGCATGAAGCGCGAGGAGACTGATAACGAGCTTATCCTGACCATATCCATTCCGAAGAACAAAGCCGAATAGGACATACATATGCCGCCGTAGAATAATACGGCGGTATTTTAATGTGGGAGGCGCGGCAATGATAAGCTATTTTTCCGAACTGCGATACAAGGAGGTCATAGACATCCATACCGGTAAACGGCTCGGCTATGTATGCGATGCGGAGTTTGACGAGACCGAGGGGCGGCTTATATCGCTCATAACGCCGGGAAAAGCAAAATTTTTCGGGCTTTTCGGCAGGGAGGACGACTATATTCTGCCGTGGAAATGCATAGTGCGCATCGGCGGAGATATCATACTCGTCGAGACCGAGGCCGACCAGCCCCGACGCCGCAGAAAAAAAGAAAAAATTTTTGACAAAATGGCAAAAAACTATTGAAAAAGCGTTGGATTTTTGATATTATATCAAGGCATTTCGCACGGACATGGACTTTTTCCCATGTGGCTACGGCTTGGGAAGAGGGAAGAAGTGCCCGGAGGAAAAAACAAATCAGGAGGAAAAACAAATGTCAGTAGTATCTATGAAGCAGCTGCTGGAAGCCGGTGTCCACTTCGGTCACCAGACCCGCCGCTGGAACCCCAAAATGGCCGAGTACATCTACATGGAGCGTAACGGCATCTACATCATCGACCTGCAGAAGACCGTCAAGAAGCTCGAAGAGGCTTACAACTTCGTTCGCGACGTTGCTGCAAACGGCCAGAGCATCCTGTTCGTCGGCACCAAGAAGCAGGCTGCAGAGGCAGTCAAGGAAGAGGCTTCCCGTGTAGGTATGTACTATGTCAACGCCCGTTGGCTCGGCGGCATGCTCACCAACTTCAAGACCATGCGCACCCGTATCGATCGCCTTGCTCAGCTCAAGAAGATGCAGGAGGACGGCACCTTCGATATGCTTCCCAAGAAGGAAGTCATGAAGCACATGGGCGAGATGGAAAAGCTCGAGAAGTACCTCGGCGGCGTCAAGGAAATGAAAAAGCTCCCCGGCGCAATGTTCGTCGTTGACCCCCGCAAGGAGCACAATGCAATCGCAGAGGCTCGCAAGCTGCACATCCCCATCGTTGCAATCGTTGATACCAACTGCGACCCAGATGAGGTCGATTACGTTATCCCTGCAAACGATGACGCTATCCGCGCAATTCGCCTGATCGCATCCACCATGGCAAACGCCGTTCAGGAAGGCCGTCAGGGCGCCGACGCTGAGGTCGAGGAGACCCTGGCAGAGGCAGAAGCCGAGAAGGTTGAAGAAGAATAATTGATTAGGGAGCACATCCTGCTCCCTTTCTTAAATAATGCAGGAGGAAAAAGTTATGGCATTTACAGCACAGGACGTAAAAACTCTCCGTGAGATGACCGGCGTTGGCATGATGGACTGCAAAAAGGCACTGTCCGAGTGCGACGGCGATATGGACAAGGCCGTTGAGTATCTGCGTGAAAAGGGCCTTGCAAAGGCAGCAAAGAAGGCCGGCCGCATAGCAGCGGAAGGCATGGCATACGCATCCGTTTGCCCCGAGTGCGGCGTCGGCGCAGTTGTTGAAGTTAACTGCGAGACCGACTTCTGCGCAAAGAGCGATCTTTTCGTCGCTTTCGTTAAGGATATCTGCAAGGTCGTCCTGAAGGACAACCCGGCAGACGTTGACGCACTCATGCAGTGCAAGTACCCCAACAGCGAGCTCACCGTCGCTGAGACCATGCCCGAGAAGGTCATGTCCATCGGCGAGAACCTCCAGATCCGTCGTTTCGCTCGCTTTGGTGAGAACACCTCCGTCGCTTACGTTCACGCAGGCGGCAAGATCGGCGTCCTCGTCAACCTCGCGGTTGAGGGCGACATCGACGCTACCGAGGTCGGCAAGAACGTTGCAATGCAGATCGCAGCTCTCAATCCCCGTTTCTGGGATAAGTCTCAGGTGACCGAGGATGTCCTCGCAGAGGAGAAGAAGGTTGCTCTCGCACTTATGGATAACGATCCTAAGATGGCTTCCAAGCCTGCTCAGGTCAAGGAAAAGATCGTCATGGGCAAGATGAACAAGTTCTATGAGGAAAACTGCCTCATGCAGATGGAGTTCGTCCGCGGCGATATCTTCCAGGGCAGCGTTGAGAAGTACATTGCCGATGCAGCAAAGAAGCTCGGCGGCAGCATCAAGTTTGTTGACGCAGTTCGCTTCCAGACCGGCGAAGGCATCGAGAAGAAGGAAGAGGACTTCGCAGCTGAGGTTGCAGCTCAGATGAACATGGGCAAGAAGTAATCCCCAATTTCAAAATCTAAAATCAAAATCCGGCAGAGGAAACTCTGCCGGATTTTTTTATGCTTAATCAATTCGCTCGAGGCCGCCGGGGGCTTTGCAGCGCGCGGCAAGATCAATGTATGTCTGCTTGCTGCGCTCCCAAGCATAAATATCTTTTTCCTCAAGCTCGCGCAGAATTTTTGCAGGCGCTCCGCCGACAACGACACGGGGCGGTATCGTCTGATGCTTTTTCACAACTGCGCCCTCCGCGACAACGGTGTATTCTCCGATATCCGCGAAAAGACTGACTATAGCTCCCATGCCGATATTTGCGCCGTCGCGTATATAATTCCCGTGGACCATTGCGCCGTGACCGATCGTGACGCGCTTTCCTATGTGGCATCCGTCGGTCTTTGCCTCGGGGCCGCCTACGTGAATTACGCACAGATCCTCAACCGCGCTTTCGTCGCCTATCCAAATCGGGTGTTCATCCGCGCGTATGACTGCCCCAGGACCAATATAGCATCGCGCACCGATTGTGACATCGCCGATTACAACGGCCGAATCGCTTATGTATGCGCTCGGATCGATCGTGGGTCGTTTGCCTTCAAATTCATAGATCATATTATTACTCCCTGAGCTTTTATTGCCGAGTGTTCCGAATTGATTGAAGCGCTGTGCACGATTTGCACAACGAGAAAGTTTGTTGAGACTTTGGCAATTTGAAACACTTTTTACACATCCATTAATATTATCAAAACATATCATCAAAATCAAGTGCTAAAATTATTTGAATTAGGGGCTGCGACACACAAAAGTGTGCCATCGCGATACACTTTGCTCCAAAAAACGATGACAAGGATGATACACTTTTAACAATTTGACACACTGCGATCTTAGTGATACAATGAGTCCGCAAAGACAAAAGGCGATTTTCAGGCAATGATAAAAAATTTTTTCAAGGGGGCTCGGCGGCGTGAGCATTGATTTTCTGAACCGAGAAAAAGAGTATATCAGTATGCTTAAAAGCTCAAACTATATGTGCAAAAAAAATGGACTTGATCCGCATGTAAAAGCACTTCCCACTGTTACCGAAGCGGATCGGGAGCGATGTAAAAACCATGTTACCGGGCATATACGTCTTATGCGAAAGAGTACGCCCGAGTATTATCAGGCGGTGGCCGATACAATGGCCGCAAATAATTCCGTTTTGCTGTATTTATACGATAATTTCGATATTTTCGGCAGATACGGTGACAGGCAGCTCAAGGACGAGCTGTCGGCAAAAAATATAAAGCTCGGAGGAAATCTCGGTGAAGATTGCGCCGGGACAAATGCGGCTGTAATGGCTGCGCGCAGCCCTGCAAGCACATGGGTCATCGGCGATGAGCATTATCTTGACGCGCTCAAGCCTTATGTGACGTTCGCATTCGGAATTAAGGGAAAATACGGGCGAAACGGCTATGTCGTAATAATAACGCGCAAGGAAAATTTCGATGAGCGCATATATAATCTTTTTAAGCTCCTTGAATCTACCGAGACCATAATAACGACCGGTCACGTCACAAAAGACGTTATAATGCGCGATATTATGCAGCGCAACGAATACCGCCGCGGAAGCACCAATGATATTGTTATAATGGTCGATAACAGCTGCTCCGTCACCTACGCAAACGACATGTTCTATGACTTTTACAGCTATCATCCGCAGGAAACGATCAACAGCTTTCTGAGCGATATCTGCCCGGAGCTTGTATCGCTCGTATCGAAAATTGCCGAGGGAAAAAAGGTCGTCGGCAAGCCGGTGGAGCTTGCGCGAGGAAACGGACTGCGCGAGCAATATTTCGCAGATTGCAGCCCGATAAGTACAAACGGCAGGCAATTGGGAGCACTTATTACCATATATAAAGGCAAAGTAAAGAAAGAGGAAAAACCTGCCGACGGCAATCATGCGCGCTATACATTCGATGATCTTATCGGCGTTTCGGATAATTTTGTGCAGCTTAAGCGCTTTGCCGAGCAGATATCTTCAACCTCAAGCCCTATTCTCATTCAGGGCGAATCGGGCACCGGCAAGGAGCTTTTTGCAAACGCGATCCATTGCACCAGCCAGCGCAAGGGTAAACCCTTTGTTGCCGTAAACTGTGCCGCAATACCGAGAGAACTCATAGGAAGCGAGCTTTTCGGTTATGTAGGAGGCTCGTTCACGGGTGCAAGCCGCACAGGAGCAAAGGGCAAATTCGAGCTTGCAGACGGAGGTACTCTGTTCCTTGACGAGATCGGTGAAATGCCGGTTGAAATGCAGAGCGTGCTGCTGCGCGCACTGGAAGATAACTGCATAACGCGTATCGGCGCAACAAAGCCGATAAGCGTTGATGTACGAATAATTACAGCCACTAATAAGGACCTTACAAAGTGCATCTCAGATGGAACTTTCAGGGCGGATCTGTATTATAGGCTGAATGTAATTAACCTCACCATGATACCTCTCAGACGTCGCAGAGAGGATATCAAAGAGCTTGCGGAGTATTTCCTTGAGCGATTCGCGTTTGAAAACGGGAAGAATATCCACGGCATAAGCACGGCCGCAACGCTGGCTATGGCCGAATACAGCTGGCCAGGCAATGTACGCGAGCTGCGCAACTGCATGGAATACAGCGTGATCGTGTGTAAAAGCGAGCAGATCGAGCTTGAGGATCTGCCAAACAGCATAAGCAGGATCGAACAGACCGAGGCTGCTCCTAACGCGGAACAGGATGGTTCCGAGCTGCGGATGATGACGGACTTTTTCACCAAGCAGCGTTTGGAGATGGCCAAGAAGCTCATGGCAGAATATAAAGGCAACAAATCAAAGGTAGCCAAAGAAATGGGAGTATCGCGCTCCACGCTTTACAGGATACTGAATACAGCAGAAAACGGCGATGACGGCAAATAAGCAAAATTACACACCGCATATAATAGCCACCTGTCATACAATAGGACAGGTGGCTATTTTTAAATTTATACATGGCGTACAGCACTCATAGGCAACGAAAAAAGAAAAGCAAAATTACTTTGTGATAAAGTTGGCACGGAAATTGCAACAGTGAAGAGTGTCACAAAAATAACCGATGGGCTCAGTTCCCCGGCCGGGATAATCGATACTGAGCCGCCGTTATTAATTTGAGGAGGAAATCATGAAAAGACTTTACACACCGTTTAAGGTCAACAAGCTGGAGCTTAAAAACAGAGTGATAATGTCACCTATGAGCATAGGTCACACTGTTGACGGCTTCATCATGGATGACGTTGTTGAGTTTTACAAGCGCCGTGCACAGGGCGGCGTAGGACTTATCATTTTCGCAAACATGCAGTGGGATAAGCTGCGCTACAATCCGAACCACGGCGCAATGCTCACCGATGAGAAGTACATTCCCTCGCTTAAGAAGCTCACCGATGCTATCCATGAGGGCGGCAGCAAGGTTTTCGCGCAGCTCATGCATCGCGGCAGATGCGCAAACCGCGCAAGCATTCAGGGCGAGCAGGCAGTTGCACCGTCTCCCATCCCCGGCAGATTCACTCACTTTGAAATGCCCAAGGAGCTCACCGTTGAGGAGATCAAGGAATTCGTTGACTGGCAGGCAGAGGCTGCGGTCATCGCAAAGAAGGCCGGCTTTGACGGCATCGAGATCGAAACCAACTCCGGTTATCTGTATGGCCAGTTCTTCTCTCCGCTGACCAACCACCGCACCGACGAGTATGGCGGCTCTCTCGAAAACCGCTGCCGCTTCATGGTTGAAACTCTCGAGGGTATGCGCGCGGCAGTCGGCCCCGACTATCCTATCTCCCTGCGTGTCAGCGGCAGCGACTTCATGGACGGCGGCTGCAACGGCGACGACATCGCAGAGATCTGCGAGCTGCTTGACAAAACCGGTTATGTTGACGGCTTCTCGATCACCGCAGGCTGGCACGAGTCGGCAGTTCCCCTTATCACCATGGAAGTTCCCCACGGCGCATGGGCATACCTCGGCCGCCAGATCAAGGCTCGCGTAAAGGCTCCCGTAGCACAGGGCATGCGTATGAACATAGAAAAGGCCGAAGAGCTCGTCGATCGCGGCGACTTCGACGCCATCGTAATGGGCCGCCCGTTCCTGGCAGATCCCGACGTTGTTAACAAGGCCGAGGCCGGCAAGGCATCAACCATCCGTCCATGCGTCGGCTGCAATGCAAAGTGCCTCGACATGGCAATGGCCAGCAAGCCCATCGGCTGCATTGGCAACTACGAGTGCAACCGCGAGGAAGAGCTTGAGGACGAAAACGGTCTTATGCCCACCGAGAAGAAGAGCGAGCATCCCGAAAAGATCCTCGTTATCGGTGCAGGTCCCTCCGGCATGGAGTTTGCCCGTGTAGCAGCTCTGCGCGGCCATAAGGTCACTATTTGGGAAAAGCGCAACCGCACGATCGGCCTGTCGCTGTATGCAGCAACTCCTCCGCGCCGCTACGATATCCGCTACTTCGGACAGTGGCTCGAGCGCACCTGCCGCGAGCTCGGCGTTGAGATCATCCTCAACAAGGAAGCAACGGCAGAGGATATAATCGCAGCAAGCAAGGACTACGATCGTGTTGTTCTTGCATGCGGCTCCAAGGCATCTATCCCCCCGATCCCCAGAGATCCCAGCGTTCCCATCGTTCATGCATGGGATGTATTTGAAGGCACCGCAGAGCTCGGCAAGAACGTAGTTGTCGTCGGCGGCGGTGATGTCGGCGTCGAGGTCGCAATGTACATCGGTGAGATCGGCACTCTTACAGCCGATGAGCTGAGATTCATGATGATCTATAAGACCGAGCCTTATGAGAAGCTCCAGCAGCTGCTCAACCACGGTGTCCACAACGTTGCTATCGTCGAGATGGGCAAAAAGTTTGCTCCCGACATCAATCCCGGCAGCCGCTGGTCGATCATCGCACGTACCAAGCAGCTCGGCACCAAGATGCTCAAGGAGACAAAGGTCATCGAGATAACCAAGGAAGGTGTTGTCGTCGAGAATGAGGAAGGTCGTCAGACCCTCCCGGCAGACACCGTTGTTATAGCAGCCGGTGCAAAGCCCAATAATGATATGTATGAGCAGCTCGTCGGAAAGGTCAAAAACGTTGACTGCATCGGCGATGCCGTCAAGGTAGCAAGAATACCTGACGCGGTCGAATCTGCTTACAAGCTGGCCGCAAGTATATAAATTGCCTGAGCCAAATAACGGCTCAAGTGTTCTCCTCCCCCTCTTCCTTCTCCCTGGGCTGCCGGATAAGCTCCGGCGCCTGAGGGCGGAGGCGGGTAAGGAAAAATAAAAAGTTAAAATGCTTAGAGGATATGAGAAATGAATCAGCTGCAAAACAAGAGCTTTGAGGAAGCTCTGGTTCGGTACAGAGAAAAGTGGGACAAGATCAAAGACCCCTGTGTTGTTTATGATTTTCCGATCCCCGATGTTTCCTGTAAGGAGCTGTTCCTCAAAAGAGTTAGCGAACATCCCGACAAAACCTATGTTATCAGCCATGGCGCGAAGATGAGCTATGTCGAGTGCAACACGCTTGCAGCAAAAATCGCAAACGGCTTTCTTGCGAACGGACTGAAAAAAGGCGACAGAGTTATAACATATGTCTCTAACGGTTTTGAGTTCGTTGCGCTGGCACATGCCTGCTTCAAAACAGGCATCATAATGGTAAACACAAATCCACGTTCCACTGCTGATGAGATCATCCGCAGAATTAAAGACTGCACACCTAAAATGGTCATAACCGACTCCGACGGTGCGGATGCTGTAGTTCAGGCGCTTAAGGACGATAAGGCCGGCGTCGAACACATGGTGTTCTGTCCGGCGCTTGAGAAGGAAAATCGCTGGGAGGCACTCAGCGCATGGGAAAGCATCATCTCCGACGATGCCACCGAACCCAATATCGCCATCGAACCCGAGAATATTGCAATATTGCAGTACACTGGTGGCACTACGGGCGTGCTCAAGGGCTGCTGCCAGACAAACCATGCATTTGTTGCCAAGGCAATGGCTCAGGTGCAGTATTTCAGACCCTTCCTTAACGATAATGACTATGAAAACTACATCGTCATCATTGCTCTCGGAATGTCTCATGCATTTGGCTTCGGCCAGGGTATTGTGGTCAACCTGACTATGGGCGGCACGATATTCTTTGCGGAAAGCCTGGACGAGATACTCCGGGTGATCGAAAAATACCGTCCTACCGTTTGGCCGAGCGTTCCGCTGTGGATGAAGCTTATAGCTACCCACGAGGAATATCAGAAATACGATATAAGCTCGCTGAAGGTCATAACCTGCGGCTCGGCTCCGCTGCCTGTTGACGTAATAAGGCGAGTCGAGGAGCTGACAGGCGCAGTTATCACCGAGGGCTACGGTATGACCGAAACCGTCAACACAATAACCATCAATGGCCATGACCACCGCAAGGTCGGTACCGTCGGCGTTGTCAATCCCAATATTGAATACCTCATCGTAGATCAGGAAACCGGTACCGAGGTCGTTGAGGACGGCCAGCCCGGCGAGATCATCTGCCGCGGTGAGTGCGTGATGCACGAATACTGGAATAACCCCGAGGAAACGGCAAAAATGCTCCGTAACGGCTGGCTCTATACCGGCGATATAGGCCGCATTGACGAGGAAGGATTCCTTATAATCTGCGACCGCAAGAAGGATCTTATTATCACCGGCGGCTTTAACGTGTTTCCCAGTGAGCTCGAGGCGGCTGCCATAACCGCAGAGAACGTAGCCGACGCAATAGCGATAGGCGTTCCGAACGAGCGCAGAGGCGAGGTGCCTGCGATATTCGTTCAGCCGATTGCCGGCAGAACAGTAGACCTCAACGAGGTAGAGAGAGTTTGCCGCGAAAAGCTTTCGCGCTTCAAGGTTCCTAAGGAGTATTACGTCATGGACATGCTCCCCAAAACCAAAAATCGCAAGCCCGACAGAAAAATGGTCAAGAAGCTGTATCTTGAACATGCATTCGATGACCAAAAGTAGGAACATTAGGATTTAATTAACCAGCACTTGTTAATTAATTAATAAACAAAAAACAGAGGAGAAGATTAAAATGTCAAAGAACACAAAAAGGACACTTCTTGGATTCGTAGTTGCGATCGCAGCGCTTCTGCTCATAGCCTATCTCCCGGCCGAAACCGAGGCAATGAGCCGCGCAGCGTGGCAGTATCTTGGCTGCTTCGTATTCATGCTCGTACTTATCATTTCCCGTGCGATCCCCGACTGGGCGGCGGTCCTGTGCACGATGGCAGTGCTCGTTGCGCTTAAAGTTGCAACGGTTGCCGAAGTTACTTCAAACTTTGCATCCAGCACCGTATGGCTCTGCATCGGCGTGTTTATCATGTCGATAGGCATCAACAACAGCGGCTTTATGAAGCGCCTGGCGCTGTGGGTGCTGACCCGCTTCCCCGGAACCTATGCAGGTCAGGTTACCGCAATGCTCCTTTCCGGCGTTATCATGAGCCCCATCATCCCTTCGTCCACTGCAAAGACTTCTATGATGGCCCCGTTTGTCAACCAGGTATGTGAAGCATCCGGCGCAGAGCGTAACTCCAAGCAGTCTCTCGGCCTGTGGTTTGCAAACTTCATGGGCACCAACCAGCTCGGTATGGCTTTCGTTTCCGGTTCTGTCTATGTTGCTCTTATGCTCGGCTTCGTCGGCGAGAGCGTTTCCTGGGGTCAGTGGTTTGTCCGCGCATGCGTATGGTATGTAGTCTGCATAGTGCTTGTCTATGTGTTCTGCCTTGTATTCTGCAAGCCCACCGATACTCAGAAGGCAGCAAATGTTGAATTCATCAAGGACTCTTACAAGGCTCTCGGCAAGCTCAGCACCAAGGAAAAGCAGGGCATCATCATTGTTCTCGTAGCACTTATCCTCTGGCTTACTCAGTCCACTCACAAAATTGACGCAGGCATGGTCGCAATTCTCGCAGACGTTGCATTCATCGCATGTGGTCTGATCACTCCTCCCGAGGTCGGCGCAAAGGGCATGTGGACCATCACCATCTTCGTCGGCGGCGTTCTCTCCGTTGCAGGCCTTATGGCATCCCTCGGCGTGAGCACCTGGCTCGCCGGCATCCTCGGCCCCATCCTTGCTCCCATCATGAGCAGCCCCTGGATATTCATCCCCTGCCTGTGCATCATCACCTATCTGCTTCGTTTCGTTATCGTCTCCCAGTCCTGCTGCATGGCAGTCATGATCGCAATCTTCGGCTCGCTGCTTGAGGCACACGGAATAAACATCTTTGTCCTCGTATTTACCTCCTGGGTTTCCGGTACCTGCTGGAACGTTGCTTACCAGAACCCCGCATCCGCAGGCCTTATCAAGATGTGCGATCCGTCCCTCGACTTTGCAACCGCATCCAAGGGCTCTTATGCATACTGCATCATCAACCTCATTGCAATGACCTGCAGTGTGCCTCTCTGGATGGCACTGGGCCTTCTGTAATTGAGCATGTACGATTACGAGTACATTCGCGTTGAGCAGCCCGAGCCGGGAATAGCCGTGATGAGCTTCATCCGGCCGGAAAAGCTCAACTCGTGGTCGCGCGAAGTGTTCAACGATATGCTGCACTTCTTCCAGCTCCTCAAAACGGATGATGAGACAAAGGTTCTCATCATCCGCGGAGAAGGGGACAGAGCCTTCTGCACGGGAGCAGACTTTAACAGTCTGTTCCCCGGCGAGGGCGACCGTGACAGCGTTGAAAAGTCTTTCGCGTTTCAGGAGGAGCTGCGTGAGCTTATTGTTTCGGTTCACGAGGCAAAGCAGATAATCATAACTGCGGCACATGGGTATGCGGTAGGAGGCGGCTTCTTCCTCACCATGGCGTCGGATATACGTCTTATTGCGGATGACGTCAAATTTTCGTGCCCACTTCTTAAAATGAGCATGAGCTGCGGAGATCTCGGCTGCGCTTACATGCTGCCGCGGCTGATAGGCGACGGCGTTGCGCGCGATATTCTGCTCACGGGCAGGTATATGTTCGCTGACGAGGCAATGTCCCTTGGCTATGCATCCGGCTGCTATCCGCTTTCCGAGCTTGACAATGCGGCCATGGAAAAGGCACGAGTTCTCGCAGGATACTCATCCGAAGCGCTGCAATACAGCAAGCAGCTTCTGAACATGATGGAATCGGTCGGCGATCTCGATACCGCGATAAAGATCGAAAACCGCAACCAGCAGCTTGTAAAAGCATTTAATAAGGAAAAAATAAATAAGTAATGTGCTCTGCTCGCAGAGCGGCGAAATAAAAAGTATCTGAAAGGAGAATACAAATGCAAAGCTTACCTAAAAAATCTCTTCTGCCCTTCACCGAGGAGCATGAAGCATTCCGTAAAGAGTTTGGCGAATTCCTCGACAGAGAGATCGTTCCCTACTACATGGACATGGAGAAGAACCATTCCGTCGGCAAGGAGACCTTCAAAAAATTCGGCGATGCAGGCTACGGCTGCCTGTGGCTCGACAAGAAGTATGGCGGCAGAGAGCTTGATATGCTCTATTCCATCGTATATGGCGAAGAGCTCAATAAGCGCGGCCTTAACGGCGTCCTGACCCGTCTGAGCAGCGACACCGTTGCACCTTATATCTATGCACACGGCACCGAGGAGCAGAAGGCAAAGTACCTCCCCGGCGTGGCATCCGGCGATACCTGCATCTGTATCTGCATGACCGAGGCAGAGCACGGTTCCGACCTTGCTCACATTGAAACCAGCGCAGTCAAGGACGGCAAGGGCAACTACATCGTAAACGGCGGAAAAATTTATATCTCCAACGGTATGGTTTCCGACTATGCGATCGTTGCGGTCGTCACCGATCCCAATGCCGAGAAGCCTCACAAGGGCATAAGCCTTCTTATCATTCCTACCGACGCACCGGGCTTCGAGCGCAAGCTGCTCAACAAGATCGGCCTGAACTCTCAGGATACCTCCGAGTACATCTTCCACGATGTCGTTGTTCCCGAAGAGAATCTGCTCGGCGAGGAAAACCGCGGCTTCTACTACCTTATGCAGCACCTCGAGAAAGAGCGCCTTATGGGCTCCTGGGGCACCCTCGGCATGGCCGAATATGCATTTGAGCTGTGCGTGCAGCGTGCAAACGAGCGCCTTGTTGCCGGCAAGCCCCTCGGCGCATATCAGCACTGGCAGTTTGAGATAGCAAAGGCAGCGGCAGAGCTTGATCAGGCAAGAAGCTATGTTGAGCACCTGACCCTTCTGTTTATGGCAGGCGAGAGCGTCAACACTCAGGTCTCCATTGCAAAGTATGCAACCAGTGAGCTGGCATACAAGATCTCCGACCTCGGCGTTCAGATCTGGGGCGGCCCCGGTATCCTGCGCGATAATGCAATTGCACGTCAGTTTGTCGATACCCGCCACTATCGCCTGATGGCAGGAACCTCCGAGGTTCAGCTTGGCATCATAGCAAAGGCAATCGGCCTTGGCAAAAAGAAGTAAGAACTATAAAAGGGGGATCTCTTCAGATCCCCCGATAAGTGCAAGGAGGTGCTCTAATGGCATTACCGCTTGAAGGCATAAAGATTCTTGACCTGAGCACAATGCTCCCCGGCCCGTTCTGTTCGATGATACTCGCCGATTTCGGTGCAGAGGTCATTAAGGTCGAGGCAGTAAAGGGCGGAGACCTTTTCCGCGGCGGTGTTCCCAAAATCGGCGACACGGGCGGAGCCTTTTTCCAGGTCAACCGCAATAAGAAAAGCATAACCCTGAACCTCAAAAGCGATGAGGGCAAGGAAATATTCTATAAGCTTGCCAAAGACGCAGATGTTGTACTTGAGCAGTATCGCCCCGGCGTTGTGAAAAAGCTGGGCGTTGATTACGAAACGATAAAGGCCATAAATCCGAAGATAGTTTACTGCTCCCTGTCAGGCTACGGCCAGACCGGCCCGTATCGCCTGACCTCGGGGCATGACCTTAACTATATAAGCTACGCAGGCATCCTCGGCCTTACAGCCCGCAAGGGACAGACACCGACCATCCCCGGCGTTCAGATCGCTGATATCGGCGGCGGCGCACTGTATGCGGCCATAGGTATTCTCATTGCGCTCATGGGCGTAAAGCAGAACGGCGTCGGTCAGTATGTTGATACGTCGATGCTCGACGGAGCGGTTTCATGGCTGCCGGTTCTGGCAAACGATTATTTCGTCAAGGGCGTATCGCCCAAGGCGGCAGAGAATATCCTCAACGGACAGAATGCATGCTATGAGGTCTATGAAACTGCGGACGGCAGATACATCAGCATCGGCGCGATAGAGCCGCATCTGTGGGCAAATTTCTGCGACGCCATCGGCAAGGAGGAGTTCAAGCTCTGGCAGCGTGATCTGACAAAGCAGGACGAGATGTTTGCTTACCTGCGCGAAATGTTCAAGTCCAAGACGCAGGCCGAATGGATAGAAAAGCTCACCGGAGTTGACTGCTGTTGGGCACCCGTAAAGAATCTTGAAGAAGTCTTTGCGGATCCTCAGGTGCTGGCGCGCGACATGGTCTATGAGATGACCGACCCCGCAGGCTGTTACGGCAGCGTGAAAATGATAGGTTCGGCAGTTAAGCTGTCCGAAACCCCGGCTCGCCAGGAGCTCTTCCCCCCGAGAAAAGGCGAGCACAATGTGGAATACCTCAAAGCTGTCGGCTACAGCGATGAGCAGATAGCCGAGTTTGAGAAAAACGGAATAATTTAAATTAAAAAATACAAGGAGAAAACGATATGAAAATGCTTGAAGGCATCAAGGTCCTTGACTTTACCACCAATGCATCCGGCCCCAAGGCAGGTACCTATTTTGCCGACTACGGCGCAGAAGTAGTCAAAGTCGAAGTCCCCGGCGGCGAGGGCGGCAGAAAGTTCGCGTTCTATGTCAACGGTATATCCACCTACGCCTGCGGCAAGGACCGCGGCAAGAAGTCCGTTGAGATCAAGCTCAGCGACCCCGACGCACAGAAGCTCCTGCTTGACGTCGTAAAGGACTATGATGTTCTTATTTCCTCTAATAAGCCCGGCTTCCTCGAGAAGTTCGGCCTTGGCTACGAAGATGTTAAAAAAGTAAACCCCGGCATCGTTTACGGTGCGCTGACTCCGTTCGGCTACAAGCCCAATAAGTACAGCGACAAGCCGTCGTACGATATCTGCGCAGTTGCAATGAGCGGCCTGAACGCTCAGACCGGCGAGCGTGACGGCAACCCCACCCGTATCGGCTCGGTTATCGGCGACATGATCGGCGCAGAGGGCTTCTTCGCGGCTCTGATGCTCGCTCTGTTCCACAAGCAGCGCACCGGCGAAGGCCAGTTCGTTGACTTCTCGCTCGTCCGCAACCTCGTTCACATCAACGACACCCTCCAGTATCACAACAAGAAGGGCCACATCCAGTACCGCTCCGGAAACCACAACTCCAACATGTCGCCTTACGGCATCTACACCGGCAAGACCATGTCCATCGTTATCGGAGCCGTTGCACCGAGCACCTGGAATCCCCTGTGCGACTGCATGAACCGCCCCGACCTTAAGACCGATCCTGATTTTGCAACTCTGCCTATGAGATCGAAGAATCACGAGAAGGTCGAGCAGATCATTACCGATTGGCTCATGACCTTTGACGATACTCGCGAAGCATATGAAATGATGGAAAAGGCCGGCGTAGCCGTTGCTCCCGTTATGACCGCTGAGGAAGTCTGGGAAGACGAAGAGTACAACCGCCTCGGCTGGTGGGTCAACTTCCCCATGTACCCAGAGTGGGAAGGCACCGACATCATCTCCAACAAGCACTGCGCATACTTTGCAGACTTCTCCACAATTGATGAACACCCCGAGAATCGCCCTGCAAATATCAGCACCCGCATCGGCGAGAACAACTATGAGGTCCTCAAGGAGTGGGGCAAGACCGAGGAAGAAGCAAAGGCTCTGCTCGAAAAGTGGGGCGCAATCAACATCTGATAAACAATATCCCTTTCTTTGAAATACTATAGACCGGTCTCTCCGGACAGAATTCTGTCCGGGGAGATTTGGGCTAAACTGACTATGATAGGAGGAAAAAACAATGAAAATGCTTGAAGGTGTAAGAGTTCTCGATTTTACGACCAACGCTGCCGGACCGATCGTCGGCTCGTATTTTGCCGATTACGGTGCGGAAGTTATAAAGGTCGAGGTGCCCGGCGGCGAAGCCGGACGCAGATTTGCATATGTTGCAAACGGCATATCGACTTATGCATGCGGAAAAGACCGCGGCAAGAAGTCAATTGAGATGAAGCTCAGCGATCCTGCGGCTCAGAAGCTCATTCTTGAGCAGGTCAAAAATTTTGATATCGTTCTTGTTTCAAATAAGCCAGGCTTTATGGAAAAGTTCGGCCTGGGCTACGAGGAAATGCGCAAGGTCAATCCCGGCATAATCTATGCCTCGCTTACCCCGTTTGGCGTGAAGCCGTCGAAGTACAGCAACAAGCCCTCCTATGATATATGCGCGGTGGCGATGAGCGGCATAAACGCCCAGACCGGCGAAGCCGACGGAGCACCGACGCGTATCGGCTCCGTTATAGGCGATACCAGCGGCGCAGAGGGTATGTTTGCATCGACGCTGCTTGCTTATATCCATAAGCTCAAGACCGGCCGCGGCCAGTTTGTCGATTTTTCGCTCGTGCGCAATGTTCTGCACATAAACTCCAGCACTTTGCAGATACACAACCACATGGGTCATATTCAGGGGCGCAGCGGCAACCACAATGCGAATCTCTGCCCCTACGGTATTTACACCGGCAAAACCATGTCCATGGTCATCGGCGCAGTATCTCCCGCAACGTGGAACGCACTTTGCGACTGCATGGGGCATCCCGAATACAAGGACGATCCGCGCTTTGTGACGATGCCGGACCGCTGCAAGCACCATACCCTTGTAGAGCAGATCATCACCGACTGGATTAACACTTTTGACGATTCCAAAGAAGCTTATGATAAGCTCGATGCAGCCGGTGTGCCCTGCTGCCCGGTGCTCACGCCCGAGGAAGCATGGAAAGACGAGGAATACAACCGCCTCGGCTGGTGGGTGAACTTCCCGATGTATCCCGAGTGGGAGGGAACGGATGTTGCATCGAACAAGCACTGCGCGTACTTTGCCGATTTCTCGGATGTCAGCGACGAAGATCGCCGTCCGCAGCTCGCTCCCCGTATTGGCGAGAACAGCTATGAGATCCTCGAAAGCTGGGGCAAGAGCAAAGAGGAAGCAAAGGCTCTGCTTGAGCAGTGGGGCGCAAAGAACGTCTGATAATTTTAAGCATGCCGATGGCAGACATTTCCCGCCATCGGCTATTTAAAATGCGGCAAGGAGAAGCTATGGAAAAGAGGAATTTCATCATACCGGAATTTGGCCCGCTTGCGGGACTCAGGGTTATCGGCGCAGGCTCGCTGATCGCCATGCCCTTTGCGGCAACAATGATGGCGGATTTCGGAGCGGAGGTCATTCAGATAGAACGGCCAAAGATCGGAGATACATACCGAAGCTTTCCGCCGCTGAAAAAAACCGAGCAGGGAACGGCAGGCTCATCGTGGATGCAGGATGCGCGAAACCGACTGTCGATGACGCTTGAGCTTGACCTTAACGATCCTGATGTTAAAGAGATAGTCTTCAGGCTTATCGAGCGCAGTGATATTTTTATCGAGAATATGGTCTGGCTTGATAAGCTCGGCATTCATGACAGTGAGCTGCTCAAGATAAACCCCCGGCTGGTGATAGTTCATGTGTCGGGCTACGGCCATAAGGAATTCGGAGGTCTGCCCGAGATCTGCAATCAGGCCTCATACGATATGACAGGGCAGGCCTACTCGGGCTATGCTCTGTTCAACGGCTATCCCGACAAAGCGCCGCTGATCGTAAAACCGTCGCTCGGAGATTATATAACGGCGATGTTTGCCCTCTTCGGCATGCTTTCGGCTCATATAAGCGCAAAGAACACGGGACGCGGACAGGTGGTTGATGTTTCGCAGTTTGAAGCTCAGGCGCGCGTTATGCGCGATGCTTTTACCATGTCGTCGCTCGGCCTTGCGGAGGTGCAGCGCTGCGGAACCAAGGCCATAGGTTTTCAACCCTGGGATCTGTTCACAAGCAGCGACGGCATATATATAAGCATCGGCGCCGTCGGAAAAAGCGTTTTTGAAAGATTCATGAAAGCCGCAGGCTTTGATCTTGAAAAATTTTCATACGAAAAAACCTCGATTGATAAAACTGCGGTCAATTCCCCGGAAGGTCGGGAGCTTGACAGACTTATAAACGAGTGGTGCGCGTCGCATACTGCCGATGAGATCGAAGAAGCCATGCGCCGAGGTCGAGTTCCGTGTGCAAGAGTAAACGATGCTCAAGCATGCATGAAAAATGAGCATTATTTAAGCCGAGGGGATTTTGTCAATTTCATTGACCAGACCACGGGCATTGACGTAACGGCGTTTGGCATAGCGCCGAAAATGAGCGCATCACCCGGCATGGTATGGCGCGGTGGTCCGAAGCTCGGGCAGGATACCGACGAGATACTCACCAAGCTTCTGGGCTATGACGAGGATCGTATAGCCGCTTTCCACGAAAAGGAAATAATATGAAATAACCCCTCGGTTCAAATTTGAACCGAGGGGCTAATACTATGTTCAGTGAAGCTTTTTCATCAGCGCCGGTATAAGCTGACGGTAATCGGCAACGATGCTGTAATTTGATATCGCCATGATTGGAGCGGTTTCGTTTGTGTTCACGCTCACTATGCATTTGGAGTTCTGCATGCCGGCAAGGTACTGCGTGGAGCCGGAAATGCCGATGTTTATTATGAGGTCGGCCTTTACGGTGCAGCCGCTTTGGCCGAGCTGCGCTTCATGAGGCATCCAGCCGCAGTCCGAAAGCGGTCTTGAGCAGGCAAGGGATGCTCCGATGAGCGACGCAAACTCGCTTATCATGTCGAGATCCTCTTTTTTCTTGATGCCGCGTCCGCAGGCAACCACGATTTTTGCATCCTTGAGCTGAGCGTGGGCCTTCTCGGCGGCGACAGCTTCAATGAGTGCATACGCAGGATCGACGGTGCAGTCAACGGCTTCGTGAATGACCTCGGCCTCTCCGGCGTGCTCAAGAGGAGCGGCGTCAAAGACCTTTGCGCATACTGTCACCATCTGCGGACGCTTTTGCCCGATGCATATGTGTGCCAGTATATTTCCGCCGAAGCCTGCGGTGACCTGGATGAAGTCGCCGTCCTCGTCGTAAATGAGATCCAGTGCATCGGCGGTAAGTCCGGTATCGAGCGCCTGCATGGTGAGGGGTGCTATCTCACGCCCGATACCGGTGGCCGGGATAATAAAAATTTCAGGTGCGTATTTCCTCGCAAGCTCTGTCATTGCGTGGGCGTAAGTGCGTGCACTGTAGTCTGCAAGAGCTGCGTTTTCGCCGATGATGATTTTGTCGGCACCGTATTTGCTCAGCTGACCGATCACGTGTTCATCGGCCGAGCCGAGAACGACCGCCGTAAGATTTCCGCCGCTGTGAGCCTTGAGCTGTCTGCCTTTTGTGAGAAGCTCGGGCACTATATCGCAAAGCTCGCCGTTATTGGTTTCGGCATAAACCCATATATCTTTGCTCATGTTAAGTCCTCCGTCAGATAATATGCATGTCCGCAAGAAGGCCGGTAAGAACACCGGCGATCTCTTCGCTGCTGCCGCTGATTACGGTTGCGTCAACCTGCTTTGTTTGCGGCGCAGTGACGCGCTTTGTACGCGAAGGCGAGCCTTTTACGCCGCAGCGAGCCTCATCGCAGCCGAGATCGGTGCAGTTCCAAACAGTTATACCCTTTTTCAGGCCTTCAATAACGTTTGCAGGCGTCATAAAGCGCGGCGTGTTTATTGCCGGGGTGACGGTGATGACTGCCGGGAGAGCGGTTTTTGATGTTTCGGTGCCGTTTGTGAAGCTGCGGCGGCATACTATTGCGCTGCCGTCAAGATCTATATCATCAACACTTGTCACCAGAGGAAGTCCCAAAAAGCCTGCTGTCACTGGGCCAGTCTGAGCGGTTTCGGCATCGGAGGCCTTGTTGCCGAATATGGCAAGGTCAAAGCTGCCGAGCTTCTTTGCGGCCATGGAAAGAACATAGCCTGTTGCGAGGGTGTCTGCGCCTCCAAACGCGCGGTCGGAGAGAAGCACCGCCTCATCGCAGCCCATAAAAAGCGCTCTTTTCAAAACGTCATTTGCCTGCGGCGGACCCATGGTAACTGCGGTCACTTTTCCGCCGAAGTGGTCGCGCAGGGAAAGACCGGCCTCAAGCGCATTTTTGTCCACAGGGTTTATCATCGTTCCGGCTCCGCTGCGGATGAGGTTGCCGTTTTCATCGAGTTTTACCTCATCGCTGTCCGGTATCTGCTTTATAAAAACAATAATATTCATTTTCCAAACCTCCGTCACTTAACGCCCATCCACTTGGCAATGATCTTTTTCTGAATTTCGCTCGTGCCCTCAAATATCTCGGTGAGCTTCGCGTCGCGATAGAGCTTTTCAATAACAAATTCCTTGCTGTATCCGTAACCGCCGTGCAGCTGTAAGCAGCCGCGCACGACCTCGTTTAGCACATCGGAAGCATAGTATTTCGCCATTGAGGAAAGGTGGGAGACGCGCTGACCGTTATCCATCATACTGGCACAGTTATAGACCATAAGACGAGCAGCTTCGACCTTGGTCTGGTATTCGGCGAGCTTGAACTGCGTGTTCTGGAACTGCGAAATGCGTTTGCCAAACTGCACGCGCTCCTTTGTGTACTTAACGGTCTGGTCAACCGCATCCTGCGCCATGCCAACGCAGACTGCCGAGATTCCGAGTCTGCCTGCGTCGAGCGTTGACATTGCGGCGTGGAAGCCCTTGCCGATCTGACCGAGCAGATTTTCAGCAGGAACGTGGACGTTGTCGAATATAACCTCGGCAACCGAGCTTGCGCGCATGCCCATGAGATCCTCGTTGCGGCCGATAGTTATACCCTCACACTCGTGCACGTCTATGAGTAGGCAGATTGGACTTTTTGTGCCGTCGGGAGCTTTAAACTGACAGTAGGTCTGGAAAAAGTCGGCCTCGCGTGCGCCGGTGATGAATGCTTTTGTGCCGTTGACGACAAATTCGCCGTTTATAAGCTCTGCGGTCGTCTGCATTCCGGCTGCGTCTGAGCCTGCTCCGGGTTCCGTGAGCGTAAATGCCGAGCGCTTTTCGCCCTTCACCCAAGGAACAACGTATTTCTGCTTCTGCTCTTCGGTACCGTAGTGAAGAATGGGGAAGCACATGTTTGTCTGTCCGGAAACGGATTTTGCGACCGGGCCGCTGGCCTTGGACAGCTCCTCGACCGCGAGAACGTAGTGCACATAGGTGCTGCCAAGTCCGCCGTACTCTTTGGGGATTACAATGCCGCAGAAGCCAAGCTCGTGCATTTCCTTCAGCAGCGGCTCAACACTGAAAAGCCCCTTGTCGATCTCTAATGTGTGGGGACGGATACGCTCGTCGGCGTATTCTTTGTATATTTTTTGCAATTCGCGTTCTTCTTCGGTAAGAACGGTGTTCATATAATTGCCCTCCTATCGTGGATTTGACAATATAATATCAAAGGATGCAAAAACGGGCAACCGCGAGGCTATGTTGAACACTTTTGAACATAAGTGTAAAAATGTGTTGAACACATTTAACGAGGTGAGTATAATATAAAATGAAGTGTGCAAAAATGTTCAACGAGGAGGCGGCAGCATGAACGAACTTCCGAGAAATGATGTTCTGAAAATTTTGAAGCAGCAATTTTTGAGCGGAAATTTGAAAGAATATGACCATAAATATGATAAAACCGTCGCGGCATGGGAGAAGTCGCGCGCAGCCGGTGCCGAAGCACACACCGTTCGATTGAGCGACGACTGCCGCGACCTGCACGTTTTTGACCGTATTGACGATATATCAAAGTGCCATCTGGCCTACTTTCGGGATTACTATGAAAGCAGAAGCACGGCGCTCGAGCGAATGGGCGGCGCCATGTTTTATCTTGATACCAAGCTCACGGCGTTTCACAAAAGCGGCTCGGCCTCACTTCTCAACGAATTGAAATCCCGTGGCTTGCGCATAGGAACTCAATTTTCCGTTGAAAATGTCGGCATCTTTGCAGGGAATACAGCGCCGGAAAAGCCGTTCGTGACCTGCTTCAGTGCCGGGGAGGGGCACTATTGCGATATTCTGACGCCGTATGCCTGCATTGCCAGATACGGCGAGACATCTGCCGGCCCCGGCTTCCATGCCGTAACCGTTATATTTCTGCCTCTTGACAAATGCTTTAAGAACTCCGTTAATTCGGCAACCTTTATGCTCGAAGCCGGTGATTTCACCTATAAAAACCGCATACTTTATCCGCATATCGAGCGCAGGTTCCACCTGCTGGAGCAGTCGGTTCAGTGCAGCACGGATATAACACTGCTCGTTGACGATACGGGAGTTGTCGTTTTTGCAAACAGCCGATTTGAAAACGAGTTTGGAATGCATATAACGTCGGTGATCGGCAGCTCGCTGCGCGACAGCTTTCCAGAATTATCATTTGTGCTGAAGTCGCTGCGATCCGGTAAAGAGATATCTGCCGGCAACACGGCTCTTGGCGGAGCCGGAAAGCGATATTATGTGGAATGCCTCGCGATCAAGGAAAACAATAAGGTTATAGGCCTGAAGGTTTCAATAAAAACCGCCGAGCAGATACGCAAATACAGCGCCCGTGCCGAACGAAACAATGCAGTATATAATTTTCAGGATATCATCGCCGTCGGAGCTGCGATGAAACGTGTAAAAAATGAAGCAAAGGCAGCTGCGTCAAGCCCGGCAAATGTGCTGATAACCGGCGAATCCGGCACCGGAAAGGAGCTGTTTGCGCAGGCGATCCACAATGCAAGCTCGCGTTTTGCCGGGCCGTTTGTCCCGATAAGCTGCGGAGGATTTTCGAGAGAAACCGTTGAAACGGTTTTGATAGGCACCGAAAAAAATCCCGGCAAATTCATTCAGGCAGACGGAGGAACACTGTTTCTTGACGGAATATCCGAAATGAGCCAGGATATGCAAAGCTTCCTGCTGCGCTTTCTTGAGGACGGCATTGTCACTCCGATCGGCTCACGCCGCAGCGTACATGCCGATGTTCGGGTCATCGCGGCGTCAGGCAGCGAGGTGCTGCAAAAGGTGAAGGACGGCTCGTTCAGGCTTGACTTATATTACAGACTGAACGTTCTCCGAATTGATCTCCCTCCGCTGCGCGAGCGGCAGTCAGATATGCAGGAGCTGAGCAATTATTTCGTAACGCTGCTGTCGGCCGGATACGGAAAGAACATTTTCAGCGTATCGGCGGAAACGGTCGAACGCTTTAAGAGAAGCTCGTGGCCGGGTAATCTGCGGCAGCTTAAAAACACGATAGAGCGAAGCGTGCTGAAAGCCGAGGATGGGCATGAGCTTGAAGTCGCGGATGTTGAGGAGGACTTTACGCCGCTCCAGACCGATCGCCCGGCTCTTAGCGCAGGAGCGCCGTTTGACGTGCGTGATGCGGAAGCTGAGCGAATTATAGACGCACTTATTAAGCATAACGGCAATAAGGCAAAAACCGCGCGTTACCTCGGCATGTCGAGAGGTACGCTTTACAGCCGCCTTAGAGAGCTTGAGGATGAGGGCGTAATGATATGAAAAAGCAGACGCATTGCGTCTGCTTTTTGCTTGATTAAATGATCATTGCTGGATGTCTTATGCCTGCCTCGGTTTTTCCGGCGGAGTGCCGGTCGGGCGATCGCCGCCGAATTTGCCGCTGCCGCCATTGGGAGCTGCGCCGGGCTGCATGCCTCCGCCCATACCGCCGCCAACGGTGGCTGTTCCAGCCTGCGCCTCGGCTGCTGCTGCGCTGCTGTCGCCGGCATACAAGCTATAGCTGCTGCCGGAGTCAAGCTCGGGCGATGAGAAGAAAACAAACGATGCGTCGCAGCTTGCCGCAGCGCTGAACAGATCGCTGCCGCCTGCGGATTTGATGCTCGCTACGTCGCCCTTAGAAATAAGCTGGCCGGATGCAGAGAATGTGACATATGCCTGCTCGGCGTTTATGCTAAGCCCCATGCCATTGGACGCGCCGGCAGCGAGCACCGTACCGCCTGAGATGTTCAGCGTTCCGTCGGCATCGAGCGGCTGGTTGTCGGCCCTGTTTGCCGTCCACACGGCGATGATTCCGCCGGAGATATTCAGATCGCCATTTGAGTCAAAGCCGTCACCCTCACTCGAATAGGCGTTTATCGTGCCGCCCGAGATGTTCATGGCAAAATCATAGCTTCCAAGGTCGGAGTTTGTCGCGTTCAGGCAGTCGTCGGATGACATGATTGAAATGTTGCCGGACAGCATATTCAGCTCGGCTGCCTCAAGTCCTTCATAGCATTCTGCTATGTCTATTGTCGGCCCGTCGGTCCCGGCGGCTCCGATGTTGAGGACGAGATCGCTGTGAACTGCGTCGTCGGCGGCGGAAATATTAAGCGTGCCGCTTTCAATATTTAAAAGCTGTTCTGCGTTTATCGCATCGTTTACAGGAGCTGAAATGTTAAGTGTCAGCTCCTTTATCGTCAGTGTGGCTTCGCCCTCGGCGTCGGTCGTGGCGCCGGATTTGATGCCGTTTTTGCCGCTTGCGGTGATGTTTATCGTGCCTGTGCCGCACAGCGTGACGTTCGAGCCGTCCTTGCACTTTATGACTGCGTTTTCGGCGTTTTCATTGTCGGGATACTCGTCGTCGTTGTTCTCGGCAGAATCGCTCAGCGCATTTACTGAGCCGTCGGCTGCGACGATCGTGACCTCGGTGGACTTGTTGCACGATATCGGCGCGGTGTCGGCGCTGTCAAGCTCCAGCCCGTTCAATATAAGCGTGACGCCGGTAGTGCCCTTTTTGACTTCAATGCTGCCGTCGGCACATGAGCCGGACAGCGAGTATGTTCCGGCGCTTTTGATAGCGAGGTGAGTTCCGTCTATTTCATAGCCGTCGCTGCTGCCGGTTGCCTTTATCCCACTATCGGAGAATGTAAAGGCCGCATCGGCGGAATAGCTTTCGTCGCCAGACTGCGTCTTGTCGCCGCCCTGCGCAGAGCACGCCGCAAGCGACAGTATAAGCAGAACGGCAAGCAGCAGCGACAGAAGTTTTTTGATGTTCATATTGTTTGCCTCCTTCGTTTCGGATGAGCAGATTGTATTACGCCGACCTAAAACGAGCCTGAAGAGAATTTATTTTTTCCTTTAAGCTTGGTTTCAGGTCGGCAGTTTATCATGAACATGTAAAGAGGAGGTAAACGAAATGTCAGATAACATACAGAGCTGTTTTGAACGCTACGAAAAAAAGTACCGCATAACGCAGGAACAACAGATAGAAATAATAAAAGGCATGCAGACACATATGCAGGCCGATAAGTTCGGCAATTACACCATATGCAATATCTATTACGACACTGACGACTGGCAGCTTGTCCGTGCGTCGATAGAAAAACCTATATATAAGGAAAAGCTCCGCGTCCGCAGCTACGGCGTTCCGTCCGAGGACGGAAAGGTGTTCGTTGAGCTTAAAAAGAAGTACGACGGCGTTGTGTATAAGCGCAGGATCACGGCAAGCCCCGAAGCGGCACAGCAGCTTTTAAGCGGTGAAGCTCCGGGCGAGAACTTTGGCCAGATCGGCCGCGAGATCGAGTGGTTCAGGGCGCGTTATGCGGCAAAGCCGAAGGTGTTCATCGGATACGACCGCATGGCTTTCTCCGGCACAGAGCAGCCGGAGCTGAGAATGACATTTGATACCGGCCTGCGCTTTCGCACGGATGAGCTTGATTTGCGCCTCGGTTCTCACGGCGCGCCGCTGCTGCCGCCGGGAGAGGTACTCATGGAGATAAAAATCCCCGGAGCGTGCCCGATGTGGTTGAGCAGACTTTTGTCGGAAACCGGCGCATTCCCAACATCTTTTTCAAAAATCGGTCATTGCTATAAAAACAGCATCCTCCGAATAGGGGATGCACTTGAGAAAAAGGAGGAATCCGACTGTGCTTGAATCCATAATATCCTCGCAGCTTACGCTGCCTGCATTTTTGATATGCACGTTCACATCAATTGTCCTCGGCGTCGGTATCGCGCTTGTCGGTATGTATCGCTCGCGCTCGAGCCAGAGCTATGCGGTCGCGCTGGCGATACTCCCGGTGGTCGTTCAGCTTGTCATCATGCTCGTAAACGGCAACGTCGGTGCCGGAGTCGCCGTCGCAGGCGCGTTCAGCCTTGTAAGGTTCCGGTCTGTTCCGGGAACCGCGCGCGAGATAGGCGTGCTGTTCATGGCTATGGCCGTCGGCCTTGCAACTGGCATGGGCTTTGTAGGCCTTGCGGTCATATCGTTTGTGATCATCTCGGCCGTCATAATGGCACTGACGGCGCTGAACTTCGGCAAGGGCAAAGCCGAAGAGCGCACGCTGAAAATCACCATACCCGAAAATCTTGACTACGAGGGCCTTTTTGACGATGTTTTTGCCGAGTATACCAGGTCAAATTCACTTGTTAAGGTCAAAACCTCAAACATGGGAACGCTTTACGAGCTTGAGTATCGGATCGTTTTAAACAGCGATAATGTGCCGAAGGCATTCCTCGACGCGCTGCGCTGCCGCAACGGAAACCTCAATATCACCTGCGGCCGCGAGAGCACGAAAGAAGTGCTGTAAATGTAAAAGAGCATGTAAGATCTCATGCTCGACGAATACGCAAAAACACATATCGGATTTCTACATATTTTTTGCAATATTGCAGAGAATATAACCGTACAACAAAAATACGGAGGATCATAGATATGAAAGCAACAGGGATAGTAAGGCGCATTGACGATTAGGTTATAATAGGAGCAAGGTCAGAAAGCCTTGAAAACACTGGTGTTT
>OLWL01000093.1_pt1 | contig 68426 bp, 67 predicted proteins | sample 1674151 | NCBI WGS metagenome assembly OLWL01 (sample SAMEA103958148, study PRJEB25191) | human gut metagenome
ATCAAATAAGAATCAAGTATGATTATTCATTGATTATCATACTTGAATTATAAATTAGCATAAATGTAAGCTCCAAGAATGAGCGATATTCTTGTAATGGCCGCATTCCAATATAATTTTGCTGATGTGTGGCGTATGTTTGCGTTGAAGGCAAAAGGCTGCATAGTTGGAAATCAATAAATACAATCAAATATGAAAGCAAGAATAGAAGAACATGAAGTGCCGTATGAGACACTTGCCAAGTACGGATTGACACGAGAAATGATTGAAGACCTGCCCATGCATGCATTGGAAGACATTGGTCAGGGAAGACGTTCGCCAGTACTGCCCATACAGGTGGAGGATGAAAATGAGAATGTTATCAAGAGTCGAACACGTTTCGCTTTTGTACGCATGGAAGATGGTAAGGTAGACGTAATGTTCTATCCAGTACTGAGCCAAGCACCTTTGGCGCAATATGATCAGGAACAACAGAAGCAGTTGTTATCAGGAAAAGCCATCCTTGCAGACATGATGATGGACGGAAAACAGAGCAAAGCATTCGTCCAGTTGGATGCAGAGACCAACCAAGTGATGTATGCCCCCACACCAGTCATTGGTCGCAACCTGCAAGTACTGTCAGGAGAAATGCACCTGAGTTCAGCAGAAGTAAAAGTCATCCAGCATGGTGAACCGCTTACATTCGTAATGGACGAAGACCCCGTGACAGTTGGCATTGACCTGAATAAAAGCACAGGTATCAGACTATGCCAAGGTGATGACCGTAAATGGCAAGAGCAGACTAAAAGAGAATGGGATAAATACACATTCGGATGTTATGGCTGTTGGGTGATGGACGATGATGGTAATCTGGACTATGTCAGTGAGGATGATTATACGGAAGAGTTGTGGAATGAGTTGTCACGCAAGCGAGAGGGACATCTTGCGAGAATCGGACATCATTAAAAAAGAATATAGAATAATACAAGAAGAATGGCAAAGAACAAATATTATCCAGAGGAAGTACTGGTAGAAAAAGTTCAGAAAGGAGAATATGGTTGGTTGGATTATGTCAACCATTACTCAGAGGAATGGCAGGAAGAATATACACAGTACTGCTTAAACAAGGGATTATGCATCTGCGAGGACAGTGCAAGACAGTTTGTAGCATATAAAGACAAATTGTTGGAAGAAGCACTGGAGCGAGGGGATGCGTAGAAGTATCACTAAAAACACGAGAAAAGAATGGCGATAAGAAAACAATTGAATCCAAGGCAGATGGACTTGTCCCCAGAGTTGCGTGATCTGCTTATGCGCAATGGTATGCAAGCGCACATCATTGCCGATGGCAATGGGTATCAGTTGGCAGTGCAAGGACATGACAGTCCGTTACTCACCTACAGACTCACCGAGAAGCAATTGCTTGCATTGACAGACTGGGGAACCAGCTATGCCAACAAGACAGCCTATAACACTTTCACGAGTGTTGTAGGCAATGACTTTTATCTGCCTAAAAACTTCGTGCATGCCCGTAATGCCAACGGACGTGTAGCAATGGGACTACATGGGTATCGTGTAGGAATTGGTGAGTATGGACGAACAGGAGGGTATTGTATGCACCCTCCTCACTTTTTGGGATGGACACCGAGAATGCAGGATGGCTGGCATCTCCGAAGAGTTGGCGGTCAACTTTTCTATCCGCAAGCCCCAATGGTGTCAGAGCGTTGGGACAGAAGAATGAATCCAGGCGAACTGCAATCAGGCGGTTATGGGTTCTATTATAAGGGACAGGCGCAACAGCCAGTTGTAAGTCAAGATGTACTGCAAAATCTGCAAGCAGTGGTAACACCAGTGGTAAGCAGACCAAGAAGTAATGAACCAGCCAAACCCTACAAGGAGTTGATAACATCCCCTGTCTATTTCTCCAACGAGAAATGGCAGGAATGTCTTTCATCGCATGGTATCATCATTGATGAGCAGAGCAAAACGCTTACCATCCAGTCAAAAGCCACGAATGTAGACATGGTGTATGACTTGAAAGAAGACGAGTTGAAGGCGTTGACCAACAACTCCATCAAGCAAATGCCAATAGACAAACGATTGGACATACTGAACAATGTTATCAAAGATGACTTTGCAGACAAGGTTACCATGGATATGCTGAACTGCAAAGAGCGCATCAACATAGTATTGCGTCCAGAAGTGCAGCAAGAAATGGAGCAACGACAGCAACCAGTCGTTGAAGCCGGACAAGACGAAGAACTGACAGTGGAGAGAGAGCCACAGATTCATGGTGACGCATCGGTAAACGGACAAGACCTGAACCTATTGGACGAAAGTAAAGGTTGGTACCGAGAAGTAAAGAACGGACGTGAGGTGCAAGTGGACGAAATATATGTCGAAAAGATACAGAATACAGAAGCACCAGTTGCAGCAAACGAGCAAGCAAAAGAGCAGGGACAATCAGCAAAGCAACAAGAAAAGGGCGATGTGAAATACCGCATGACAGCCATTATCAACGGAGAATCCATCAGTCATGAAATAAGCCAGAAACAATATGACAAGTTTATGGCAGTGGATGACTATCACCGTATGAAGCTCTTTTCCAACATCTTTAAGGAAGTGGACATGAAGTCACGTCCTGAAGCAAGCACTGGATTGGGAACCAAAATCTTTGCAGCTTTGGCGGCAGGAGCCGTAGTGACATCAGAAGTAGCGCATGGAATGAGCCATCATACCCATCCTGAAATCTATGTAGATTGCACGGAAGGAAGACATCCCCCACGCCCCTATTTCAAGCCCGGAGTAGACATGCCCAATGAGGTGGCAGCGAGAAATTTCGAAGCACAGATGAATCAGGAAATAACAGAAATACGACGAGGATATTAATGAACGGAGATTTGACATACAATGACTTCTTGCAACGATTGCGCATACAAGACGTGCTCATGGATGCAGGTTATCACCTGAATAAACGAGATGGATTGCGCTATCCGTCGTATGTGCGGACAGACAGTGACGGAAGGCGTGTGCATGGGGATAAATTTCTGGTGACACCCAACGGTCAATGCTGTTTTCAGCCACCACGTCAGAAACTGTATAATGTAATTTCCTTCATCAAGGAACATCCAGAAAAATTTGACGAATATCGAGCAGGAATGTCCACAGACAGATTGGTAAACTTGGTATGCAACCGCTTGTTGAACAATCCAGTGCAAGAGCACCACAACCCGATATTGGCACCAAAAGCTGCAAGTAAGCCATTCTCATTAAAAGACTATGATTTGTTGAAGTTTGACACAGGAGATAGAATCACCCAAAAGCCATTCTATTTCTACTTCAAGCCAAGAGGTATAGACCTGTATACACAGTATGCCTTTAACAAGCACTTTGTTCTTGCGACCAAACACAGGAACGACGGACTGAAATATACCAATTTGGCTTTTCCGTTGACCAAGCCGGGAGACAACACCATTGTCGGACTGGAAGAACGCGGTCGTCCAAGAATGGATGGAAGTAGCACATATAAAGGCAAGGCCGAGGGCAGCAATGGAAGTGAAGGTCTGTGGATAGCCAACTTGAAGAACGAACCTTTGGATCGTGTCGGTGGTGTCGGATGGTTTGAGAGTGCCTATGATGCAATGTCATTTTATCAGATACACCGTGAGGCAATAAAGCAAAATCCCGAGCTATCACGTAAGGGCATATACGTATCTACTGGCGGTTCACCAACCAAAGGACAAATAAAAGGAATGTTGGAAGCCACACCGCAAGCTCAACATTATCTATGCTTTGATAACGATAAGGCAGGACGTGAATTTGTGGAACTATTCAAACAAATTGCGAAAGAGCAAGGTATAAATCCAGACAACGTTAGAGTCATGCCAATCCCCATGTGGGCAAAAGATTGGAATGATGTGTTGTTGGACAAACCAAGTGAGGAGCATATCAAATCATTGGAAGGAGAATTTGAGCCATTGGGAGTACCAGACGAAAGAAAACCAGGAGGAATGAGGAGGTAAAAATGAGAAGAGTGATATTGGTGATGGGAATAATTCTGGGAACAGCCATGAATGGAAAGGCACAGATAACTGCATCAAATCCATTGGAATGGATGGTACTGGCAGAGGGTAATGAACTGTTGGAAAAGCAGATAGACAGTCAGATCAATGGTCAGAAGAAAACAGCCATATTACAGAATACCATTGCAGCCGAGTTCAATCAAATGCACAAATGGCAGAAACAATACAACAGCTATTTGAAAGACATCAGCGGTTACGCCTCTTCGTTGAAAGCCTGTACCCATCTATATGATGACGGAGTGAGAATCTTCATCACTTTAGGCAAGTTGCGCAAAGCCATCAAAAACAATCCGCAAGGCATTGTTGCGAGTATGTCAATGAATAACCTGTATATTGAGACAGCTACAGAATTGGTATCAGTCTTTACCTTGCTGAACGATGCCGTATTGCAAGGAGGCAACGAGAACATGATAACAGGAGCAGACCGAAGCAGGACACTTTGGGCTTTGAATGACAAACTCAGCTGTTTCAGCAAGAAACTCCATCGGTTGTATCTGAGCATACGCTACTATACATTCAATGACGTATGGAATAATGCTACGGCAGGAATGATAGACAGAAACAATGCAGATGTTGCAAGGCAAGCAATGGGACGATGGCGAAGAGCAGCACAAGTGACAGGAGAATAAGAACCCTTTGTAGGAATAAGCCTTATTGAGCCTTTTTCGGCAGACTGATTCATAGCGTGTTATTGGCTGTTTGTAGGTGAATGAGCCTTTCTAAGCCTCTTTATGCCGACTAAGCCATTGATGAAAAATTTTATGCAATGAACAGGATTGGACGAATAAGTAGGATTGAACAAATACAATGTTGTACAAAAGAGCAATGGAATAAATGGGAGTTGTAAAATATATAGGAGCTGTGGCGATAGTGATGCTACTGAGCATTGACAAAACCTATGCCCAGTCAGACCCGACGTTGACGGGAATGATACTGATGTACACCAACAAGGCAGAGAAACAGTTGAAGAACCAAGAACAAGTGATGTTGATGATGACCACTGGTCATATCTGGACAAAGGAAGAAGTGAAGGCAACTACAGACTTGCATCGAGAGTTCAACAACTACCTTGACTCGTTTCGTTCGATTGTATGTTATGCATCGCAGGTATACGGATTCTATCATGAGGTGACGCAGCTCACAAATAACATGGGTGGATTAATCAAGCAACTGGATGCCCATCCGAGTAATGGATTGGCCGTAGCGTTATCCACCAAGCGCAATAAAATCTATCGTGAGTTGATACTGAACAGCGTAGAAATCGTAAATGACATACGAACAGTATGTCTGTCAAAGAATAAGATGACAGAGAAAGAACGTATGGAAGTAGTGTTTGGAATTCGTCCGAAATTGAAAGTGATGAACAAGAAACTGCAACGACTGACAAAAGCTGTGAAGTACACAAGTATGGGTGATATATGGTTGGAGATAGACGAAGGATCAAAGCCACAAAAAGCCAACAAACAAGAAATCGTGAATGCTGCAAAAAGAAGATGGAAACAAGCCGGACGAAACGTGATGCCTTAGCAATAAGCTGAGATAAGCCTCTTTAAGCCTTTCTAAGTTGAGGATGAAGGTAGGCATAGTAAGTTTCGTAGGGAATCGTAAGGCTATCAATAGTAGGTCGGATAAGGCAGATATGAGGCCAAATAAATAATGAAATAACAAAAAACGATAGAATATGTCATTTTGGAGTAAACTATTAACAGTAGGTGGCAAGGCATTGGGAGCCGCAAAGACTGGAGCGAAAGCCTCTGCAAAGTCTATAGGCAATTCTGTGATTCATCCGTCACAAACCCTGAACCACGCAGGCAAAGCGGTAAAGACAGCTACAGTAGGAGGAGCTGTAGGATATGTCGGTTGGGAAAAACTCACCACAGACAAGAGTGTGACACGCATTGTAAGTGATGCCGTTATCGGAGAAGAAGCAACCAACGCCATTGCAGGAACAGCCGGCGATGTAAAGGAATTGAAAGACAAGGCAGGAGAAGCGGTAGACAGCATGAACAATGCCATGGGCGACATCAACAGCAAGTGGAGCGGCATGAGCAAGTTCTTCCGCAATATCTTCAATGGAAACGGACTGGATATGTTCGGCAGTTTCTTCAGTAACCTCGGCAAAGGCAAAGTGTCGGGATTGAGTCTGGCTGGACTGGTGGCAGCAGCTTATCTCATCTTTGGTCGTTTCGGATGGTTGGGTAAAATAGCAGGAACCATGCTCGGCATGATGTTGGTGGGCAATAATGCCAACCTCAATCAGATGATGGGAAGTGGTAGCGCAGGAGAAAGGCGTAGTGCAGCAGTGGCTACTGCCGAAGACACACAAGTAAGAGGAATGAGAAGATAACAGAAAAAGTATGCAATATACAGAAGAAATGATATTACAGTCCAAGAGCGGATATTGTATGCCGTTTGAGGAGCAGCCTGGTAAAGAAGTGGCAATGACATTGGGATATGGAGAACAGACACATCCATCTACAGGAGAAAAGTTCTTTCATCACGGACTGGACTTTATGGTCAACCATTATCCTATGTCCGCAGTGGCAAGTGGCACCGTATCTGGAGTTGGCAGTGACAGCATACACGGCATATACCAAACGATACGATATGGTAAATACGAGGTGACCTACGGACACCTTGCCAATGTGTATGCCAACTTCGGAGACCCAGTAGTAGCAGGACAAGCAGTAAGCCTGAGCAGCGACCGATTGCATATCAGTGTAAAATTCGACGGAGAGGAGCTGAATCCGTTGGAATTCCTGACCATGCTTTATGGCAATATTAAAGCATTGAAACATCAAGGAAGGATCGGGGCGATAGACATTGACGATTTTGACATGAACATCGCCACACAATATGACAACGACAGAGAAGAAATCGAGTCATTGATGCTGCGTTATCTGCCTTTATATATGGATGACCTACGGCATGGACAATACGCATTGTCGCCCCATCGGGAACAATCTCTACGTAACATTTTCTCGTTGGGAGCCATGAAACGCTACTTCTTTGAGGTTATGCCAAGCATGAGCAATCCGTTGGGTATCAGTCAGAGAAGCGTACCATTGGCATGTAAGGTACAGAATCTCCTAATTGGGGATTTTCTTGACTATTTGGCGTTACGTCACAATGTGTTCCTATCCACATTGAATGAAGCATTAAAAAAAAAGTCCACAGCGACCTCCTGAACAGTAGTGGAGTCGTCGATCCATTAATGAATTTGGAAGTGGACATTCAGAGCTTCGACATACCGAGAATAGTCAGCGTATACCCCGACCGCGCAGGAGTAAGATGGTGGACCAAAGCCTGGTTCAACAATCATGAGAACGGAGAGAGTTCTGTGGAGATAGAACGTCAGCAAGCCATTCTGTTTATTCTTGACCGCATAGAGAAAGACGAGTGGCTAACTGAATATTTCCCAAAGCAGATGGAAGTATACTATCATGCGATAGAGCAGACAAAAGAGCAACTGTTGAACCAAACCCTGTAAGTAACAAAGCAATGAGCATAAAGAACAGCAAACGATTTGCGGAGATAGAATATAGTCTGCAACACTACTTTGAAGGCAGTGTCTTGTCTGTAATGAAACAAGTCAGAAAGACATTGAACGACAAGCAAGTCAAGGAACTGGCAGACTACCAGCGTAGTCCGGCAGGTATCATGGCATCCTCCAATCCTATGTTGATAGACATGGGTTGGCAAGCAGTGCGCACAGCTGGCGAATGGAACAGCAAGACCACCGAGGACTATCTCAGGATGTGCAATGAGAAAATGCAAAACGACAAAGCGATGCAGCGTGACTTCGCATTGTTGTCAGCAGAATGGCGTAAAGCCGTGGTGGAACAAATCGGACGTACAAAATACGATGCACTATCCAAACAAATAGGATGCGATTTGGCATATGCCTATATCGGTCAGCGGATGGAAGACCTGATGATCAACAAATTGGTTGTGGATGACATCCCCAAATCATCGATGGAATACATCATGCGAAAGGCAGCCAAGCAAAGTATCTGGGGATTTACTGAGGAATTGATGAAGTCCCCTTTAACCAAAGAGATTGAGGCAAGAAGCAAGAAAGCCTATAAGCCAAGTACCACAGAGAAAGTTACGGGACGAGTGGCAGGTTCTGCAGTAGATGCCGTATCGATGGGAGCTTTTAATGGTTGGACAACCTTCGCCAAGTTCGTTGGCTGCGATGTAGCATTAGGATATGCCTTAGACAAAACCGTTGCCAGTACAGAGCACCGCAAGGAGCAGGTAATGGAGCTAAGCATCAGCAAAGGAATCTTTGGCAGTAACAGCAATATCTTCAACGGCTTTCGTAAACATGCCAATGAACTTGAAGAATCTGGAGGTTTCCTGCAAACGCTTAACGGACAGTTATCACATAAAATCAAGTTACCAACAAAAAAATACAAGCCTGTGACATGGACAACAAACAGCAATAACAAATCCCCTTTCCCCGTGTTTACACCCAATACGGACTTTCTGAAGCCCAAAGATATACGTAAGGATCCAAAATACAAGGACGTTCCGTTGATTGTAGCACCAGGAAAGGAAGATGACTATCTGAAGGAAAAAGCTCAGCAAGAAGCGGCAAAACAAAAAGAGGCAGAGCGCAAAAATACGGAAAGAGAACAGGGAACTGACAGTTTAGGAGAAGCACAATCTGTTGACGCATCATCAGATGAGGATCAAGCCAATCAGTTGCAGCAAGCCAATGAAAATGGATGGGAAGGGCTGTTGGCAAATTCCGGGTTAGACGGTTTCGGTGACATCACCCATAACCTTGGCTATGTGCTCGCCATGTTGCCAGATATGTTAGTAGGATTGCTTACTGGAAAGACGAAGTCCTTGAACATGGACAACAGCATGATACCATTGGCAAGTATTGTGGCTGGAATGTTCGTGAAGAATCCGATACTTAAAATGTTATTGATAGGTATGGGAGGAGCCAATCTGATAAATAAAGCTGGGCATGAAGCATTGGAGAGGAAAGCCAATGAAGGCGTAGTGCCAGATAGATATGCAGCAAGCAATCGACAAGTCGCATACAGGCAATACGCAGACGAGCCATTGAATCCACGTTTAAGCAATCCAGTGCTAAAAGGCAGTTGTTTGATAGTACATATCGACCGGGTGCCCTGTACCATTCAATTGCCACAAACCGTGGTGGATGCATATCAGGCAGGGGCATTGCCGTTGAATACCCTTGCCAATGCGATACTTGCAAAAAATGAGCAGATGCAATCTGTGGCCATGCAGCAGTATGAGAATGGTCGTGAGGAGCGTGAGACAGTCAGCAGATTAAGAGGAATACAGTAAGAATATAATAAAAGCACAATATGAAAGACAAGAGTCTGGCAGAGAAAACGGCAGCAGAGAGACAAGTGGAATTACTCTCTACTGCGTTGGGCAGTGCGCCATCAGCAAAAGGATATTGGTTGAACGCATCGGGTAAGACCTATCCAAGTTTCTATCCCAAGGGATTGACAGTAAGTCCGTTCAATGCATTGATCATGTCATTGCATTCGGACAAGTCAGGTAGCAAGACCAACCTTTTTATGCCTTTCAGTGAGGCAAAAAGACAAGGAGTGGCGGTAAGGGAGCATGAACGAGGAGTACCGTTCCTTTTCTATAATTGGAACCAATACGTCAATCGTAACAATCCAAAGGATATTATCAGTCGAAACGACTATCAGGCATTGGATGCAGAACAGCAGAAGCAATATAAAGGTGTACACAATCGAGAGATACGCACACTGTTTTGCATTGACCAGACCACAATGCCATTTGCCAATGAGAAAGAATACAAAAAGCTGTTGGCAGATTATGGCACAGCTGAGGAGCGAGGTCAGGGAGAAGGAGATGAGAGAGCCATGCATGTTCGCTTCAATGACTTCCTATTGAAAATGCGTGACAATCTGGTACCCATACGTACGGACGGCAGCGGTGTCGCACATTATGACACGGAAAAGGATGCAGTGTATATGCCACGCCAAAAGGACTTTGAGCATTACAATGACTATGTGCAAGAAACATTGCGCCAGATTGTCTCTGCCACAGGACATCAGCAGCGGTTGGCACGTGAAGGCATGGTGATGAAAAATGGTACAGCCCCATCGGAGGATGCCATAAAAAGAGAACGATTGGTGGCAGAATTAGCTTCAGGAGTGAAAATGTTGGAGTTGGGACTGCCAGCGCGATTGTCGGAAGAAGGCTTGCATCTGACAGATTACTGGGTTCGTGAGTTGAAAGAAAATCCCTGCCTGATAGATGCTGTAGAGAGTGACGTAAACAATGCCCTTTTAGTGATGCGCAAGGCAGAGCAAGGAGAAAAGATAGAATACTCCACCATGCGAAATCAGCGAGAGACCAAGGAACTGATGGACCAGTTGCCTAAACACTATCTCATAGCGGATGAAATTAAACAGCATCCCGACAAAGACAACAAGACCATCGTATTGGTCATCGACAAGGAGAAAAAGACAGCCGACGTGGTTATGCCGTCAGGAGCCTCATTAGAAGTGAACAATGAGATACAGGGCATGAGCAAGCAGCGCATCCAGAAAGCATTGGAACGTGAAGGCGTCGAAACCGTACGCTTCTACAATCCTGACGGAGCATTGGGGTATCGCCCCGATGACAGTTACTTTGCGGACAAGCAAGTGGACATCGCCCGACTGAAAAATTGGTCGTTAGAACATCTATCCACATTAGATGCCAGTCCTGCTGTAGAGCGAGCCAAGGATGTTGGGTTCAGTCAAGTACAGATGATACAAGACGACAAAAACCGTTGGGCCTTGTATATCAAACCCGAGGGACAGAACGGATATAGCATATATCCAGACAAGGCAGACATCAACCAGTTCTTTAGTACACTGAAGCAGTCGATGGACAATTTTGAAGCAGTAAAGATGGAGTTGGCAAACAAGTATCACCATCGTGCAGCCGTACAACCTGACTTGAAAGTGGACCTGTTCGGGAGCAATGACCAGGACATTGATATGAACCGCATAGAACGTGTGTGCGTGTTCAAGACCAAAGAAAATGGCATTCTTTGTTCAGCAACCATCGACGGAGAGAAGATGAAGCCCAGATGCATTACCCCACAGCAATGGCAGCGGTTATGGGTAGCAGAAGACAGAAACAGCTATAAAACGCATTTGGCAGCAACCCTATTTGCTGACGTGCTGAAAGCAGGAGAAAAACAAGAACAGACATCATCGGAGAAACAGGAAGTGGAGACCGAGGTGAAGCAGGAACAGCAAGGAACCACAGAGAAGCATGAAGAGGAACACCGGGAATATCACGAGGAAGAAGACAAACAAGACAAATCCGAGGAGAAAGCCAAGGAGGAAAAAGCTGCTGAGGAAAAGAAAGCACAAGAAACCCAAGGCAAGAAAGAACAGAAAGCATCTGGCATAAAAAAGCAATGGGATGACTTGAAAGCCAAGCACCCAGATGCATTATTGTTGTTCCGTATTGGTGATTTCTATGAGATGTACAATCAAGATGCACGCAAAGGGTCTGAGATATTAGGAATCACGCTGACCAAACGAGCAAGCGGCAATATCAAAGAAATGGCAGGATTTCCATACCATGCCCTTGATACCTACCTGCCTAAACTGATACGGGAAGGACAACGAGTAGCCATCTGCGATATGTTGGAAGAGCCCAAACGGCACAAGCAGGAGGAAGTGAAAGAGTTGGTAGAACCATCGAGAGGAATGAAGCGGTAGGTTTAAGTACAGTAAAAGAATAACAAAAAGTAGTAAGAACAATGAGCAAGAACCAATCATACGCCGACAAATATGCAGAGGCGGCTATGGAGCAGATGAAGCGTTATGGCATTCCTGCTTCCGTTACCTTAGCGCAAGGCATGCTGGAAAGCAGTAATGGAGAGAGTGAACTGTCTCGATTAGGGAATAATCACTTTGGCATCAAAGCAACAGCTTCGTGGTTGAAGAACGGAGGTGAATATCTGGTATATACGGATGATAAACCAAATGAAAAGTTTTGCAAATACAGTTCTGTGGCAGACAGCTACGAGCATCATTCCAAGTTCCTCGCTAATAATCAGCGTTATGCCAAGTGCTTTCAGCTGTCACCAGATGACTATAAGGGTTGGACTAAAGGGATAGCCAAAGCCGGGTACGCATCAGGTATGGGATATGCGGCACATTTGCAGGACATCATTGAACTGAATGGATTACAGAAGTATGACCAGCAAGTGATGAGCGAGATGAAGGCGCAAGGGAAGTCATTTGGAGTGGAGAACAATCCAAGACAAGCAACAAGCGAAGAACAAGTACAAGACAAACGACCAAATGGCAAGTATTCATTCCCTTTGCTCCGTGAAACCTATCTATTCATCACTTCTCCGTTCGGTATGCGTCAAGATCCGATGGACAAGAGCAAGCAGCAAATGCATAAAGGCATAGACATCCGTTGTAAGCATGATGCCGTATTAGCAACCGAGAATGGCGGTAAGGTGGTAGCCATCAACCAGAATGTGAATACAGCAGGAGGAAAAAGTATCACGGTGGAATACAATCGTGAGGACGGAAGCAAGGTGCAAACTACCTATATGCATTTGTCGGAGGTAAATGTAAAAGTGGGCGATGCCGTGTCAGCTGGGCAAAAGATAGGTATAACAGGCAATACTGGAACAAGAACCACAGGAGAGCATCTGCATTTTGGAGTAAAAACAATTGCAGCAGACGGGACAAGTCGGGACGTGGATCCATCCAGTTATCTGGCAGAAATCGCACAAAAAGGCAACATCAAACAGCAAGCCTTGTATAATGGCAATGACCTGTTGGCAAAATACAAAACCGATGTGCCAAGCAATACAGAAAGCATGTCACCTGATGCATGGATGAAGAAGTTGCTGTCGTCTGAAGATAGCGGTGTAGGATTACCAGTTGGCAATGACCCTATCTTGGAAATGGCAATGACAGCTTTCTCATCGTTGATGATATTGGCTGTGAAAATAGATAACAAAGAAGCCGATGAACAGAAGGCAGCTATCAGTCAATCTGTCAGTGAACGGTCTGTAGATTTGACGTCACTGGTATCAGGCATGAAAACCTGCAGTCTGAGTATTGGTGACAATGGTCGTGCGATACTGACGGCAGACAATGGCAATGTCAAAGTAAGCCGTGAACTGACATCAGCAGAATTGAGCAGACTGTCCGCCACCTTGAACGACCAAGGATTGAGCGAAGAGACCAAACGGTTGCGAGTAGCAGGAATGGTAAACAGCATTGTCATCAGTCAGCAGGCTTCGCAAAATTTTGAACAAGGAATGCAGGAACAGCAGGGACGCAACGAAAGCATGCACAGATAAATGAAGTGTGATGATTGAGATAACTTTTTAAAAAGTATAAGACTATGATGAAATGTAATGTAACTATTTGCGGTGTGGTGAACAAAGCTGCCACAAGTCGCACGAATAAAGAAGGGAAGCCGTTCGTAACATTTAGTGTTGCAGTGGTCATCCCTGCCAAGAACGGAATCAATAAAACAATTGAAGTTAGCGTGTTGAAGGATGGAACACTGACGGAATTAGGCAATATTGTGACGGGACAGCGCATAGAAGCAGTCGGTGTGCTTATCCCCAGGAAACATGGTGAGAACATGTATTACAACATGAATGCAACAGCTGTCAATACCGATACAACAGTAAAGGAAGACAGCATTGTAGGACATTTGGAGTTCCGTGGAAAGATAGGTAAAACCATCGACGAGAAAAAGAGCAAGAAGGGTGAGCCGTACCAAATGTTTTCAGCTTATTCAGCGACTAAAGCAGAAAACGGTTTTGAATACATCTGGGTACGACTTGTCCGTTTCAACAAGGAGCGTGAGGCGTGGTTAGTACCAGGATGCCGAATAACGGCTAAGGGTGAACTGGAGTTGTCACTCTATAACGACCGACTCACATTCTCATGTAAAGTGGACGAATTGGCGGAATACGTACCACAGCCGTATAACCCTAATGCTTGACGCTTATGGCAAGATATAACAAACCAACCAGTGATGGTCCGAGCAGTGAGGAAAAAGCTTTGGACCTATTTGCTGAGATGATGATAGAAAAAATCCAAAGCATTGACAAAGACTGGAAAAAGCCTTGGTTTACAGATGGTGCACTGCAATGGCCGAAGAACCTTAATGGTAGAGATTATAATGGTATGAACGCTCTTATGTTGCTCCTTCAGTGCGAGAAACAAGGCTGGCAAATACCCCGTTTCTGTACATTCGACTGTGTGCAGCGGTTGAACAATACGGAGAAGAAGGATGCCAACGGAGAAGCATTGCCACGTGTGTCTGTGTTGAAGGGTGAGAGAGCGTTTCCTGTTTTCATAACTACATTTACCTGCGTTGATAAGGACACCAGGGAACGCATCAAATATGATGACTACCGTCAACTGTCGGAAGAAATGCGGAAGCAGTACAATGTATATCCGAAACTACAAGTCTATAGAGTATTCAATGTACAGCAAACCAACTTGCAGGAAGCTCGTCCCGAGATGTGGGCAAAGTTGGAAACAGAGTATCTAAAACCGGAGCAGGAACAAGGCGAACAATTCTCATTCGCTCCTATCGATGCAATGATCAAGGACAACCGCTGGATTTGTCCCATCAAGCCACAATATGGAAACAATGCATATTTCTCAATTAGCAAGAATATGATTGTAGTGCCAGAGAAGCAACAGTTTGTGGATGGAGAATCGTTCTATGGAACCTTGTTTCATGAGATGGCACACTCGACTGGACATGAGACAGTACTCGACCGTTTCAAACCTACAACATTCGGTTCATCTGAGTATGCACGTGAGGAACTGGTGGCTGAATTAGGCAGTGCGCTTGTCGCCCAAAGATATGGAATGGCAAAACATATCAAAGAAGACAGTGCGGCTTATTTGAAATCATGGTTGCAGAGTCTGAAGGAGTCTCCACAGTTCATCAAGACCACGCTGCTTGATGTGAAGAAAGCGACATCAATCATCAATCAACATATTGATAAGATGTCGCTCGAACTGGAAGAAGCACAAACGGAGGATGTTGTAAAAGAAGCAGACCAGAAAGTTGCAGATAATAGGACTGTTACACCATATTACGCTTCTGTTGCCTATCTGCAGAGTACCGATGACACAAGTGTATTGGATAGTTTGAAAGATATAGGTGACTATGACCGTCTGCTGCAAGAGGCAAAGGAATATGACCAAGGCGATGCCATTGATTTGGAACACACGTATAAGAGTGCCTTGCAAAACCGTGGTGACGATGTACTGGTGGAGGATGCCGACTATGCCGTGGTGTATAATGGTAGTGTTGGCGGCACCTATGAGGTAATGCGCAAGGTGACAGAGGAAGATGTTCGTGACAGTATTACTCGATACGGATTGCCTTCTGAGGCATCAAAGGAGGTGGAAGAAGTGGGCAAGGCAATGATTGCCGAAGACTTTTCCGACTTGGCGAAGCGCAAGGCACCTGTCTTTGAAATGCCGAGTGGTGATGTGCTGCATCTGCAATACGACCGTGAGCACGACAGTTTTGAGGTCGGAACAGTAACCAATGCCGGGTTGGCAGTGCAGCATATTCTTAGCTACGACCACAGCTTGTCACTTGCAGACAATATCGAGGACGTGTATAATACGCTTTGTGAGTTGCCAGACTATCAGTTACAAGAGGAAAACGCGGAAGAAGAAAATGTAGCAAAGGCTACGTTCCGCAGATAAGAGAAGTCAGCCGTAGGGAGAAGTTATTGTCCTCTCCTTACGGCTGGCTTTTGTTTGGTCTAAGCGTTGAAAGCGTTACTGAGTGCCGTGTGCAACTGATAGACCATATTCTCAGCAGCGTTCATGTCCGCTACGATGTCGGCTATGTGATATGGCGCACCGTTATGTCCGTGTCCGTCTTCGCCAATCCACAGGTAGGCTTCGTAATCCGGGTCGTAGTCTTGGTAATAGTCAAAGATATTCTCCAAAAGCACATCGGGGTCATTGTCAAAAGTGTTGGCTGAGAAAGAGAAATCCTGTCCTTGGGGCGTGAACTTTGCAAAATTGAAAGTGATGCGTAATTCATTCTGCTCCTCGATAGTGACAGCCCAACCTTCTTTTTCGGCTACACTGATAACCATGTCTTGTATCTTTTCCATATTGTGATAGTTTTTGTGCCGTAGACTGGTTTGAGCAGCCTACGGCAGATGTTACAAATTAGTTCTTTTGGGGCTTTGAGTAAAGGCGATGAAGAAAGCTACGCAATTCATTGTCTTGTATGTTCTTCAGTTTGGTTGGTGTAAAACCTTTTACCTGACATACATGGAACTTGTCATTAATCCCATACTTGGTGCCATCAATCTCTATTTTCTCCAATTCGTTTGCTGATACATAGCCGTATTCCGTTTCGCACAATCCGCATACAATAGTGAATAACATAAAGTCATTTCCTTCAGTCTGTCCTTCAAGAACAAACCATCTGATGCGTCCTATGGTAAATACAGCCACACAAATAGCGTCTTTGCCTTTTTCCTCTTGAGAGTAAAGAGGAAAGTTTTTTATTGCCTCCATAAACTGAGGCGTAATCAGTTTGTTCGTCATATCAATACTATTTTGCTTGTTCATAAATATTCGGTTCGCTTGTCACGTTGTAGATATAATCACCACAACGTACCAACAATGCGTCCTTGCCATAATAAAGGCTTTTCATGCATTTCACACTGCCTGTCTTGTGGAAATTAGGGAAACGGCAGATGTCAAACCGCTTGCCTTGTTCTTTTGTCAGTCTTTTTACTTTCATATCCGTTTGAATTGAATTTTATTTTCTTCCCTTTGATTGAAGCCTTATCAGCTTCGCTTGTCGGGAACTTGATTTTTCGTGCATTTCTAAACTGCATGACAAGAGTGATAAGGCAAGCAAATGACAAGGAATAGAACGGAATACCCAATATCTTTGATTTGGGAAGGCTGCCGTTCCATTCCGAAGTGCTTAGCCCAAAGGCGATGCTTGACGTTCACTCAATGCAGTAACTTTGCATAGAAAAATGAGTGCGGACAAGCGATGCGGAATGTGTCTGATAATCATTCGCCTATATATAAAAGGTATAATGATTATAAAAATGGACAAGAAAACGTATTATGTGGCTGTCGATAAAAATAGAACCTGGAGAAGTATAAAGAGTGGGACGAAGAATATTGCACAGACCTATATCTGTATACATGGAGATTTATGGAAGAAATCTACACCGGAATTACAAAAGGCTGATGCTTTAGAGAAAAAGATGTCGAAATGCCCAAGAAACGTGGTCGCAAGAAGAAAGCAGACACATTTCCAGAATAAAGTATAAGATGAAATCCAAGATGCAGATTAGTTCGTACTGCATCTTGGATTTTGCGATTATTCGGGTTGTGACAGCCATTCTTTCCAATCCATTTCGTCGATGGTCAAATCGTCCAATTCCCAATCGTATTCCAATTCGGACATCGGTTCTCGTGAATATGGAAAATGTATCGTGTAGCCGATTTGCCCATAGAAGGCGTGTAAGGGTGTCACACACAATTCCTTCCCGAAATAGTTCTGCGGAGCAAGATATTTATCCCAAGCAAAGCGTTCTGTCTTGATATTACGGCATAAACGGTTTATGTACTGTTCTGTTGTCATTGCTATTGGTTTTAATTTGGTATTGCAAGCCAACCATAATGAGGTCAGCTTGCAACACGAATTTATTATGCAGCCATTCTCTCCATGACCAGTCCGACATTCTTCTGTACAAGATTGATAATGGCATCGTGATAAGGAGAATTGCCATTGCAAATCCCACGAGACTGTAACACTTTGAATGTTTCAAGGCTAAGTTCCACGGTTTCGATGCGCTCTCCGTCAATTCGGGCAGACAAGACAAGTGAGTTCGGTCTCTTATAGTATTTGCATTGTCCTACGCAATGGTGTAAGGCATTTCCCTCTTGGTAATAGGCATCCACGCTATCCAAAACACTTACGACAATAATACCGTCAGTGAAGGACAAGCCAAAGAACTTGCGCTTCATTTCCTCAAATGCCGCCTCGTCAGCCATTGCTGCTATTCGTTGCCGTTCTCTTTCTTCTCTCTCTTTAATGCCATTAAGCCTCGCACGTACCTTGTCATGCTCCTTTTTAAGATTTGTAGGACATACATAATGTGCGTTATGAATGTCGTTTCCGTTTCTCGCTAACATACGGATATAGTCCACCCACATTTGAATATCTGTTATATGGTAGCCATTGCGTAATACGATTTTGTATGATACCCAACAGAAATTCAAATCATCCATATGCATAACGAAATGACGCAATGCTGTTATATCATTCACTTTCAACAAGGTCTCAATTCTGCTATCCGTCAGCAAGGCAGACATCAGTCTTTGAGGGGCAATGTCAAAAAATGAATTTTTTAGTCCGTTACGGATTAACTTTGGAATAACCTTGCACTTGGGATAGGTATAGCAATCAGCGATATAAAGATACGTTTCCTTGTTTTGCCGTAGTTCAAGTTCGCTGTTCCAAGCGAAACTGTCCATATAGCATCCCATTGTGCGTCTTAGACCTGTCACTTCTGTATTGCCGTTTTCATCAATCCATACCCTTGCCACTTCCATAAGTGATTGCGTAGGCTTCTTTTTCTTGTGGAATGTCACATCAAACTGAAAGACACGCTGCAACTGCAGGTCATCTTGTATGTCAATCACGGAGAAATATATCTTTTCTTTGTAATTTCTTCTGAGTGTGTCCTTGATTTCCAATGTTGTATGACAATGAGGGCAACGGCAATGTTTATTATTAGTATCGTTCCGCCATTGGTGACCGCAGTCCATACAAGTAGTCATTCCGCTTGGAGTACGGAAAGCCATGTGTTCTACGCAATGTTTGAAAGCCCAATCCACAGGTTCTTGTCCGATAGGCTGTAACTGCCCATTGGCAGCCACGACCTTGTATTCTAATTTTGTTTTCGGTTTCATACGCTTAAAAGTCAAATAGTGAGGGAGTTGTTATTTCGGGTTGCGCTTTGGGTGTCTTCGGCTTGTTGGTACGCTTCTGCATCTTGCGCAGTTGCTCGGCTTGATATTCTTTAAACGCCTCTTGCCTTGCCTGTGCCATTTCTTCTTCCGTGAGCTCAACGGTATGGTTTACAATCACATTGCAGGCAATAGGGTTGCCTATTTCGATGTCATCTTCATCAAAGAAATGTACGGCAAGAGAATACACCTCCTCGTCGGTTAGTCCCATGCATTTGCTTCTTTTTACTTGGTTTAGGATAAATGTCACACAGTTATCCATGTTTTTGTTCTCTTTGGCATACGACACGGCAAAGAGTTCATCGTTTTTGGCTCTCTCGTCCAAATACGCCTTGATTGTCTGTTTGAAATGTTCAGTCGCTTTCATTGTATCAATCTATTTATTGCATTAAACATCAGTTTCTTTTTCTTCCCTTATTTTAAAGCCTTTATCAGCTTTGCTTGTCGGGATAGATTTTTCGTGCAATACAGAACGGCGTGAACAAAGGAAAAAAGGCAAGTAAATGGCGAAAGATTTAATGGAATACCCAATATCTTCGATTTGGGAAGGTTGTCGTTAAATCAACCGCACATTAGCATAGCGGTACTTGACGCTTGACTGGACGCAGTAAATTTGCAAAGAAAAATAGAGCGACATGCAAGGCTAATATGGATAAAAGTTCATAAAACAGGCATAAAAAGGTAGAATTTTAGGGTTTGACGTGAACTTTTCACGTCAAACATAGCATATTCTCATAAAAACATAGTAATTTTGTACAAAACAAAAATGGAAAGTTATGTTATACAGGGTTATAATAGACAACTACAAGTCGTTTGCAGAAGAAACGGCATTTGATTTGTTTCCCAATCCTAAAAGGGAAACATTCCCTAATCATGTATATGGTGAGGGTGCTACACCTGTGCTGAAAAGTACGGCTATATACGGTGCCAATGGCGCAGGAAAGTCTAACCTTATAAAAGGTATGCAGTTCATCAAAGAATTTACGACCACGATGAGTACTGGTAAGGACGCACAGAAAATGCGCAATTGGTATCTTAACAACAGATTCAAATTGCCTGTGGAAGATGAGAACAAGCCTATCACGATGGTCGTTGAATTTGAAAACAATTCGCAAGCCTACATCTATTGCATAGAGATAGATATAGATGGCGTAAAGTCAGAGAGTCTGTTGCTTTCCGGATTAGGCAAGAGCAACCATGTCGTTTTTCAGAGAGACAGAGAAAGCGTTGCCTTCAAGAAAGCCAGAGTAGTAGAAAGCATCAAGAAAATTCTTGAAAGACAAATTGCCGATAATCCGTTTGGATCTGTACTTGCTATAAATGGTGTACTGCATCTGACAGAGGACGAGCATATGCGGAATGCTTTCCTATGGTTTTTGGAAAAACTTGAAGTGGTAGAAATCAGTAGAGACATACCTTGGCTGATAGAACATTTCAAGGATAATGCCGACATGATGAATTTTGTCGGAGAAATATTCACGAAAGTCGGATTAGGCATACAGAGCCTTTATATAAAGGATGAAAGCTTTGACCAGTGGCTGAAGAATGTCAGTCAGGAAGAAGGAAAGGTCGCTGATATAATGACCAACAAAGGCTTATCTCTGTCAAAAATGATAGATGACGTACCTATGCTTACAGTAACGGAAGAAGATGGTAAACGCCTTGTTCGGGAATTTGTATTCCAACAGATAGGCAGAAACGGATCCGTTTGTGATATGGATGTAATGTCACAATCGACTGGAACATTGCGACTGCTGACACTGATTCCTGCCATTTATTTTGCAATCAATAATGAAAAAACGGTATTGATTGACGAGATAGACAATGGTATTCACCCGATGCTTATAAAAAATCTGGTAAAATTCTTCGGAGAGTCGAAGTCTAATGGGCAGTTGATTTATACAACCCATGAAACGGCTTTCCTCAATCAGCAAGAGCTTCTGAGACCCGATGAAGTGTGGTTCGTAGAAAAAGTGGAAGGATGTACCAAAATGTATTCACTCAATGATTTCAAGATACATAAGACAATATCCATAGAGAACGGCTATCTTGACGGAAGGTTTGGAGCCATACCGTTTATTGGAACATTATAATCGCATGAGATATGGATTTAAACAAATTGCGATATTCCAAGACTGTTGCTGTCAAGGATATGGAGGCGCATTCCAATAAAACGGAAAAAGTAGCTGTTTTAGAAAAAGACAATTCATTGTCCGTCGGCAAATTGCCTTCAGACTACTCAAAAGGTGAGGCGACCATTGAGACTAAAATCGTCTTCATCATTTCGGGTGGCGACAAGCGAGAGAAGGATTATTTCAAAATGCTGATGAAAGACCGCCATATCAGAAGATTGAAAATTGCCTTTGTTTCCAAGAAAGGGCAAGGTCTTGTACCAAGCCAAATATTCGAGCTTGCAAAGGAATACCTTTCCAACAAAAGGTTCGTAACAGAAACTGACAGTTTCGGTATCGATGCTAACGATACATTGTACCTTGTTCAAGATATGGACGAGTTTGAGGCTGATATACGAGCTATGTTTGATAAGGGTGATGAGATACGACAGGCAACATGGATAGTAAGCAATCCTTCAATAGAAATATGGCTGTTTTACCATAATTTCGATACACCGGAAGGATATTTGGATGAAGGATTGAAGAAGCCTCTGAGTGAAAGAAGTCAATGGCTAAAGAAAAAGTTGGATGCCTTGGTGCCAGGAGGCATCAATCCAATTAACGCATTCGCAGATATTCGTATTGCCATTGCGAACAGTAAAGCCAATTATAAGGAGTGTAATGGACTTCCTGATGTCTATTCTACTCAAATGCACATTCTTGCGGAAGACATTTTGAATACACTTGGCAATGAATTTGACGAAATGCTGCAAAGAAGAAAAGAGATGGCAGAACGGTTTATGCGAAGTAAAATATAAAATGGAACGACCCTATATAGTAACAGCCGACTCATCACGAGCCGGCTGTTCTTGCAATTGATTGTTTTGTCGTATGAATTTATAAAAGCCTATCTATGATAGAGCATCACTTTTGTCTGTCGGTTTGCCTCATTGGGCGTATAATCGGATATTCCACCTTCGTTTATAAGAGTTATACAATCAGATGCCACCCCTCTCTTATTCAATTCCTTGACAATGAATTTTGCTCTGGAAGTACCAAGATTCTTGTTTATTTCTGCCGAACCAGTAGCACTATCAGCTGCCCCGACTACCTTTACTCTTAAGCAATGTTCGTTGGCGACGTGTGCAATCTCATCCAAGTTCAGTAACTGCAACGGAGTGACAAGCTGCGTTGTGCCAAGCTCGAAAAAGAAGTACACGGGTGTCCCAATGCAAACATTGCCATTTTGCATTTCAGTAAAATAGCCAGAGGTCCCGTGTTCATTCCTATCGAACAAGGAAGTGCTATCATTTTGGACAGGAGTGTTGCCGTCCCAACGCTTGTTGTTCAATCTTGCACGAAGAGAATTCAAACCGCTGTAGTCATTGCGAGTGTAGTGGTCACCAACATTACTATTGGCAGTTGGGCAATGATTAGAATAGGTATATTCGACATCCGTGTGAGCAGATTTGCCGATACGCTTCCATCCAACTTTACCAATATTGAAGGACAATCCTGCTGTCAAAGACATCAGATAATCACCAAATCTACCGACTTTTCCATAGCCGTCAAACTCCTGAAAGGTGGTCGTATTGCCAATCTCCAAAGTAGCTGATAGTCGTTTCGTTAGACGATACTGACCTTGAATGCCGTAAGAGAGTGCAAAAGGCTTTTGGCCATTACTCTTATTGTGGAGCAAACCGACACCAACAAACGGAACGATACCCAAACGGACATAATCCTGTTTGCCGTATCTGTTTCCAAGCACATTCCACATAAAATCAGCGTGAAGATGCTGATAGTCTTGAACGGCAAGATTACAGTCTTTGAACTGCACACCTTGGTAATATAAGCGACCACCGACAGCTGGCGTAATCCATTTGCCGAATGTCAATCCGAATGTCGGCTTGATACGTCCGAACAAATCCTCACAACCTAATGGTTTGCCGATGAAAGCATTAGTTCCTCCAGAAACACCAACAAACCAATTGTCTGACCATAAAGAACCAATAGCAACGGCATCTTCATTTGACGGACTTCCAAAAGGCAAGCTCTTCGTACAATACTTCGTTTCTATTTTGGTGGAATCCATGCAAGTGGATAACACACCTGCTTTCATCTGCAGTGTACACGCCACTGCAAGCATAAGTATAAATTTCTTTCTCATGTTCTTATTTGATTTTGTCATTAGAAAAGGAGTGAAATGGAAACCATGCCGATTAGCGTTTAGGTTTCTTGCCGATTGATGGACGCATCATTTTGCATGCCATCATCATGCAACGCCTTGCCCAAGCCCGGTTATCCTCGTCATCATCACGTCCCCATTTCATATCATTACCACTACCGCCACCACCATTTCCTTCGGCAAAAGTTGTGGCATTGTCAACCATGCCGAGGAACAAAAGTGTAGCGCAATGCATGATTTCCGTTCCTCGCTCTGCAAGGTCTTGAAGAAGAGAACCATCAAACATTTTCAGATCGACCTCGTTGAGCATTGCCAATCTGTGCTGTTGTTCGTTTACCAGATTTTCAAGCAATGCATCTTTCAACAGACTGTCCACTTTGGAATGAACATCACGGGCATATTCCTGCGCCTCCGATTTCAAATCATCTGTACGTTGCTGAATGTCGGTCATATCACTTTTCAGTTCCTCAAGCTGTTGGTGAGCCATCAGCAGTTTCTCTTGCTTGTCTGCCAATTTGTTTTGTACAATGGTCAATTCGTCTTCAAGTTTAGCAACAGCTTCCTTCAATGCTTCAGGATTTGCTTTTCCTTCAAGAATCTGTTGCTGCAAGTTAGCAAGTTGTGCCTCCTTTTCAGCCTTCTCCCTAAGTAGATTTTCCACCATAGAAGAGAGTCCTTTAACTCTTCTTCGTGCAATGTCAATCTCCTTATTGAGGTCTGAAAGAGCTTTCTTGTGTTGCACTATTTGCTGCTCTATAGTTGTACATTGCTCAGACAGATGCCGACGGTATTCCTCCGTGCTTCTATGGCGAGCACCAGTTTCTGCAACAGATGTTCCTCTGGACATTCCCCACTTTGCGTTGACCTCTGCAAAGTCGCTGTGTAGTTGCTTCATCTTGGCACTGTATTCATATTTGTCCTTTCCTGCAAAGAGCTGCTTGAACGCAAAACGTCCATCCTTAATCGGCAAAAGAGTACAGTGTATATGAGGGTTCAGTTCATCGCAGTGTACAATAAAAGCAGCGATATTCTCTTCTCCATATTTTTCGCAGACAAAGGAATAAACATCCTTTGCCCATTTCTCTATGTCCTCACATCGTTGAATGTGACTATTGTCTGCTCCATGCTCGAAGTTTACCTTTTGCGTACCATACGCAAGTTCGTGCATACGTTCTCTTGAACCACCGAAAATGCAATTCACGACAGTTCGGTATTTGGGCTCCAAAAGTCCATCATTCGGATCTTTGATGCCTCTTTCACGTAAGTTCTCAGCCATACGTTCTGGAATGCTCTTCGCCTTGTTGATTGGAGCTACCAAGCCACCCTTGACAATTTCAAAATTAAGATGTTCACGAGTCGGGTCGTAATTACCCGTCTGCGTTGCATGGTTCCACCCCTTCTCCGTCCAGTTGCGCAGATGCTCATTGCTCTGTGCCACTGTTATGCCCTTGGAAACACGGATGTCCATAACCTGTTTCGCATTATTCGCCATATCTTTTTATATTTTTGTTTGTACATGTATTTTGTCCCGGCTTGCCGTTAAGAGGACACCCCTCCCATCATCGACAGATGCATGGGGTATTAGGCTACCTCTACTTCCCTCTATTTGGACACTGGGCAAGCCCGGTGTGGTATAAGAGTGTTGGAATGGTATAATAGCAAGACGGTAACGTACTATAACGAGTTATGCAAACTATAGATGGTCTGCATGTCCAACGGATTGGGCTAAAAGAGAACGATATGCGTCAAGCAGGTTGCGGAACTGCGCCTTGGTTTGCGATGTTTCATTCGTCAACGACGAGGACATACCGTATATAAGCAGTTCAGCAAGTACTTGCGATGCCTCTAAAAGAGCAGAAGAGTCACCGTCAAGGTCATTGTCGTAGAACTGAACCATTGCATCTGTTGAACTGTTTGCTGAACGACGGATGACTTTGCGGTATGCCGCCATAGCCATACTTTCCAGATACTGCTGCTTTGCAATCTTAAAATGGGCTTCTTTAGCTTGCTGAAGATTGCCGATAGCATCTGTCTGTTGCGTCTGATAAACTTCGGTGAAATGCTTAATGTCCTCTTTAAGAAGATTCATGCATTTCTCTCCAGCCTCCAAAGTTGACATGTTGTCCGATTCCCAATTCGACAGAACTGTTTGTAGCTTATTGGCAAGTCCAAAGTCTTCAGTGTCGGTTGTATCGGCATTGCCGTTGATACCGACAGGCATTGTAATGAGAAAACTTTTGGGAAGCCTGATGATTTCAATCTGACCATATTCCTCTAATGTCTCCAGAAACGAGCGTACAGTGGAGCGATGCCAATGCCATTCCACCGACAGGTCTGTTATGGTCACATGACATTGGTTTATGTTGAGCTCTTGATTGCGGTTCTTCAAGATGGGAGATACGAAATTCTCAGATGCCTTTTTCAACAAATTGCAATAGGCTTCCGTCTTTGTTTTACGTTCACATACCTTTTCCTGAAGATATATAAATAAGCCGATGTCTACCGATACGGTCGTAGGTTTTTCTTTGTTATGCTTCATGTTGTTTTGTCTGTATTATTGAATTAATGCTGTGGATTGATTAGTAGTGCCATTATCCACATCTTCTGGCACAATAGAGTGATGAGTTAAAAGTAATGTTCGGCAAGTGCACGAGAGTCGGCTCTCCATTTCTCCTGTTCTTCCTTGTCGTTCCATTCGTACAAGATGGAAGCAGACGGATAAAATGTAGCAGCCAAAAGAAGAAACGCAACAGTTACAGCCATCGTGTACAGATGCGGTATGGCTACCATAGCCATTGATAGCACCGCCATTCTGAAATAGAGTTGCCGATGTGCTTTCATCAAGTGCAGCCAACGCTCCGCACGTTTATGTGAGAAGAGTATGCCACAGAGAATGGTGGAGAACAATACTCCAAATTCACCGAAATGTCCACTGACATAAATATAGTGGAACAACAGCAGTACAATGAGCAATGTCTGCAAGTACAGTCTTCGTGCAGCTTTATTGCGGAGCATGGCTATATAAAACCTTGTCATATAGCTGTTACTGCTTTTGTACAACACGAGTGGTGCAATGAGAAGCAGTAATGGGAAAACCAATTGAAGTAAAATCCATGTCATAATTGATTGTTTGAATGATTGCAATGTCAATAATCGGAGAGTTCAAGATTGATGATGCCGTAAGTAGCTGATTGTACAAGAGTGTTGACATCACTATAACTGATATGTTCAGCTCCTTGCTTTAGCCGTTTGGCAAAACCTTTATTGTTCTTTCTAAGTTTGTTCAATGCCAGGTCAAGTTCCCTCTCAGGTATTTGCCAGATGGAACCTTTGGGGTATTGACTATAACGGAAAAGCGAACGTAATGCTAATGTGCGACATACGTATGGCACCTGACGTTCTGCAAGTTTGACGGAGCACACATCATATTGATTGGCATTGTCCACCTTTATCCAAGTATGGTGCTCGTCTATCAGAAAGGCTATACGGCAGTAAATATCACTTCTCATAAAAAGTCCATCAGTACCTCACTGTCATTTCTTTTGTAACGAAAGAGTCCGCTTTTGGAATGTAAACGCATATCAAGATTGACATCCGCACACATCTTTTCAAGTGAGTCATAGATAGTAACCTTGACGGCATTCACCTTTTCATTACCGTCAGTCATCACATTTACTTTGAACATCTGTCCGAAAGAAGGATTGGAATAAGCACAAGAGGCATGTCCAAACTTGGTGTGTTGTGATGGAATATGATGATACAACATGATCAGCTCCATGTCATCCTCCAGTATATCCATAACCTCCTCCAAATCGATCGGCGTTGACAATGGGAATGTAAGTAACACGTAGTCATTGTAGAACTGCGGTTGTTCCATTGTCGCCACATTGAGTAACTGAGGAAGTTGCAACGGGACAAATGCCATGAATTCATTGTAGAAGTGTCTAAGCATATTATCAATATTAGAAAGTTGTGACGATTATTTTCATGAAGAGTGCAGGAAGTTCCTTCGTGCGTTCTTTGTTCATTCGTAGAATCTTGCCCAGTTTGTCGATAGTAGCAGGTGTTTCATCTGCTACTTTGTAAATGAGTTTCTTGTCCTTATCCGACAATATAGCAAAACTCAAACCGTCAATGGAAGTGTAAGGCTGCACCAACATCCAAAGATAAGCCTGGGCAATTCTCTCGTTCTTTACCTTTCCAGCTTTGGTATCGCCAACACACTGGGCTGCGTTCAATATAAGACGGCGGTTTGTACGCATAGCCATGTATACAAGAGCATCACGGTGCGACAACTCCTTTTGGTTGGCTGAGCGGAAGACTTGCAGACAACATCTGTCAGTTTCTTGAATGATGTCCTGCATATTATGTTTGCCACTTTCACTGAGATGCGATAGTACAGAACGGAAAAGCCGATCCTCCTCTTTGATAAAGTCCAAAAGGTCATTCTTGCTGTGAATACCTTTTGATTGCACATGAGCCAAGAAGTTGCGGTAACGATTCATCAGATTTACCATAGTGATGCCGTAAACTTGGGTTGCGTCCAATGAATCGAAGAATGGCTGCGCCTCAATTCTTGCTTGTTTCAAGTCCTCGTCCTGCATATAAGATGAAGCAACCTCTTTCAGCTGTAGCACATCATTGTATGTGCGTGGTTTGGTTAATACGACGCGGCAGAACTCCTTCCGTAACGAATCGTGAATCACCTGATAGGTCTGATGCCAGTCCTGGTGTAAGGTTGACGTGGTGTCTTTGCGTAGACATGCAACAACAGAGTCGCGTATTACTCGCCATTTTTCTACTTCCACAAATAGTTTGTCGGAAGTCAACTCCTTTTTGTTTTTAACTTCTGACAGATAGGAACTATAGGCGTTGACAGCCTCTTGGCTTGTCTTGTACGATTGTGATTTGTTGCTGCTGCCACATGATGTACACACAAGTATGATTGCAAAAACGGCAGATGCTGCTGTGATGCGTTTAGTAAAGTTGAAACGAACAGATTTCATACTTGGCTTATGAGCTGTACTATTTGTTCCTTTTCGTTCTTGAAGGTGGTGTATGTTCATTTGCATGATGCTTTATTTTTCTCGTAAATTGGAATTAAACGCTGCAAAGATAAGCATACATGGTTGTATTTCAAGTCATTTCTACTAAACTTTAAGCATATTTCTATATCATACTTGTAAGTATCATTTACGTTGAAAACAAGTGAAGGAAAAACGGGAGATACAAGTGCGATTTTGATAATTTAATTGCAAGTATGATTGAAGTACGGGGAAAACAAGTACCTTTGCATTTGTTTTCCAAAACTAATAGAAAAGAATGGCAAAAGTAGGTTACATATATTGTACATCGCATGATGATAGCTTAGCCGAAGTCAAGGCTTGGATGTCTGATTATGGATGTGTACAGATTGTCGAGGAAGAAACGGCACAAGAGAAGCTGCGTCCACAATGGAAGCAGCTGTTGGCAAATCTGGATAGAGGTGACGAGTTGGTTGTCTCTAAGTTCAGCAATGCCGTACAAGGATTGCGTGAACTATCCACTTTGTTCGAGTATTGCCGTGTCAAGGTAATTCGTTTGATTTCGATAAGAGATCGAATTGATACAGCGGATAAACTTTTCCCTGACACAAGTACAATGCAAATAATACAAATGTTTGGAGCATTACCTGAAGAAGTTATGGTATTGCGTCGTGCCGAAGCTCATGTACAGTATTTGCAGCAACATATGAAACCCACAAAGTTCAAAACGCTTACCGCAAAGGAGAAAGCGGAACGTGAGAATATGATTGTAAGCATGTACAATAATGGGCATACGCTTGATGACATATATTCGGTATGCGGCTTTAAGAGTAGAAGCTCCATATTCCGCATACTCAACAAGTATGGGGTGAAGCTCAATCGTGGTAACTTCAGCGGTCCCCTTGGAAAAAGGAAGCCCAAGGACGATAATACAAAAGAATAAAAACAACCATGAGCATTCAAGAAATACAAGATTACTGTCAGTCATTACCAAACACAGAGAAAGCGATGCCATGTGGAGAAAATTTGTTGGTTTTCCATATGGAAGGAAACATATACCTGTATGTATGGTTAAAAGCTCCTATCCCTTCCATTTCTGTTAAGTTGTTGCCTGAGCGTGGTAAAGAGCTGCGTGAACGATACAACGCCATTTCTCCAGCATACCACATATGCGAGAAACATTGGAATGACATTTTTATTGAGGGGACTTTCCCTAACGACATGATTGAAGAATGGATAAAAGAGTCATACGATTTGGTAAAGACCGAATTGCCTGATTTGGCTTATAGTAGGATTTGACGACTGTAGAAATCAAGCCTAACTTATTGAATATTAACGTATAAAATCCATCTTTCTCAATAAATATTCGTACCTTTGTATAACATATAACGTTTTAAATAACTAATAAAATTCATCTTATGAAAGATTTACTTATCTTTTTTGTTGTCTTTTACGTTCTCAAAATTGTCCTTCGTGCATTGTGGGGCGGTTTCAAGGCATCTGACTACAGACGAGACCGCTGAAAAAGGTGGGACGACAATCAATGCCCTGACTGTTGGAACTAAAAAAGTGGATGTCCACAGTGCGTGGACTGTCAGAAAAACTCTACATGAGGGTAAGTCGAAAGAAAAAGGCTCCGCATCTCACGACGAAGAACCTTCCATAGATGAATTTATGAACTAAAACAGATTTATAATATCCATTCCCAATGACTTTGCCTTTCGGTAAGTGTAAAACGTACCGCCTTTCGGTTTGCCATCAAAGAACGCTATCAAGCCACATGAATGGGCAAGCATATAGTCATTGCGTCTTAACAAGCAACCGTTATAGTAGACTTGGCTCAACGTGATAGCATCATCACATTGAGAAAGTAATCTCTTATACCTTGCTTGCTCCTGATAATTCCATCTCACTGACTGCTCCTTGAACGGAACAACAGCGATAAGCTTCAGATATGGCAATTCCGACCTTAGCGATAAAACCACCTCAGCTGCAAGCATATCGAAACCGATAGCCATACCACAATAGTAGTTTCGTATACCCATTGCATAAAGCAATCTAATCTTTCCCCTCAGTTTCTTTTTCAAATTATCTTTCTTGGATTCGGGAACTGAGCGATGTCCCGTAAAAGCTACTGAATTGGCTTTTATGTAAAAAATCTGTTCCATGTTATTTGTTGTATTTATAGTGTGTACGTCCTAAGAACAACCCTCCCAATACGTTTCCGCCAAATGTTTCCAGCTGATTGGCGAAAAGTGCATAGCTTGCGCCGGTCGTTACCACATCATCAAAGACATAAATGTCCTTGCCCTTGAAAAAATCTTCGTCAAACTCAATCACTTGTGTTTTGACGAGCGTTTTTTCTTTATCCTTTCTGTGTTCATGCACTGCGAGGCGTTCACCCGAAACGGAAACATGAGCATAGCCATTAAGGATGCCGCACAACTCGCTTACCCGATTGCAGAAAGCCTTGTAACGGCTCTCGTTCTTATCTTGCGTGCTTGCAGGGACGCACACAAACACAATGTCTTTAATCTTCTCACCGCATATCTTGATAAGGTGTGTAGCCGTCATTTGTGCCACTTTCTCAAAAGCGTTGTCACGTGCATCCTTGAAAGCCCATATCAGTTGGCGTGCTTCCACTGCATCCTCACCGACGTTGCGAACCCTTACGGGAAAATACTTCAAGAAGAAATACATACTCTTGCTAAGTTGTTTTTTGATACTCTCGTCTATTACCTTTGCCATAGTCTTGGAATTTTTATTTCCCTCTTTTCGGAGCCTTTCGGCTTGTCCGAGGGATATTTTTCCGCCACGCAAAGGAGTTGGAAAGCATTAAGACAAATCGGAAGAGAAAAATACACTCTATATGGCACATACAGAGGAAGATTTTTCGGAAGCATCCATAGATGCCCGATTTGACGTATGCCTGACAACTTGTACCTTTGCGGTAAATATCCGAAGTGGCAAAGCTGACAGGAAACCAATATGGCTACAACAGAAGTATAATACTGTAAAAAGAAAAAAGGTGATGAAGAATATAAAAGAGGAAAGGGTGGGTGTGAAACTGCGCTACTGCCAGCAAGCTTCTCGATGCACTGTTTGTGGTTTGTTGGCGACATGAAAACGGCATATGCCGCTTCACGTTGTCAACAAACCACAATCTGTGCATGCTTGCCTTTGGAAGAGTGGCTGATAAGCCTTTCTGACAAACAGTATGTGCGGTTTCGCTTATGGTGTGGGACGTAGTTGTATGAATATCGGCTTACGGTTTATCCGCATATAAAAGATAGGACAGCAGGAAATATGCGGTATATGCATTAAGGAAACTCTCTTGGCGTTTGCGGCAAGTGTGTTTCCGCATATACCTTTGGCGCAATGGTCTTGCCTTTAGTAGCATCCGTTGTGGATGCCACAGAAGGCAAGATTGTTGGGACAAAATATTTCTGACTGATTATAAAAGGCGGTACGTAGTATGTACAAAAGGAGAAGGATTTGATAAAAGTGGAATATGCAAACATGAGAAAAGGCAAAGCGGTCGAAACCGCCTTGTCTGTAGGTGAGAAAGAAGACTATTTCTTCTTTGTTTTAGTGGTAGGCTGCTCAGTGCTTTCTGCAACAGGCTCCTCCTTTTCCAAAGCTGGATAGAACTTGTTAGCGATGAAGACGATGCGATTGTGCTTGGTGCCTTGCTGATCAATCCATTCATCAGGCTTGAAGTAACCCTCAACTGTCAAAAGAGTTCCCTTGGTCAGTTGGTCAAAAGACTCGGTGTGCTCGTTCTTGCGCCATGCCTCCATGCTGATGAAAGCCGATACACGGTTGGTTTCCTCTCCGTTTTTCTCCTGACGGCTTACTGCCAATGAGAAGCGAGCTACGCTTGCAGTGGTGAACTGGCGGATTTCCGCATTGTTGCCTACGAAACCTGTTACTGTGAAGTTGTTCTCGATCTTTTTCATTTTGAATTTGCTTTTGAAGTTAAACTTAATTTTTACATGCAACCCAAAGCAGAGATGTGGCACATGAGGAAAGCACCATGAAAATCGGCTATAATACTCGTTTTCTGTTGGCGGTTAGGAGAAAAAGGAAGATTATCGACTATTTTATTGGTCACAGCGAAGCGACCTCACAAGATAATGGCAGTTATCGTAGCATCACGCTAAATTTGCACTGAAAAAATGAGTGGCTTCGGAAGAACAAATTCAGAAAAGGCGCATGAACAACAAGTAACGGAATGTAGGCTTGCGGAAGACGTACACTATGGAGCGTAAAGCAGTTATCAAAGCAGCCGTACAAGAAGAATGGAGAGAACCATTGCAGATATTTATCATCAAAATGAGTCATGACGTAGAGCACATTGGTGCTGACATGAAAAAGGGGAAACTCCAGTTGAGACGTACAAGTACAATAATGAATAGATGTAAGCATTGACATTGCACATCAAGCAAGTATGATTCACAAAACAAGTAGCGTCGTGGAAAAGTGGAGTTGCAATAAGCTGCAGCCGCATTAAAAAGAGAAGAATGTCATCCAAAAGTATAAGGCGGTTTTGTACGCTTTTGCGTTTGGCGAATGGATTGACAGATATGAGTATAAAAGGAAGAGGCGACGCAGACAAGCGTTGCCCAAATCTCTTAGGATAAAAAAGGCTATTGCTTTGGATAATAAGACCTGCCCACAGAATGTGAGCAGGCTATTCTTTTAGATTTTATTCGTAAATCAGTACGTCACTCCGATACTCGGTCAATTCCTTGCCGTTATTCAGCCTAACAATAATCTCTTGCCCATAATCGGCAACAACCGTACCCTCTGAATGTCCTCGATACGGATAAACTAAGGTGCAATAGCAACCTACAATTCCGTCCAACTCATCGTAATCAATCATATTTTGTTCCTCCTATAATATTATTCAAACTCAAACTTATTGATAAAGAATAATGTATTGTCGTCTTTGTACTTGTACTGGGCAATGTATTCCAGCATTTCTTCATCAGAGCGTTCGCCACGATTGATGCAGGTTTTCTCGCACCATACCTCTATTGCATCAGCCACGGTGTCAAAAGGTTCTTCATTCATTGCTTCAAACGGTTCTCCGTATGCACTCACGCAACATTCTTCGGGAAAATGCTCACCCTCGTCGTGAACATAGAAAATGCCACAGCCACATTCAATTTCCCGATAGCTGATAGACAACGCTCCGTCAAACTTCTCGTTCAGCGCATCGAAGAAGTCGTTGCAAGCAGCCCAAGCCGTTTCCGTGTCAAACGACAGCAAAGCATAGTCACTATATTCTTCATATTCCGCCCAATAGATTTCACCACGAACGGAAAAGCCTTTTGCCTTGTAGTCGATGCCATAATGGTTCGCCAAATCACCGAGCCAGATATTCTTTTCGTTTACGTTCATTTCTTGAAGCGTGTTCCACAGGTCGGCAACGGCTTTCTTCTCACCTGTGATTTTGTACTGTGTGTCACATAAGTTTGCCATAATCATTTGTTTTTAAGTTTTATTACTTCCCTCTTATAGCTACAGCTACTTGGGGATTTGATAAAATTTTGTTGCCTCAAAAGGTCTCATGTTCCTGCATACAAGGTTTCATGGTAAAATACAACCTCAGTGTCAACCGAGGTGGAGATTTTTCCGATGAACCGCAAGGCGCAGACCTTGCAAGGCAGAAGACATGAGAAGTACCTTTGCAACACAATTATTATCTACAAGTCACCAAGTATGCAGCGAAAAGAAAGGTGGTCGGTGTAAAAATGGAATATCAACCATACACCAGAACGATTGCAGCCAAAAGAGAAAGTTACGCACAAGCATTATGCGCAGCTTTTTCTTTTGGCTGTAACTCTACAAATGGCAATATGGTTTATATGGAATAGTTCACTTTACGTGGTTAGTCTTATATATAGGCTAAACCGAAGTAAAGTATATATGTGAAGTGATTTTTGTAAATGTGGGGATAAGGGTGTAAAATGGGATGATTGCAGCGAAAAGAGAAAGGTACGCACAAGCATTATGCGCATATTCTCTTTTGGCTGCAACTCTACAAATGGCAGTATTGTTTATGTGGAATAGTTCACTTTACGGGTTAGCCTTTATATATAGGCTAAACCAAAGTAAAGTATATATATGGAGAATTTTATGTACCTTTGCAACAGTATGGCAACTGATGCATAGGTACGAAATGGCATTGTTATTGCCGCAAACCAAGACGACTCTTTGGTTCTCTCTCTTTTAGTCTGCATGACAATATCAATGATTCCGTCAAAATCAGTTGGGATTGTTTGAAGGTAGCATACGGTTAAAATAGACTGATGAATTTTTCAGCTAAGCCTTAAAATGCAACCAACAGAAACCAAAGAAACAATAGGAAACAAGGAAAATGCGAAAATGTTGTTTCTTTGATATTTTGTTTCTGTATTGTTTCCCGTCGTTTGTTAATCGTGTAATGAGTACAGATTATCATACGGTTACAACTTTATATTGAAATATTGCCAAGAACTATCTGTCGGAGATTGAACTCCAGCGTTTGAATCTGCTTGTTTCCGGCTTCTTGGACTTTGCCGAGTTTCAAGCATTGGAAATGAATCCCATGACAATGAAAGACTGGATAGAAGCACTGGATAACCAGATTATTGCACACAAACGGAAAGTGCTGATTGGCAAGGGGAACATTTCTCATAAGCAAGCCGTTGAGAAGGCCGAAAAGGAGTTTGAAATCTACCGCAAACGTGAAATGGAACTGCTTGAAAGCGATTTTGATAGGGAAATCAAGAAATTAAAAGACAGAAATGATGGTAGTTCCAAGTAATTCACTACCTTTGCAATAGGAAACCACCATGCAACGATGCGCAGAACAGCGCAAATTCAAGGTGGAGAAATAGGAGAAGATTACCATTTTTTTATTTCTGAAAAGAAACGATATTCAACCACTTGGTAAATCGTAGCGATTCCTGGTGGCACCACAATATGAAAAACAGTTAGGAGCACGCTCTTAACTGTTTTTTTGTATGCCCACCAGAGAGATGTACCGAATACAAGAAAATTTTAAACGTATAATAATATGTCGCAAGAGAGAGTAAATTTTGGAAGTAAGTTAGGAATGGTGCTCGCCACGGCAGGCTCGGCAGTGGGCCTCGGCAATGTGTGGCGATTTCCTTATATGGCCGGACAGAACGGCGGCGCCTCCTTCATTTTGATTTATATAGGCTGTGTGCTGCTGCTGGGTATACCGTGCATGATGAATGAGTTTATCATCGGACGTCATGGCGCTTCCAACACCGGGCGTGCGTATGGCAAGATGGGCAAGGCAGGCTCGTGGCGCTTCATCGGATGTATGAGCGTGTTGACGGGTTTCATCATCACGAGTTATTATGCCGTGGTATCTGGTTGGTGTCTGCAATACATTTTCGCTTCGGCTGGCGGCGAGCTCAACGGCGACCCGCAATACATCAGCAAGTATTTTCAGGACTTCTCGTCGTCGCCCTTCCGCCCCATGTTGTGGACTATTGCCATTCTGCTCATGACCCATTACGTGATTATCCACGGCGTGCGCAGCGGCATTGAGCGGGCCTCGAAACTGATGATGCCGACGCTCTTCCTTCTGCTCATTGTGGTGGTCATCGGTTCATGTATGCTGCCTGGGGCAGGCAAGGGTGTGGAGTTCCTTTTCCGTCCTGATTTCTCACACATGGATTCCTCCGTATTCCTCGCCGCGATGGGCCAGTCGTTTTATTCGCTCAGCATCGGCATGGGCTGCATCTGCACCTTTGCCAGCTATTTCTCCCGTCAGACCAACCTTCTCAAGTCGGCGGGCAACATTGTCGCCATCGACTCTCTCATCGCCATTCTTGCCGGACTGATGATTTTCCCCGCCGCCTTCTCTGTCGGCGTCGACCCCGACTCTGGCCCCTCCCTCATCTTCATCACCCTTCCCAACGTCTTCAAGGAAGCCTTTGCTACGATGCCGTTAGTGGGAACCGCCATTGCCGTACTCTTCTACGTCTTGTTGTCGCTCGCCGCCCTGACATCGCTGATATCCCTGCATGAAGTGTCGACAGCCTTCTTCCATGAAGAGTTTAACATCTCGCGTAAGAAAGCCGCCACATGCGTTACGGCATCGCTCTGTGTTTTGGGTGCATTTTGTTCCTTGTCGGTAGGCAATCGCGATTGGCTCATAATCGGTGGCCGTTCGTTGTTTGATCTCTTTGATTTCGTCACAGGTCAGATCATGTTGCCCGTGGCCGGATTCCTCACCTGCCTTTTCCTCGGTTGGGTTGTCCCGACTAAAGTAGTGAAAGACGAATTTACCAACGAAGGCACGCTGCGCTCCACCTTGTTTGGCGTTTATCTGTTGCTCATTCGTTACGTATGTCCGGTGTGCATCGTGGCGATTTTCCTCAATCAGTTGGGGTTGATATAATGGTATAAAAATAGGTAGTCAGAATTATTTTTGACTACCTATTTTTTTATTATTATTGTCCGCTAAAATACCCCAAAAACTACAAATGAAACACCTCAAAAATTACAAATGAAGTGCCACAAAAGTTAGTTCTAAATTACCACAAAAGTTGGTAATGAAATAGCGCAATTCATAGTATTAAATACCCACAAATATCAGTTTTTACTTGCATATATAACTGAATATCACTAACTTTGCTTGATAATATCGAAGCTTGGTGTCCTGTCGTCCGAAGCAAGACAGCAATTCGAAGTGGTATAAAACGGGCTTTCGTAGACCCGTCCATTGCAATTGCATCATTAGGACTTTCCCCAGAAGCATTGGTTACGCAGCTCAAAACCTTTGGTTTTATATTTGAGCAAATGTGTGCACGAGACCTTCGGGCTTATACTCCAGGTTTTGGAAATCATCTGTCATATTATCGCGATCGCTACGGACTGGAAGCCGACTTGGTGCTTCATCTTGACGATGGACGCTATGCTCTGATAGAGTGCAAACTTGGTAGCCGTGAGATAGAAGAAGGAGCCAAACATCTTTTGGAAATTAAACGACTCATTCAAGTGCATAATGAGACAGAAAAGCAGGTGCCGCTGCGCGAACCCGACTTGATGATTGTCATGACAGGTGGCAGCATGGCTTACACACGCCCAGACGGAGTTAAAGTCATACCGCTTGCTTGTTTGAAAGATTAAAAAAGACATGGCATGAATGATATAAGTAAGGACAAGGATTATCAGGAATTCTTTGCAGGAATAAAAGAATTGGCAAAGGGACTTATGCAGATTCGTGAGAGAGCAGCCATAGAGTATGCTCCCATTGTGGAGGAGTTCTGTGCGAGGAAGCATGCAACTGCAAATGAAGTAGGTCGGATGCTTGATTATCTGTTTGAGTTTGCCGACGACGAACGCATATTGCTTATGTACAAGAAAGTGTGTCGAAGATTCGTCTATGAATATCCCGACACCATAAGTTATTACATCATGGAGTACAGAAAAGAATATGACCGTGAAAGTCTTATCGGTACCGAATATGAATATCTGCTTCATGAGGATGATGAATTGTTTGACAAAGAACATAAAACAGAATAGAATATGGGAACAGCATTACTGGCACTTTGCTTCTGTGCGTTGTCGCTTGTCCTTGCTTTGTTTGTGGGCATATCGCCCATAAGCGATAAGGCAAAGATTTGGTTTATGTATGTCGGTGCTGCGCTGTCGTTGATGGCAGTGCCAATGATGAGCCATAATATTGCAGGGCTGAACGATATTGTGGACGAGCTACGCTATCAAGCCGTGCTTGTGTTCATCGTTGTTGTGTGTTGCTATTGCTTCGTCATGGCGAATATGGTGAAGTACAATTCATGAAGAAAAAGGTGGCGGTGCTTGAGACACGGTAGAGAAGCTGGAGCAAGAACGTGCGGCAGCAATGTCGCAAGCCGTGGATGAAGAGCAGCAGCACAAAGTGCAAGAAGCACTCGACAGGTTTGCAGCGAAGATGAGCGTGTTCAGCAAAGAAGAGCAAGAGGCCATCAACGCTTGTGCCATAGCCTTTGCCGAGCGTGACCAGATAGTAATACCCAAAGTCAGCATAGCCGTTAATGCAAAGTGCAGCCAAGTCGACCTCATGGCTTATGCCAGCTCCGCTTTCTTCAAGATTGGCAAGAAGCGTAAGAGCATAGCACGGTTCCTCTGCACGGTGTTTGCAGCATACTTTCCTGGGGACGAAGGAGTTGTGTATAAGAAGATGCCTGGGGCAAGGCAAAAGGTTAGTTATCAAAAGAGAATAAAAATGTTTTTCGGAATATTTTAATAAATGTGCGACAGAATTATATCTATATAAATTGTAATTACATGGTAAACTTAAATAGCATTAAAGTAGTTCTTGTTGAAAAGGATAAGACAGGCAAGTGGCTCTCAGAGCAACTTGGTAAATCTACTTGTACTGTGAGTAAGTGGTGTAAGAATATGGTTCAACCCGATTTGAATACACTTGACAAGATCGCAAAACTACTTGACGTAGATGTTACCTACCTTCTAAATGCAACCGAGAAAGATTAATATGAGATATATTGGCAGTAAAGAAAGTCTTACAGGCCCTATTATTCAGTTACTGAATGAGAAGGGGTTGCTTCAGAGAAATTATGTTTTCTTTGATGCGTTTTGTGGTATGGGGGCAGTAGCTGATGCAGTTAAAACCACCTATGACCACATTATTATCAATGATTCTCTTAAATGTTCGTCAACTTTTGCTTCTGGTAAATTGCTTGCTAACGAATGTCACTTTGATCTACTTGGTTTTAATCCTTTTGATTATCTTAATGGTAATGAGGAAACTGTACAAGGATTTATGTACAAAAATTATTCTCCAGGATGTTCTGAACGAATGTACTTCTCTGCTTCAAACGCAGGTAGGATAGATTACTTTCGTCAGCAAATTGAAGAATGGCGAAATAATAACCAACTTACTGATCATGAGTACATTTATTTGATTGCATGCCTTTTGGAATCGGTATCTGATGTTTCCAATACAGCAGGTGTATATGGAGCATATCTAAAACATTGGGATAGCCGTGCCCTAAAACCAATTATCTTTAGTCGAATTGATGCCCTTGCAGGACAATGCCAGCATGTGGATATTTTCAATAAAAAAATTGAAGATATAATTGCTGATGTAAACTGTGACATTCTGTATCTTGACCCACCATACACCCAAAACCAATATGGTACACAATATCACTTACTTGAAACATTAGTATTAGATGATAACCCAACTATCAGCAAGGTGACTGGCTCACGTCCAACAGGCCCAATGCGTTCAGATTGGTCAAAAAAGTATCATGTCCATATTTTGTTCGACAAAATTATTGCTGAGACTAGGGCAAGACATATTGTTTTGAGCTATAATAATGACGGATTCATGTCGAAGGATTTTATTGAATCTACCCTTAAAAGATATGGATTCGAGAATACTTATACTTGTCTGTCAATAGATTACAAAAAGTACAACAACACTAAATGTCAGGGTAAGGAAGGTCATGTAGAATATCTATTCTACATTGAAAAGAAACCTACCGAGAGCGTTGTTGTTGAATCCCCATTGAACTACACGGGCAGCAAATCTAAAATGATTGATATTATAAAAAAACATTTACCAGCACAGCCATTTAACACACTTATAGATGTGTTTGGTGGAGGGTTTAATGTTGGTATAAATATTCCTTCAAACGAAACAATTTATAACGATATAAATCCATTTGTAAAAGGGCTTATTGAGTCATTTAGGACAGATGTATATTCGTATCTTATGTATGTCTCAAGACTAATAAAGAAGTACAGTCTTGCACCAGACAATAAAGAAGGCTATCTAGCATTAAGAGAAAAATATAATGAAACTCCTATAGAGAAGCGTGATCCAAGAATGCTTTACACATTGATTCTCTATGGCTTTCAACAACAAATACGATTTAATACAAATCACGGTTTTAATAACCCTGCAGGCTCAAGGTGGTTTAATGAATTTTTGCTATCAAAATTCATATCTTTTGCAAGATGCTCAAGTAATAAAAATGTTGTATATACCAACGTTAGTTTTGAACAGTTAATCGACAGGGTAACACCTGAAACTTTTGTATATGCCGATCCCCCTTATCGTTCTACCCTTGGTGTCTATAACGATGGGAAAAGAGGTTTTGAAGGTTGGACAATTAGACATGAACATAATCTATGTGAATTCTTCGATAAAATACATGAACGAGGTTCACACTTTATGCTCTCTTATGTACTTCGCGTTGACGACTTTTATAATCAAGAAGTTGCGGGATGGGCAGAAGAACATAATTATCGAGTAATCGACATTGACGTACCTCAGGGTCGTTACAATAATAGAAGAGAAGTACTAATAACAAATTATTGATATGATAGCTACCATTACATATCGTCCTAATGCTCAAAAGACTCCAGGCCTTTTTGATGCGATATTGACAGATGCCATTCTAATCGACATCTGTCAAAAAGTTACAGGACAAAATAAATATAGAATTGTAAAGGATAGATCTACATATAACAAAGGACGTCTTGTGTATGTAGAACATGAAGGTGTAATCTACTACATTTCTCTCTCTGAGATTAGTATTGAGGGAAGAAATTCCAGTTTGCAAAGTGTCCCTTCTGCAATAAATCTGTTTTATGCTGATACAAGGCCCAATAAACAACTTTGCTATTATTTTATGCCTCACAACGGCAATGCATTTACGAACTATCATTTGTTCATATATAAATTGCTGATGACAGCAGGTGTACGATTCCTGAATATTGCACAATACTATCATGAACCGATAGAGGCTTATCATAATGTTGATGACCTAATAATTGATCGAAGAGATAATCAAGGAGGAAATTTATCGAATAACTCCTCTTATGTATCGAAGTCTTCTGATGCTATCCAAATATACGCTAAGACTTTTGGAGCAAGCAAATATGAATCTACCCTTATGGCTATTGCGATATCGCATATTGCAGATAGGCCCGTAGAACTTTATAATATATGTGAGCAAGATCTGAAGAAATTGCCTAAAGCTTCTATCAATACGATAGAAAGCCTTGGTAATGTTTCACTGTATTATACAACTCTCTTCCTCGACAAACATCAGTCTGCGGACGAATCTGAAAGAGCGAAATTGCGTTCTGCTTCATATTTGTACAACCTATATAACCGAATCGGGTATAAGCGTTGTGCTTTGTGTAGTTGTGAGATATCGGAGGTTATACAAGGTGCGCATATCTGGGGCGTGTCTCAAATTTCTCATTCAAACGACTTAAGTGATGAAGAGAAGTTTGCGCATGCTGTTAATGGCAACAATGGACTGTGGTTATGTCAAAATCATCATAAGTTGTTTGACTCCAACATCATCATAATTGATGGCAATGGTCACATACGCATTAAGGATGGACTAGTGGCTAAAGATATGGCATTCATTAGAAGTGTCACTTTCAAGACATCCATAGACGAGGCGATTCTAACAGACGATTTTAGATGGTATATTTCAAAGAGAAATGAGGAACTTGATCTTCTTCATTCTCATGAACTTGTTGTGTAATTATGTTGGTACCATATTATAGGAAAGAAAACTTTGAGTTATTTCAAGGTGATAGTCTGGAACTACTAAGAAATCTTAGCAGCGTTTTCGACATGATATTCGCTGATCCTCCGTATTTTTTGTCCACAGGCAATGGGATGATAAATATAAATGGTCGGTTTATTAAGTTTGACAAAGGGCAATGGGATAGGATACGTTCCAAAAGTGAAATTGATGCATTTAACATGAAATGGCTCTCGTCATGTTGTAACCTTCTTAAAGATAATGGCACAATATGGATTTGCGGAACGTATCATAATATATTCTCAATTGAAAAGTGTCTTGAGGTGTTAGACTTTAAGATAATAAACTTTGTGGTTTGGCAAAAAACAGACCCGCCAGAAACGTTATCAGATAAACGTCTCAATTTCTGTGCAGAGTATATCATATGGGCGACTCGGAAGCGGTGCAATGATTATACGTTTAATAAAGAAGAACTCGCACGGCTAAACGGAGGGAAGGCAATGCAAGATGTGTGGAAGATATCCGCAGCTGGCAGTTGGGAAAAGAAATTTGGCAAACATCCAACTCAAAAACCACTTCGCTTATTATATCGCGCCATTCTAGCATCAACAAAAGTTGGAGACTGGATTCTTGATCCTTTTTCTGGAAGTTCTACCACAGGTATAGCAGCCAATTTGTTAGATAGAAACTTTATTGGTTGTGAAATGAATAAAGAATATCTAGAGCTGAGTGAAAGAAGGCGCGAATTTCTCAACAATCAAGGTAACTTTGAGGGAATGAAGCGTCGAATGGAAGAGAATCCTGAAGAAGTTATGGTTCTTGTAAATCATGCGCGTTCAGAACTGAAAGAGCATATGATTAAAACTGGTATATGCTATACTAGAGTTGGAGAATCAAAAGGGTCAGTTCTTGTTACTTACGGATTTGAAAGAATACAATACATTTTAATTCATACGAATGGAACAGATGCTCATTTGTTTAGATTGCAATCAAAAGGCTGTTTTCAGATTTGGTCTAAAGAATCCCTGATTAAATGCGGATTTAAACCTGAAACTTCGCCATATTATGCTGTCTATAAATTCGATAACAGTGTAGAATATCTAATTCCAAAGAATCCTAATCTTAAACAAAAGATAAATTCTTATCGAGCCAAGATCAGGCCGCTTAGTGACTTCTTTGACGAATAGCATTCTATACCAATTTCAATTACCGTAGTAAATATGAAGAAGCCAAAGGCGAAGAAGAACCAGAAGAGCCACAGAATATAGTGACTAAGATACAAAGTATATCCTATTGGGGAAGAGAATGGGAACAGCTTTAACCACCTGACTTTTAGTGCGTCCCTTAGGCCAGGTAGCTTCATTTTCCATCATTGCTGTTCTTTCGAGCGATGTACAGGCCATATTCCTCTGTCAAAGCTCTACAGATGCGAGCACTGCGGTAACGCTCGTTTCTATCAGAGAGAACATTTCCGTCATTGTCTACAATGTTATAAACAATGTGACCAAATATCAGTTTTTGCTTGCGTATGACGAACGCATATTGCTTATGTACAAGAAAGTGTGTCGAAGATTCGTCTATGAATATCCCGACACCATAAGTAATTACATTGTAAGCATTCCATGCAGGCCGTATTGCAGAAAATGGGAACCTTGTGGCGTCATGTGTAGATGATACCACAAGGTTTCTTTCTTTTTTGCTTAACAAGTTATCGATTCGCGGCCGCTGGTAATGCTGCTCGCGGCCGAAGGTAATGCTACTCGCGGCCGCGGGCAGCATTACCGGCGGCCGCGGGTCGATAACACGTAAGGCATTTGGGGAAGACTTTTTTCGGGCTGTGGAAAAGCGGAAATGTAAAGCCGGGGGCGTTCCTTGTTGGGGAGCGCCTCCGGCTTTATTAGTGGAGTTGTAATGATGTTGTTTATCCGCAACGGCTTGAGCCGCAGTGCTTGCATATCAGGCAGCCCTCCTGGTAGACCAGGGCTTCATGGCCGCAGTTGGGGCATTTCAGGCCTTTGGCTTCCGTGCCGTCGGTGATGTATTTTTTCAGGGCGCGGGCCACACCGACCTTCCATGTGTTGATATTTTCACTTTCGAGCTGCAGACTGTCAACGAGTTTGATGACGTTTTCCAGCGGCATGCGGTAGCGCAACACACCCGAAATCAGTTTGGCATAGTTCCAATATTCCTTGTTGAATTTCTCCGAAAGACCTTCCACGGTGGTCTTGTATCCGCGTTTGTTTTCAAATTGGAAGTCGTAGCGCTTCGTGCCGTCTTCAGCGTTGACATGCTTGACGATGCGGCCTTTGGTGACCGTTTTCGGCAGGACGATGCCCTCTTCGTCGTCTTGCAGTCCGGTGAAGATTTCATAGGGCCGTCCGTCGAGCAGTCCGACGAAAGCCACCCATTTCTCCTTGTTGTTTTGGAAGCGCACCACGTCGCATTCAAGCACTTCCGGGCGGCGTTCCACAACGGGCGAGAGCGTTTGCAGTTTGGCGCTCTTGTCTTCCTTCTTTTTCTTCACGCTGACCATGACGCCGGCGCGTGAACCATCGCGGTAGATGGTACATCCCTTGCATCCGCTCTTCCAGGCCTCCACGTAAAGGCGGTCGACCAGTGCTTCGTCAACGGCGTTCGGGAGGTTGACCGTCACGCTGATGCTGTGGTCCACCCATTTCTGGATTTCCCCTTGCATTTTGACCTTCATGAGCCAGTCGACATCGTTGGCCGTGGCGAGGTAATAGGGCGAGCGTGCAACGAGTTCGTCAATCTCCTCCTGGGTGTAGCGGCGTTCCGTATCGATGCCGTTGGCACGCATCCATGTGAGGAAGTGGTGGTGGTAAACGATGTATTCTTCAAAGGCGTCTCCCGACTCGTCCACAAAGTCAATGCGCACTTCTGGGTCGTTTGGGTTCACCTTTCGGCGGCGTTTGTAGACCGGCATAAACACGGGTTCGATGCCAGAGGTGGTCTGCGTCATCAGGCTCGTTGTGCCAGTTGGCGCGATGGCGAGGCACGCGATGTTGCGTCGGCCATATTTCACCATGTCGGCGTAGAGCGCCTCGTCGGCCTCCTTGATTCTCAGCACGAAGGGGTTGGCGGCTTCGCGTTGTGCGTCGTAGATTTCAAATGCTCCGCGCTCCTTCGCCATTTCCACCGATGCGGCGTAGGCCGTCAGGGCCAGCGTCTTCTGCACCTTGACGGCAAAATCCGTGGCCTCCTGCGTGCCGTAGCGCAGTCCGAGCGCCGCCAGCATGTCGCCTTCAGCGGTGATGCCGAGTCCAGTGCGTCGTCCTTGTCCCGTCTTGCGCTTGATTTTCTCCCAGAGGCGGCGTTCCGTGTGCTTCACCTCCTCGCTCTGCGGGTCGCTGTCGATCTTCTTCAGGATGAGGTCAATCTTTTCCTCCTCGAGGTCGATGATGTCGTCCATGAAACGCTGTGCCAGACGCACGTGTTGGCGGAAGCGCTGGAAATTGAAAGAAGCCTGTGGCGTAAACGGGTCGTCAACGTAACCGTAGAGATTGACGGCCAAAAGACGGCAACTGTCGTAGGGACAGAGCGGAATTTCGCCGCAAGGATTGGTTGACACCGTTTTGAAGCCCAGGTCGGCATAGCAGTCGGGTATGCTTTCGCGCGTGATGGTATCCCAGAAAAGTACGCCCGGTTCGGCGCTCTTCCAAGCGTTGTGGACAATTTTCTTCCAGAGTTTCTGCGCGTCGATTTCCTTGCTCGTGAGGCATTCCTCCTCCGGCGCGTCGACGGGGTATTGCTGGCGGTAGGGGCGTCCCTCCGTGGCGCAACGCATAAAGTCGTCGTCAATTCTCACCGACACGTTGGCCCCCGTCACCTTGCCCTCCGTCATCTTGGCATCGATGAAAGCCTCAGCGTCTGGGTGCTTGATGCTCACCGAAAGCATCAGAGCGCCGCGGCGTCCGTCTTGCGCCACCTCGCGTGTGGAGTTGGAGAAACGTTCCATGAAGGGCACCAGACCTGTTGAAGTCAGGGCGGAATTGTTCACTGGAGAACCCTTCGGGCGGATGCGCGAGAGGTCGTGTCCCACGCCGCCGCGGCGCTTCATGAGCTGCACCTGTTCCTCGTCTTCCTTCATGATGGCGCCGTAAGAGTCGGCATCGCCGTCAATGCCGATGACGAAGCAGTTGGAGAGCGAGGCCACCTGGTGGTTGTTGCCGATGCCCGTCATCGGACTGCCCGCGGGGATGATGAAGCGGAAGTGGTCGAGCAAAGAAAAGATTTCCTCTTCCGGAACCGGGTTGGGGTATTTGCGCTCAATGCGGGCCATCTCGCCAGCCAGGCGGTGGTGCATGTCGGCCGGCGATTTTTCGTAGATATTGCCGAAGGAATCTTTCATGGCATACTTGTTGACCCATACGCGGGCGGCGAGTTCGTCGCCGTCAAAGTAGGCCAATGTCGCCTGGAAGGCTTCTTCGTAGCTGTAAGTAGTTGGATTCATAAATGTATGTTTGGTTAATGGTGTGTCATAAGTAAACTGCCGTGCGGAATCTTGGCCGTTGTTTCTCCTCGCCATCGTTCAACGCGTAGGGCGGGGGAGGGAGAACGGCTTCATTGTCAGTCTTCCCACTTCGATGTCAAGATGCGCTCCAGGTTTTCTGGCGTCAGATGCAACTGAAACTGCCCCTTTTCGGCCACCGATATGCCTCCCGTTTCCTCCGAGACAACGATGGCCAGGCAGTCGCTCTTTTGCGAAATGCCGAGCGCGGCGCGGTGGCGCAATCCGAGAGCTTTGGGGATGTCGAGGTCGTGTGACACTGGAAGAATACACCCCGCAGCGCAGATGCGTTTATGGCTGATGACCATAGCGCCGTCGTGCAGCGGCGAGTTTTTGAAGAAGATATTTTCGATGAGCCGTTGGTTGATGTTGGCGTTGATGAGGTCGCCCGAGCGTATCACCTCGTTAAGCCCCACGCTACGTTCCACCACGATGAGCGCCCCCACCTTCTGTTTGCTCATGCTCATGCAGGCCATGACGATTGGGATGATTTCGTCGCGGTGCGTCATGTCGTCCTTACGTTTCCTTGAAAACAGGCGGATGAGCACGTTGGCGCGGCGGCGCGTGCCGATGCTTGAGAAGAAATGGCGGATTTCCTCTTGAAAAAGAATGATGAGCGCCAATGCTCCCACGTTGACCATATTGTTCATGATGCCCCCCAGGAGGCGCATTTCAAACACCTGCGTAACGAGGAGCCAGACAACGATGAAGACGAGGATGCCGTAGAAGATGTTGGCGGAGCTCGACTTCTTCATCAGCTGGTAGATATAGTAAAGAATGCACGCCACCGACACGATGTCGATGAGGTCGATGATGCCGAAGTTGATCATATATATAATGAGTAGGAGGAGTGGTGTAGGTCGGTATTATGTATGAGCAGAAATGCACTATTCTTCGTTGGCCGACGTCGCCTGCAACGCTTCAACGATTTTCACCGTTTCAACGGCCGCCTTCACATCGTGAACGCGGAGGATGTGGGCGCCCCTTTCAAGCGCGATGGTGTTGAGCGCGATGGTGCCTCCGAGCGCGTCTGCTGGTGTGCCTCCAACGAGTTTGTAAATCATCGACTTTCTCGAGATGCCAACCAGTATGGGGAGGTCAAATTCGCGGAAGTCGCCCATTTTGTTCATCAGCTCATAATTGTTTTCCAGCGTCTTGCCGAAACCAAACCCTGGGTCGAGGATGATGTCTTTCACGCCCAGGTCGTGCAGGCGGTCAACGCGTTCCGCGAAATAGAGAAACACCTCGCGCATGAAGTGGTCGTAGTGGGGCGCCAATTGCATGGTGGCCGGTGTGCCCTTCATGTGCATGAGAATGTAAGGCACGCCCAGTTGGGCAGCCTTGCGGAACATGTGTTTGTCGAGCATGCCGCCAGAGATGTCGTTGATGATGTCGACACCATATTCCTCCACACACATCTTGGCCACGTCGGCGCGGAACGTGTCAACGGAAACCACCGCCTGCGGAGCTTCCTTTTTGACGATGGCAAGGCCGTGGCGCAGGCGCTCCATTTCCTCTTCCACCGACACTTCGTCGGCACCAGGGCGCGACGAATAGGCGCCGATGTCAATCATCGTGCCGCCCTCGGCCACAATCTGGCGAGCGCGTGCCGCGATGGCTTCGTCGCTTTGCTTGCGGCTGTCGGCGTAAAAAGAATCGGGCGTGACATTGATGATGCCCATGACTTGCGGTTTGTCGAGGGCAAACAGTCGTCCGTTGCAATTGATGGAATATGGTTTGAGAGTCATCATCAGAGTTTGGGTTTAATAAGTGGGGCGGAACGTGATACACAAGTTGTAGTTGTCCGCTGAAAATGTTGCCTGCTTAGTAATGGAGAATTTACCATTACTTAATCTCCGTGTGCGCATCTGCATGGCTGGATGATTTCGCAGGGACACAAATTTACATAGAATATTTTGCTCTTCGCGCCTCTCTCGCGAAATTTCACTAAATTTGTGGGCAAATAACCATTAGGAACAATGAAAATTTCAGAACTCTATCAAGTGTTTCTCAAGCATCCTGTTGTCACGACCGATACGCGCGACTGTCTGAAGAACTCCATGTTTTTCGCCCTGCGGGGTGCTTCGTTCAACGGTAATGACTTTGCAATCAAAGCCTTGGAAAGCGGCTGCGCCTATGCAGTGGTCGACGACGAGCGGGTGGTTGGCGACGAGCGCCTCATTCATGTGCCCGACGTCTTGACCGCGATGCAAGAATTGGCCGCCTACCACCGCCAACAACTCCATACGCCGATTTTGCAGGTGACGGGCACCAACGGCAAGACAACAACCAAGGAACTGACCTCGGCAGTGCTCTCTGAACGTTTCAACGTGCTCTACACCTTGGGGAACTTCAACAACCACATCGGGGTGCCGAAGACCTTGTTGCGCCTGCGGCCAGAACACGACATCGCCGTTGTGGAAACCGGCGCCAACCATCCCGGCGAGATTGCCGAACTGTGCCGCATCGTGCAAGCCGATTGCGGATTGATAACGAATGTTGGCAAGGCCCATTTGGAGGGCTTCGGCTCTTTCGAGGGCGTGATCCATACGAAGGGCGAACTCTATGACGATTTGCGCCAGCGCCCCAACACGTTCATCTTCTTGAATGCCGACAACGAACACCTCGTGAAAATTGCCGGTGGACTGAAAGCCGTTACTTACGGTGAGCCCGGAAAAGGCTATGATGTGGAAGGCGAAGTCGTTTCGTGCACGCCGTTCGTCAACCTCCGTTGGCGGCAAAAGGGCGGCGAATGGCAGGAAATCCATACACACCTCATCGGGGCGTACAACGTGACCAATGCTTTGGCTGCGGCAGCTGTTGGTCTGCATTTCGGGGTTAGCGCTGAGGCTATCACCCGCGCCATCTCCAATTACCAGCCCACCAACAACCGTTCCGAACTGCTGGAAACGGGGCATAACACGCTTGTTGTCGATGCCTACAATGCCAATCCAACGAGCATGAAGGCGGCCTTCGACAGTTTCCGCCTCATCAGCCATCCCAAGAAGATGGCCATCGTTGGCGAGATGCGCGAACTCGGTGCGGCATCGGAGGAAGAACATCGCCGTGTGGTCTCTGAAGCAGAGACGCTGGGGTGTGACGAACTTTGGTTTGTTGGCGACAACTTCAAAGATTGTGCTGGCGCACATCGCTTCTTCCCCGATGTGGAAGCCGTGAAAAAACAACTTGAGGCGGCACCGCTCAACGGTTGCATGGTGCTCATCAAAGGAAGCAATTCAACCCGCTTATATCAATTACCAGAATATCTTTAATCAGTATGAAAAAAATAATCGTGGCCATTGACGGCTACTCCTCTTGTGGAAAGAGCACGATGGCCAAGGATTTGGCCCGCGCAGTTGGATATATATATGTCGACACCGGCGCCATGTATCGCGCCGTGACGCTTTACGCCCTCCGAAACAACCTCTTCGAGGCCGACGGAAGCGTGAAAGCGGCCGCGCTGGAGAACCAGATGGAAAATGCCATCGTTTCTTTCCGTCTTGACCCTTCAACCAATCTTCCGCAGACCTATCTCAACGATGAGTGTGTGGAAAAAGAAATCCGTTCGCTTGAAGTGTCGTCCCACGTGAGCCCAGTGGCAGCCCTTCCCTTTGTTCGCGAAGCACTCACCTGTCAGCAGCAGGCCATGGGGAGCAAGCGCGGCATCGTGATGGACGGCCGCGACATCGGAACGGTGGTGTTCCCGGATGCCGAACTCAAGATTTTCGTGACGGCTTCGGCGGAAGTGCGTGCCCAGCGCCGTTTCGACGAATTGCAGGCCAAGGGAATGCCCGCTGATTTTGAAGACATCCTTCGCAACGTGAAGGAGCGCGATTATATCGACTCACACCGCGACGTGGCTCCTTTGCGTCAGGCTGAGGATGCCGTGGTGCTCGACAACAGCGAAATGACCGTTTCGCAGCAACGAGAATGGCTGCTTGCCAAGTTTGAAGATGCTGTGGAACGAAAGAACAACGCGCCAGCATGCTGAACATCGAAATCGACGAACACTCCGGTTTCTGCTTCGGCGTGACCACGGCCATCGGTAAGGCAGAGGAAGAGTTGGCACACAGTCAGCGCCTTTATTGCCTCGGCGACATCGTTCACAACGGCAGTGAGTGTGAACGCCTGCGGGGAATGGGACTGGAAACCATTGACCACGAGGCGTTTCGCTCGCTCCGCAATGCCAAAGTGCTTCTGCGTGCCCACGGCGAACCGCCTGAGACTTACGCCACCGCGTTGGCCAATGGCATCAACATCATCGATGCCACCTGCCCTGTGGTGTTGCAATTGCAACGGCGAATCAAGCAGGTGTTTTCGGAGCCAGGGCGCCCGCAAATCGTTATCTATGGAAAGCCCGGCCATGCGGAGGTGCTCGGCCTCGTCGGACAGACCGACGGGACGGCCATCGTGATTGAGGGCCTGGAGGGCGCAGAGAAGCTCGACTTCACACGCGACATTCGTCTTTTCTCTCAGACCACCAAACCGTTGGAGGGGTTCCGCCAGATTGTGGACTATATCACGGCACACATTCAGGCGCCTGCCACATTCCGTTCCTACGACACCATCTGCCGACAGGTGGCCAACCGCCTGCCGAATATCTGCAATTTTGCCGTGCGCCACGATGTCGTCATCTTCGTGTGTGGCCTCAAAAGCAGCAACGGCCGCGTTCTCTTTGAGGCCTGCCGTCGCGTCAATCCCCGTGCTTATCTCGTAGACACGCCGGCGGCGCTCCGTCGGGAATGGTTCGACGGCGCGGGCAGTGTTGGCGTTTGCGGCGCCACTTCCACGCCGAAATGGCTGATGGAAGATTGTCGCGAGGCGATACTCAAGATTGCTGGGCAGTGAGCAGCTGCTGAGTGATGGTGAAAGAATAGTTTCCTTTCTTTCCCAAGGCATCCCCTAACTTTTGCTGGGGAGAAAACGAAGAGAAAATGGGGGCGAGGTGTCCATGTCTGAAAATTATCCTGACCGCGTGCTCGTGATTCGGAATTTATCCTTATCTTTGCAGGTGGATTTTGCGGAAACGCGTTCCGCAGGTATCAACGGCTCCGTAGCTTAGCTGAATAGAGCGTCAGATTCCGGTTCTGAAGGTCCTGGGTTTGAATCCCAGCGGGGTCACAAAAAGGAAAGAGGATTTTACAGCAATGTAAAATCCTCTTTCCTTTTTGTGTTTGTAGTAATGGTGCCATTACGTATAGTCGGCAGTTTGGTTGTGTGTCGCTGGCCGTTGCCCCGTGCAGCGTAGACAGAGAGTATAGATAAAAACAAAAAGCGACCACTTCAAAAGAAGTGGTCGCTTCGTAGCGAGAAAGGGACTTGAACCCTTGACCTTCGGATTATGAATCCGACGCTCTAACCAGCTGAGCTATCTCGCCATTGTCTAACCCATTTGCAAGGAGATGTTGTTTCTCGTTTGCGAGTGCAAAATTAGAAATTAATTTTGAAACCACCAAGCGAAACCAAGAAAAATATTGAATTTTCTTTGAGAAATATCAAATTGGCGTGTAGAATAGGTGGCTCAGGTGGTGCGGATGAAAAAAATGTAGTATTTTTGCAGTGATGTTAGGAATAAAGAAATTAGACCTCTATATATTAAAGAAGTTTCTGCCGTTGTTTTTCGGCGCCTTCTTCATTTGCCTGTTCGTTTTCATGATGCAGTTCACGTGGCGTTACATCGACGAACTGATAGGCAAGGGACTGTCGCTGGATATTTTGGGGCAGTTCTTCTGGTACATGGGCATCACGCTGATTCCCATGTCGCTGCCGCTTGCCATTTTGTTGGCTTCGCTCATCACGTTTGGCAACATGGGAGAGCAGTTGGAGTTGCTTTCCATGAAGGCCGCGGGCGTTCCGCTTGTGCGCATCATGCGTCCCATCCTGATGCTGGTCATCGTGTTTACGGGCATGTCGTTCTATTTCCAAAACAAGACGGCGCCCGATGCCCAAATCAGTTTGCGAACCCTTTTGTTCAGCATGAAGCAGGCGCAGCCGGCCGTGGAGATTCCAGAGGGCGTGTTTTACAACGAAATCCCCAACCTCAACCTCTATGTGCAGCGGAAGAATGCAGAGACCGGCATGCTTTACCAAACCATCATCTATAAGACCGACCAGGGTTTCGACCGCGCACAAATCGTTTTGGCCGACTCCGGCCGACTCGAGATGACGGCCGACAAGCTCCATCTGCGCCTCGACCTCTGGAACGGCGAGCAATTTGAAAACCTGCAGTCGCAGGGCATGTCGATGATGCAATCGGCCCACGTGCCGTTTGACCGGGAAACGTTTGCCTACAAGCGCTTCCTGATTGATTTCGACAGCAACTTCGCCATGATGGACAAAAATATGTTGCGCGATATGCCGCAAGCCAAGAGCATGTGGGAAATCGAGGCTTCGGTCGACTCCATGAACGCAGAGCTCGACAGCATCGGAAAGATATACTATCGCGACGTGAGCCAGCGCTGGTTTGATAAGAGAATCATGTCGAAGAAAATCGCTGCAGCCCTCCGCGCGGCAAAGCCCCTTCCTTTCGACAGCATCTTGGCCCGCACTTCGCTTTCTGATGTCAGAACAGCCCGCCAGATGGCGCTCAACACGGTGAGGTCGGTTAATTCCGAACTGGAGTGGAAAAGCCTGGCCGCACAGACGGGCGACAACCAAATACGCCGCCACTGGGTGGAATGGCATCAGAAGATGACGCTCTCTTTGGCCTGCCTCCTTTTCTTCTTTATTGGTGCGCCCCTCGGCGCCATCATCCGCAAGGGCGGTCTCGGCTTGCCCGCGGTCATATCGGTGTTGATTTTCATTTTCTATTACATCATCAACACCTCGGGCATGAAAATGGCACGCGACGGTTCGTGGAACATGGTCTACGGCATGTGGATCAGTTCGGTTGTGCTGCTGCCCTTCGGTGTGTTCCTGACCTATAAGGCCAATAAAGACTCCGTCGTGTTCAACGCTGAGATGTATCTCAACTTCTTCCGTGCCCTTTTGGGTCTGCGAACGAGCCGACATTTAAACCGTAAGGAAGTGATCATCCACGATCCCGACTACGCCCGTATGAGCGAGCAACTTGACGCTTTGCGCGACGATTGTCGCGAATATGCACGCGTTTCCCGATTGAAGTCGGCGCCCAGCTATGTCGACGTGTTCTTCCGTCACAACACCGACCACCACGTTGAAGAAATCGGCGGGCGCCTGGAAGCCATCGTTGAAGAACTCTCCAACGCTAAGGATCCGCGCATCGTTTCGATGCTCAACAGTTTTCCCGTCGTCTACGTTCACGCCCACACGTCGCCCTTTGAAGGCAACAGGGCCAACAAGATAGCCGGCGTGTTCTTCCCTCTGGGCTTCGTGCTCTGGTGTCGCATCTGGCGTTTCCGTTTCCGTCTTCTTCGCGACATGAAGCAAATCACCGAAACCTGCGAGCGCCTTTCCCCGTTGCTGCGCCACGTGAATGCCGATGGCATGATTGAAGGCACGGCGCTCTCCGACGGAGAAGGCGGCGAATCTGCCAGCGGAGCGTCCACCGGAAAAGCAGGTTGGAGACGGAGATGGTCAGTGCGCAGGGTGGGTGCCCTTCTCGTTGCCCTCGTCATCGTGTTCCTGGCCGGATGGTATGCCCAACGTTACCTCCGCAAATATTTCCGTGCCAAGGCACATACGGAACAACGTGCCGCATCGCCAACAGAAGAAACCTCCCCCAGCGGTTCTGATGCCGCATTGCCGAAAACGAGGAACCTCATGTTCGACAACGGTGCTTCAGAGCGGCTTCAGGAGAGTCGGTGATGAGCCAGTAGCCCTCGGGCGCCAGGCGGTGTCGTCAGACTGGTTTTCCCCTGCATATATTAAATAATGCTCTTGGCATATATTACATAAATTATATTGAACCCCTACATATATATAATAAGCAAATATCTCCCATAAGAATATGGACAATTTCAAACTTGCCACTATCGAAGAAGCCATTGAGGACTTCAAAAAAGGACAGTTCGTCATCGTTGTTGACGACGAAGACCGCGAAAACGAGGGCGACCTCATTATGGCGGCGGAACTCGTTACCCCCGAAAAGGTGAACTATATGTTGCGCAACGGACGCGGCGTGCTTTGTGCGCCTGTAACCATCGAGCGTTGTCGCCAGTTGGAACTCGAGCATCAGGTGCAGTCAAACACCAGTATGCTCGGAACGCCGTTCACAGTGACCGTTGACAAACTTGAAGGTTGCACCACCGGCGTTTCATGCCACGACCGCGCCGCCACTATCCGCGCTTTGGCCGACCCCGACAGCCGTCCGGAAACCTTCGGACGCCCGGGCCACATCAATCCGCTCTACGCACAAGATCGCGGTGTGTTGGCGCGTGCCGGACACACCGAAGCCGCTGTCGACTTGGCCCGCATGGCTGGCTTCAATCCTGCCGCCTGTCTCATCGAAATCCTCAATGAAGACGGCACGATGGCCCGTATGCCCCAGTTGCAGGAATTTGCAGCCAAGGAGGGTCTACACATCATCACCATCAAAGACCTCATTGCCTATCGCTTGAAAAACGAATGCCTCGTCGAGAAGGGCGAGGAAGTGGACATGCCGACAGAATATGGTCATTTCCGCCTCATCCCCTTCCGTCAGAAGAGCAACCACTTGGAGCACATCGCCTTGATTAAAGGCGAATGGGAGGCCGACGAACCCGTCTTGGTGCGCGTTCACTCTTCATGCGCCACCGGCGACATCTTCGGCAGCGAGCGTTGCGACTGCGGCGAGCAGCTCCATAAGTCGATGGAGATGATCGAGAAGAAAGGCAAGGGCGTGGTGCTCTATCTCAACCAGGAAGGACGCGGCATCGGCCTGATGGCCAAGATTGCCGCCTATAAACTCCAGGAAGAGGGCTATGACACGGTTGATGCCAACGTGCATTTGGGATATGACCCCGACGAGCGCGACTATGGCGTGGGCGCACAAATCCTCGGCCTGCTCGGCGTGAAGAAGATGCGTCTCATCTCAAACAACCCCGTCAAGCGCGTCGGTCTTGAAGCCTATGGCTTGGAAATCGTTGAAAACGTGCCCATCGAAATCAAGCCCAACCGATACAACGAACGCTATCTGCGTACAAAGCAGGAGCGCATGGGACACACATTGCATCTTAAAAAATAAATCAGAAAAAATGGAACAAGAAAGAACAACTGGCCTCTACTCTCAGGCGAGCAGTGTGAGTGCCTTTTCAGCATTGCTGAGCAAGACCTATCTTTGGATGACTCTCGGACTGGCCATGACAGGGCTCACGGCGGCTTACGTTGCCAACAACGTGGCGCTCATGCAGAGCATCTTCACTGGCAGCTCCTTCATGGTGCTCATCATTGCCGAACTGGCTTTGGTGTGGATTCTCTCCGCGCGCATCATGAAGATGTCGTTTATGGCAGCCGGACTGATGTTTGCTGCCTATTCCATCCTCAACGGCGCCACGCTCTCTGTGATATTCCTGGCCTATTCGCCGCAGGTTATCGCCACGACCTTCTTCATCACCGCTGGAACCTTCGGCGCCATGAGTCTGGTCGGTTTCCTCATTAAGCGCGACCTCAGTTTCGTTGGACGTTTCGCCATGATGGCGCTCATCGGCATCATCATCGCCTCCATCGTCAACATCTTCGTGGCCAGCAGTGCGCTCTATTGGGGTGTCACATATCTCGGTGTGCTCCTCTTTGCCGGACTGACGGCCTACGACACGCAGAAAATCAAGATGATGCTCATGCAATATGGCGGCGAAGTGAACAACGACACCATGAAGATGGCCTTGATGGGCAGCTTGACGCTCTATCTCGACTTCGTCAATCTCTTCCTCTTCATCCTCCGTATTGTCGGTGGCAACAGAGAATAACCCGAATTTAAAACCCTATGAAGCGGTCTGCGGAACAACCGCGGGCCGCTTCTATAAAACAACAATAAGACAATGAACGAACTTTCCAATCGTTTGAACCGCCTTTCTCCTTCCGCCACGCTGGCTATGTCACAGAAGAGCGGTGAACTCAAGGCACAAGGCATTGACATCATTAACATGAGTGTGGGTGAACCCGACTTCAATACGCCCGACCACATCAAGGCCGCAGCCATCAAGGCTGTTGAGGAAAACTGGTCACGCTATTCTCCCGTTGCTGGATACCCGGCTCTGCGTGAGGCTATCGTGAAGAAACTGAAAAATGAAAACGGATTGGACTATACTGCCGACCAGATCTGCTGCTCCAACGGTGCCAAACAATCTGTTTGCAACACCATCATGGCGTTGGTCAACGACGGCGACGAGGTCATCGTGCCTGCCCCTTATTGGGTGAGCTATCCCGAAATGGTGAAGCTTGCTGGCGGCGAACCGGTCATTGTTGAAGCTGGCATCGAACAGGATTTCAAAATTACGCCCGCCCAGCTTGAGGCTGCCATCACGCCGAAGACCAAAGCTTTGATTCTCTGCTCTCCGAGCAACCCGACGGGTTCTGTCTATTCCAAGGAAGAACTCCAGGGCCTGGCAGAAGTGTTGGCAAAACACAAGCAGGTCTACGTCGTTGCCGACGAGATTTACGAGCACATCAACTATGTAGGCCGCCACGAAAGCATTGCCCAATTTGAGTCAGTGCGCGACCGCGTTGTGATTGTTAACGGCGTGAGCAAGGCCTATGCCATGACAGGCTGGCGCATCGGTTTCATTGCCGGTCCGCAGTGGATTGTGAAAGGCTGCAACAAACTTCAGGGTCAGTACACGAGCGGTCCTTGCTCTGTTTCCCAGAAAGCAGCCGAAGCAGCTTATACGGGTTCGCAGGCTTGCGTGGAGGAAATGCGTCAGGCCTTTGAGCGCCGTCGCGACCTCATCGTTCGTCTGGCCAAGGAAATCCCCGGCCTCGAAGTCAACGAGCCCCACGGTGCCTTCTATCTCTTCCCTAAGTGCAGCTCTTATTTCGGCAAGCACTTCGGCGACCGTGTCATCAACGACTCTATGGACTTCGCCATGTATCTCCTCGAAGAAGGACACGTTGCCACCGTTGGCGGTGCCGCCTTCGGCTCGCCTGAATGCTTCCGCATGAGCTACGCCACAAGCGACGAAAACATCGTTGAGGCCATGCGTCGCATCAAGGAGGCTTTGGCCAAGTTGCAGTGATTCATCGTGCAGGATTTTCAGGCGGAGGCCATCTGCTTATAATATACATTTGGCCACCTGCTTGACATTCTGTTAACCAATAAACGGGCAAGCCCCAAAGACCGCAAAAGCTCTTGGGGTTGCCCGTTTTTTATATTAGAGATTTATGACAGACTGGAAAACAGCTCTGAGCGCACTGGCAAGCCAGGCTTCGGAGTCAGAAGAAACAAACAACGAACCAGAGCCAGCCAATCAGGAAACTGCGAAGGCGGAGCCTGCACGCCGCAAACGTCAGGGCGTGGTCTATTCCACCAACCCCGATTTCTCCTATCAAGAAGCCGAGGCCGAGGAAAACGAGACCTTGCCCAAGCAGCAGCAAAAACTGCGGCTGAGCATGGAGCGAGCAGGAAGAGGCGGCAAGACCGTGACGCTCGTGCGCGGTTTCATCGGCTCGGCCGACGATCTCCAATCGCTCTGCAAACTTTTGAAGCAGAAATGCGGCGTCGGCGGTTCGGCCAAGGATGGCGAAATCATCATCCAGGGCGACCATCGTCAGCGCCTGGTGGAAATCCTCAAGAAGGAGGGGTATTCACAGACGAAATAAAGGGGCGCTCAGAAGCGAGCGAGACCAACGGCCTGTGTCAGCGTTCGTGTTGTCGTTTTCACGGCGGAATCAAGCGCGGCAGATGGCAACGCGCTGTGTGCAGACGCTTGTGCCTGTTCCGACAAGCAAGAACCTCAAACAAAACAAAATAGGGCTGACACTTCTCACGAGGTATCAGCTCTTTTGGTTATCTTTGTATTTGCGAAAAATGCCCTTTTTATATACCTTAGCTATTCTTTTATATTCCATGATACACAATTGAAAGCACCACCTTTAGCAACAATGCCTTTTGCTTCGCAAGGCACGACTTCACAGTCTCGATATATCTCCTTCAATTGTTCAATAGCAACGGTATCACTGGCAATACCTATTTGCGGTACAAGCAAGAAATTGCCAACACGAAGAAAATTAATATGCGCCCAACTATTCATTCGCGCATACTTGCCATATTGTAACTCGCTTATTTTCGGAAAGTGTAGACGTAAAACCTTCAATAATTCTTCACGTAGTTGCTCATCTATATCTGCATAATTGTTTATCACAATATGCCCTGGTTTAACATAGCGTACCATTCCATCTGAATGCCCGCATTTCTCAGCCCTGTCCCATGGAATGAAAACAACTTCACAGCCAAAACTTTCTTCGAGAACCGTCTGTAAGAACTCACGGTCTTTTTCCTTATTTTCGACGAAGACCTTGTCTGTCATGATTACTTTGTCATCACACTTTATCACATTGCCGCCATCTACGATGACGTCCATTATCATTAAATTGTTGTGCGTGAGTTCAAAGCAATTTTGCACATCATGTGTGATGTACTGTTGTTCTCCTTTGAGATAATCTGGATTATACTCATACCCGATGAAAGAATTCACATCCTTTTGAATCGGCATGAAGTCTCTCACCCATATATCTTTTGTGTTGGGCAGCATTTCAAAGTTTATTTCATGTTCAAGCAACGCTTCTTTGATGCTTACCCAACATTTGTAACCCCTCAGATATTCAGAAAAATATACTTTGTTCGTTTGCTCATCAGTAATCATAACTTGGATATATTTTCTTTATTACGTCAGATTTCTTAGGCATGTTTTCATACATATTTTTGGGCAAATCCTTATAGTCGTGCCATATGTGATATTCGGTCGTACCGTTAGTCGACTTCTGGGTCTGAAAAACGTATTTTCTTTTCATTTGCCAATCAACACCGCCTTTGAAATAACGATAAGGTAGAGGTCGACTCTCTACTCTATAAGTATTGAATATCTCGATATGATCCAAAGGCTTGTCTTCAATAAGTTTAGGCATATCATCTGACGCATTAAACATGTCAAACAAACATCTTTGGCTACCTGATATATTGCCGACATGCTTTCCGTTTTCGTACTTCTCTAATCCACGAATCAGCACACCGCCAAACCGTATCAGTTCATTGTTTTCTCCACGTAAAGTGCGAAATGCGATATCTACTCCGAATCGATGAAAGAACCATTGCCCTTCGATACAATCTCTACTCAAAGTTGCTACGTCTTCAGTATCGTCTGTTGAATATTGATAAAATTCCAAATCAGCTATTCGGTACTTCACGTTTCTGATTCCTTCACTATCTTTTTCACATTTGGTAATGGAAAAGTTTTTCATCAGGCTAACCGCCAATGCTTCGTAATCTTCTTTTATTGGATTAGCGAATTTCTTAAAAAGAGAGTCTATTGTTTTATACTCGTTCATGTTTTCTGTCTATTGGTTAATAAACTGATTAATGATATTTATTAAACAGGTGAATGGTAAACCGCAGTGTCGGCTATAGACTACATCATTTCTCTTTTAAACCAAAGCTCAAATACACTATCAGCAAGGAATATCCCCTCTTTCTCAATGGTGATAATCTCCTTGTCAACCAAGCTTTTCTTTATACGGTCTATATTTGACTTACTGCCCAAAGGGTATATTTCAGAAACCGTTTGAGTGGTAAATCCTGAATGTATATCTTTGCACAAAAGACGAATGAAGTTGAGCTGATAGGTCGTAAGTCCCTCTGTCTGTTGTATGAAGAGACTGCTGTTTTGCTCCAACAGAGCCTTCAAGCCTTCTTCCAAACTCTCCTCGTTTACTTCTTTTTCTGTTTCGGCCATAACGTTCCATGCAAGTTGCTGCACGTAAGATGAGTAATTCTTTACCACTTGGCATATTCTGCTTGCATACTCTTCTGCTATCTTCTTGCCGTATTTCTCGAATCGAGAACAGATGAAGGGGACCCAATATTCCGTAGGAATACACTTTAGATGCAGCATCTCCCCAAACTGATAAAAAGGCATACGACGACTTTGGAAAATATTTTCCATCAGATGCTTCTTACTGCCAAAGAAGCAATAAGACACATTTTGATGATGCTGCCAAACACCGCGTAGACGTTTTTGTATAGTCAGCGAGTCTGTGAACTCTCCTATCTGCTGAAACTCGTCAATACATACTACAAGGCGAACGCCCTGTTCCTTGGCAATACGTTCTGGAAGATTCAAAATTTCCTCTGGAGAATAATCCTTTGGCGTTATCCCCAATGATACAGAAAACTCAGAGTTGGGTTCTGGGCTGAATGAAATTTTGGGCGAGATTCTAACCAAGAAACGCTTGATGTTCTCCATTACTTGCTCCAAATGGTTGCCAGTGGACTTCATGATTGTTTCAGCAAATCGGTTATAGAAATCATATTCACTTCTGCAGTCATATATGTCCATATAGACGATTTTTAGCATAGGGTTGTCAATCTCGGAAATCACCTTTTTTATAAGAGAGGTCTTACCCATGCGTCTTGGAGATATAAGAATAACATTAACGCCATTTTCAAAGTCAAGTTTGATACGCTTGGTTTCTTCAATTCGGTCTGTAAAGTTATTACCACCGACCGACATACCATATACAAAAGCTTTCTCCATAATCTTTACTCCTTATTTGTTAGATTACAAAGATAATGAAAAAAAGAAGTAGTTCACAAGGTTGTGGTTCATAACTTTGTGAACTTGGTTGAAAATCTCATAAAATAGATACCCTCTCCATATTTTTCACCTCTGTTTGTCTGCGTCGCCTCTTCCTTTTATACTCATAAAAGAAAGGAGTTGCGAGAGATTCTCCCCCGCAACTCCTTTTTCTGTTTCGTCGTAAAACTCCTATTGGGCCAACTGCTTCGTGCTGGTCAGTTCGAAAAACTTTTCCATCATCACTTTCGTGTATCCCTGTCCGGCGGCTTCCACCGCCTCCTTCTTCGCCTTGTCTTTCTCGATGGCGTCGTAGGCATCCTTGTTTTCCTTTTCAAATTCGGAAATGTCGGCCACGAAATCCTTGTTCACCTTGTCGGCTTCTTCCATGGTCTTGGCCTCCTTCATTTTTTCGGTGGCGTCGTTGATGATTCTGATGAGTTTTTCGTCAGGACTTTTGCTGCATCCTGCCAGCGTGAGCGACAGGACGGCGAGGAGCAAAAACTTCTTCATGATGTTTGGTTGTTTGGGGCAGAGCGTTCGTGTGTGTCGGGGGGTGACGGAATGCACTGCTTGTGGAAAGAAAATCCCGCGTAAACGTCGGGGCTTACACGGGATGGATGATGCGGTGGGGCGTTGTCTGCGCCACCGATGTTTCTTAGGCCTCCTGCTGGTCTTTGAGCGCTTCCGTGATTTGCGCTTCAATTTCTTCGCAGAGTTCCGGGTTGTCCTTCAAAATGCGTTTCACGGCGTCGCGTCCTTGTCCGATCTTGGTCTCGCCATAGCTGAACCACGAGCCGCTCTTTTTGATGATGCCGAGCTCCGTTCCGAGGTCAACGATTTCTCCGATGTGGGAGATGCCTTCGCCGAAGGTGATTTCAAATTCGGCTTTGCGGAACGGAGGTGCCACTTTGTTTTTCACCACCTTCACGCGCACCTGGTTGCCGATGGGCTGGTCGCCGTCTTTGATGGTGGTGACGCGGCGGATGTCGAGGCGCACGCTGGAATAGAATTTCAGCGCGTTGCCGCCAGTGGTTGTTTCAGGGTTGCCGAACATCACGCCGATCTTTTCGCGCAACTGGTTGATGAAGATGCAGGTGGTGTTGGTCTTGCTGATGGTTGAGGTCAGTTTGCGGAGTGCCTGGCTCATGAGGCGGGCCTGCAAGCCCACTTTGTTGTCGCCCATGTCGCCTTCGATTTCCGCCTTCGGCGTCAAGGCTGCAACAGAGTCGACCACGATGATGTCGATGGCCGAAGAGCGGATGAGCTGGTCGGCAATTTCCAATGCCTGTTCGCCGTTGTCGGGCTGCGAGATGAGCAGGTTGTCGACATCGCAGCCGAGTTTGGCCGCATAGAAGCGGTCGAAGGCGTGTTCGGCATCGATGAATGCCGCGATGCCGCCAGCCTTTTGTGCTTCGGCGATGGCGTGGATGGCCAACGTGGTCTTACCGGAGCTTTCCGGACCGTAGATTTCAATGATGCGTCCCTTCGGATAACCGCCAACGCCGAGCGCGGCGTTGAGCGCCAAACTTCCCGTTGGGATGACATCGACATTCTCGATTTGCTCGTCGCCGAGCTTCATGATCGACCCTTTGCCGAAGTCTTTCTCTATCTTTGCCATTGCGGCTTGCAATGCGCGGAGCTTGCCGCTCACATTGCCGTCTTGCAATTCTTCTTCTTTCTTAGCCATATATATGATATTTAGCCCTATATATAATAGAGTGTGTTATGTAATCTTTCCTTTCTCAATGATGATGAACGGGCAAGCCAAAGGCGTTCCATTTTGTGGGCAATCGACAGCCCTTGCCTGCGTTCTGGAGATTCCCGCCATCGCTTGCCTCACAAAGGTACGAAAATCATTGTGACGGAAGAAAAAAACTTGAAAAGTTGTGAGGAGTGTTCTGAAAAAACAATGCTGAATTTCCTCTTCCCTTTAAAGTCCGCATGCCGTGAGCACCTTTTCGCTCTGCCGTTCTTCCTCTTCGCCGAGGTCCATGAAGCGCAGGATGGCCGTGTGTGCGGCGCGTTTGAGCACCATGTCGGTGCCAATCAGCTCCGAGGCGGCCTGGTCGAGCATTTCCTCCGCATCGCGCGGCAACGGTTTGGCCCCCTTCATGAAAAGTCGTGAGAGCAGATGCCAGCCGCAGAGACGGAACATCGGTTCCTCGCGTGCAATCCAGGCAAACGCCTTTTCAGAAGCGTAGGGCAGGCGTGCGAAGAGGTGGACAACCGTGCATTCCGCTTCTTCGGGGAAATTCATCTGTTCCACCCAAAGTTCCGCAAGGTCTGCCGGGAAATCCTCTGTCGGCATCAGCATGCCAGCCAGCAGTCGGCATTCGCGAATATTCTCCTTCCAGAGCGCCGCCGCCAGTTCGTAGTTGTGTGGCCATTCTTCCGCCATTTCGCGCAGGCGGGGCAACTCCACGCCGAAGTTCACCTTATAGGTCAGTCCTTTTTCGCGCATCGACTGGCTCACGGGGCCGTTCATGACGCCGCGCAGGTTCTTTTTTATTTCTCTGATTTGTTCTTGTAGTGTCATTTGGAAAAAAGTGTTTGTTGGGAGAAGTGTTTCAAAACTGACGGTGGGGCAGAGGACACACCATTGCCACACCCCGTTTTTTTATAGTTGCCAACGCTTTCCCTATACTTTTGGGCGAACGCCGCCCTGCGTTCGTTCGTGTCTCGCCCTGCGTTCGCTTGTGCCTCGTCCTGCGTTCGCCAAAAAGTCTTAGGACCGTGTTGGCAAACCTTAAGGACGGGGTTTGCAGAAAGGGGGTGGATTGGAAAAACGGGCACCATCGGCTGGAAAAACACGAGGGAGATGGCATGCAACGATTGGGCGTTTTGTTAAACCAGCTACTGCTTGCTGGCATCTCGTTCTCCCTTGTCAGTCGTTACCGAAGAACCGCAGCCATTCCTGCTCGAAGTTGGGCGTGAAGAAGCCCATCTGCATCAGGTCGAGGATGTCAGTGCGAGAGAAGAAACGTCCGTCGGCCACCTCCTCCGAGATTTTTGGTTTGGCGTGGGTGCGTGTGGTGAACACGTGTACCAGTTCGCGCTCGCGGTTGCTTTCAAACACATAGCGGCCGAGAAATTGTGGTGTGAAATTCGTCAGTCCGATTTCTTCGCGCACCTCACGCGCCAGCGCCTCTTCGATGCTCTCGCCCCAGTCGACGTGTCCGCCAACCGCCGTGTCCCATCGTCCCGGCTGTATGTCCTTCCAGTCGGGGCGCTTTTGCAGGAACAGTTCGCCTTGGGAGTTGAAAACGTGGAGGTGCACCACGGGATGCAGCGGCCGCGTGCCGCCATGACATTCTCCGCGCGTGGCTTTTCCGACGACGTTGCCTTCTTCGTCAACCAGCGGCAGGAGTTCTTCCATGTTGTCGTGTTTCATGTTTGTTGCGTTTGTTGTTGGGAATTGGGTGGGGGACTTCTGCCGCCACAAGAAGCCGTTAGATATATGAATAGTCGTTCTTTAGTAATTCAGCAGCGAACTGTCGCCGTAGGAGAGAAAGCGGAAATTGTTGGCGAGGGCATAGTCGTAGATGCGGTGCCAGTCGCCTTTGACAAAGGCCGACACCAACAGCAGGAGCGTGCTCTTCGGCTGGTGGAAATTCGTGACGATGGTGCGCACGATGTGGTAGTCATATCCCGGCGCGATGATGATTCGCGTTGACGTGTGCAACACCGGCAGCGCGTTGCGGTCCATCCAGTCGGCAATCTCTTGCAGCGCCTCCAGCGTGGTCAGTTTGTCGCCCTCAGAAGCGGCATATTCATAAGGCATCCACTGCGGCACGTGCAGGTCGTCGGCCGTGGCGTTCGGGTTCTGGTGGATCATCACACCAACGTAGTAAAGGCTCTCCAGCGTGCGCACGGAAGTTGTTCCCACCGCAATGCACCATCCTCCGTGGGCAATCAGTCGCTCAATGCTTTCGCGCTTCACGGCAATCCATTCCGCGTGCATCGTGTGTCCCGCGATTTCCTCGCTCTTCACCGGCTTAAACGTTCCTGCGCCCACGTGGAGCGTCACTTCGTTTCGCTCGAGGCCCTTCTCGTCGATGGCTTTCAAGACACGCTCCGTGAAGTGCAGTCCCGCAGTGGGCGCTGCCACTGATCCCTTGATTTTACTGTAGACCGTTTGGTAAGTGCGCAAGTCGCTCTCTTCCGTGTCTCGGTTGAGATAGGGCGGGATGGGGAGTTCGCCGATGGCGTCGAGCACTTCCGAAAAGCTCACCGTGTTGTCGTCCCATGCAAAACGCACTTCATGCCCCGTTCCGCTGATGCCGAGGCGCTCCGCCGTCAGCGTCAGTTCCTTGCCACCCACTTTGATGGAGCGTTCCAGGCGTCCTTCCTTCCATTTCTTGAGATTACCGATGAGGCAAGTCCAGGTCACGCTGCCCGTCTGGGCAAACGAGAGCTGATAGTCGGCCGGCGTGTGTGGCTCCAGGCAAAACACTTCGATGAGAGCGCCGGTGCTCTTGTGGAAATGCAGACGCGCCTGGATTACCTTTGTGTTGTTGAACACCATCAAGGCCCCCTTCGGCAGATAATTCGGAAGGTTGAAAAACTTGTCTTCCTTCACTTCGCCGTTGCGGTAGAGCAGCAGTTTCGAGGTGTCGCGCTCTGCGAGCGGATATTTCGCAATGCGTTCATCGGGTAGCGGATAGTCGTAATCGCTGATGTGGATATGTTGGGTTGGGTTTTCTGTCATAGAAACTGTTAGTTGTTTAGCTCATTATATAGGTAGCAAAGTTACGTATTTTTTCTCAATGTATGCAGACTTCGCCACGCCTTTCTGACAGGCAGGCAAGATGGCGCGGCGCGATTCCGCTTTCGGCCTTCGATGCTAAGTAATGGTGAAAAAATCCGTCTGAACGCCAAGATGTAAACTGCCAAAGGGCATAAAGTAATGGTGAAAAAATAACTTGCCCAATTTTGTGGAGTAGGAATAAGAAGTTATTTCTTCTGGCCTGTCTTTTTGCCGCTTTTGAAATTTGTCATCGGTCACATAGCCCGCTATGCTCCCTCTTCCAAATTCCAAAACCAACAAAAATACAGGTCAAAATTGGTCAACTTATTCTTTCACCATTACAAAAAAACGCGTTGACACGAAAACTTTCCCCCATTCGTTTTGCTCTTAGCGAGGTTTGCAGTAACTTTGCAGCTGGTGCACAAATTGCACTATATTGAGCAAATTAAGAAACAAATCATACACCTATGACAAAACGTAAGATTCAATTCAGTCTTGTCTATCGAGACATGTTCCAAAGTAGCGGTAAGTTCCAGCCCCGCAAAGACCAGTTGGAGCGTATTGCACCTGTAATCATCAAGATGGGTTGCTTTGCCCGCGTGGAAACAAACGGCGGCGCTTTTGAACAGGTGAATCTCCTTTATGGTGAGAACCCCAACAAGGCCGTGCGTGCCTTCACGAAGCCATTCAACGAAGTGGGCATCAAAACCCACATGCTCGACCGCGGCTTGAACGCGTTGCGCATGTTCCCCGTGCCGGCTGACGTGCGCCGACTCATGTATAAGGTGAAGCATGCCCAGGGTGTCGACATCACGCGCATCTTCTGTGGTTTGAACGACGTTAGAAACATCATTCCTTCCATCCACTATGCCCTCGAAGCTGGCATGACTCCGCAGGCCACGCTCTGCATCACCACCTCGCCAATCCATACAGCTGAATATTATGCCAATATCGCCGACCAGCTCATCGAAGCTGGTGCACCTGAAATCTGCTTGAAGGATATGGCAGGTATTGGTCAGCCAGCCATGCTCGGCAAGCTCACCAAGATGATCAAGGACAAGCATCCTGAAGTCATCATCGAATATCACGGCCACTCAGGTCCGGGCCTCTCAATGGCCAGCATCCTGGAAGTCTGCAAGAACGGTGCAGACGTCATCGACACCGCCATCGAACCGCTCTCGTGGGGTAAGGTTCATCCCGACGTGATCTCCGTGCAGTCGATGTTGAAGCACGCCGGTTTCGACGTTCCTGAAATCAATATGGATGCCTACATGGAAGCCCGCAAGCTCACGCAGGAATTCATCGACGACTTCTTGGGCTACTTCATGAACCCTGCCAACAAACTGATGAGCTCTCTTCTCTTGGGCTGCGGTCTGCCGGGCGGTATGATGGGCTCTATGATGGCCGACTTGACGGGCGTGATGAGTGCCATCAACAGCAACCGTGCCAAGGATGGTCTCGAACCGCTTTCTGAAGACGCACTGCTCGTGAAGCTCTTCAACGAAGTGGCTTATGTATGGCCGCGCGTGGGTTATCCACCCCTCGTGACGCCGTTCTCACAATATGTGAAGAACATCGCCCTCATGAACCTCCTGACCGAGTCAATGCACAAGCCGCGCTATTCTATGATGGACGACAGCATCTGGGGCATGATTCTCGGCAAGAGCGGTAAGTTGCCTGGTGAGGTGGCTCCGGAAATCATCGAACTGGCCAAGGAAAAGGGCTTCGAGTTCACCACGGCCGACCCGCAGAGCTACTATCCCGACGATTTGGCTCGCTTCGAAAAGGAAATGGAAGAAAATGGATGGGAGCGCGGTGAAGACGATGAAGAGCTCTTCGAATTTGCCATGCACGAAACGCAGTATCGCGACTATAAGAACGGTACGGCCAAGAAGCGCTTCCTGGCCGACTTGCAGGCTGCCAAAGACAAGGAAGCATCGAAGGGCATTTCTCCTGAAGAGGCTGCTGCCTTCAAGCACGCCAAGGCCGATGCCATCGTGGCTCCCGAGAGCGGCATCATCCTTTGGGAAATCGGCGGCGACGGCGAGTGCGTGAAGAGCATCGAACCGTTCATCGGCAAGACTTACGCCGAGGGCGACCGCTTCTGCTATCTCGAAAACACTCATGGCCAGATCAACGAACTGCCTGCTGCTTTGGGTGGCAAGCTCGTTGAAATCAACGCCAAGCAGGGTGCCCACGTCAGCAAGGGCGATGTCATCGCTTACATCGAGCGCGGCGAATAATCCTGTGGAGAAAAGGATAATCAACGGCAGGGATGGGATATATCTGCATCCTTGCCGTTTTTTTTATCTTCGGGAGAGAAAACAGTGGTTGGTAAGTAGGGGGTCAGAATTATTTTTACATTTGAAATGTTCTATCGGGATGCAGCTACGCCACCTTGTTTTCAGTCGCAATGCGGGCATTGCGACTGAAAACAAGGTAAGTAGATGCGCCCGAGAGGACGT
>OLWL01000112.1_pt1 | contig 61634 bp, 59 predicted proteins | sample 1674151 | NCBI WGS metagenome assembly OLWL01 (sample SAMEA103958148, study PRJEB25191) | human gut metagenome
TGTTTTCCTGTGTCAGTTCCTTGATGGCTCTGAGGATGGTATCAGAGCTGCATGTACGAAGGGTAGGATGATACGAGAGATGGCGCATCAGTTGTGACGTTACATCTTCCACGCATGAGCCGCCACAGAAATAAACGCTCATCAGCGAACGGACTATCTCGCTGAACTGATATCCGAAGATACTGCTGCATCTCTGACCCAGTGTTGAGTCGATAACGGGTGAAAGCATGGAGTCAAATTTCTCCATGATTGAAAAAATTCCTCCAAAAGGTGTGAGTTTCTCAGATTTAATTTGTATTTTTGCCATGTCATATTAGAGTTTTGCTTGTTTTCTTTTTGCAACACTAAGATAAGTGAAAATTCTGACATGGCAAAATCCTGGGCAACTTTTTGTTGCTCAGGAACTTATAAATAAAGTTAAATTATAGTGTTGCGGAATTAAGGATAATATAAAAGCACCCAATTTTACATTATAGGGCGTAAAATCGGGTGCTTATGTTTGTAAAACATTGATTCTCAATGCTTATTGCGGAGAGAGAGGGAGTAAACTTCGTTGTGTAGGCCGATATTTTAATGCCGCCTGAGCGTATTCTTGACCATGTATTTATGCAGCATATCGTCCGACTTTCGTCCGAGTAAATTATTACTTTTTTTCTCTTTCTTTCAGAAGGCTTACCATATCTTCAAGTAAGGCAATACGCTTATCCTTTTCGGCGAGTAGGCATTCCAAATCGGATATGCGTGCGGCTGCTGAATTGCTCGGCACACCGTTAAGCACCGGTGTTTCGCGATCGAAGAAGGTATCGATAGGCACTTGAAAAAAATCGGCAATGCGTTCAATCTTGGATACGCGGATGTCATGGTTGACCACTTGCGAGACCGAACCATTCCAATTTTTACCGAGGAATGTAAGCAGATCGCGAGCTTTCACGCGGCGCTCTTCCAATAAATCAATGATTTTCTGTGGATTATACATATATAACTATCAATTTATATTTATTTAACTTAGTTAAACCTATTCTCTATAATAGAAATTACGATGGTTTTTATTAGTTTTGCACTGCTAATTTAGCAATTAAAATGATAGTACACACAAGAAATCACATACAAAATACTGACTATGGTTATATTAGACTATTACTCATTACTGCCGACTCGCGAGGACAAAGCCGCGTTTCGTGACGAAGTAATTCGACGTACAGGTATAAGTTTTAGTAGCTTTTGGCGAAAACTTAGAGATGACTCATGGCGAACATCGGAGCGAACACTTATTGAATCACTAATCGAAGAAAGCTATGTTGCAGAACGTTGAGTTTTACGTTTGCCCGGATGGCAGCATAAATGTTAAGCCCCAAAACGAGGCGATGTATGTATATACGATAGGCCACCGCAGCCTTACACAAGATATGCTCGCGCTGATACGCGACTTATACCCACAAGCGTTCGTTGTACTGGCGGAAATGTATGCCAAGAGCCAGCCTAATCGTCCATACTATGAATATCGAATAGTTCACCGTTTCATTCGTTGTAATTTCGGCGAATATGATACATTATCAATTGATGTTGCCAATGATGGCTGTCTCAATCTCGAAGAAGTACATTGTCCGCTCAGAGGGGAATGCAAACTTGAAGGTGTGTTATGCAAGCCACGGCTCGAGACGAGCTTGACCGAACGCGAAACTGAGGTAGCGCACTTGATTGCACAAGGTCTTACTCGTCAAGATGTCGCTGATGAACTGGACATATCTGTCTATACCGTCAACCGGCATGTGCAGAACATCAAGACCAGACTGCATCTACACACGACTGCACAATTGATTACTCGATTTAATAATCGATAGCCGGATGTATGACGATAGAGACATAGCAAGAATCCTCGATGCAACGCACATCGAGGATGTCGTACGCGATTTCGTACCTCTGCAAGAAAGTGGACATAACTATAAATGTTGCTGTCCCGTACACAATGAACGGACACCATCATTCGTCGTTACCCCGGCCAAGAATATGTACTATTGTTTCGGCTGTCACATCGGAGGTAACGCCATTGACTTCTTGATAACGGTCGAAGGCATGACATTTCGCGAAGCAGTGGAGTATCTTGCGAAGAAATCCGGAATTACAATTGAGGACAAGACCTCTGCGCAAACAGCTGCCGAAGTTGCTCTTGACAAAAAGCGCGAAGCGATGCTTCACGCCAATCGCGTTGCGATGGATTATTATGTATCCCGGATGTCGGTCAGTGATGAAGATAGTGCCGTCCGCGCGAAGGAGTACGCCAACAATCGGTGGGGAGAGCGATACGTGCAGCAGCAGTGCATAGGGTATGCGCCGGGGCATGGCGCTTTCCGGGATTACGCGAAAGCCAAAGGGCTGTCCACCGATATACTTGTCGAGGTCGGACTACTAAGACGAGATGACAAAGGTAATCTCAGAGATTACTACTATAACCGTATCGTGATACCAATCAGGTCACGCAGCAACCAGGTGCTGGGTTTTACGGCAAGAGCATTGGATGACAATGGGCCGAAGTACATTAATTCTCCGGCAAGCCTCGTCTACTCGAAGAAAGACACGATTTTCGGACTCAACGCCGCTGCACGTCAGATTGCCTCCGATGAGATTGTATATCTAGTCGAGGGTGCCCCGGATGTCATGCGTCTACAGTCTATCGGCGTGGCCAATACTGTTGCCTCGCTCGGAACAGAATGGTCGTCATCGCAATTTGATCAACTTCGCAGGTATAATCCTACGGTTTGTTTCATCCCTGATGCAGACCCACCGAAGAAAGTCGGCGACGTCTATGGGCCGGGCATCGCTGCCGTCATCAAGAATGGCCTTGCCGCACTCCGTCAAGGCTTCCGCGTTATTGTCAAAGAAATTCCGCAAGGCAAGGACAAGCAGGATCCGGACAGCTACATCACGTCGCGCGCTATCCTCGACTCTTTGCACAAGCAAGATTTCGTGCCATGGTATACCGAGAAGTTGCTCATCGGCAAAGAGACGGCGAGTGAACGGGCACCGGTAATGAAGGAGGTTGCAAAACTACTCGCGGAGATGGCCGATGCGGACGCACGCAAGGCTATGACGAGACAGACTGCGAAAGTCTTTGGTGTGTCGTCTGCGGTCGTCGAGAGTTCGGTCGCCGCAGTCATCACAAAAGGTGAGAAACGAACCGATGACGGGAACCTCATCAACCAGGAACTATACCGTAAATATGGCTTTTGCGAGCGCGACAACTACTATTACTCATTATCTAAGGAAGGAGAGCCTATGGTATGGAGCAACTTCGTAATGCAGCCGTTATTCCACATCAAAGACCAGCTATCGCCCAAACGCTTGTATAAGATTACCAATATCAATCGACAGACGGAAATCGTCGAGCTTAAACAGGAAGATCTTGTCAGCTTGCAGCGCTTCAAACTCAAGGTAGAAGGCATCGGCAACTACATTTGGAAAGCCAAGGATGACCACCTCACGAAGCTCAAAGGTTATCTATACGAGCAAACCGAGACTGCGACAGAGATTACGCAGCTGGGGTGGCAAAAGGATGATTTCTTCGCATTCGGCAACGGTGTATTATATAATGGTATATGGATGGCTACCGATGAATATGGGATTGTCAAGTTGCCGGACGTCGGCAACTTCTACCTTCCTGCAGCATCATCGATATACCGCAACGAGAGGAAATTGTTCCAGTTCGAGCGGAAGTTTGTCCATACCACGATGTCCGAAATCACACTACGGCAGTACACAGACAAGCTGGTCGCGGTGTTCGGTGACAATGCCAAGGTCGGCATCTGTTTCCTGTTCGCTACTTTGTTCAAGGACGTAGTCACTGCCGTAACCAAGAATTTCCCTATTCTTAACCTTTTCGGACCAAAGGGCTCGGGCAAATCTGAGCTCGGCCACTCGCTGATGTCGTTTTTTGTCATCAACAACGAGCCGCCAAACTTGTCATCAGCCACTGACGCTGCTTTAGCCGATACAGTCGCTCAGTGCGCCAATGCTCTCGTCCATATCGATGAATACAAGAATAGCATCGAACTCAACCGTCGCGAGTTTATAAAAGGCCTGTATGATGGGGTCGGTCGCACGCGCATGAATATGGATCGTGACAAGAAGCGCGAGACGACAGCTGTGGACTGCGGCGTGATACTCTCAGGGCAGGAAATGCCGACAATCGACATTGCAATCTTTTCGCGTCTGTTATTCCTGACGTTCAACACCTCGGAGTTTTCGGTTGAGGCGAAGCGCAAGTTTGACGACCTTAAGACATGGCGAAACCTTGGATGCAGTCATCTGACATTGCAACTACTGAAGCATCGCAAGCGGGTCGAGGCTAATTTTGCCGGCAACTACAAAGTTGCTCTTGCCGATATTCTTGCATCTGTCGACGGAGATATGGTCGAGGACCGAATATTGCGCAATTGGGTAATCCCTTTGGCAATCTTCCGCACGCTTGAAGGCGTGGTGGATGTCTGCTGGTCGTATCGGGATATGCTGGCGTTGTGTGTAGCCGGCATTCGCAGACAGAACCGCGAATGCCGCAGCACCAACGAGCTTGCTAACTTCTGGGCAGTCGTGGACTATCTGCATCAGAACGGGGAGGTGTTCATCGATGCGGACTACCGCATCAAGTACGAGACCTCGTTCCGTGGCAAGGGTATGCGCGACAAGATTGAATGGCAACGGGCACGACCGATTCTATATCTCTGTCCGAAACGTATCATGATGCTATACAAAAAGAATGGGAAGATAGTCGGGGACACTACACTACCCGTAGAATCTCTACGATTTTATCTTGAAAATAGCAAGGAATACATCGGTACGAAGTACGCAGTACGTTTCAAGAACCTATCCAATATTCGTGAAAGCACTATGGCGGTGACCGGAACAACCGGTATGCCTTCTGTGCAGGCTACATCTCGCACTGATTGGGCGCTGTGCTTCGACTACCAGCTACTTATGGAGAATTATAATATAAACCTGGAGGTTGACGGTACAGCCATTGATGACTGATAATACCTCTACAATAAAAGACTAATGGAAAGACTTGAATGCGAAGACTATCTCTATCCAAGCGACAATGGATACGAGATTCCATGTCTACGGCTTGATCGACAAGCAGGAAACTTAATTCTTCCTTTTGCACCTTATGGGGCAGGCCGCAGGACGAAAGAAGCTCGTACTATTCATTTTTATGTTGATGACTATCGTTTTTCGTCATTATGGAAGAAACCAGCAAAAATATTTACTTATCAAGCAAGCGCAATCGTTGAACCAAATTACTCAATATTTGACACCACCCCACTTGCAATAGGCATATACCACATATACCGAAAAAGATGGCTGGCCAGGTATTATCAAGAATGTGGGTTATGCGTTTATGCAGACCTAAATGTGAGCGCAAAATTCACTCAATTAAACATGAAGGGGATACCCCCTGGCTACAACGCATTTGCTACACGGGGTGTATGCGGCCGGATAAACGACTTAGAACGAGAATTATCTGTGGCTCGAGTTATTTCACACAAGAGAACCCCCAATTTTATTGTTTATGGAGGAGGCGCGACTATTCGTGATTTCTGCATTCGAAACTCATTGCTTTATATCCCTGACTTTATGACCGCTAAATTTGGTAAAAATGACTAAAAAAACAGGTGGCTGTAGAAAATTAACAAACGGCAGTAAAAATTATATCGCTCGCGAAAAACAATACAACGACTTAATGAACTCAGGGAAATATTCGAATGGTTATTTTAGCCGTGAAGGTGGAGGTTACTATGTAATCGAAAACAGTACGGCAACACATAAACCCGAAGAAATTGAAGCGGCAAAACATCTCGCCGACAATGGATATGTTGTAATACTCAAAGATGAAGCAGGTCAGATAAAGACTCCCGATGGCTACATATTCACAGCAGGATTTGAACAATCAACACCGAGGGGTGGAAGTGTAAATAATTTTAAGAACTGCTTAGAACACGCTCGAGATAAGCCTGGCGCAACAGCCGCAGTTGTATATATGAAATATGCCAGCCACACGCGAGAGACCGTCCAAAAAGGAATTGAAAAATACTCAGAGAAAAATTCTAAGCGCCTTAATGTTTTTGTCATAACAAAAAACGGGACGATTCATCGCTGGGTAACACACAATGGTAAATAAAAATCGCCAGCCTGAAACGGCTGGCGACTACGCTGGGGTTACGGACTTACCAGCTTCCGCGGTTTCCTACACGGGTGTTTCTCCCGGCCACAAAGTATGTCATCGACAGATTCCTCTCAAGGTGGGCGGCGGCCCGTTCCGACCCCACATCTCCGCGTCAATGCAAATATACATAGTTTTCCAATACCCTGCAAAATAATCAGACAAAAAACTTTTTTTAGATATAGCCAAACCCTATACAATAAATTAGGCCGGCCGAAAAGGCTGGCCTTTATTTTTGTTTATCGACTTGCGAAAAAGTTGAGCCGTTTTTCCGTTCTACACGTTCTACACTTTCAACAAAGTTGATAATCAATAAAATAAGTATTCTACACTTAGTAAAAACCATTCTACAAAATTCTACAAATGTAGAAAAATTCGGAATCGTTCTACAAAATGGCCTGTTTTTCTACATCTTTTGATTGATGTACGGGGTCAGCCTTACCGTTTATATTATTGATTAAAAACAAATTAGGTAAAACAGCACGAAGTGTAGAATGTGTAGAACATGTAGAACGGAAAACATATGTTATGTTTTGAAATTAACATCGGTATAAATAGTAGGTATGTCGCTATTATTTACTATCTTTGCATAAACACAAAGCATTATGAGTAAATTCGTTATCTACATCAACCTTCCTAAGTACAAGGCGGAGTGGCTGACGCACTGCCTCGGAGACCCGGTTGTATTCCCGGACTCGTCGCCTCAAAACGCGATAATTCGCGCTTATATTCAACGTCTGCCTAAGGGCACTACACCGGACTGCGGTGGCGATGGTTTAACAGCCATTGCTATACCGGCGAGCAAAGCCAAGCCCCCGGAGTACTACAACTATATGGGTCCATGCGGCAAGGCCGCAGTCGCCGAAACCATAGATGATCTTTTCCGACGCACTCTTTGGACTGCGATCACGCCATTGCGAGAGCAAGCTGTCCCATGCGGACTGAACAAAATGATTGCGGCATGGTGCGAAGCCAACGGCATCGGTATTGACCGAGCCGAGGCCGTCCGCCAATGCTACTACCGAATGCGCAACGATTATGCAAAACGAGGAATAGATCTAAAGAAAAAATCAGGGAAAATTTAATAGATAAACTACTCGATTTAATAGAAACACAAACAGCGGCATACAGCCGCGAACAATATAGTACAATATGGCTAATTTGATAAAAAACATCGTGGCGGTCTCCTATATCGAGACATCCAAACTGCAAAACTTAGTGTATATCCCTCGCATCGGTGTGCGTCTGCAATACTGGCGAGACTGGCAGGATCTTGAAATATACGGACTGGCAAGCGCCGAGGTGACGAGTAAAATCGAGAAGAAATCAAAACTATACACAACCACTCTTACGGTCACCACCGCTTACGATAATGTTTTGGCTACCAAACATTATGCTTTTCTGGCCAAATGCGCCGATGGCAGCTGGTACCTTATCGGTGGTAGCGGTCATCCGTATCCGATAGTCAACACCACGGACGTGCTGCCGGGCCGAACGAACGACAAATCCGGCAGGACGATGACCATAGAATACACCGATACTCTTGGCTTAATGTCGGTACTTGATCGGCCTTAGGGTCTTTTTATGCAGATAAATAGCAAGATACCTTTGCGTTATAGCTTATTTGTAGAGTAGATATATGCAATACCAACTAATCATAGACTATACGATTGGCGAGTACGGATACTCTATGCAGTACATCCGTTCGGTACTCGACCGCTATCGCGGCCAGCATGTCGATGTGAAAATATCTTCGCTCGGCGGCGATGTCGCACACGCGCTCGACATCCGACAGCAGTTTATTGACCATGGGGACGTGACCGTGTACTACACCGGGTTCTCGGCATCTGCAGCAACAGTTATCGCCACAGGCGCAAAGAAGATTGTGATGAGCAAATATGCACTGATACTCGTGCATAAATGTTCTCTATTCGTAGACGCCTGGGGAAGATACAATGCGGACGAAATGGCCGACCTGATGCAACGGCTGACCACGGCGAAGCAAGACGCGGAGAAGACTGATGTAATACTCGCCAATATATATGCTAAGAGGTGTGGCAAGCCGGTGTCCGACATCCTGGCCATACTCAAAGAGGGGAAATGGCTCAACGCTGATGACGCCCTCGCTCTCGGCCTTATTGACGAAGTCTCCGAAGTTGCAGACGAGAAACCGACAATGAACGAGACTATGGGCAACCGCGTCACGGCTCTCGGTTTGCCTCCGATTATTAACCAACAACTAATGACTAAAAAAGTGGAAAAGTACGATTTTTCGCACATCGCCAACATCCTCGGCATGGATACCATCGTTGCCGATCATGATGGAGATGTCACCCTACGTGCCGAAGATTTTGCCCGTCTCGAAGCCCACGTCCGCGATGCGGCCAGTGCCAAGACGGCAGCATCCGACAAGGATACTACTATTGCCGAGCGAGACAAGACCATCGCGGAACTTACCGCACAGGTCGCCGCACTCCAAAACGCGCCGGGCGATGACACCGCAGACGTTGACGGCGTCAACGACACCGCCGCTGCGCCGACCGCGATTAATATGTATAATGACATTAAAAAACTGCTATAATGGCTAACGTAACTATCACCCCCGAGGCGCTTGCTAAGTCGGCAGCCCTCTATCGCAAAGAGCTTCTACAGATGCCGGTGCTTGCACTCGGCCCTGCACTCAATTACTTCACACTCCGCACAGGCATCCGCTATTCGGAAACCGTCGGTCAGCTCGCCGGAGCTATCGAGATGGGGCCCTATTCAGAGAACCGTGTGGATTCCGCCGGTGTATCCGTTGCCGGGCGCACGCTGCGCACCTACTTCGGCTCGGTTATCAAGGAGTTCTCGCCCAACTCGGTGGCCCAATCTATATACGGATCATCCATCACTTCCGGCGAGGGGATCAAGGATACCGACATTGTTCGTCAGGTGCTGGCATTCCTGTCTGCCAAAATAGGCCAGGGCTTTGCCCAGCACCTCTTTGACGCGGTACGTAACGATTCCGGCACCAAGACCGTTGACCTATTCGATGGTATCGACACAATCACCGGCAAAGAGATTACCGCCGGCAATATCGCCGTAGCCAAGGGCAACCTCTATGAGTTCAGTGAGGCTATCACATCCGACAATGCCGTCGATGCTATTGTGGCATTCTGCCGCGCAGCCTCAGACGAGCTCCTCGACTACGAAGACGGAGCCGACAGCCAGGGCGGCCAGCTCAATCTCTTTGTCCCTCGTTCGCTGGTATACGCGTACCGCGATGACTACAAGACTACCACCGGCCAATCTCCTATATACGACAAGTTCAACCAGACTATCGTCGAGGGCTTCCCGAACATTACGCTCGTGCCTATGGCCGGCAAGGCAAAGTCGGGCTACATTCAGCTGTCGTCCAAAGCCAATATGCTCATCGGCACAGACCAGATGTCCAACCTCGAGAACATCGTTGTCGAAAAACATGCAGCTTTCGTCCTCCAATTCGTGGCCACTATGTTCTTCGGCGTCGACTTTGAAAGCGTGTCGCCCGAACGCCTGCTTGTCGGCAAGTTCAAAGAATAACAACTAAAGACCAACAACAATGACGACAAAATGTACCACGGTCAACCTCTATGAGAGCCTGACCTTCTGCAAAGGGGAGACGACACTCCCAGGTCTTAGACCCAAGGCATATTTTATGCCCAAGAGTCTGATTGATACGTTCCCCACTCTCGCCAAGCCCGGCGACAAAGATGCCACGATGGCGTCAATAGCCACCTATAAAGGTGACTTCGCCCTCGCTGCCGATGCCAAATGGCGTCGCATTGATCTGCTCGCTACTGCAAGCAACGTCAAGGCCGAGAGCCAAGGTGATGAACCATCCAAGACATTTAACAATACCGCCACCATCAAGTATGCCGGTGTCGGCCCGGATGCCACCGGATTCTGCCGTATGGCTAATTCCGACGACATTGTCTACGCGATTCAGCAGCGCGATGGCCAGTGGCGTATCGTCGGCAACGAGATGTTCGAGACCAATACCAAGCCGTCCCAAGACAGCGGTATGTCCGTGACTGACGCCAGCGGCACGACCCTCGAAATCACCGTCACCGATGTATGTCCTTCGCCCTACTATGTCGGCAAACTCGTGACCGAAGACGGCACCATCGACTGCGCTACCGGTGAAGTCGAAGCAGCTGTCGGCGGCTGACACACATATTTGGACTGACTTATTACAGTATATAATCATCAGTAGGCGCGACTGCGGGCTTAGGGTTGGCCTGTCGTCGCGCCTATAAATTTAATATTATGGCAAATCTTGACCCAAAACTTACCCGGGAGATGCAGGACTGGCTCAACGCACGCCCTTCCGACCGCGACTTTATGCGTGGCGCCACAATGCTGCGGTCGCTCAACCGCAATAAGGCACTATACAATACGCTTGTCCGCAATCCGGGCAAGTATATGTCCAAGCTCGAATACGAGCTACGCAAGCATCTGCGCATCCGGTTACACAACATGAGTGTCGCAGATGTCATACACATGGAGGCGGAAGTTATGCCTCGCGTCGCCTCTACGGTGGCCACACCTCCCACAATCTCATCCGATGACGAATTGCCGGAGGCTCATACCGCACGTGGACGCCGTGCCGACCACGACAGCTTGCCACCTGAGGTACAGGCTTTATGGGACGGCAACGCGACACGCTACCGCAAAATCGTACTGCTCTTCAACGAACTCAAAGCGATGGCAGACCAAGAGCCATGCGACCGCTTCGAGAAGTTGCAGATGCTTGACGAACTTGACAAGCAATATCGCCATGCGCTTGAGCAGTACGACTGGTATTTGCCGGGGCACTCCGCACTGCCGCCATCGGCCACTCCTCCACTGTCCGCTGTACGTACAGACGAGGAGACCCGACGACTGTCGGCAGCACGCAAGACCCTCGGCAAATACAAGAAGGTGGCCTCGACCGCAGATGTCTCCGACGAGCGCCGCACTCTTGCCATCACCAAGTGCCGCGCCTGCGTCGCAGTCATACGCGACCTCGGCGGAAGCTTTACGCCCGAAGTCGCAGCCGAACTGGCAGCACTCGGCATCAACGTCACGGATAAATCCGAGGCGTGATGTCCGGTGCAGCCTTGTCCGGCTTGTCTCCTTTGGCGGGCTGCCCGGTACAGCCGTACTTCGGCAGAACCGCGCAGCTGTCGGACTATATCGACTGGGCACTCGACCAAATAGGCCCGGCCGGTATGGCCGTGTCCACATTCTCGGTGTCCGAGCAATTCTTGAGGTGGCTACATCGCGCCCGTTCATCAGGGCGTATTTCGCGGTGTTCGCTGGTTTGCGACCTGCGTGCCGCACGCAAGACTGCGTCACTGGACAGCCTGATGCGCAGCCTCTGCGACGAGGTAATACTTGCTCAAAATCACAGCAAGGTCGTCATCTTGGGTGCACGAGGCATAGACGTGGCCATAGTCACGTCCCAGAACCAAACACGCGGAGACCGTTTCGAGGCAGGCATCATCACGACTGACATTCGCACTGTGTCCCGGCTCAAGGATGGGCTGGCCACACTGTGCAACGAATCCAAGACGCTGACATGGAATTGAAAAAAGAAACAATCGACCGGGTGGCCGAATTGGCCGCTGCGCTCACACCGCCGTCAGACATTGCCGCTTTGCTCGGTATCTCTGCCGATATGCTCAAGGCCGAATTAGCCGACCGCCTGTCTCCGCTGCGTGCGGCATATCTCAAAGCTAAGGCGGAAACGGCGCTGATGTTACGTCGGCAGGAGATTGATTTTGCACGTGTCGGCTCGCCATTCGCGGTGCAGCTCACCGAGACTTATCTCCGCGATATGACCGCCGACGAAGATTATTAAAGCATCGACTATGCCACTACCAGCAATTAACGAAGTCGCGCAACGGCATCTTTTCTCCGACCGGGACAAAATGGTCAAGGCCGGACTGTCCGACATCACGATAAACCATGTCGTGCGTTTGCGCGATATGTACAACCATTGGCTCAACTTTCCAAGCAAGCGAGACCGCGATATTGTGGCCGAGATACGCCAACGGTATGGCGTGGTTGAATCGGTGGCACGTGAAGACCTGCGGATTATCAAGGAACTGCTTGGCGACTACCAACGCCAAAGCAAGGATTACCATCGTTATCGCTTTTTGGAGATGATAAACCGCGCATACGCCAAAGCGGACGCAGCTAACAATACTCGCGATATGGTAGCTGCTGCATCGCAGTATGCCAAATATACGCAGCTGGACAAGGAGGACGATCGCGAGAGCATCTTGTCAAAGGTCGTGCCTCTCGTATTGTCCTTCACCGATGATCCGGAAGTCATCGGCATCAAGCGTATGCCGCACTTCCGCGAAAAGATTAAGGCTCTCAAGGAAAAGTATTACACGATGGACCAGACGGAGGATGTCGATTACGAGGACATCGATGCACGTTTGGACGATTTGTTTAAGCCGATCGGGAATGGATACGCAGACTCAGCAAGTATATCTCAATGACGTCCAGCGCGACTTGATGACTGTCGTACAGGCACGCGACACAGTACTCGTCGCAGGCCGCGCATTTGGCAAAGGCATGGTACACGCCCTGTGGAACCGCCGCAACTTCGAGCGCATGCCGGGGTCTGTCACCGGCTTTGTCTCTGCCAACATCAAGCGTGCGCTCACCAACACTCTGCCGTCAATGCTTGTGCATTGGGAGCGCTGGGGACTGCTGCGCAACGTCCACTGGTGTATCGGCATCAAGCCGCCGAAAGCCTGGGGCTGGAAGCAGCCTATATTTCCCATTCAAAACTACGAAAACGTATTGTCGTTCTATAACGGCAGCGTCGGCTTCATCATTTCGCAAGACCGCACAGGCACATCCAATTCGCAGTCGTATGATGCGCTGGATATTGACGAGGCGAAGTTTATCGACTTCGAGCAGCTCAAAGACGAAACGCTACCGGCATTGCGTGGCAACCGTCAATACTTCGGCAAACACTTCTTTCACCATTCAACGCTCATCACATCCGATATGCCGGTGACGAAGAAGGGGTCTTGGTTCTTGGAGTACGACAAGAAGTGCGACCCTGATCTGATTGATGCGATTCGCGGCCTCGTGGCCGAGATACACCACTTCGAGAGTAAGGTGCGAGAACTGGCCGCTGTCGGGATTGCGCCATCGGCGCGGATGCGCTCGACACTGCTCAACATGCACCGCACGCTGTGCCGACTGCGTTCGGTGGCACTGGACTACCGCGAGGTCTCCACCATCGATAATATGGTGGTGCTCGGCGAAGCTTTTATCCGCCAGCTCAAACGCGACCTGCCTCCGCTGACATTCCAGGCGTCTGTGCTGTGCAAGCGTATCGGCATAGCGCGTGACGGATTCTATTCGTCGATGACGGAAGGCCATAAGTACTCGGCCACTAACTTCGGCCACCTCGACAGCCTTGAGTATGACTTTGACAAAATCAAGGAGCCGTCATCGCTTATGGACGCGGACGTGGACGCCGACCAGCCGATATGTATTGCCTTTGACTATAACGCCAATATCAACTGGCTTGTAGCAGGACAGCCGCGAGGCCGAAAGTTGTTGGTGCTGAAGTCATTCTATGTCAAGTACGAGCGGAAGCTCAACGAACTGGTAGAGGACTTCTGCAAATACTACCGACACCATCGTAACCGCCGCGTTGTGTTCTATTACGATGCCACGGCCAAGCAAGGCTCGTATGCGGTGGATAACCTGTGCTTTGCCACGGTCATCGTCAACGCCTTTCGCTCGCGAGGATGGATGGTGACGGAGGTGGACATCGGCGTGCCGATGCGTCAGATACTCAAACACCTTCTCATCAATCGTATGTTCGCAGGTAAGGCACACCTTGTGCCGATGATTAATCGTGAGAACAACGAGGACTTGCTTATATCGATACAGACCGCCGGCATATACAACGGCGGCAAAGACAAGCGCGGCGAAAAGTTGGCCGAGACCGAGGAGAATAAATTGGAGAGCCGCACCGATGGCTCGGACGCTTTTGACACCTTGTGCATCGGATGCGAGAGCCATCCGCAGACATCCTCGATGTTTGCCGTGACTTCGTCCTTCTGACCTATACTTCGTACAGACAAGCAGTCAGAACATTTTCCCGACGTCGGGAAAATGCTCTGACCGTGTTCGTGCGCGTGCGGTCTGACAGCCGGGCAGCGTGGCCTTTACCGCTTACATATACCGCTATTTCGGAGGGTGGTAAAGGCGGTCAAGCGTAGGGCGGTGGGGGCTCACCTTCGTGAGGAGCGGCGTGCCGCCGCCTCGCCGAGCCGCTAAAAGGTTATTTGCCAAACCTTTGAGCGGCGGATGCCCGTCGTATCGTGTCGTTACGGATGCTTTTTGCTGTTTTTTGGCAGGAGTAAGATTGACGCAATGTGTTATTTTTCTGCTTGTTGCCGTTAACTGCCTATTGAATTTAATAGGTCATTCTCGCCAATTTTCGTATCTTTGCAGCACGACAGAGGAAATAGTTGGAACAACTCAGTTGTTTTATGTTTTTTTCATTAGGGTTTATGCCGAAATGTCGATTGATTGAGGACTGGGCGCCGCGAGAGCGGTACCCGGCTTTTATTATATTATTTAACGACAAATTAACAGTCTCATATTTAATGTACTGTGGCGCTGTGCGTCCTAAAATTTGGAAAATATAGAGGAATCCGTTAATTTTGTGCTAATAAAAAACGTCATTGATGAATAAAGATTTAACCACGTCGGAAGTAGCCAGACGTAATATTCTAAATAACACGTATGCTCTTCAAGAGGCTGAACGTGCTATCGGCTTTCGTGGCGTAATGTTTGAAAACCAGCTCAGATTTACCAAGCAGCAGGTGGCACAATTTTTGGGAGTGAGTACACGAGCTATTTCCAATTGCATCCAAAACAATAAGGACGAACTGAGGGGGAATGGGTACGAAGATTTGTCAGGCAAAAGACTAAAACTCTTTAAGTTAACAATCGATGCCCAGCTTGGTAAGGAAGTTAACTTCCCTACCAAAACAACTCGCCTTACTATCGTTAACTTCAGGACATTTCTGAATATCTCGATGCTGCTAACCAAAAGTGATAAAGCTAAGCAGGTTAGAAGTTTAATTTTGGACATAGTCATAGACACAATAAACAAGAGGACTGGAGGTAATACGAAATACATCAACCAGCGAGATGAAGATTTTGTTAGGAATCTCCTTACAAGCCATGAATACCACCAGGAGTTCGTAGACGCACTAACGAATTATGTCGATTTAGGCAAAATTAAATATATAACCTATACGGATAAGGTTTACAAAAGCATATTCAAGGAAAATGCAGATGAATACCGACGTATTCTGAATCTTGAACGAGAAGAGAATGAGCGAAATACAATGTATAGCGAAGTGCTTGACCTGATTTCAAGTTTTGAGGTGGGTTTTGCTGACGCATTACTCAGTGAATATAACCGCTTAGGCCGAAGGTTGTCTCCCGGTGAGACCGATTCCCTTTATGAGTCGTTTGCTGCCAAACGACATTGGGAACCACTAATCGACAAGGCCAGGACGAAAATGGCCAGTCGTGACTTGTGTTTTCGGGATGCTTTGCACACAAGATTGACTGAGTACATAGACTCTGTTCCATCGGAGGACTTTGACCGGTTTATAGGCTCAAAGAGCATGCCTATAGAACAAAGGTTAAGGGAAATACTTTTGAGACTAAAGGGACGAGAAGCATGAAAATCCGGTATATCACAGAGGAAGATGCACGCCATATTCACGATAGCACTATCACGATGAGTGGCGGTGGCCAATATGGTGAAATAAACATTGGATATCTGTTGAGCGCTTTAGACTTTATCAAGAACGATGATTATTACCCTACATTTGAAGAAAAATTAGTCCACCTGATTTGGTCTATCAATAAGAATCATGCTTTCTCGGATGGGAACAAGCGACTTTCAATCACATTAGGGTTGCAGTTCTTGAACTTGAATGGGTATTTATACTGTGTACAAAGGTTTTTAACTGAAATGGAAAATATCAGTTATCACCTTGCCAGAGGGCGAGATATCATACCAAAGGAACTATTGGCGGAACTAATCCATTCAATACTTGAGGGTGAAGCGGATTACAGCGAAGAATTAAAACTGCGCTATATGTTGGCATGCGCTGAGATAACGGATGCAGAGGATAACAATGCAACAAGATAATACTTCCGAGACATTTGTTGCGCTAATTGCGAATACGCTCACTATTGAAAATAACAAAAATCCTAACAACCTAATTTTATGGATATAATATGTTTCTGCCTCGGAGTATTGAGCCTGGTCGCCGGACTCTTTGCCGGTTTCGAGGATTTATTGACAGCTGTCTCGGCCATCTCCGCCGGGTTGTCGCTTTTGATTGCATCAAAAATCCTGTCCAACCAAAAGGAGATGGTTGCCACGCTCAAAAACATTACATGCCCGCCGCTAAGCTTTGCGGAGCAGTTCGCGCCGGCGTTATTCGCAAAACGTATAGCCGAGGAACGTCCGCAATTTGCCGAGATGGAAGTCAAGTTATCCAAGCCGACAATGACCAGGACCGGCACCGTGTGCTTCACTGGCTCGGTGCTGTATGGCCAAGGCCGCAAAGTCCACTATATAAGGTTCTTTGGCGAGGTTGCCTACGGCGCTTCATACCACCTGTTCTCGGAGTGGCGCCTGACAAATTTCGCGTGGGACTAACGTTAAAGTCTGTTAATGTTTTTGCGCACTGCCAAAATGATAGTAAATTTGCGGTGCTAACTATCACGACAGTCTGCCTGTCACCCGGAGCGAGGTATAGACGCTCGACATAGACTTTTTCGGGCATTTTTTATGCCCTACAACGTAGCCTTACGGCTACCTTTCCGAACATTTAATACGTCCCTCCGGGACAGGCATTATGTGTTAGTTAGCAACGGAGAGGTAGCCGTTTCTATGTCTGCCTAATGCTAACTAACACATAATGCCCGCATTATGAACACAATCACAATCAAAACCCTTGGGCGTGCCACACGCCCGGCCCGGCGACGCCGTCAAGTCGTCATCCTACGGTCATTGGACCTTACACATCGTTATTCACCCTTTGCACAGCGCCGCCGCCCGGACGTGCGCCGCCTCACTGCCTCAGTGCTGCGCCGTACGCTGCGCGCCGCATTCTCGGATGTGGCGACATTGGTCGTCACCATTGCCGTTCTGACCATCGCTGCATACCACAGCATCGTCATCACTGACGCCGTGGAAGCTCAAGCCGCTGTCGGCTTCGATGCCCTCGCGCTAATGCTCTGGGCAATCGTATTCGCCGTCCGCCATAACTCCGACCGCCCGGCAGACGAGAAAGGAGGTGCGCGATGAAAAAATTCTATGCCACCGTCCTTCAGCTCTCATCAACAACCGAACTCGGACGCCGGATTTGCGCCTGCGTGTATGCGAAATACAATTGCACGCTACTGTCCGAAGACCAGCTCCCCGAGATTTTCACCTCCCTCAACGAGTGGTCTGCGGCCATCCTCGGTAAGCATCCGCGCTTTAAGCCGCTGCATATTCATTCGCACGGGTTTATGCCGTACAGTTGCGGTTATGGACGCCTATCGGGGCGCAATGAAACGCCGCAGATCTGGATGTCTGCGTCTGTCCGGAATCCGGACGATCGGAGGCCGTTTGTGCTCTACTTGTCGCCGGTCGAAATCGACTACACACAGAAAGGAGGTGCGCGATGATCGAAGGCTGGAACAATCTGATGCACTATCGCGGCACGCGCCACGCCAAGGTGCTGCGGCAGCTCGTACGACAAATGTGCGAAGCCGAGCGCGACCGCATCTCGGCCGATCGCGCCCAAGCCGTGGCCGAGCGTACCGCCAAATACGCTGCCGAATGTCACGAAGGCCGCGCCGCCCTGCGGGCCAGACTGGCCGATTTGGAAGGACGGCGCATACGCATCTCCGGCAAGATACGGTTGGCCGCCATCGAAGCCGACCGCGTACTCTATGACACCGGCCATGCCGAAATGGACGAGCTCGACCGCATCATCTCCAAGGCATACGCAGATGCGCGGCGGCTGGCACGCGTGCGCCAAGCCTATTACGAAGCCGATATGGCTGACATCCGCGACCGTTACCATACCGAGACGCAGGATCTGCTGGACCGCACGCGTATGCTCTTTGATACACTTCGCAAGGAATCATCCGAAGAAGCCGAGCGCACGCGTGCCGAGTGCATCGCCGCTGCCAAAGCCGCAGCACTTACGAGACCCGAAACCTCAAAAAATCAACTCTAAAAACACCAACAACCATGAATAAAATCGAAACAATCATATCCTCCGAGAATAAATACCTCAACCGTCTACAACTCATCCGTTCACAGGATACAGGCTGGCCGTCTATGCCGCCCACCGCACCGGTGCTGGCAATGTTCCTCACCGACTTCCGCCCTGCTGACGAACGTGCGGCACGTGGAGACAATATGACCTCGGCCGAAATTATCGGCGCTATGGAGGACATCTGCGCATTCTCAACCTCCGAGGTTGCTATCGTGATGTCGTATCTCGGCTATCGCCTGAGCGTCAACAACTACCGCGGCCTTGAGTGGTCTATGGTAGCCGTGACAGACGAGAATGTAGACAGCTTGCCTCAATCCGAGCGTGAAGCCGAGGAATAGCGACCTCGAAACAAGGCATATTCTTACACGTTTAAGCTATATACTTTGATAGAGGCCGGGGGCGTCGCGAGATGCTTCCGGTCTTGCTTTTCTCAATGTCTTTTTAGCATTCACAATCGCTCTGTATCTTTGGCTTAAAAGCAACAACTATGTCCGCAATTATCAGCCCGGTACTACAACCGCACATGTTCGCCAGCGAGTTCGCTGTGGTGTCATTGTTCTCGTCTGCCGAAACCGTGACACTCGCCATCCGCCGTGGCTCCGAAACGATTTTCTCTGCCACGTATTACACGTACAACCGAAGTGTGGCGGTGTACGACCTTGACCGCGTATTTGAGGAGGAACTCGATGCGGAAGACCCGGATGCCTTGCCTTATGACGAGTTCACCTTTGTTATTGATGGCGTGGCCGCGGCCATAGGCGGTATAAAGGTGTTCCGTTGTGACTATCGTCTGCACCTCGATGCAACAAAGTACCTCGGGGAATTTTACCTGACTTCCGGCCATGGCGAGCGTGACACGGCACTCGGTCGCAAAGAGCTGCTGCCGGTGTATGATTCGGATGGGGAGGCGGCTGTCGCTGTATGTACCTACGCCGATAACGACACGCACTCTCTGTCCCGAGTAACCAAACAATTGGGCAATGTGGTGAATTTTGTGGAATTGGACGTCTCGCCGGCCATCTTTGACGACCAACAGGGGATGAACCTTATCGCATACGAGGTTCAGTGCGGACGCCGGAGGCAGCGCTACCGCGTGCTGGACTTGCCGCAGGCCGATCCGGTAATATCTTTCGTCAACCGATTCGGCTGTCGCGAGCTGCTATACTTTGCCGGCTCCAAGACCACCACGGTTGCATATACGCGAGACAATGTTAATGTGAACAGCGCATATCGTGTCTACCATATTGACGAGATTGTATCACACGAGGCGCAGACCGGGCCGCTTCGCCCGTCTATGGTCGCGGTGGCAACCGACCTGGCTCGTGCCAAGGACGTATGGCTATATGATGTTGCATCCTCGGCCGAGGGAGACCCTCTCGCCATAACGGCTGCGGACATCAAGTATACGAACGAAGATCACACCATTGCCGACCTGGCACTGACATACAGACTGACCCGGCGACGCACGATGCAGGGAGACGAGGCGACAAGGGCGCTGCGTGTGTTTGATAACACCTTTGATTCGACCTATGAGTAGCCGTCCGACACAATGCCTGCATTGGCGCGATGCCATAGCCTTGCTGGAAAGCCGCCGGCCGGTGACGCTGCGCGTTTGGAAAATATCTACCGGAGATATAGTCACCTATCGTGATGTGACGTGTTGCGGTAGTCACTGGCGCGGCGGCACTCACCGCATCAAGCTGCCCGACAGCCACCTTATCCGCGAATTTAGAGACATAACATTTTTTGAGATAAATGGATACGAAGTTATCAGATAACCGCTCCGCAGTTGCGGACGCAATCCCCAGCGAGATATACAATGTTGCTGCACCTATGGCAGCGGCATCGGACATCGATGTTGTTGACTCGGCCTCGGTTTTTGACGAAGATGCCGCCGATATTGTAGGACGGCCTGTCCCCGGCTATCCCGGATATACATATATGCCGTTCGGCGGAGACAACCTGCTGCCGTTCCACCTTATACGCACAATCGGCGGTGATGAGGTGCTGAGCCAAAACCTCTATTTCAACATTCTGACGGCCTATGGCAACGGCATCCAGTATGCCGACAAGCTAACAGGCCAACCGACGACCAATCCAGACATCGAACGTTGGCTGATGCACAATTCGATGCGCGAGTTCTTCCTCGAGCAATGCACCGATCTCAAGTACTTCTTCTTCGCTGTCGCAGTGGTCATCCTCGACCGCGAAGGCAAGCGCATTGTACAAGTGCGCCATAAGGACGCATGCTACTGCCGGTTCGAGAAAGCCGACAGCCACGGGCGTATCAACCATATATTCTACGCCAACTGGCGAAAAAATGGTGGCCTGTCACGCAAGGATGTGGAGATGATTACACTGTTAGATGAGCGCGACCCGTTGGGACACCTTGAAACGCTCCTTGGTCGCGCCCCGGGGCGTGACGGACTGACAAAGGTGCGTACGACCGCACGCAAATTCGCAGTGGTGATGCGCGTTCCGACACCTGGGCAGCGTTATTATCCTATCCCATATTATACAGCTCTGTTTCGCGGAGATTGGTTTGACCTAAAACGACTAATAGGGAAGGCGAAAAAAGCGAAGATACGCAATAGCTCGTCAGTCAAGTACCAAGTGGAGATACACAAAGATTACTGGCCGTCGTTGCTCGCTGCCGAGCAAATCATAGACCCGGTGGCGCAGAAGGAACGCATCAAGAAGGAAAAGGAGAATATCAAGAACTTCGTCTGCGGGATAGAAAACAGCGGCAAGGTGTGGATTACCGGCTACTATATCGATAGTTATGGAAAGGAGCAGCGCATGGTGCGCATCAATGTCGTGGACACCGGCAAGGAAGGCGGAGACTGGGCTGACGACATACAAGAGACGTCCAACATGCTGTGCTACGGCACCAACGTACATCCTAACCTTGTTGGAGCTGTGCCCGGCAAGAGCCAAAGCAATAATAGCGGCTCGGACAAACGCGAGCTGTTCACCCTCAAGCAGGCACTTGAAGCATCGACGCACGACGTACTGGCCAAGGTACACGAGCTGATAATCTACTTCAACAGATGGGAGAATCTTGTCAAGCCGCAAGTGCCGATAGTACTGCTGACGACATTAGACCAAAATACCGACGCTGTCAAGCGCCTTCGCGATGGGTCAATACAAGATGCCAACAACTAAGCTATACAGATATGAAGATAACCTATAAAGACTTCGTTCGCGTAGTCCCGTCCGGTATTATGCCTGACGAAGAATTGTTCAACTCCATGCAAGGATTCGTTGACGACTCTTGTCGCCGAGTAAGGCGGTTTCTCGGTCCGGAACTCTACGACAGCATCGCCGCCGTGAATCCGGATCTGGGTGTGCCCGAAACCGACCATGAAGGCATCCTCGCACAAGCGTGCGTACGATATGTCTGTGCACGTGCATATTATGAGGCTTCGGCGCACCTGGACCTCGTGCTGACGGCCACCGGCTTCGGCGTAGTCAATAACGACAATGTCGTGCCTGCTTCTGCCGACCGCGTCAAGGCGCTGCGTGACCGTCTTTCGCGGCAGATGTCCGACTACTATGACGAAATCAAATCCGAGGCACGCTACTTCGAGGCATGGACAACTCCGGTAAACATCCGCATATATTTCAGTACGTTGTATTGGCATACGCGGTTCTTGCGGTTGCTGGGCATTGCTGAACCGACGCAGAGCGACCTTGTCGAGCAACGTCCGGCAATTATGGCCGCCGAAGCAAAACTCCGTACTCTGATATCGTCTGAGTTTTTTGCCGAGTTATGCAAGGCCGAAGCCACCGCCTCCACGACAGTGATGCAGTCCGAGGTTATAGAGCTATGCCGGGAGTATATCGCAGCTGCGTTGCGTGACCATACCCCGGCTGATACTATCGTGTGGCGCGACCGCATATTGGCTTATCTTGATGCCAATATCGAAGAATTCCCCGTATATGCCTCCTCGGCAAATTATAAGGCGAACCATTTTGAAAACTACAAAAACGAGCAAGATGATACGTGCTACTTTTTCGGCTGAGAATAATACTATAGACGTCCGTCTGCCTAAGTCATGGGCCGATTTGGACGACGCAGAGCTTCGTTTGGTTTATCAAGCTATGGCCACGGTATCGGAAGAAGCGTTGCCATACACATTATTTCGCATACTTGCCGGAGTGCGACAGACACGCGAAGGAATTGTACCCGGCAAGTGGAAGCTCTCCATCCGCACAAATGCAGGATTGAAGTATGTATATGTTACTCCGACACAGATAGCCGAACAGGCCAAGTGCCTTGATTTTGTATATACCGCCGGCGACGTCCCTGTGCGAGTTGCTAAAATCGGCAAAGGTGCAGCCGTGGATGCGCAACTTCGCGGTGTGGCTTTCGGCGACTGGCTGCGTGTCGAGAACCTTTATCAAGGGTATCTTTCCTCGCAGAATGTCGAATCGTTGGTGGCTGCGACCTGTATCCTATACCCGGGATTCCGAGGTAAGACACTCACACAGGCGGAAGTCCTCAATATTCTCAATTGGCTGGTACAAGTCAAAGCGCTCTTCGCGCGCACCTTCAGCCGGTTCTTCCGCCCGGTGGCAACGACAGAAGCAACCGAGGCTCCGAACATGCTTGAGACGATGAACAACCAGATACGCGCATTGACGGGCGGTGATGTAACCAAGGAGGAAGTCATACTGGCCACGGACTGCTGGCGCGCATTGACAGAATTGGATTGCAAGGCACGCGAGGCCGAGGAATTGAATGCCGCTATGGCTAAAAATAAGGATTGACATGGACGCTCTCAGTTTTTTCGATGCCGAGAAGTATTTCGGCAACATCTGCCAAAGCAACATATATGCACAGGACAACGACTTTCGGTTCTGCACATGCAGCGGCATTGAATCTCTCCAAGGACCTCTTGACCGCTTTCGCACAAGCAAGGCATTCTTCTGCCTCGATGACACGAATGACGGAGCGATGTTTCAAGGACGCGGAGGTGGTTGGTATAAGCGCAGGACGTTCACGGTATTCATCATTCGCCGATACAACATCAAAGACGAAGCCGACCGCGGACGACAACTCGGCATCTGCCGCACGCTTTTCCGCCAGGTGGCGTCAAAACTGCTTGTCGATGCCGACGACAAGCAGAACGACCTCGTCTATCTGCATGTAGACAATATACTATCGCGCGAACTCGGCCAGTACTTCATGTCCGGCTGCACGGGGTTGTACTTCATGATTGATGTAAGCGAGCCGGTTGACCTGAAATACCGCGAAGACGAATGGCAGAAGTAGAGGACATCTCCAAGTATTACGAGGCTTGGACACGAACACAGCTGGATATCTGGCGCGAGAAAATCGAGCGGATGCGTATCGTCCGCACCGGCGCGTTGCACGAGAGCTTTGCCTCGCACATCGCGCAGTCGGAGATGTCGGCCACCATCACTATGCGCTTTGCGCAATACGGCATATATCAGGCGCTCGGCACAGGCCGAGGATACACGCCCGGCAATCTTGGCAACCTCGAGTTTTTGGATAAGGATTACCGACAGGCCCACGGTCTTGACAAACCACGTAAAGTCGGGCCGGCCTGGGGCGGATACAAGACCTCCGGCAAGCCGCGCAAGGCTCGCGACTGGTACTCAAAGAAACTATATATGTCTGTGATGGCGATGGCGGAAGATCTTGCTCGTATCGGAGCCGAGAACGCTGCGCACGTAGTCTGTGAGCAATTGTCTGATGTGCGCAGCGCTTTGCATAAATGAATCGGTGTATATAATGGATTTGTGTTTTGTATGTGAGGTGGGCGCGTCTTTTTAATAGCCGCGCCCACCGAGTATTTTTGTGCCACACACATAGATTATGGCAACGACGATTAAAGACTTACTCACACAGGCCGCAGTAATACGTGATGCGGCAGCCGAAGGCGAAAACACTGCGATGCGTGTCGGCTCAATGCTGATAGACCTTGTCCAGCGCATAGTAGACACATTGTCTGCTGACGCACTGTCTGCGCTCGGTCTCCGAATTACAGCGTCAGCCGAGACGGTTACGGTTACATACAAAACTGTGGACGCAGGAGGAACTGCAAAGGATGTTTCTGTGACACTGCCGGCGGCGACAACCACGACAGCCGGCATGATGTCATCCGCCTCCTTGGCCGCGATAAATAAAGCGACACAGGACATCTTGTCGATAATCAACAGGATTGACGCAACAGATGACTCTATTAAGGCAGCATCCGATGCGGCAAAGGCTGTGTCGGATGCGCTGGCGGCACATGAGACGGCTGATGCAGCCGACCATGCGGCGATACGCAAAACTCTCAGTGATAGTCTGGCGAGTGCTAAGCAAGAGCAGCACAATACACTTGGCATCAGCGGTATCGTGGCCTTTGATGGATTTGTCGGGGACGTGACGGACGATACTTCGACGGCTGCGCCGATAGTGCGCGACCCCAATGGCAAAGTGCAGCAGGGAGCGGCGACCGTGCATTTTTCGACCGCTGACGGCAACTTTTTAATCAAGCAGGACGGCTCGTATTATCCAATATGGGATGATGACTATCTATGGCAAGACCGAAATCAGGAGCCGTGGGCAGATAAGGCGTATTACAACATCGCGGATGGCAAGTTGTACAAGTTTGGCTCAGACAATCAGCTGCACGAGATAGCACTGACCAAGCTGCGCGATGATATAGGCATCTTGCCGTGCAAGGTGCGCATGGCCGCGCCGCTGCAGGTTATGGAGGGCGCGCCGACCGGGAAATACACAATATGGTGGAGTCAGACGAGTAAGGCATTTTTTGCAGCAACAAACTATGACCCGGCCACAAGCGGAGACAACATCGAAAACCTCGACAGTTACGAACTCCGGCATTGCGATGAATACTATGATTATTGTTCGGTGACCGGAGCAAGCGGAGGAGTGCAGACCGCCACGCCGCGCACCGACCGCATATATCGCAGCGGCAACGACCTGTGGCAGTATGACAAGGCTGCCGGGAAAATGGTCAAGCTCGGCGATATTACAGGCAAGGACTTGGCGATAGGATATTTGGAATGCGGCGATGCATCTTTACAAGGTGATGTCGAGGTTGCCGGCTTATTGGAGGTTGGCAACAGCCTGACAGTGCAGAACGGACTGACTGTTGACAAAGGTAATATTACCTGCCCCACCGGCGATATACAAGGCTATGGTGTGCGTGGCAATCTTGCCAAGTTCGGTGAAGCTGACGAAGTCCAGATTGACGTTGACGGCAATATCAGCACCACCGGCAAAGTCTCCGGGATTGTCGTCCACGGCGACAGCGCCACGTTCTGCCAGGCTGACGAGGTTAAGATTGACATCAACGGCAATATCAGCACCGAGGGGTCGCTTACGGTGAGCAAAGGCATAGAGGCGGATGGCATCGTGAGCCAAGGAGGGCTTACGGCTGGCACGTCCTTGACGGCAGCTTCGGGTGAAATAAGTGGTGACCTGCTGGTCGGCACGCTAAACGTCGACAATGGCATTACCGCTAATGGCAACATCAATGCAGGCGACCTCACGGTCAATCACACGGCCACTCTCTCCGATACAACGCTGAGCGGAGACACTACATTCGACGGTGGCAGTGTGTCCGTGGATAGCGGGTCTCTCGCGGTCGCAAGCGGTGTGGGCTTCTACGCCGACAATATCAACAACGTGCGCATAGACGGTCGTATAGATTTTGTATTCCACGGCATCCGCCAAAGTCTGCCTACGGATTACACTGCCGTAGCGCAGGCTGTTTCGCCAAAGACGCGCGTGGATGGCAGCTCGTATGACATATTCTACATCCGCGACATAAAACGTTTTGTGGCTGTTGACGATGCGGCCAAGACTTACGCCGAGCGTTTTTATGACGATGAGGAGTACAACATCATCACCAACAACAAGCCGACCACCGCGAGGACTGACCGCACATGGCGATGGGGTGCAGACACCTACAAATACGACACCGAGGCATATATCAGTGCTTACTATGGCAAGGGCAACAACAAATACGGCGCAGATCTCGTATGCGTAACGGATGCAGGCAAGGCGCTGTTTGTTAAGATGTGGCGCGATGCGATATATCGGCCGATGGTTGGTGTGGTTGGTTGGTACGGAGTTTGCGACGACCTCGGCAACTGCTATGGAGGCAAAAACAATCCGCAATTCGGGCTGGACTACGGCGGCTATTATCCCGAATGGCACGAAACGCCTGGCTTTTTTCTTAACGGTATCACAGGTATCAGCTACGCCGAAGCGCGTCAGATATATGACGTGCGAACTTACGGACCTTATCCGCGCAAAATCTCTGACGGAGGTGGAATTCGCACTAATATGTTGTGTTGCTATGTTTATGCAGCAGGCGGCGGTCAAGATGGGCAAGGCATCAACACTCCCTTTGTTTTCCAATCGAATGGTGTACAGGTAATCCGCGTTGCAGCAGGTCTGCGCGGACAACGGCCTACTGGTGCTGCGTTGATACGAGGCATACTTAGTTTTTACGATGCCGACAACCTCGAAGAAGTCATCGGCGCGGTGCAGGTGGGAAATCTGGGCGATGGAGCTTTTAACAGCATCGGTTCACCGTTCAAATCAAAGCTGAAATACCTGTGGATTTCGGATTTGTCCGTATCATTGACTAAGACATTCGCTAAGGCTTCGTCAATCAATGTCGATTGCCTGCGCTATCTTGTGGAAAAGAGCCGAGCCACAGCCGCCAAGCCTATAAGCGTGACGCTGCATGCAGACGTGTTTGCGGCACTGCCTGAAGATATTCTGACATTAGCCGAGACGAAATATGTAACATTTGTAAGCGCATAAACACAAACAATTATGATACAATACAACAACCATCGAATAACGAGCGATAGCGGCAAGTACGTGCGCCGCATCTCGGACGGCTTGACGGCCACAGCCATAGCCGCAATGACATACAACGCGGACGACTACGAGGAAGTAGACGAAATGCCCGTGACCTTTGACGAGGCGGCCTACAAGGCTGCGGTAGAGCGCCTTATCCGCGAACGCTACTCCGTTGCGGACGAGTTGGGCATACTGCGCCAGCGCGACACCAAGCCGCAGGAGTTCGCCGAGTACAACGCCTTTGCCGAAGCCTGCAAGGCGCAAGCACGCGCCGAAATCGCCGCCGAAGCTGACGGAAACTAAAATAACGCAAGCCTTATTTTAGTTTTTGGCGCTTAACTTAAATAGACTGCAAGCAAACTGCAAGTAAACCGCAAGTAAACCGCAAGTAAACTACAAGTAAAACAACAATAAAAATAGAAATTATGAGCAAGGTAAAATTAGGAGAGACATTGCGCCGCAGCGTGCGCATAGACAACAGTGAGGACACGACAGCCGAATATGACATCAGTGCGGTGGCCAATATCGAGGGTGCGAGCATCATAACATTGGTCGACGGAGAAGTAAAAAACGGTAACGCAACGTTGGCGCGTTGGTCACGTTATCGTCCGGAGACACTGACCATACGTTATGATGTAGCTGAGGGGTGCGATGTTATTTTGAAGGCGATAGAGGCGTTCTGCGTAAATGCGCAGGCCGCCGTGAGTGCGTAAGAAAGGAGGCTGCAATGACTATTACACAAATCCTCCGTTGGGCATTTGCCGGGATAGGCGCGGCACTCGCCATCCTCGAACCAACGCTGCCATACCTGCTGATATGCACATTGGTAATTTTCGCCGATTGTTACACGGCGTGGAGCCTAAGTCGCAGAGTCGCCAAAGCGCATCCGGATAAGGTGACCAAGGACGGTCACAAGTTTCAGTCGCACCACTTCGGGCATGTACTGCTGACGCTCATCAAGAGTTACGCGCTGATTATCATGGCGTATCTTATTTCGCGGCATATTACAGACGGTATACCCATCGACCTGACCAAGGTAGCCGCAGGCGCTATATGCTTCTGGCAGATATGGAGTATCCTCGAAAACGAGAGCAGTTGCAACGGCGCTCGTTGGGCGAAAGTGGCGCAGAAAATACTCGTGGACAAGACAAGCCGACACTTCGACATCGACCTGTCGGGAATAGGCGCGAGCAAGACACACCGACCAAATGCAGACGACAATGATAGTACTGATTGACAATGGGCATGGAAGGGAGACGCCAGGCAAGCGTAGCCCCGACGGACGACTGCGCGAGTACGCGTGGACAAGGGAGGTAGCTCAGCGAATTGTCGGAGAATTAAGGCGCAGAGGCATTGATGCGCACTTGCTCACGCCCGAACAGGCGGACATCCCTTTGCGTGAGCGCGTGAAGCGTGTTAATGACATATGCCATAAAGTCGGCAAGCAAAACGTGCTGCTTGTCTCGATCCACAACAATGCAGCAGGAGCGGATGGCCGCTGGCATGACGCACGAGGATTTGCCGTATACACAAGCAATAACGCAGGGCAGGGAAGCCGCCGCCTTGCCGCCGAGTTTTATGCCGGAGCAAAGGCTCGCGGCTTGACGGGTAACCGTGCAACGCCACCGCAGGGTTTTTGGCAGGCGAGCCTTGCCATATGCCGCGACACCAAATGTGCCGCAGTGCTGACTGAGAACCTCTTTCAAGACAACATTGATGACGTAAAGTATCTACTGAGCAACGAGGGCAAGACAGCTATTGCAGACCTGCACGTAAATGCAATTTTGAACTACATAGCAACATGCGAACAGCGATAATCATATACATGAGTGCGGTACTGATGTGCGCTTGCCGCAGCCATAAGGAGAGCGACCTCCGTGTGGCCGAGATGCAGCAGACGCAGACAGCCGAGACGGTGCAGACGCGCACGGACAGCCGAGCCGAAACGCGTGTCGAGCAGACCGAGGCAGCCGATAGCATCGTATGGACGATGACAGCCGACAGCGTTGTGCAGACCAAAGCCGACGGAACGCGCGAGGTGCTGCATCGCGTGCTGAAGACGCGCACGGCTTACAAGCCGACGGCAACGGCCAAGGCGACAGCAACCGCGCAGCAGACCGATACGACATTGGTCGTGACGCAAGAGCAGGCGCAGCGGCAGACTGCCGTGCAGAGCCATAGCGAGAGCAGTCGCGGAGGACAGCCGTGGTGGCTGTTGGTGGTGGCATTGGCAATTACGACGGTCGTCGCGGTAATTCTTGTAAGACGTAAGATATTAGCATAACTGGATATACATATATAACCATGGCTGCGGCAGACTTGCGAAAGCCTGTCGCAGTGTCTTTTGTTCAAAAATTTTCCGTACATAAATTTGACCAAAATAACAGGCGTAAAAATGGCATATAAGGAAATTGCAGAGGTGGTTCTCAAGTGCAACAGCGAGGACTACAAACGAACATACGAGGACAACATAGCGAAAGCCAAGGCTTTGCGCAAGGCCTTAGCTGATGCATATTCGGCCGGGGACGCACGCAAAGTTATTGAAGTCAATAAGGAATTGCAGAAGACCAACGCCACCATACAGCGGATGCGCACAAATGCTTCGAATGTCGAGGCTGCAATGCGCAACCTCGACAAAGCAACACCTAAGGAGTTGCATCGAGCACTCAAGGCAATCAACGCCGAATTGTCATCCGGTCGTGTGGAACGAGGATCCAAAGATTGGGATGCATATATTGACAAACTTAAAGCTGTCAAGCGGCAACTTTCAGAAGTCAATGCCGAGATGTCTATCGATACACGGTCGCCACTCGAAAAGCTCAAGGACGGCATCAACGACTGGGGAGCCTCTGCCGCAACCGCCGTTGCCGCATTCGGTGGCGTGGTCGTTTCCGGTAAGGCTGCAGTACAAGCGTATGCAGACATGGAGGCAGAAATGGCCAACGTACGCAAGTACACCGGCATGACAGCCGAGCAGGTAGAAAATCTCAATGAGGCATTCAAACAGATGGACACGCGCACATCGCGCGAGGGACTCAATAAACTCGCACAAGAGGCAGGTCGCCTGGGCAAAACGTCTATCGATGACGTCCTTGGTTTCGTCAAAGCGGCAGACCAAATCAATGTCGCGCTTGACGAACTCGGCGAAGGGGCAACCCTAACGCTCTCCAAACTCACCGGAATATTCGGGCTGGAAGGACAATACGGCACCGAACAATCTCTGCTCAAAGTAGGGTCTGTCGTTAACGAACTATCCCAAAACTGCGCGGCTTCAGCACCATATCTCACCGAGTTCGCCAGTCGAATGGCCGGTGTCGGTGCACAAGCAGGCCTATCAGTACAACAGATAATGGCCTTCGGCGCAGTGCTGGACTCCACAAACCAAAATGTCGAGGCATCGGCTACGGCTCTGTCTCAGGTAATTGTACGCATATATCAAGACCCTGTCAAATATGCCAAGATAGCCGGACTCGACATACAAAACTTTACCTCATTAGTAAAAACCGATATAAATTCGGCGTTAATGGAACTTCTGTCGGCGTTGAATCAAGTCGGAGGTATGGATGCGCTGTCGCCTATGTTCAAGGATATGGGAGAAAATGGTGCAAGAGCGATTGCAACGCTTAGCACTCTCGCCGAACACATAGAAGATGTAAAGCAACAGCAAGTGGCTGCCAACACCGCATTCGCGGAAGGCTCCTCCGTGACCAAAGAATTTGACGTCCAAAATAACACTGTTCAAGCACGGCTTGATAAACTAAAAAAGAGTTTTACCGAGATGGCCGTATCACTTGGCGAGAAGCTGTTGCCCGTGATGCAGTATGCTATCTCCGGGACATCGCTTTTGATGCACGCATTATCGTCTGTCGTCGGGTTCATCGTCAAAAATAGAACGGCGGTCATATCGCTTGTCGCAGCAATCACAGTGGCCGTCCTCGCGAACAAGTCTTATGTGATTTGGGCAAAGCTCTGCGCTGCCGCCGAAGTCGCGCACACCATCGCCATCAAAGCCAAACAGATAGTAGTGACTGCGTTGACCAACCTGATGACCGGGCTACGCCTGGCATACTATGCGATGACTTTGCAAGTTGGCAAGCTCACTGTCGCGTGGAAGGCGCTGGATAAGGCCACAAAAGCCAATGTCTTCGGTGCTATCGCGAGCGCGGCGATAATGCTGTACGGTGTGATAAAGAATCTCATATCAGGCACTGACGAGTATACTCAAAAGATGGACAAAGCTATGGCCTCCGCCAATGGCCTTTCCGCCGAGTCTATCAAGGAGGAGAAAGAGCTGTCCAAACTATTCTCAACGCTCAAAGGCACGACAGCCGGTACTGATGCCTACGAAAAAGCCAAAGCCGCGATCATCTCACAGTATGGTCAATACCTGCAAGGCCTCATCAACGAAAAAGGCGAGATCATTGACCTCGAAGCCGCATACAAACGCCTTACCATAGCCATCCGAGCCAATGCTAAAGCCAAAGGCATTGCCACCGCTCGCGAAAATATTGAAACGACCTACAACGAGGAGGTTACCAAAGATCTGGAGGAGCTTAAAAAATCTCTGACGGCAGCCGGTGCGACAAAATCACAAATCGAGAAGGTGATGACTGCGGTGCAAGACCAAATAACCACCAATCGGCCTATCGGAAAGGAGGTTCAAGGTATACTTGACCGGCTGTATGAACAAAACACACAATCTTCGAGTGAAGCTGTCGAACTAATGGCTATAAGTCCGGCAGCAGGATTAGTTTCCGCCTACAATGCCGTCAAGGCACAGCAGGAAAGTCCTCTCGGCATATTCAACAGAATCACAAAACGACAAGGAGACTACTTGTCTCGAATGGTCTCGCTTGACCAAATGGAGGGCATTGCACGCCCGGCCAAAAATGCGTCAGACGAGGATCTCGCGACAGTAATCAAGATGCTCGAAGGCGCATTGAAGAGAGGTGAATATATGAGTACTGTCGCCGTTATATCTCCGAATGGGTCAACGACTCTTGACATCAAAACCCGAGCCGAAATCCAAGACCTGCTTGACCAGTACCGCATTGAGCAGGGTAATCGAGTACCTTCGGGCAATAGTACGCAGAATCCGTCTCCAACGATTGAGCCGACACGAACCGTGCCGACCAGCGATGGTGTAAAAGGTGCAAACAAGGAGGACACCCAGCGTGAGCGTCAAAAGCAGATGCAAGCCGAAATAGATGCGGTCAAGGCGCAGAATGACGCGATAGCATTGGCTAACCTGACCGCCTATGCGACCGGACAAAAGGACTTCGAGCAATACTTATACACCAAAAGAAACCTGGAGGAACAGGCTCGTGAAGCTCAAATCAAGATATACGAGGAATGGGGAGAAACAGACAACGCCAAATACCGCGACCTGCTAAAAAAACGAGCGGAAGCTGACCTCGATGCAATTGCGGCTCAAAAGAAACAGATGGCATCACTGATAGACAGCGAACACCGCGAACGGACGGACAACATCACAATGCGGTACTATGACCCGACAGCCGCCGAATTTGACAATAAAGTAGCGTTAAATCAGGCTCTACTCGAAGAAGACATCCGATACCTTCGCCAGAAGCAACTGCTATACGAACAAAACTCCGAAGAATATGCTGCTATCGAGAAGCAAATCCAGACACGTGTCAACCAAGACAAACTCGACAAACAAAAGGAACTTGCGGACGCGTACAAGCAAATCGTAGGTAAGTATCTCGAGACATCCGCAGAAGCGACAAAGCAAGCCGAGCTTAAGATGCTTGATAAGCTGCTCGAAACCGGTGTAATTACACAGGAAGAATTTGAAAAGATAAAAACAGCAATAGAGGAGAATGCAGATGCAGCAGAAGCGGCAGGAAAGGGGTTCGCACAATTCTCGTCAGAGATGGGTCAGAATGTGTCCACTATATACAACGCAATAAAACAGATTGCAGAAGGAGCAAAAGACATACCTGGATATGTAGCATCTGCCATAACATCAGCAATAGCTCTTTTATCCACTTTTTTGCAACAGACGTCTGCCTATTACGATGCCGAGCGCGACCTCGAACTGGCCAAGGTCGAAAAACGTTATGACGCGGAAATCAAGGCAGCCGGAAAAAACGAACGCAAAAAGAAAAAGATCGAAGAACAGAAAGAGCGCGAAACCGCAAAAATCAAAAACAAATACAATAAACGGGCACAATCGATGGAACTTGCCCAAGCCGTCGCCTCTACTGCGATGGCCGCCATCAATGCATACGCCTCGGCATCGAAAGTCAACTGGATACTCGGTCCTATCGCTGCCGCAATGGCCGTGGCCGCAGGCGCTATCCAAATTGCCACCATTCAAAAACAGCACCAAGCACAAGCCGCAGGATATTACTCCGGCGGTTTCACGATGCGGGCCAACGACAACAAGCGCGAAGTCGGCGTTGTCCATGCCAACGAGTTTGTCGCGAACCACCAGGCAGTGGCCAATCCGGCCATTGCACCGGTTCTGCGGCTCATTGACCAAGCACAACGAGCGAACACCGTGGGTTCGCTGACTGCCGACGATGTAAGCAATGCCATCGGCGTTAATCGTGGGGTGAGCACGAGAGGGGTGACATCCTCTGAGAGTGCTACCGCTACAATTAACGACAGCGCTGCAATCATAGCAGACATATCTGCACGCACATCAAAAGCACTGGATAGATTGTCTGACAATATAGAACAAGGCATTCTTGCCGAAGTTGTCATGGACGGCGAAAGAGGTCTGGCTCGCAAGCTCAATAATTACAATAAACTCAACCAAAACGTACGTCGATGACTATCATATATCTTGACGGACAGCCGGTCGTAGTGTCAAAAAAGTCTCTAAAACTGACTGTCGAGAACCCGTTCTTTACCAAGACATCATCTTATACTTATGATGTAGATTTTCCACTTGACATACCTGACAATCGCAAAATATTCGGGCGCATCCAGCGGCTTGATGTCGCAAAAAACGCACGGACATTCGAAGCAAGATTGGTCATTGATGCCGAAACGCACCTATCCGGGAAGGCGCATATCACATCCATCACAGATTCTGTTGTGAAGATTCAATTATTAGGTGATAATGCCGCCTACAACTATGGGAATAAGATGGATGAAGCATACATTGACGAACTCGACCTCGGCGATTGGTTTCGGACTTCATGGCCTGACGGATCTTACTATGATGCTCGGTCAAAAACCTGGAAATATTACACCGCCGAGGATGATTTGTCCAACGAGACGTCTGACCTTGTCGCTTGGCGTGCACAATACACCAATCCTCCAAGTACAGACTATTCCGAGTCTCGTCTTCTCCGGTGTATGCAGACCGGTTTAAGTAACAAATGGATAGCTGTACCGATACTCAACACTTCTGCAGATATGATTTGCAACGGCATATCATACCAATGCAAGTACCAACAGCCAGGATATAATATGCGTTATCGCGGCTATGTCGGCGAACAGCCGTCACGACGAGACCTCGAAGGCACAGCTGTCGTATCCTTCGCCATACAGCCATTCGTTTGGCTTATTGCAAAAAAAGTAGCGGCTGCCACGGGGTTTACTCTCGCGGATGACGACAACGCACTATGGACAGACACATTCCTCCGTCGGATTTTTATCTGCAACGCCAACAACCACCTTGCATGTGCAAAATGCCTGCCACATTGGTCGGTCAACGACTGGTGGACTCAGCTCGAAAACTCCTTCGGAGTCGTCCTTGGCGTTGATTATGAACACAAGAAAATCACACTGCATAAACGATGTGACCATTATCGTGCCGACACATCTACCCTGCCAATCACTGATGTCGTTGACGAATATACCGTAGACGTCAACGATGAGACCCAGTCGGACATTTCGACCAATAGTGTCGGTTTCGCCGACCATGATGCAGCAGCCGAAGACATACTTGACGATGAGATTATCGACCAAGCTAAAATCGATAAGAGCTTCGCTAACCTGACCGCACTACTCACTTGGGCAAAAGCGCAAGGCGCCGAAGCGATGACAGATCACAAAGGCACAATATGGTGTTGCTCAGATGGGCGTCACTACATATATACTGATGCCAACGGATTTGTCGAGATAAATATGTTCCGTCCGCGAAAGCCGGAGAACAAGGAAGACATTGACATTGAATTGAAATTCGTGCCGGCAGCCTATACACGCGATGTCGACTGCGAGATTTACTCAGCACCAATACCCGGAAACGGCGCTGATGTTCGCCCGTCAGTTATCGCGACATTTCCGGTCGAAACCATTGCTGCTCCTAATATCGCCATACTGGACTGGTATAAGCAGCATAATTATACATCACTTGACATCGGCGCAGTAATAGCCGGAGGCGCCGAGACACAATCAGCCCAAGACGGCATCCCGGATGTGATCTATATTGCGATTAAACCTGACGACAATAAATCCGCCATTGATATTGCAGTCGATACAACTACAACATCAGGCGAAAAACTAATGGGAACTTTTACTTATCCACGCCCGTATTTGCGTGAACGTGCTACTGCCGCGTTGGATGGAGAGCCAACACTCAGCGATACTCCATACTCCCTGTCACTGATACCCATTGCCGGGCAAATCAATCTTGCCTCTCAAACGCTATCTCAAGGCGTTTATATAGACACACAGACCCGGTATTGCGTAAAATTCTTGGCAAAACATCTACCGGATGTCGGATGTATATTTATAATTCACGGACGAAAATATGTCGCCGAAAAATTCGAGACAGACATTACCTCGGACGGAATGTCACAACTCATAACAGGTTACTTTTACCCGATTGAGCTTATCGTAGAATCATAAATTACCCTTGAAATGTAACGTCTCATTATGAATAGGTCTATCCCGGCCTTGGAGATACCTATTGGTCGTTGAAATATCAGTATGACGAGCCTGGTCACGTGCGATGACGATGCCTTCGGCATTGGCGAGGTCGCGAATGCCACTGTCCTTGAGCGAATAGAACTGGTATTCGTCTCCCCACCGCAACGCTTTGCGAAGCTTTTGCCACTCTCTGCGAAAAATCTCGCTACTTGCTTTAAGTTGACTTGGATGCATATTGCGACCAAAGATGTAATATGTGCCCGGCTTGGAAAACAAATCGACATCTAACATAAGGCGAATGATGTCATCATTGATGCCTACTTTGCCGTCTCGTTTATTCTTGCTGTACTCTGCGGCTACAAATATGCTCTGCTCCCGGAGTGAGATGTCGTTGATGCGCAAGTTGACCAGCTCGGTCGGTCGAATCATTGTATAATACTCCATCATACAAGCGAGGAGATACACTTTGTCGCGAGGTTCGAGATATGCACGCAAACGATGAAGCATATCCGCAGTCAGCGGTTGTCGCTTCTTCTTTTGCTCGGGTACTTTTTTTATAGCAGTAGCCGGATTCTGACTTATATACTGTCGCTCGATGAAAAACGCCGCAATAGACGATAGCCAGCCGCGATAATTGTTGCGAGTACGACCACTGACCTCACGGTTAAGATAGAGCCAGTCCAAAAAGTCAGTCATAAAGGCAGTATCAAACTGGTATACATACTTCGGCGGTATTACCATCGAGGCAATATATTGGCGGAGGACATTGACACGTGAATGATAGCTATGTCTGGTTTTATCCTTAGGCAACTTATCAAGATGCCTATCGTATTTGTCGAGTGCTTCGTCCAAAAGAGTGTAGCACCTATTATCCGAAGCATTGACCCACGGCGACCATCCACTACGCAAGAGCTTGAGCAACGACTCCATAATTTCGGTCGCCCGACGCTTGCGCTCGGAAACCTTAACGATGCGGTCAAGCATATACTTCTTCCTCCGCATCGAATCCGTTGCCGGGTCAAAGGCGTAGAAATCAACATACCAATTTTTGCCGATGTGTAACTTAGGGTAAGTGAAGCCGAGAACCTCGGCTTGAGGAGTGAAATTCTTTCGTGCAGGGCACATTTTTTTACATTTTTTCGCCGTCGGAAAAAATGTTGCATGATACACTTATGTTCTTAACTCCGTCCGACTATCGTCCGACTATTTTCAGCGAAGGCCGCGTAATTAGTTGATTTACGTGGCCTTCGTGAAAGATCTGCGGAGAGAGAGGGATTCGAACCCCCGGAGGTGTGACCCTCAACGGTTTTCAAGACCGCCGCAATCGACCACTCTGCCATCTCTCCATGTGGTCTTCCGCCGCCATGGCGAAATTGCGAATGCAAAGTTAGCGTTTTTTTTGCAATTTCAGGCTATATGCGCACAATTTTTCGCTGTGCCGTCACTGATACGACGTGCAAACGACCCTTCTTCATTGCTTATTCGGGCACGAACTAACTTTGCACGCCGACATAAACGCCAAAATCTCGAGGCATGAGGACTACGCGTCGTATATGGTGGGATCGGGTATGCCGGCAATCTGAAAGGCTTCGCGACGTTCGCGACAGGTGCCGCAGGTGCCGCAATGGTGTTCGCCGCCGCGATAGCAGCTGTATGTATGGCTGTAGTCTACGCCTATGGCGGCGCCGCGTTCTGCTATCTGACCCTTGGTGAGGTGTGTATAAGGCGTCAGCAGGGTAATGCCGTCGTAGGTGCCGGCGGCGATGGCTCGCGACATATTCTCGACAAATGCCGGGCGACAGTCGGGATAAATAGCGTGGTCGCCGCTGTGGTTGGCCAGCATCACGTGCGCCAGATGGTGTGTCTCGGCAAGGCCGGCGGCTACGGAAAGCATGATGCCGTTGCGGAAGGGCACGACGGTGCTGCGCATGTTTTCGTCATCGTAATTGCCTTCGGGAATGGCATCGGCGCCGGAGAGCAACGAGCTGGCAAAATGCTCGCCGATAAACTTCAGGGGAATAACCATCAACGGAATACCAAGCTTGGCGCATTGGAAGCGAGCACATTCAATTTCGCGCGCGTTGTGATTGCTGCCGTAGTCATAGGTTACGGCCATGGCGATGCGCGAGGCGTATTCGCAAAGCATGGTGACGGAGTCCATGCCTCCGCTCACCACCATCAGGGTGTCTTTTTTCATAGTCTGCAATAGTGGTAGCCCGGGAATTACATATCGTTGCGGAAGGAGGCCATCAGTCGCTCACGAGCCATTTCCTTGTGGTCTTCGTCGCCGTAATTGGCAAAAGGAATAATGGAGATGCCGCCGCGCGGTGCAAAAAGCCCGGTGACTTCGATGTACTTTGGATCCATCAGGCGGCACAGGTCCTTCATGATGATATTGACGCAGTCTTCGTGGAAATCGCCGTGGTTGCGGAACGAGAACAGATATAGTTTCAGGCTCTTGCTCTCGACCATCTTGGTGCGCGGGATATACGAGATGATAATTTTGCCGAAATCGGGCTGTCCGGTCTTGGGACACAGCGCCGTAAATTCGGGACAGGTGAAGGTCACGAGATATTCGTTGTCGGGATGCTTATTGTCAAAGGTCTCAAGCATCTCGGGACAGTAGTCGGTGGGATATTTGACGCCGGTATTGCCCAGCAGGGTCACTCCCGGCATTTCTTGTGGTGTACGACTCATAGTGTATTTTCTGTAAATTCAGTTTTTTGTTAGCGTCCTTAGGGATCTTAGGGTCACTAAAGTCATGCAAAATTACGCATTTTCCGCGATATGGCGGACGGCATGGCGGCGCGGCAGTCAGAATGACTGCATATCTACCAGACGCTTGTAGTATCCGTCAAGGGCCAGCAATTGGTCGTGAGTGCCGCGTTCGACAATACGGCCTTCGTGCATGACGCAAATCATGTCGGCATTGCGTATGGTCGAGAGCCTGTGCGCAATCACCAGTGTAGTACGGTCTTGCATCAGGCGTTCGAGTGCCTGCTGGACCAGTTGCTCGCTCTCGCTATCGAGGGCGCTGGTGGCTTCGTCCAGTATCAGTACGGGTGGATTCTTGAGTATGGCTCGCGCTATGGATACGCGCTGGCGCTGGCCTCCGCTGAGGCGGCAGCCGCGGTCGCCGATATTGGTCTGATAACCCTCGGGACTTTCGATGATAAAGTCGTGAGCATTAGCGATACGGGCGGCCTGCTCTACTTGCTCTTGGGTGGCTCCGGCAGGCGCGCCGAAGGTGATATTATTGAAGAACGTGTCGTTGAACAATATAGCTTCCTGATTGACATTACCCATAAGCGCACGCAGGTCGTGTACGCGCACATCGCGGATATCGATGCCGTCGACGGTGATGCTGCCGCTGTCCACGTCATAGAAGCGCGGCAGCAAATCGGCCAGCGTGGACTTGCCGCTGCCGCTCTGTCCCACCAGGGCCACGGTGGCGCCTGCCGGGATGTCTAAGCTGACATCATCTATGACTTCATGGTCGCCGTAGCTGAAAGATACATGCTTGTAGCTGATAGCCCCGGCATGTGGCGGCAACGTCTTGGGATGCTCCGGATCGGCGATGGGATTGACCGCCCCGAGAATCTTGTCGACGCGCTGCATCGACGCCAGACCCTTCTGAACCGAGTAGGCTGCCTTGCTCAAGTCTTTGGCCGGATTGATGATGCTGTAAAATATCACCATGTAATATATGAACTGCGGGGCATCAATGCCGGCGCTGCCGCCCAAAATGAGCGTACCGCCAAACCACAGCACTATCGCGATGGCCGCCGTACCCAAAAACTCGCTCATCGGATGAGCCAACGACTGGCGACGCGCTATACGATTGGACAGACGATAGAACTCCTGATTCTCGCGATGGAAACGTGCACGTACCTTATCTTCGGCGTTGAAAGCCTTGATGATGCGCAGTCCGCCAAGGGTCTCCTCGATATTGGACATCAATACACCCCATTGGTTCTGCCCCTCAAGCGACTGACGCTTAAGACGTTTGCCCACACGACCCATAACCATTCCGGCCAAAGGCAGCAGCACAAACACAAACACAGTCAGCTGCCACGACACGGCCACCATCATAGCCAGGCACACGACAATCATCACCGGATTTTTGAACATCATATCCAGCGACGCCATCACCGAATTCTCGATTTCGGCCACATCGCCGCTCATACGTGCCATCACATCGCCCTTGCGCTCGCCCGTAAAGAACCCTATGGGCAGCCGCGTAATCTTGTCATAAACCTCATTGCGGATATCGCGCACAATTCCGCTGCGCAGCGGAATGATGTAATACAAGCTGAGGTACGTAGCTCCTGTCTTCAGAGCCGTCATCACCACCAGCGCCACAGCCAGCAGCGCCAGCGTCGCCGACGGCCCGTACAACGCCACAGCCTCCTGTGTGTAATAATAGAAATTGTTGACTACCACCTCCTTGAACGAGCCGTCCGCCATCGTCATATACACATAATGCGTGGCATTGATTTTGAACAGCATCTCCAATATCGGGATAATCAGCGCAAACGAGAACAGCGTCAGCAGCGCCGCCAGCACATTGAACAAAATGTTCAGAGCCAGATACTTCTTATACGGAGGAACAAAGCGGCGCAACAGCGCAAAAAAATCTTTCATATCAATATCGTAGTCTCGCACAGCCGGGCATCGCTCGGCTGCGAGACATCATCATGCGTTAGTATTCGCCCACAAAGTTACGTATTATTCGCGACATACCGCCCCTCCCCGTCGGCCCCGACCCGGCGCAATACGTAGCACGCTGCGAATTAACGCGATAGCCCACACTGATAATTGCATCAAGGTTGTAGAAAATCCAGTCGCGCTCCACCTGCCGATTGCCCTCCTGCTGAACTATTCTAATTTTTCGAATAGTTGCCTCCTGTGCCAACTCATTGCTTGTGTATATCTCTTTAAGTTGATAGTTTATAGTGTTGACCTCTACACCAAATAGCTGAGCCATTGCCTTTTGCGTAAGCTACTGCGTTTCATCTTCGACATACGTCTGTACGCCGCCGCTTCCATCCGGCAGATTATACAATATAAACTATATTTCCTTTCCCATAACAACCTTAATAAGCGTATTAGAGTGACTTCAATATAATTGTGAGGCATTGACAACAGCCTTAAAGCTCGAAAGACGATCTACCGCGGTATGCGGAATCAATATGTATCGCCATGGTTTTCCGCCATGCTGTACCGCATAGTCTCCGGCAATCTTGCAGTAACGGCGTGCGGCCTTAGCCTTGTCAAGGACATCGTTATCGTCAACGTTTTTCTCAGCTTTTGTCTCACACATATATATTGCATCAGCTGTCTCGACAATAAAATCCGGTTCGTACCGCTTGGCTCCGTTAGACCAATAGATATTGAATTGTTGCGGTACAGGGCGCAGCCACTTCAATACTATGGGGTCGTTTTCAAGAATATATGCAAAATCCCATTCTGTCGTGCTGTCAAAACGCGTTTCAGGATAATACGACTTCAGGAATCCCTGCACAATATACTTGCTGCCCCACGATTTCTTTTCGGGAATGTCGCTTACCATGCGTTTGCCAAATCCGTTGTCTACGAGATGCTGGTCAAGGATCCGGCTGAAAGGGAGCACACGTGTCGGAGACGTTTCTTCTTCCACGATATGGAAGTGCTGCTTCATCTGTTTGTATATGTTGTTTGCAAGAATCTCTTTATAAGCATTGACAATCTCGGCAATATCATCTTGTGCTATGTCAGGATTATAGCCTTTTATCGCATCTACGGCTTGCCCTGCAAGTTTGTATAACAAGTCGGCACACTCGTCATAGTCCACATCATCGAAATCAATAAGGCGTGCCACAAGAATATCTATCGGATTTCCTTTGGAGCTGCCACTGCGGCCGGCTATGATATCTGTTTCGCCTGTAGCAAGGCTTTGTCTTTGAATTTCATAGTGGACTTTATCAAGATTGTAACCAGCGGACGTATCAAGGTCAAAATCTTCGAATACGGCTTTGATGCGCGGCTGCTCAACGACAAGACGCGGAATTTCGATTACGTTCTTCTCGTAATCTACCACGACTTGCTTGATTACTTGGTCAAGCTGCTTGATTTGTTCTTCGGCCTCCTGCTCGGCAAAAAGCGGCGTGGCGACCTTGGCTCGTTCGGTAATGACTTCGGCAGCTTTCAGCCTAATCACCTTGATAATTTCAGGCTTATTCAAGTCTCCATAATGCTCCACTTTTTCGGCTGCCATAGGGATAACTTCAAGCACGGCACGTACTGCATCGCAAGTACGTTCGGCCACTTTCTTTTCGTAGTCAGTCTGTGCCTGTTTGACTGCAGCCTCGTATCTCTTGACGACAGCAGTGGTTGTCGTCACGACTTTGCCTGACTGCGGGGTCAAATCATCATCGTCAAGTTCGACATACGTCAATTTGTTTAATACGCTGTCGCCGTTTTGGGCTTTATCAATTACTGCGGCAAAGTTGTCGTGGGCAATCACAGTAAGTTTGTCTACATCAGGATTGCCTGTTCGTTCGCCTCCGTATGGCAGACGGAGTCCGCGACCTATAGTCTGTTCGATGAGTACGGCAGCATCGGCGGCTCGAAGTGGTATAATCGTGTAAAGGTTATTTACGTCCCAACCCTCTTTGAGCATATTGACGTGTACCACAATTTCAATCTTATTGTCGGGCGACTCAAGGGCGACAAATTGCGACTCTACATCCTCGTCCTTCTTTGTCGAACTATCTATCTGTAGCACCTTGTCTTTGTATCGGCCATGGAATATCCTATCGCTTTCGAGTAACTCCTTAACTTTCTTTGCATGACCGATGTCACGGCATGCCACAAGTATAAATGGGTGTACAACGCGTCTTCCTGTCTGTTTGGCATACAGCTCGATAGCAAGTTTGGTGCGCTCGTGTACGGTGATGCCGTCTTCCAACTTGATTATCTCGATTTCGTCGTCAGTGTAGTTAGACTTCTTGAAATTCTTGCGTCCGGCTACCGTCGGGTCTTTCACATAACGCTTGTCGGCAAGCGCCTGGGCGAGATTGTATTCAAAGACGATATTCTTGAATGGTTTGTTTTTCTCGTCAAGGGGCGTAGCGGTCATCTCGAAGCCGAGAACCGGGCGTAATTCGTTGATAGCTTTCTTGGACGCATCGGCATGGTAACGATGCGCCTCATCCATAAGGATTACGAGATCTGGCACCCCTGCGAGGTAATCAAAATACGATTGGCCTATATATTCCGAAAGGCGGCGCATTTTGGGCGCCCCTTTCTTTCCTTCCTTGCTGTCCTTATTGAATTTCGAGATATTGAAAATATTAATCTGCAACGAAGAGAACATTGATGGCGTGCGCTCGTTGTATGTCTCGCCGGTAACTATCTGCGGCGGATTGCTTACAAATTCGCTAATGCCTTTGAACACATATTTCTCGTAGGCGGTGTCACCAAAATCGTGTATCAACTTGTTGTACAGTGTCAGATTAGGCGCAAGAATAAAGAAGTGCTTTATACCCTTTTGCAAATAGAGGTAAGCGACTATTGCGCCCATCAATCGGGTCTTGCCTATACCGGTGGCTATGGAGAATGCCAGCGATGGGAAATCTCGGTCAAAGTCCTTAAACGAAGGTACAAGCGATTTGACCTTGTCGACTTCTTTCTTGAGGAAGTCGGCAAGAGCGCCGGTCTCTGTCGGCGGCTTCTGCAAAGAAAGCTTTTCGATAATGTGCGAGGTGAGGTCAAGCGCCTTTGCCAGCGGTTCGCGTAACGACAATCGCTGGCGTATCATATTAACTGCAGCGTTCATACGTCAAACAAATTTGGTTCGTGGTCGGATGTCGGTGCTTCCTCAGGGTCGAGAATGTCGTCTGCTTCGTCACCCTCACCGTCCGGCATTTCGGGCAGTGGAACTATATTGAGCGAGTAGTCGTCACGGCCGAACTCGCAGCGGCCGAGAAGCATCTTGGGAATTTTCTTGAGAGTGATGTTCGGATAGCGGTTGTTGCACTCCGGTTGAAACTGGGTGCAGCATATCAGCAGCGACTCGTCCTCGGCCATCTGCTCGTGCAGGTGCTGCAACGCTTCAGCTGTAAGGAATTGCGTGGTGGTGAAAATATAGTCGTGCTCCGAACTATAGCCTTGTTTCCAGTATTGCTCGGTACTCGGCTGGTAAGTGAAGCCCTCCTGCTTCGCCATAGCGGCCGCCAGCATATCGGCATTATACGCCTTATTGATTACCAGGTTGCCGTATTTGTCCTTATTGAGTAGGCTCGGCGCAAGCTCATAGAACTTGAAGCCGCCACCCCCATGCCAATTGCATCTTTTAGATATGCCAGTTTGTTCGCCATTGACTACATTTACAAGTCTCTTTTGGCAATGAGAATAAGCGTGGTCACCCATCTCGATTCCAATCCAACGTCGCAGCAATTTGTGAGCGACTGCAGATGTTGTACCAGAGCCAAGGAATGAATCCAATACAATATCTTGCTCGTTAGAACACATTTCGATAATGCGTTTTATTAGAGTCTCAGGCTTTTTGCTATTAGGGAAATCTAATGCGCCCTCGGATTTGACACTGCTCCAGCTCATGTCATCCCAAAGAGTGCCGATTTTATCAAGTTTATATATAGTGTTACCTTCTTTGATGCATAGGACGTTAAGGAAACTTACAAGTCTTTTGGTTTTACCCATAAAACCGACATCTGTTAGTTTCCCTTTGTTGCGGCCTGTTTTAGGCACATATCGAGCAATGAAATAATCATCGCCATTTCCAACAGCATTAAGGACACGACCTCTAATAGAGGTTTGTGCATTTTCGAGAGTAAAAATACGGTCTAAGTATTTAGTATATACCTGAGCCTTAGTAAGTGCCTCCTCTTTCATGAGTTGAGTAACGGTTTTCACCTTGTAATTGTTATGGCGAATAAGTTGAATTTCTTCGCCTGAACCATCTACCGTACTCCCTATATATTCTTCTACGCCAGGGTCTACTAAAACGCTGGTGTAGGCGAAATTTTTCCCTTCAACCTCTCGTTCGTGAATATAATCCATAAGAGGCTGACGTTTATGCATCGGCTTAAACGAATCGAATGATTCACTTTTTGCGTAAACGAGAATATACTCAATATTCTTTTTGAGTTTCCTATCCTCCCCGCCGCCGCTTGCGCCAGAGCTTGCTTTTGCTTTTACGCAAATCATATTGATGAAATTTTTTCTGCCAAAAATTTCATCGCAGAGAACTTTTAGATATGCCTGTTCGTCATCATTTATTTGAATAAAGATGACGCCATTAGGCTTTAATAGATTGAATAGTATTTCCAGACGAGGACGCATGAGAGAGCCACTGACTATGTTCAACATAGTCGTCGTAATATTCATTGGCGGCATCAATGTTATACGGTGGGTCTATGTAAATACATTGGACTTGACCACTGTAATTTTCTTCGAGGGCGCGAAGTGCGAGCAAGTTGTCCCCGTGGATAAGCATATTGCCCGGCCATGGCTTGCCGTTTGGCAGCGTTCCTGTTTCGACCTCGCCATAGGCGAGAGTCGGGTCTTCGATAAGTATGCGTGGTTCTATGGCCGGACGCTCGTCATCCTTCCCTATCCACGTCAATTCCAGTTTGTTTAGTTTCTGTGTCATCTTTCGGATTAATCTTATTGTACTCTGTGCGTAGTAATGATGTAATGGTGTCTCTAATTTCTTTCATCTTAAAGTTGTCAGTTCGTTTCATCATCACCCGTAAGACTTCCTGTACGCACTCTAATTTATAATATTGTGTCGTAAGCAACAAATTCCACACACGATCCTTGACATCCGAACCATTTAGGTCTCTCTTGTGGCTTTCTATAAAAGGCATAAACTTGTTTTTAATCTCATCAGGTGTTAAGTCTGCGTCCAGTTTCTCTTTTAGAAGTTGGCCATACACTGACAATGCGTGCATATCTGACACAAGAGCCATATATTCATTCGCACAATGCATCAAGACTTTGTATTTGTCGTCCTCCAACGTACCTTTGAAATACTTAAATGTAACTTCAAAATTAAATGCAGATTCGTTCATCCGTGCAAGTAGCTGTGTCGATCTCTCTCTAAAACATTCCGACATCGGATCAAGGTCTCGTACCTTAATAATATCATTATGGTCAAATGCGACAGTCAATTTAATACACGCCTGTTTCAGATCATTGAACCATCTTTCTTGCACTTCCTGTTCGTGCATTGTTTGCACGTGATTCCTATTACTTTCGTTTTCATTATGATTCTGCTTAAGTTGCTTTTGTAAGACATACAATGTGACACAAGCCATGATAGCAGACCCTAAGTAACCGCCCCAAAAGCTTAACCAAGCGGCACTGCCAACCTGATTAAAAAACGGTAGCGAAAAATAGCATGCAACATTCAACAGCAAGGGGATGCCCACTAAAGCGAGAACCACACCCTTATACTTCCGTAGATACATCAATATGATTTTATTATGTTTGTCTGTTTCCATAATATACTACGTAGTTGCTTTATTATTTTTTCATTATATGTATGTATACGCATTTAAACCTATTTGAAATTTCCCTCAGCTTGGTGGAAATTTGTCCATCGGATTGATCTGCAATTCAGGAATCCACCCGTGTATCTTGCGTCACGGTCATCAAAGTGCTCTTTGAAGTCCACAATGTCACATTCCCCTTTTTCAAGGAGGTCATAGAACCATTGTATACTGAGCTTTGTATGTCGTTTCATTTTATTCTCCAATGAATGGTGAGTATGCGGTTTTGCTCTGTCTTCTGGGCGAGCATAGCTTCAACCTCGTCGAGCAGGGCTTCTCTCTTAGCGTCCACTTCGTCTTGGGCTTGGTAGAGGTTGAGGCGCTTTTCGCTGCGTCGCTTTTCGAGTTCTCGGATTTCGCGCTGGATGCGCACTCTCTCCTCAAGACGTGAAGTGCGTCTGGATTCGCTCCTACGCAATCTGATTTCGGCATCAAGGTCTCGCAATTCCTTCTCGAGCCCTTGTTTTACGTCTTCCGCCCACGAGTCGAGCTTGTCAGTCTCCTCGTCAAAGAACGTTTCATTACGCTTTGAATTGTCCTCAACAATATCGGCTCGACAAGCCGATATTGCATCATTGAGCACGGACTGCTGCTCGGGCGTCATCTCGGCGGCGAGCGGCGAGCTTTCACCCGGCAGTTTGAGCATCTGCTCGGCGATGTCGGGAAAGACCGCCTCGCCGGAGTCGGTGATACAGCCCATAAGAAAATAATCCTCTCGCTCAAACGAATCTATCGTCAACTTGTCCACTACCAACCAGCCTGAATTGCCCACAAGTTGGCGAAGCAAAGCAATGTTAATCTCCGAACCGGTGTAATCAAAAACGATTTCAGACGGCTCGGCCTTTTGACGGAGCAGAGTGTTGAGCATGTGCTTTGCCAAAGGCGAACCAACGCGGTACGGCTGCGAATTCGCCGGTAGCACGAAATTTCGGCGGTTATTCGATGGTGGTAGCACGTAGTATCCGTATTCGATGATGCCATCCGTGTCTTTGGCATTGTGAGCCACGACTTTGTCTATCATAAACGAGTGGTCGGCTTCTTCGAATAAGGCATGTCCGTCAAAGAAACTGCGAGTAAGTTGCCACAGAACACTCTCGAACTCGTTAAGGTTGGACTGAGCCTCGACAAGGTCGGTGCGCAGTTTTTGTTTGACCGCCTCATCGAAGTTTTCGAGAAGCGTGGTGCGAGCCTTCAGCATCTTTTCTGAAATCTGTTCTTGCAACTCCGATTGTAGTGTATCGAAGGCTTCCTGTATCTCTTCCGTTGTTCGGCATTGTTGATAGATGGCGGCAATACGTTTTTCAAAATCGACGCCGTTGCCAATGGCGCCGAGGACCTCGTCGGACGTTCCGAAAACACCATTGAACAACTGAAATTTTTGGTCAAGAAGCTCGTAAACGCGGACATCGGCAGCGTTGGCTTTATTTAGGAAGTTAATAACGACGACATCGAATTTTTGCCCATAGCGGTGACAGCGGCCTATACGCTGCTCGATACGCTGTGGATTCCACGGCATATCATAATTGACTACAAGCGAACAGAATTGCAGGTTGATACCTTCGGCTGCGGCTTCGGTCGCAATCATAATGGTAGCCTCGTTGCGGAAATACTCGACAAGTGCAGCGCGTTTGTCTGCCGTGACCGAGCCTGTAATGCGCTTCGTCCCTTTGTATCGCTCCTTCCATTCCTTGTATATACGCGATGAAAGTTTATCCGTATTCGAACCGTTAAAAAGCACGACCTTGCCCTTATATCCATGTTTTTCAAGGAGATCAAAGAGAAAGTCTTGGGTGCGACGCGACTCAGTGAAAATAAGCGCTTTCTTTGGGGCACCGAGTTCTTCGAGTTGGGCAAATCCTTGCCGCAAACCCTCGAAAAGTTGTTCGGCCTTCGAGTTCCGTTTTATACTGTAGGCAACGTCGCGGAATTTTTCAAGATCCGCTATTTCACGACGAATACACTCAATGTCATGCGGCGAGAAAATCTCATCCTCCGTATTGTTCTCTTCGTCTTCATCAAGCCATTCGTCCGAATCTTCATCATAACCTTCATAATCTTGCGAAAAAAGGCTCGGCATATCTGGGTCAACCGTATGTCGGGCAAGTTTTGCCTCTAATCTTTCGAGCAAAGCACATATTGTGCCGTATATAGCGTGTGTAGATGATGCAAGCAACTTTCGGAGTATAAGCGTCATAAGCTGGCGCTGACTGTTGGGCAGGGCATATAACTTGGGCCTCTGCAGATACTCCGAAACGCAATCGTAAAGTTCCTGTTCCTGCTTAGACGGAAAAAACTCTTGCAATATGGCTATGCGCTTGGTATAACGCACGTATTCGAGAGCTTGACGACGCAATGTACGTTTGCACAGCGGAGCAAGACGACTGCGGAGATTTGCATAGTCGGTATCACTGAGATTGTGGTTGTACTGCATCTTGAAACTTTTGAGGTCTCCAAAAGCATAATCATCGATTATGGAAGTAAGCCCGTAAAGTTCAAGTATCGAATTTTGCAGTGGAGTAGCCGTAAGAAGAATTTTCTTTCGGTTTTCGAGGGCTCTTTTTAAGGCGTTGGCGGTTTTATTTGCAGGCTTGTAGACGTTGCGCAGACGATGAGCTTCATCAATGACCACCAAATCCCATGGAGTACGACTGAGATAAGCCGCTTTGGCTTTTGCGAATTGATATGAGCAAATGACTATTTCTTCACAATCAAATGGGTTGAGACTATCGTCTTCAATATAAGCGTTGAATGTCTTGCTTTCGAGGATGCGAGACGGCAAAAAGAATTTTTCGGACAACTCCGCAGACCACTGCTTGCGTAGGTTGGCTGGAGCAATCACAAGAAGTCGTCTTTTATGCTCGGCCCAGAACTGCGAGAGAATTATTCCGGCCTCAATTGTCTTACCAAGTCCTACCTCGTCCGCCAAAATCGCACCTTTGGATAGTGGCGACTTAAAGGCAAAAAGGGCTGCATCAATCTGATGCGGCGTCAAGTCCACTTGCGCATCTTGCAGGGACGCAGTGAGCTTTCCGAGACTGCTTGACGGTAACCTTCGGGTAAGCCAATGGGCGAAATAAACTTGTTGCGGTTGCGAATAAATCATCTACAAACTAATGATACTCAGAAACGACAACATTTGACAATCATACATCAATTCTGACCGGCCGTAACATCCAATTAAAGTTTTTATAATGGTTGATACCTCCGACCAATCGCAGTCGATTCCCTTTATTGCAAAGTTAGCCATTTTTTCCTGACCTGTGAAATTTTAACAGCAAAAAGACATGCTCATAACTCAAGCAATAACAGCGCGACTATTAACTTTGCAATCAAAAGCCATAATATCTGTACATCGGGGTAGAGTGGGGCTATTGCGGATGTCGGGGGATATGGGTAACTTTGCCGGGAGAAAGCGAAATCTTGAGTCGAGATATAATCTTGAGCAGAGATATAGTCTTGAGCAGAGATATAGTATAAAGCATTAAAATCTTAAGCGAAATAAAAGACGAATATGGGAAACCGGACGGTGACAGTGAAGTTCGTGGATTTCTGGCAGTCGTTTGATTGGCGGGACAACCGCTTTGTGCGGGCGCTGAGGTCGCAGCGGCAAGTGACGGTGCTGGAGCCGTCGTCGCCGGAGGTGCCGGATATTCTGTTCTACTCGCGCGGCCCGGGATGCGACCATCTGCGATATGATTGCCTGAAAGTGTATTTTACGGGCGAAAATGATTTCCCGGATTTCAACGAATGCGATTATGCCTTGTCGTTTTATGAGTGCGACTGCGGCGGTCGCAATTTGCGCTATCCGCTGTATATGCTCTACGAGTGCGATGAGGCGGCTTGCCCGCCGGTGTTGTCGGACGCCGAGGCCTTGGACCGCGGCTTTTGCTCGCTGGTGATGAGCAATGCCTCTAATTGCCACCCCCGGCGGCTCGAAATTGTCGATGCCATCGAGGCTTACCGACCATTGGCCTACGGCGGCGCCTTCCGCAATAATGTCGGCTCACGTGTGGAGGACAAGATTTCGTTTATCAGCGGCTACAAGTTCAATCTGGCGCTCGAGAACTCGGTCATGCCGGGCTACGTCACCGAGAAGCTTCTCGAACCGCTGGCCGCCGCCACCGTCCCTATATACTGGGGTGCGGATGCAGCGAAGCACGATTTCAATCCCGAATCGTTTGTGTGCGTCAACGATTATGCCACATTTGACAGTCTCGTGGCCGAGCTCAGGCGTTTGGACAACGACTCGGCGGCCTACCTGGCCATGCTTCGCGCACCTTCGCATACAGGCGATACTGTGGCGCGAATGGATACGCGCCTGGCCGAGTTTCTCAACGCTATCGCCGACCGTCCCGAGCGACGCATTTCCCCCTATGGCGAGATACACAACCTCCAACGACGCAACCGCGCTTTGGTGCCGCTGTGGCACAGCCGTGTGGGGCGGGCGGCGGCGCGACTGCTCGGACACATTGCAAAATAGGACATTCGCATGTCAAAATAGGACAAAAACGGGGCTGAATGCACTTTTGATTTGGAATGATGCCCGGAGCGTACTATCTTTGCAAATAGAGACCGAACGTATCTTTATACCACCGCAATAGTAATTTATTTAACCAAAAAGCATTGCTAATATGAGAAAAATTTTTGCGACCATCCTTCTATGCGCAGGCCTATCGGTAGCGCAAGCCGCGCCCAACGTATTCAACCACCTCGGTATCGGTGCCGCTGTCGGTACCAACGGTCTATCCTTTGAGGTAGCCACTCCCATCACCGGCTTCGTCAATATGCGTGCCGGCGTGTCCTATATGCCCGGCTTCACCTTCCATGCCGATGCCGATTACACCTATAGCGTGGCGACAATCAACCGCACCGGCACGGTAAGTCTCAAGGGCGACCTCGGCCGCGTTCAAGGCCAAGTTATCTTCAACGTCTATCCGGCGCCCGTAGTACCCTTCTACGTGGCTGTAGGCGCATACTTCGGCGGTGGTACACTGCTCAAAATTTCCGGTCAAGCACCCGAACTGGCAGCCTTAGCCTCCACAAACGGCGGTGCTGTCATCGGCGGATACAAAATACCCATAGATCCGCAGGGCAATATCTCCGGCGGCCTGAAGGTGAATAGCTTCCGCCCCTATATAGGCATCGGCTGGGGCCGTGCCATTCCCGGCAAATTGGTCAACTTCGCCCTTGACCTCGGTGTCCAATTTCAGGGCAAGCCCGAGTTGTACACCGATTACGGCGAAATCGATTCCGCTATAGTTGAGGACGACAACACCTTCAATAAGATTGCCGATGCGCTCAAGGTGTACCCCACGCTGACCTTCAAGCTCAATTTCCGCGCATTTTGACACACTTGCGACCAAGCGCCGCGCGTGCCTGATGATGCACGCCTCAGGCGCCCCGCACGACACCACGTCCCGGCAGACACGATGCCGGGACGTATTTTTTTGCGAAAAATAATCGCAAAGGCCAAAGCATTTGGCCGTAACCGCTATTATTTGTAATTTTGCACACAAGGCGCAATGCGCCGTCACCTTTATGACATTTCATGCATGAGCATTATTACACCCCACAATAAGGCACAAGACAGCAGCCAAAAGCAAGACAACGACGCTCCGCTGAGCCGCGACGAACGCAATCGACGCATCGTCCGCCGCATGTGGATAGTCTTCGGCAGCCTTGCAGTCGCCGGCCTGCTGTTTTTCATTATGGTATACAACGGCATCATCGGGTATATGCCTCCCGTCGAGGAGCTCAAGAACCCCAAGGACCGCTTTGCCTCGGTATTATACACCGCCGACGGCGTCGAGATGGGCCGCTACTTCCGCAGCACCGGCAACCGTGTCTATGCCGACTACGATGAAATTTCGCAACACGTGGTGGACGCCCTGGTAGCCACCGAGGACGCTCGCTTCGAAGAACATTCCGGCATAGACTTCCGTGCCCTGTTCCGTGCCATAGTCAAGACCGTCATACTTCGCGACAAAAGCGCCGGCGGCGGATCGACCATCACCCAACAATTGGCCAAACTGCTGTACACCCCGCCAAGTGACGGACTCTTCGAGCGCGCCATGCAGAAGCCTATCGAATGGATGATAGCCATCAAACTCGAGCGCTACTACTCCAAGGAAGAAATTGTCAAGATGTACCTCAACCAGTTTGACTTCCTGTACAATGCCGTGGGTATCAAATCGGCCGCTCAAGTATACTTCAATAAAGAGGCGCGCAACCTCAACCTACAAGAATCCGCCCTGCTGGTGGGAATGGTCAAAAACCCGACATATTACAACCCCGTGCGCCATCCCGAGCGCGCCACCAAGCGACGCAACATCGTCTTCGAGCAAATGCAGAAAGCCGGGATAATCAGCGAAGCGCAGCGCGATTCGCTCAGCCGCCTGCCTCTGGGTCTTGACTTCCACCGCATGGATCACAACGACGGCATCGCGCCCTACTTCCGCGAGGAACTGCGCCGTATCCTTACCGCCAATAAGCCCGAACGCTCCAATTATCCCTCATGGGACCGGCAGCGTTTCGTGGACGACTCCATAGCGTGGGACACCAACCCCCTGTACGGCTGGATAGCCAAGAACCCCAAAGCCGACGGCTCGTACTATGACATCTACGCCGACGGACTGCGCATCTACACAACCATAGACTCGCGCATGCAGCGCTATGCCGAAGAGGCCGTACACGAACATCTGTCCGACCTGCAACGTCGCTTCGACCGCGAAAAGCGCGGAATGCCCTACACATCCAATCCCAACGAGCTCAGCGCCGCCGGACGCGAAAAACTCATACGCAATGCCATACGCCAAAGCGAGCGCTACCGCGTGGCCAAAGCCGCCGGCCTCTCCGATGACGAAATCACCAAACAGTTCGACACCCCGGTGGACATGACATTATTCTCCTACAACGGCCCCGTCGAAAAGACCATGACCCCACGCGACTCTATATTGTACGTCAAGTCCTTCCTGCGCACAGGCTTCATGTCCATGGATCCGCGCAACGGACACGTCAAGGCCTACGTCGGCGGACCCGACTTCCGATTCTTCCAATACGACATGGTGTCCACGGGCCGCCGACAGATAGGCTCGACCATCAAGCCGTTCCTATACACCCTGGCCATGGAAAGCGGATTCTCGCCATGCAGCACATTCCTGAACGCACAACCCACCTATACCGATGCCGCCGGCAACGTCTGGTCGCCGCGCAACTCCGGACGTGCTCGAATAGGAGAAATGGTAGACCTGCGCTGGGCTCTGACCAACTCGAACAACTGGATTTCGGCACGACTAATCAACGAAGTAGGTCCGTCGCGACTGGTCAATCTGATGCACAACCTCGGTATTACCAACAAGTTGCCCTCGGTGATGTCCCTGGCTCTGGGACCCTGCGAAGTTTCAGTGCGCGAGATGGTGGCCGCATATAGCGCCTTCGCCAATAAAGGCATGCGCGTAGACCCCATATACGTCACCGCCATCACGGACAACAACGGCAACGTTCTGGCCCAATTCTCACCCAACCAGACCGAGGTCATCAGCGAAACCGCATATTATCGCATACTGTCCATATTGCTCAACGTCGTCGACTCCGGCACCGGCAATCGCCTGCGCCGCGCTCCATATGCACTGACGGCGCAGATAGGCGGCAAAACCGGCACCACCAACTTCAATGCCGACGGCTGGTTCATGGGCTTCACGCCCGAGCTGGTGTCCGGCGTATGGGTCGGCGGTGACGAACGATACATACACTTCAATACCATGGCCGATGGCCAAGGCGCCGAAATGGCGCTGCCAATCTACGGCCGCTACATGCGCAAGGTCTACAATGACAAGACATTGCCGTACAGCCAAAGCACCGCCTTCGCCTTCCCGCCCGGCATCAGCCTATGCGACGGATACGAAGGCCCCGAGGTTGAGGCCGAGGAAGCCACCGTCGGCGACGTCTTTGACTAAACGACATAATACCACGACAAAGCGTAGGCGCATCGATTCCGAGTTATCGATGCGCCTACGCTTTGTCGTGGCGAGTGGATTGACGCCTATATTGGTTTTTATAGTAATGTGTCGTAAAAGGCTATTATAGCTATTACAACTGTAATGGCTATGCTATGACGCCTATATTGGCTATTTTACAGGCTTATGCGTGTCTGCGCTTGAAAGCCTCAAACCACGGACGCAAAATCGGGCGCACAGCCGGAATCGTGGCGACAACGGGTACGATGGCAGCCACCCACGGCGAAACAAAATTTTTGAGCACAAGCATAAGCACGGCGCAGACCGTCACCACGGCCAGCAACAGCCATAGACGGCGCGGCCATACAAGACGATAGCGGCGTACATACACCACATATGTAATGACCGTATATAACGCATACCATACTATGTACGACACGCCCAGGCCCTCGAAACGCCAAAGCGAGTAGCCCAAGACATTCAAAGCCAGCCCCAAGAATGCGCTGAGGCTTTCGGTGAGTATGTAGACCGCACCATCGCCCTTTGCCAAAATGACAAAAGCCATGCACCAGGACGTTGCGCGGAAAAACACGCCGATAATACCTATCGAAACCAGCGGCAGCATCTCCAGAAAACGCTCGGCGTACAATATGCGCACCATCAACCCATCAAGCACAATCATGCCCAATACAACCGGCACGAGGATGCGCAAAGCCAGTTCGCACTCATGAGCCACGAGCACCGAAGTGCGATGCCGCGAGTGCGTCACTGCCGACAGATGCGGATAGTACTCCACCCATGCTCCGGTAAGCACCACGCCTACATAGGTGTTGATAATCGTATATCCCGCCTGGTAAAGTCCGAGGTCGGCGGTGGACCCCGTATGGTTGAGCCATAGTACAAAGACGTAATTCATCAGCTGAGTCACCACGGCCGACAAGGTCATCAATGCACCCAGCTTGACAAATCCGCGTCCGCGGCGTATAATCTCGCGCGCGGCTAAGGCGCTGCGCGCCGTGCGCACACGGTAGAAATGAGCTGCCACGGCCATGCATATCGAGGCGGCAAGTATCACAGGGATGACCGAAGACTCGCGCAACCACCATATAAGAGCCACGGCAACCACGGTGGATGCCACCGCCGCTACCGCGCCGCTCTTGGCCAGTCGACGAAGACGTCCGAGCCCTTGCATCAAAGCGTTCTCTGCGCCGCCGTAAGAAGAGCACAACGCCACCGGAGACAGTATAGCCAAGGTCCACCACTTGTCCGTGGTGTCAAACATCCAATAGCTCAACAGCGGCGATAGCAACAATATCAGCGCCATGCCGCCGCAGCCGAGCCACAGACTCCATCGGCGCACCACCACAGCCGTGTCGCCGGCCGCATCCGACCCCTCACGCGCAATGTCACGCACAGCGCTCTGGTCCATGGACATACGCGTGACTATCGAGACAAGGTCCAAAGTCGTATTGTACAGCATCAGCAGGCCAAGGCCTATAGGTCCCACAAGTACTGCAAAAAGCTTGTTGCGTACCAGCGAGCATACGATGTTCAGTACACGTATGCCCGAAAACAGGCTTATCGCCCCGAGTATTCGGCTTACCGAGCGACCCATTCCAAAGGATTAAGTTTGTGTGCGCCGCGCCGTACCTCGAAGTGCAGTCGGGTCACGTTCTCCACCTTGTCCGTAAATAGCGTGCCCAAGGCCTGCCCGGTGACCACTTGGTCTCCTTTTTTGACATTGAGCGTCCCGATGCCGCCGTATATGGTGAGATACTTGCCGTGGGTGATGATTATCACCATGTTCATCCCGGCCATGTAGCTGATGGAGCGTACCGTTCCGGCAAAGACGGCGCGGGCGCGCGTGCCGGGCGCGGTGTTCATCTCTATACCCGAGCTGTTGATGGTCAGACCTTCGTAGGTCTGCGTACCAAAGGTGGCGGTAATGGTATATTTGCCCGATACCGGAAACGGCATACGACCTTTATTGGCTTCGAAACTACCTGTCAACTTGCGCGTTGCCGCATCTGCCGTTGTTTCGGCCATTGGCGGTTCGGGGGCGGTCGGCTTGGACGGCTGTTCCTGTCCCCGGCGATTTTGTTGTTGCCGCTCGCGTTCGCGCTGTTGCCGCTGTCGCTCGCGCCGGCGTGCTTCTTCTTGCTCGCGGGCTATGCGGCGCTGTTCCTCGGCGACGATACGGTCCAATTCGCGGTCCAATTGCTGCATGCGGCGACGGCGCTGAGCCAGCACTTCCTGCAAGGACGATCCTTGACGACGTAAATCGTTGACCATCTGCTGCGACCGGTTTTGTTGCGTCACCAGGACATTGCGTGCTATGCTAAGCCGATTGATTGCGTCTGTCTGATGTGCCAGCATATTATTCAGGTCGTTGCGACGGCTGTCCAGCTGCGCTATAGCTTCGCGCAGTCGCGTGATTTTGGCCACGCGATGTCGATTGAGCTGCTTAAGGTAGCCTATGCGCCGTACTGCCATGTTGAAATCCTTGGAAGCAAAGACAAAAGCCAAATTATTGGCCTGACAGCGGCGTGCACGCTGCCGGCGCAGGGCGACAGCCACATCGGCACGCAGCGAATCGACAAGCGCCTCCATGCCCTGTATCGAATCCTGCATAGATGCAATACCTCGATTGAGCGAGTCTACCGTGATTTGCAGCGATGATATGTGTCTGTTTTGGGTGAATATGCGCGAATTGAGGTCGTTGAGCTGGTTGAGCCGACGTTGTGTCGCACGTTTATTGTCATCGATTTTACGCCGCGTTTCAGTGATTTCGCGTGCCGTATTTGTTCGCTCGCGTTTTATGTCCGAGGCTGTGCGCGGCTTGGATGCTGCGGCCGTGGTACGCGGCTTGGCTTTTCGTGTCTTCTTGGCATAGGCATCCGGTGCAAAGACGGTGCCGCCGATGGCACAGACTATGACGGTAATGGCTATGACGGCAAGATTTTTCATATCAGAGCGTTATGTTCTTGAAGATATGCTGGGCCTCGGCGATGGTGATATTACGATATCCCTTGCCGGGACGGCGGAAGCGCACCTGCGGAAAGGTATTGCACCGCGCCGATGAGGGCGACCACTCGATAGCGGCACGCACGTCCGTTTTCTTCATCGTGGCATCTATGCCGACACTTCGCGCCATGCGTTCCGACCCTGCGTTCTCATAATTGCTGTAGGTGACGCGTACAGGCAACGCCGAGGTTGCACCAAAGGAGACGACGTTGTCTACGGCCAAGGGCGAGCGGCCCATCAACAATTCCTGTATATGCCCTATGCCCATGTCTTTGCGATAATGTCCGAGGACTGCATCCATCGACTCTGCAAAGAAATACTTGTGGTACTTGTCCACAAAAAATACCGAGTCGGCAGTCACGTTGAGCACTGCGGCTTCGAACCCGAGTACGCGAAAAGACATGTATACCACGCTGTCACGCACAATGGTTGCACGTCCGCCCATCGAAAAAGAGGTCGGTGACTTGAGCGACAACTTGACCGGAAGCGTCATGTCGTGCCACGTCCCGCCTTCGGGGGCGAGCGATAGCGCGGCCTTGTGACCGGAGCATCCGACAAATATGCCGCATATCATCGCGGCTATCATCATGTAAATTGTAGTCTTAATCTTCATGTCTGAGTGTCAATGTTTTTGTTTGGACGGCTTCGGCTTGGATGTATCGGGCTTGGACGCGCCTGACTTGGACGGTTTGTCCCGGTCGTCCGCAGCCTGTTTGGCCTTACCCTTTTTGTCTTCATAGAAATAAGTCTTGTACTTGACTTTGCGTGCCAGCATCTCGTCATCGGGAGCGAGAATGGCGGCGCGTTTCCAGAATTCCAAAGCCTGTTCGGGCAGCCCGCTCATAAAGTATATGTCTCCTGCGTGCGATAGCACTTCGGCAGACACTATATCGTTTGTGTCAAAGTCCTCGCCTTCAATTATATCCGAGCCGGCATCCGTTGCTTCCGTGCCGATGTACGCCGAATCAGGCGCTATCGAATCGGAGGCAAAGCCTTCGGGTGACGCCACAGAGTCAACCGCGATACTGTCTTCGACGGGCAACGAGTACTTCAGCGTCAGGTCTATATATTTTTTTGCCTGCGGATAGTCACGTTTTTTGAAATACACCCACGCATATGTGTCCAGATACGTGGGATTTTCCATGTCAGAGAGCACCGCATAGCGTGCATACGACAAGGCTTGGTCCAGCAGCGTGTCGTTCTGAGCCATAGCATACGCGGCGTTGTTGTACGCCAGGAAGTTGGAAGGATAAATCTCTATGGACTTGTTGTACGTCTCGATAGCCTTGCTCAACGAATCGGCCGCCTGATAGGCATCGCCGAGTGTGGACATAAAATTGGATACGGCTTCGGGGTTGTTCACCTCGTTGATTTTGACCTTATGCAATACTTCCAAAGCTTCTTGCGGCCTGCCGTTGACGATATTAGCCGAAGCGGCCAGTATCGGGAAACCGAGATTGTCAGGCGAGTAGGTAATGCCGCCCACTGCCGTAGCTATGGCCGCCACCGTGTCGCCGCGCTGTATTTGCAACGAGTACAGCGACGAACGCACATCCGCGTCCGACGGATCAAGCGATAGTGCATATTCCATCTGCTCGGTGGCCTGTACCAAATTGCCGCAAGTGTACTCGAAGGCGCTGTACAGCGAGTGCAACGATGGCTCGCCCGGGTTGACCTGCTGCATACGCGCAAAGACATTCTCGATGCGCGGCCATTGGGCCGTGTCCGAGTACATACGGCCTACGTATCCGCGCAACAGCTCGTGCTTGGTCTCGTACTCCAGCGTTGGACTCACCAGGGCACGGAACACCTGACGATCGTATGCGGCCGAGTCGTTCCTGTCCGCATAGTACTGCGCCATGGCTATGAGTGCCGCTCCATAGGTGCTGTCTATCTCGCACGCCCGGCGTATGGACGCATGGCGCAACGAGTCTGCATCCAAGGTTTTGTATATCTCTGAAGCATATAGGAATACATCGGGGTCTCGCGGATTGGCATTCTCCAGTTGGTTGAGTTCGCGTACTATGGCCATGGTGTCTTTTTTGAGCGCCATGGCGCGTATCTTTTGCGAAGACAAGCCCATGTCCTTACCGGTTCCGCGTTCCAGACGTTCGAATATGGCCATAGCCTTGGTATATGCAGAGGTGTCGCCCGTGGCATATTTAACGATATATGCATTGGCCAGATTGGCGGCAGTCTCCGTGCGTTCCGGATATATTGAGTCAAGTGTGCGCCACACCTCGATGACATCGTCATAGCGGTGCAGGTATCGCGCTATCGAGGCTATGGCCGAGCCGTTATAATACTGCGTCGGATCGGCGCGGAACTCGTCCCACAGCACGGCATAGCTGCGATATACCTCCGCCGAATCGGGATCCATATTCAGGGTCAGCAGCGCTTGCAAGGCCTTGATGTTGATGTCCTCCGGATCAAGCGCCGCGGCATATTCTACAAGTCGCTGTGCCAAGTCGTTAGAATCGATATTTAAGGCTGACACAGCCTGCAAATAGGCATAGTCGGCCTTGCGCATGTCTGCGGCCTTCTCCCATGATGTTTGACGGTGGCCGGAAGCCGCCCACGATACTGCGGCCATCAGTGTCACCATGGCCGCCATTGTGCCAAATGCTCGACGTAGGGTCATATCTGACTGTTGTTGTAATTATTATTGTCTACAATCCACGAGGTCGCCTGCCTAATGCAGCGGCGTCATGCGCGAGAGTACTCCCCCGACTGTGCCCCGGAATGGTTTACTTGACGCCGGTGTGTCCAAAGCCCCCGGCGCCCCGCTCGCTGTCATCCAAAGTCTCGGTCGATGTCCATTGCACCCTGGTATACAGTGCTATCACCATCTGGCAAATGCGCTCGCCATCGTTGACTGTAAAGGGCCGGTCGGAAAGGTTGACAAGTATCACTCCGATTTCGCCGCGATAGTCGGCATCTATCGTCCCGGGCGTATTTACCAGGGTGATGCCGTGCTTGAGGGCAAGGCCGCTGCGCGGACGCAGCTGCATCTCGTAGCCTTCGGGAAGCTGGACACGCAACCCGGTGGGTATTAGGGCGCGTTCAAGCGGACCAAGCACTACCGGCTCGGACAGATGCGCCCGTACATCCATGCCGGCGGATGAGACCGTGGCATACGACGGAAGTGCGTGTCCGGAGGTGTTCACAATCTTTACACTGATATTATCCATATTACGGGATGTCTATAATGTTGGGTGGTACCGACTTCGAATCGGCATCACACGGTTATGCGGCAGGTGGCATCACCGGCCTTGAGTATGTATATGCCGCGGGCTTTGACGCTTAGCCGCGTAGTACCCGCCGGCACGTTTTGCTGAACAATCAACTGACCGAGTATGGTGAAAATTTTCACTTGTATGGGTCGCGACGTGGTGACATATATTGTCAAGCCGCGCACAACCACCTCGATGTCGCCATCGTCCGTTGTGGATACGGTCGAACGCACCACGACACCCGGGCGCGGCGCTACGGGTGCGGCCACAGCCAACCCGCTACCTGCAAGTATGGCTACGGTCATCATTACGGCATATTTGACTGCCTTCAGCTTCACGCTCCAAAGTTACAAAAAAAGCGTCAATCGGCGCCTCTATCGGCCCATAAAAATCAGCGTCCGGCATCAATGGTGTATGGAGGGGCGTCAAATTTCGGGTGCAGTTGGAGGAGTCACTATTCCGCGGCTGATAGCGGCAAAATGAAAAGCAGGGGCAGCGCAGCTTCTCGGCTGCGTTGCCCCTGTGTATGGGAATAAGGTCGCTGCGTGTTTGGCTGCGGCCCGTATGTCGGTGCAATTCAAGGACTATCGTCCGTCAT
>OLWL01000123.1_pt1 | contig 57872 bp, 50 predicted proteins | sample 1674151 | NCBI WGS metagenome assembly OLWL01 (sample SAMEA103958148, study PRJEB25191) | human gut metagenome
GCCTTCCGGCAGAACTTCAAGGCCAGCATCCTGCCCGGCATCCTGTACTGCGTGGATTTGCCTTCGCAGATATTCTTGCAGCAGGCGCTGATGGGGAACCAGCAGCAGTCCCGGCAGATATCGGCCAGCATCTCGGGGGTGGCTTTGGCATCGATCTCCCGGATGAGGGCCTGGTAGTCGTATTCCTTTTCCTCCAGCCCGAAATACTCCACGGTCTTGCGGTCGTACCGCTTGACCTTTTCCTGTGTGTCGCACAGGTCAGTGCCCAGCTTGTTGGGGCAGCAGGAACAGAGGGTGTCGGTGGAGAAGGTGAGCTGGATCTTCGTCCCGGGCACCTCCCGCAGCTGGTGAACGACATCATTCATGTGCTCCACAAAGGCTTCGCTGTAGCCATGGCCGGAGTAGCCCTGGGTGCAGAGCAGGTGATGCGGGCGCAGTACGATGCTCATGCCTTTTTTACCCCCGGGATCCGCTTCCGGATGTTCAGGCCCAGCACGCAGGCCAGCACAGCCTTGATGATGGCGGTGGGGATGAAGGGAAGAACGCAGGCGGAAACAGCCACAGACACGGTGCTGTGGGCGACGATCACGAACAGGATGACACCCACGATATAGTTGACCACAGTGCCCACGACAACCGCCACGGGGAAAGCACCCTTGAAGGCATTCCTGTGCTCCACGCCCAGGCCGATGATGTAGGCCATGATGGGGAAGGAGATCAGGAAGCCGCCGGTGGGGCCGACAAACTTGTCGATGCCGCCGGAGAAGTTGGCCAGCACCGGCACGCCCACAGCGCCCAGCAGCAGGTAAACGAGCGTGGCAATGGCGGACAGCTTGGAGCCCAGCACCACAGCCGCCAGCGTGATGGCGAAGGTCTGCATGGTCATGGGCACGCCCAGCGGCATGGGGATGGAGATCTGTGCCATCACGGCGATGACGGCGGCAAACAGGCCCGCGTAGCAGATATCGCGCACCGAGAACTTACTGGTCTGATTCATGGTAAAAAATCCTCCTCTGGTTTGGTACAAACAACGTCCCGATTAAACCAGAAAGCGGCAGACAGGTCAACTTGCGATTTGTACAAAGGTTTACAATCTGTGAAAATTTGCTGAAAAGCGTTCAAACGAAATTTGGACGCTTGTGTATCCGGGCAAAATGCGATACACTACACCTATACATAGGAAAGGAATCTGACAGGCCGCCCCCGGCGAGCCTGAATCTGATAGGAGGAACATGATGATCTGGAATAAGAAGAAGGACGGCGCGGAGAACCCGGGTGCGGAAACGCCTGCGGCACAGACAACCAAAGCCCCGGTGCTGTTTTTGCAGAAAAACTGGAAATGGCTCGTGCCGGTGGTCTGTGTGGTGATCGCGGGCGGTGTGTTTTTGCTCAAGCCCAAGAACGCCAGCACCACAGCCGTGGACCCCAGCTATCTGGAAGCCAGCCCTGAAGTGCGGGATGTCTCCAACACCTTGAGCGGCACCGGCACCCTGAACCCTGCCAACACCTACACTGTGAAATCGCTGGTGGAAGGCAAGGTGCTCACCGGCGAGTTTGAGGAGGGCGACGTGCTGGATGAGGGAACCGTCCTCTACACGCTGGACAGCTCGGACGCTTCCACCAATTTTGAAAAGGCCGAGATCGCCATGCAGCAGGCACAGCGCGGCTATGACAAGGTGGTGGACCGCCAGTATGTGCGTGCCGAGGTGGATGGCACCGTGAGCACCCTGAAGGTCGCCAAGGGCGACGAGGTGACCAGCGGACAGGAGGTCGCCATCATCCGCGACAGCTCCAAAATGCTGCTGACGCTGGAATTCCCCGCCGCCGATGCCGCCAATTTCAGCGTGGGCCAGACCGCCCAGGTGACGCTGGACGGCACCTTTGAGCAGCTGGACGGCACCGTGACCAGCGTGACCGGAACCGATGCCCTGAGCACCGGCAACCTGCTCACCCGCACCGTGACCATTGCCGTGCAGAACGCGGGCGGCCTGACCACCGCGCAGGCAGCCACCGCCTCCATCAACGGGGTCAGCTCCATCGGTTCTGCCACCTTTGGCTATCAGGCGGAGCGTACCCTGACCGCACAGGCTGCAGGTACTGTGACCTCCATCCATGTGCAGGAGGGCCAGACCGTTGCCAAGAACGATATCCTGATCGAGCTGAGCGGCGATGACCTGACCGAGAGCATCCAGTCTGCCTCTGAGACCCTGCGCAGCGCTGAGATCTCCCTGCAGAACCTGCAGGATACCATGGCCAACTATACCGTCACCTCTCCCATCAGCGGCACCATCATTGAAAAGGATGCCAAGGTGGGCGATGCGGTCAAATCCGGCGATACCCTCTGCGTCATCTACGACCTGAGCTATCTGGAAATGGTCATCAACGTGGACGAACTGCAGATCAGCTCCCTGTCTGTGGGCCAGAAAGTGCAGATCACAGCCGATGCCGTGCAGGATAAGAACTATGTGGGCACTGTGACCCGCGTCTCCATGAAGGGCGCTTCCAACGGCGGTACCACCACCTACCCGGTGACCATCCGCATTGACGAGACCGACGGCCTGCGCCCCGGCATGAACGCCAACGCTGAGATCGTGGTGGCTGAGGCTGCCAATGCCCTGACCGTGCCCAATGCGGCCATCGTCCGGGGCGGCTATGTGCTGGTGACCCAGGATTCCCCCAGCGCTTCCAAGGCGGATACCACCATGGAGGCACCCGAGGGCTTTGTCTATGTGGCCGTCAAGACCGGTGTCAGCGATGATGATTACACCCAGATCGTCAGCGGCATCCAGGAGGGGGACACCATTGGTTACGACCCCAACTCGGTCAGCAGCGACAGCTACTACGATGACGGTGGCAGCAGCATGATGATCTTCTGATGGGAGGATGGAATGAGCGCTCTGATCGAATTTGATGCGGTCTGCAAGTATTACCAGATGGGCGACACCACGGTAAAAGCTGCCGACCACATCACCATGAAAATAGAAAAAGGCGAGTTTGTTGCCATTGTGGGCCAGTCCGGCTCCGGCAAGTCCACCTGCATGAACATCATCGGCTGTCTGGATGTGCCCACGGCGGGCACCTACCGGCTGAACGGCCGGGATGTGGGCAAGATGAGCCGGAACGAGTTGGCCTCCATCCGCAACGAGATGCTGGGGTTCATCTTCCAGCAGTATAATCTTCTGCCCAAATTAAACTTACTGGAAAACGTGGAGGTGCCGCTGGTCTATGCGGGCATCCCCCGCGCCGAGCGCCACCGCCGGGCCCGCGAGGTGCTGGAGCAGGTGGGGCTGGGCGATAAGCTGAAAAACAAGCCCAGCCAGCTTTCCGGCGGCCAGCAGCAGCGCGTCTCCATTGCCCGGGCGCTGGCCGGGAATCCGGCGGTCATTCTGGCCGACGAGCCCACCGGCGCGCTGGACAGCCACACCGGCCGCGAGGTGCTGGGAATGCTGCAGGACCTGCATGGGCAGGGCCATACGGTGGTGCTCATCACCCATGACAACTCCATTGCCGTGCAGGCCGACCGCATCATCCGGCTGGAGGATGGTCAGGTGGTCTACGATGGCGACTCCCGCGCGCCGGAAGCCATCGTCCAGCCGATGCTGAACTTTGAACAGGCAGAACAGGAGGGGAACAAATGATCATTGAGACCTTCCGTCAGGCCCTCCAGAACGTGTGGAGCAACAAGCTCCGCACCTTTTTGACCATGCTGGGCATCATCATCGGTGTCATGGCGGTCATCGTCATCGTGGGTCTGGGCAACGGCATGACCCAGAGCATGCGGGACAGCTTTTCGGCGCTGGGCACGAATGCCCTGTCCATTCAGGTCTGGGGCTACGGCTCCCGCACCGCCTCGGTGGAGGATGTGTATAAGATCGCGGATAAGAACAAGGAGCTCATCTCCGCAGTCTCGCCCCAGATCGATTTCAGCAACAACACCCCCAAGGTGGGCACCACGACCTACCGCTACGGCACCAGTGTTTACGGTGTGGACGAGCACTACACTGAGATGAAAAACTATACCCTCGCCCAGGGGCGCGGCCTGCAGTACATGGACATCAAGGACAACAAGCAGGTCTGCATCATTGGTGATTACCTCAACCGGGCGGCCTACGGCGGCAACGCGGTGGGCCAGACCATCAAGCTGGGGGCCTACAAGTTCCGGATCGTGGGCGTGCTGAACGCCAAGGTGACGGACAAGAACATGCAGCAGGGCTCCGACGATGACTGCATCTATCTGCCCTACACCACGGCCATGCGGCTCTCCAACCAGTCCAGTGCCAACAACTTTGTTGCAATTATGACGGACGAGAGCCGGGCCAACGAGGCCAAGGCGGTGGTGGAAAGCGGCCTGTACGACCTGCTCAAGAGCGACAATGCTTATTACATCTACAGCGCCAGCGAGTGGCTGGAGGAGATGAACGAGATGATCAACATGGTCATCATCGTCCTTACCGGCATTGCCAGCATCTCGCTGCTGGTGGGCGGCATCGGCATTATGAACATCATGCTGGTGTCGGTGACCGAGCGCACCCGGGAAATCGGCATCCGCAAGGCACTGGGTGCCAAGGAGCGGGTGATCCTGTCGCAGTTTGTGGTGGAAGCCGCCACCACCTCCGCACTGGGCGGCGTGCTGGGCATCGTCCTTGGCTATATCGTGTCCATGGCGGCAAATCGCATCCTGCCCATGATCTCCAGCAGCATTGATGTGACCGTCAGCCCCTCGTTCAACTCCATCGTGGTGGCCTTTGGCATCTCGGTGGGCATCGGTGTGCTGTTCGGTTACCTGCCCGCCAAGCGCGCCGCAAGGCTGAACCCCATTGAAGCGCTTAGATATGATTAAACCTCTCACCGCTTCGGTCTGGCTTTGCCAGCGCCTTGCGGAGCTCCCCTAATAGGGGCAACAACGACGACCGCCGCCAGTGGCGGATGAAGGGAGGAGTTGTTGGGGCCGCGGCCAGCAGGATGCAAGTGCAAGGCTTTGCACGAAGCAGATGCTGGGAGCCGCAACCCGGAATACATTAGAAACTATTTTAAGGAGGATTTTCCATGAAAAAGCGAATCCTTGCATTTCTGCTGGCGGTAAGCATTGCCGTGTCGATGCTGGTGCTGCCGGCATCGGCAGCGGGCAACGCCAACACGGCGGTCCAGCTGTCCATCACGCTGAACGCGATGGACAGCAGCCAGCAGGCTGCCCTGAACGCGGTGGTCACCCGCGGTGCACTGGCCCGGATGCTGGTGTCCTACTCCACCTACCGCGAGAGCGTGGGCTCTCAGGGCACGGTGGGCACCCTGTTCACCGACCTGCCCGGCACTTCGCCCTATGCACCCTATGTCCGCATTGCGGTGCAGAACGGCTGGATGAACGGCTACACCGACGGCTCTTTCCGGCCCGACAACGCCGTGACGCTGGAAGAAGCGGTCACGGCCATCCTCAAGCTGATGGGCTATAAGATGACCGACCTGAGCGGCTCCTTCCCCAACGCACAGCTGAACAAGGCCAGTGAGCTGGGCCTGCGCAATCAGGTGGACCGTAGCCAGGGCGAGGCGCTCAACTACGAGGAGTGCGCCCTGCTGTTCTACAACGCCCTGACAGCCAACACCGCCAGCGGCAGTGCCTATGGCAGCAGCCTGGGATTCACGGTCTCCAACGGTCAGGTGGATACCTCCAGCGTCATGCTCAAGAGCCTGAAGGGCCCCTTTGTGGCGGGCGATACGGTCCAGCTGCCCTTTGTTCCCAAGATGGTCTACCGTAACGATAAAGCGTCGGAATCTGCGGAACTGAACAAATACGACGTGTATTATTACAGTGAGAGTTTACAGACATTGTGGGTCTACACCCGCCGCGCCGCTGGCCGCATCACGGCAGTTTCGCCCAGTGCCAGCGCCCCCACCAGTGTAACGGTGGCAGGCACCAGCTATACGCTGGGTTCCTCTGCGGTGGCCTCCCAGGTGTCCTCCCTCAACGGCGGCGGCGTGGGCGAGGTCGTCACCCTGCTGCTGGGCATGAACAATGAGGCTGCCGGGATCGTGACCGGCGAGGAAGCCGACAGTGTGTTCTACGGTGTCGTGCAGACCGCCACCCGCAGTCTGGTGGAAGAGAACGGCGCGGATGTTCTGCAGAAGGTCTCCGTCATGTGCACCGATGGCATTGCCCGCACTGTGAACGTGGACAAGAGCCTGAACTTTCCGCAGGGGTGGCTGGTAGAAATCAAGGTCACCCCGGAGGGCGAGAGCGTGGAACACATCGATGACCGCCGCGTCAACGGCACCATCAATACCAATGCCACTGCGCTGGGTGCTGCCGCCCTGGCCGACGATGTAGAGATTCTGGATACAACTTCGGAGGGTGTGGCTGGGACGGTTCGTCCCAGCCGCCTATCGGGGGTAACATTGAGTGACCTCGATGTCCGCTACTATACCGTCAACGATGCCGGACAGATCGACCGGCTCATCCTGAACGATGTGACCGGCGACCTGTGGAGCTACGGCGTGCTGGACGATGTGAAAAATCTGGCCATGAATTATTCTGACCTGAAGAGCCTCGTCACCGGCATTGCGGCGGGAGATTCCGCTTCCGGCACCACGACCACGACAGGCACCACCACCGGAGCGGCCACGGGCGGCACCGACAGCTCCGGCTCCACCTCGGGTACCACCACCACTGTGACCGGTGCCACGGCGGTAGACCGCCTGTCCAACCTGCTGGTGCCCACCACCAGCGAGATCCTGTGGGGCATCGTCTCGGGCGATATCCTGAGCACGGCCTGGCAGAAGCTGACCAGCAACACCGGCTCCCTGATGAGCATTGGCTTCCAGCAGATCGCGGAGATCACGGGCACCCCCTTCAAGCAAATCTTCAACTACATCGGCGGCGGGGCGACCTATATCTGCTACGTCAACGGCGCGGTGGCCAGCTACACCACGGCCATCAAGTATCCGGTGCTGGCGGGCGGCATCGCCGTGCGGCAGGAGACCACCGGCTCTGTCAAGGCCATGATGCAGCTGATGCCCCTGAAGATCGACAAGGTCGGCGCTGCCTCGGTGCTCTCGGGCAATGAACGCTACGAGATGGCAGACAATGTGCAGGTCTACCTGTGGTACAAGGGCCAGTATTACCCCACCAAGCTGGCTCAGGTGGATGCGGACGGCTACCAGCTGACCGGCTGGTACGATAATTTCGGCTGCGCTGCCGGAAAAAAGGTCCGCGTCATCATTGCGGTCAAGAACGACTGATGCTTTATTACAGCGGCCTGAGCCGCACACTGCGGCAGCTGCGCTGGGTGCTTTACCCGCGCCGCTGCCCTTTTTGTGATCGGGTGCTGGGGAACCGGTCTGCCTGCCCGGACTGCGCCGATGGGCTGGCAGAGCTGCGCCGTGCACCCTCCATGCGGCTGCGCGGCTCCGAGCACTACCTGGGGCGGCTGGATGGGGCAGCCGCGCCCTACCGATACACCGGCCTTGTCCGCCGCGCGGTGCTGCGGGCAAAATATCAGGGCGCGCCCTGGGCAGCTGTGGAGCTGGGCGTGGAGATGGCCCGCCTGCTCTTTGGCAGCGAGATCAGAATGTGCGGCTCTGAGCCCCTGCCCGAACCGGTACCGGGCCTGGACAGGGGTTACGACTGCATCCTTCCGGTACCGGCCTCCAGCAAAAAGCGCGGCTACAATGTGCCGGAGCGGATGGCACAGCCCCTTGCCCGGGCGGTGGGCGTGCCGGTGGTCACGGACGCGCTGACCCGTGCCCGCTCCACCCGGCGGCAGGAGGGACTTTCCCTTGACGAGCGGCTGGCCAATGTGGCGGGGGCCTTCCGGGTGGCACGGCCGGAGGCTGTGGAGGGAAAGCGCATCCTTCTGGTGGACGATGTCCTGACCACCGGAGCCACGGCCTCGGCCTGCGCGCAGGCTCTGCTGGATGCCGGTGCGCAGAGCGTGTTCGCTGTGGCGCTGGCTACGGTGGAGTTTCCGCGGCCGGTGGGAAGCACAACGGCCATTGCCGAAAATGAAGAAGAAATTTGAAAATAGTGCTTGACAAAACACCATTCTTCGGGTATACTGATTGAGCTGTGAGCGACAAGCTCGATCAGATGTCCGGGTGTAGCGCAGTTTTGGTAGCGCGCTTGAATGGGGTTCAAGAGGCCGTGAGTTCGATTCTCGCCACTCGGATTGAAACAAGACCGACGATTTCAAAAGAGATCGTCGGTCTTGATTTTTTATTCGGCTGTTTTCGGTGCGCTGTCCCGGAGGGGCGGGCACCGCTGCAAGGAGGGCGAGTCTATGAATGCTGCACTGCGCCGGGATGCGAATGTGATCCTTCGTTCCAGCCTGAACGCTGTTCTGCCGGATGAGGCGGTGCGCCGCGCGCTGCGGGATCTCCGGCCCGGGAAGGGCCGGGTGCTTCTGGTGGCGGCGGGCAAGGCGGCCTGGCAGATGGCACACGCGGCGGTTGAAACGCTGGGCCGGGTGGATGGCGGCGTGGTCGTGACCAAGTACGGCCATGTGAAAGGTGAGATTCCCGGGGTGACCTGCTATGAGGCGGGCCACCCGGTGCCGGATGAAAACGGTTTTGCGGCCACCCAAAAGGCGCTGGAGCTGGTGCAGGGGCTGACTGCCGGGGATACGGTGCTGTTCCTGCTTTCCGGCGGCGGCAGTGCGCTGTTCGAGCAGTCACTCGTTCCCGGGGCAGAGCTGCAGGATATCACGAGCCAGCTGCTGGCCAGCGGGGCCGACATTGTGGAGATGAATACCATCCGCAAGCGGCTTTCCGGTGTGAAGGGCGGGCGGTTCGCGCAGCGCTGTGCCCCTGCGCAGGTGTTCAGCATCGTGCTGAGCGACATTCTGGGGGATCCGCTGGATATGATCGCCAGCGGCCCGGCGGTGCCGGATACCTCCACCTGCGCCCAGGCGCTTGCCGTTGCCGAAAAGTATCATCTGACACTCTCAGCACAGGCCCGGGCCCTGCTGGCGCAGGAAACGCCCAAAACGCTGGACAATGTGACCACCCGGATCACCGGCAGCGTGCGGGAGCTTTGCCGTGCCGCGGCCAGTGCCTGCCGGAATCTGGGATATGAACCGGTTCTCCTGACCGACCAACTCTGCTGCGAAGCACGGGAAGCAGGCAGCTTTCTTGGCTCCATTGTCCGCACCCAGGCAGGGCAGGGGAAAAAGCTGGCCTACATCGCGGGCGGCGAGACCATCGTTCACCTGACCGGAAAAGGGCTTGGCGGAAGAAATCAGGAGCTGGCCCTTGCGGCCGCGCCTGCCATTGCCGGGCTGAACGCGGCGGTGTTCTCTGTGGGCAGCGATGGCACAGACGGCCCCACCGATGCCGCCGGCGGCTATGTGGATGGGGACACCCTTGCCGCGCTGGAGGCCGGGGGCTGGAGCGGATACGCTGCTTTGCAGAACAACGATTCCTACCACGCCCTGAAAGCAGTGGATGGCCTGATCATCACCGGGGCAACGGGCACCAATGTCAACGATGTGGCGGTGGCCCTGATCGGGGAAAAAATACCGCCTGTGAGCCCGGAAGTTTCCCCGGAGTGATGATTGCATTCCTCCGTTGAGTATGTTATACTGAACAGCGAACTGAATAGAAAAACAGCAGGTGCGTACCGCCCGCGGCTCTGGCCGGGGGCAGGCTCGTTAAAAGGGAAGCGGGTGCAAATCCCGCACGATCTCGTCACTGTGATAAGGGAGTTTACCGCCAGGGTGCAGCTGCACCGGTCACTGGAATGTATGTTCCGGGAAGGCGGCGGTGGATGTTGAGCTTTCAGCCAGGAAACCTGCCCGCTGTTGGTACGGGGGCGCAAACCCCAGATCACGAGGAATTGGTTGTACCCAAAAAGCCTGAAAAAACTGAAAAGGGCCTTTTTGCTTTGCCGTCCCGCAAGCAGAAAGGCCCCTTTTGTTTTGCCGGGCACTCTTTCCTGTACCTTCTGTTCAGCAAAAATCATGTTCAAAAACAGGAAAGGAACGAACAAAAATGAGAAAACGCACCATCCACAAAGCAGCGGCCGCTCTGACCGCTCTGGCCCTCTGCGCCGGTGTACTGACCGGCTGCGGCGGTGCCGCAAGCAGCACCACTGCTTCCAGCACGGCAGGATCTGCTGCCAGCAGCGAGGTTTCCGGCGAGGAGGCTGACGAATTGGCCGCAAAGAACGTTGCAGACCTGATCGATGCCATCTATGTGCAGGAGCGCACCGATGACACCGATGCCCAGTGTGAGGCCGCCAAGGCCGCATGGGATGCCCTGACCGATGCCCAGAAGGAGCTGGTCGAGGGCGAAGAGGCTGACCCTGACTACTTTGGCCGCGACACCGGCGATGCTTCCAAGGACGACAGCCGCAATCAGGACGACATCGGCGAGAATGAGTTGCTGGTGGTTTCCTTCGGCACCTCCTTCAACGACAGCCGAGTGAAGGATATCAAGGGCATCGAGGATGCGCTGCAGGCCGCTTATCCTGATTGGTCTGTCCGCCGTGCCTTCACCGCACAGATCATCATCAACCATGTTCAGGCCCGCGATGGCGAGAAGATCGACAACATGCAGCAGGCTCTGGACCGCGCTGTGGCCAACGGCGTGAAGAACCTGGTCGTCCAGCCCACCCATCTGATGCACGGTGCAGAGTACGACGAGATGATGGAGATGATCGACGAGTACAAGGACAAGTTCGAGAGCGTCGCCGTTGCTGAGCCCCTGCTGGGCGAGGTCGGTGCCGATGCTGCCGTCATCAACGCCGACAAGGAAGCTGTTGCCAAGGCCGTTACCGCTGCCGCTGTGAAGGATGCCGGTTTCGACAGCCTGGATGCCGCTGCTGAGGAGAAGGTCGCCTTCGTCTTTATGGGCCACGGCACCTCCCACACCGCAAAGGTGAGCTACAGCCAGATGCAGACCGCCATGCAGACCCTGGGCTACAGCAACGTGTTCATCGGCACGGTGGAGGGTGAGCCCGAGGAGACCGCCTGCGAGAACGTCATCGAGGCTGTCAAGGCCGCCGGTTACACCAAGGTCATCCTGCGCCCCCTGATGGTCGTTGCCGGTGACCACGCCAACAACGATATGGCCGGTGCGGATGACGATTCCTGGCTGAGCCAGTTCCAGGCCTCCGGTGACTTCGCGTCCGTGGAGTGCCAGATCGCCGGTCTGGGTGAGATCGAGGACATCCAGCAGCGCTACATTGAGCACACCAAAGCCGCCATTGATTCCCTGAACGGCTAATATTCCGCATTCCAATGCCCGAAGGGAGAGATCTTTTCGGGCATTTTTTATGGAGAGCTTCCCCGCATGAGGAGAAACACTCCCATTTCAAATTCTGAATTTTTGAGGTATTTTGCTTATGCATTGCAAACAGCTTGTTTCCCTGTCCGTTGCTTCTCTGATGCTGGCCGCCGTCCTCACCGGCTGCGGCGGGGCTTCTTCCACTGCTTCCTCTGCTGTCAGCTCGGAAGCCGCTTCTGCCGTGAGTGCTGCCGCCGCTTCCGAAAGCACCGAAGCCGCCCTGCCGGACGGCGTGTACACGGCTGAGTTCGACACCGACAGCGGCATGTTCCACGCCAATGAAGCCTGCAATGGCATGGGCACCCTGACCGTGGAGAACGGGCAGATGACCTTCCATGTCAGTCTGGCCTCCAAGAAGATCGTCAACCTGTACGTTGGCATGGCCGCCGATGCCGAGGCCAACAAGGCAGACTGGCTGCTGCCCACCACCGACACCGTCACTTACTCCGATGGCACCTCGGAGGAGGTCTACGGCTATGATATCCCCGTGGCCGCTGTGGACGAGGACTTCCAGCTGGCACTCCTCGGGACCAAGGGCAAGTGGTATGACCACACCGTGAGCATCCGCAATGCACAGCCCAAGACGGAAGAAGCCGCCGAGACCCCTGCGGACGGTGAATACAGCGTGAATGTGACCCTGGAGGGCGGCTCTGGCCGTGCCACCGTGGAAAGCCCTGCCGCCCTGACCGTGGCGGACGGCAAAATGACCGCTGTCATCCTGTGGAGCAGCCCCAATTATGATTACATGATCGTGGACGGCGAGAAGTATCTGCCCACCAACACCGAGGGCAACTCCACCTTTGAGATCCCCGTTTCTGCACTGGACACTCCGCTGGCTGTCACTGCCGATACCGTAGCCATGAGCACCCCCCATGAGATCGAGTATACGCTGACCTTTGCGCTGAACTGAACCTCTCCGGCATCGCCGTGCGATGCCACCTCTCCTAATAGGAGAGGCAAGAGAGCAATTGCGCAAACTTGGCTCCCCTACGAGGGGAGCTGTCGCCGAAGGCGACTGAGAGGTTATTCCCTATGAAGATCACCCGACAACAATTCCTGCGCGTTCTGCCTGTTACAGTACTGGCCCTGTCGGGTTGCGCCGCCTCCGAGACAGCGCCCGCCAGCACAGAAGAACTGGTCTTTGACCATGCCTGCCCGCTGGATTACGCCACACAGTTTACTGCCGACTGCTATGAGGGCGGCTATACCATGCTGACCCTGACCGAATCGGGGGAGCAGTTCCTTGTGACCCCGGAGGATGCCGCTGAGGTGGAAGGCCTGCCCGAGAGCGTGACGGTGCTGCGTCAGCCCATCCGGAACATCTACCTTGTCTCCACCTCGGTGATGGACCTGTTCCTCGCGCTGGATGGGCTGGACAGCGTGACCCTTTCCGGTACCCAGGCGGAGGGCTGGTATCTGGATGAGGCCAGAGCCGCCATGGAGGCCGGGCGCATTGCCTATGCGGGCAAGTACAGCGCCCCGGACTACGAAAAGATCCTTGCGGCCAACTGCGGCCTTGCCATCGAGAACACCATGATCTACCACACCCCGGAGGTCAAGGAGCAGCTGGAACGGTTTGGCATCCCGGTGCTGGTGGAGCGCTCCAGCTATGAGAGCGGCCCACTGGCCCGGCTGGAATGGCTCAAGTTCTGGGGCATCCTGCTGGGGAAAGAGGAGCTGGCGGAACAGGAATTCGCCCGGCAGGTGGAGCGCCTTGCACCGCTGGCCGGGCAGGCTTCCACCGGCAAGCGCTGTGCCTTTTTCTCCATTACAGCCAACAACCTTGCCAATGTGCGCAAGGGCGGCGACTATGTGGCCCAGATGATCGAGATGGCGGGCGGTGATTATGTTTTTGCGGACCTGACCGACAACGGCAACAACCTTTCCACCATGAACCTGCCGCTGGAGGATTTTTACGCCGGTGCAAAGGATGCGGATGTGCTCCTTTACAACAGCACCATTGAGGGCGTGGTGCATACCACGGAGGAACTGGTGGCAAAATGCCCCCTGCTGGCCGAGTTCAAGGCCGTGCAGAGCGGCAGTGTCTGGTGCACCACCCAGAGCTTTTTCCAGCAGAGTACGGCGCTGGTCGATTTTGTGCTCGACCTGCACCGTGTCTTTACGGAGAACGACCCCGCCGACCTGCAATTTTTGAGGAAAGTAGAGTAACCTATGACCAGCAAAAAGCGCCTGATCCTTTCTTACGGCATCCTTGCCCTGCTGCTGGCGGTGCTGTTTGCCGCCAACCTGTTCTGGGGCAGTGTGTCCCTGACACCGGGGGCAGTGCTGGCGGCCCTGACCGGCCGCGGGCAGGACGCTCTGAGCGTGGGCATCATCACCCAGCTGCGCCTGCCCCGGGCCGTGATGGTGGTGCTGCTGGGGGCGGCGCTCTCGGCGGCGGGCTACCTGCTGCAGACCTTTTTTGCCAACCCCATTGCAGGGCCCTTTGTCATGGGCATTTCCAGCGGGGCCAAGCTGGCCGTGGCACTGGTCATGGTGGCTTTTCTGAACCATGGCCTGCTCACCAGCTCCCTTACCCTGATCACTGCCGCCTTTGCGGGGGCCATGGCCTCCATGGCCTTTGTGCTGGCGGTCTCCCGGCGGGTGCAGCGGATGAGCATCCTTGTGATCTGCGGCGTAATGATCGGCTACATCTGTTCGGCCATTACGGAGTTTGTGGTGGCCTTTGCCCAGGACAGCAACATCGTCAACCTCCACAACTGGTCTCAGGGCAGCTTTTCCGGCATGACCTGGGGCAATGTGCGGGCGGCGGCGCTGGTGGTGCTGCCCGCTCTGGCGGCAGCGTTCTGCCTTTCCAAGCCCATGGCCGCCTACCAGATGGGGGAGGCCTACGCCCGGAGCGTGGGCATCAATGTCAAAGCCTTTTCCCGGCTGCTGGTGCTGCTTTCCAGCCTGCTGGCCGCCTGTGTCACGGCCTTTGCGGGGCCCATCTCCTTTGTGGGCATTGCGGTGCCCCATCTGGTCAAGCAGCTGTTCGGCAGCGCAAGGCCGCTGGTGGTGCTGCCCGGGTGCTGCCTGGGCGGGGCGGCCTTCTGCCTGCTGTGCGACCTCATCGCCCGCAGCATGTTTGCCCCCACCGAGCTTTCGATCAGCGCCGTAACGGCAGTATTTGGTGCACCGGTGGTCATCTGGCTGCTGGTGCGCCGGGGTCAGGAGGGTGTGCGATGAAATACCGCTGTGAAACGAAAGAACTGGCCATCGGCTATGGCAGCGCGCCCCTTGCTTCCGGCATCACGCTGGGGGCGGTGCCGGGGCAGATCCTGGCCCTCATCGGGCCAAACGGCGCGGGCAAATCCACCCTGCTCAAAACGCTGGCGGGCCAGCTGGCCCCCATGGGCGGGGCTGTCCTGCTGGATGGCCGCAGCCTGACCGATTACACCGGCCCGGCCCGGGCCCGGAAGCTGGCCCTGATGCTGCCCCATACCCGCCGCACCGAGCTGACTTCCTGCTTTGAGTTTGCCGCCGCCGGGCGTATCCCCTATACCGGGCGGCTGGGCATCCTGTCCGATACCGACCGGCAGGCCGTGCGGGACGCGCTGGAACTGGTGGGAGCTTCCCCTCTGGCGGGCCGGGATTTCAACTGCATCAGCGACGGCCAGCGCCAGCGCGTTCTGCTGGCCCGCGCCATCTGCCAGCAGCCCGGAGTTCTGCTGCTGGACGAACCGACCTCTTTTCTGGATGTCAAGGGAAAGATCGAGCTGCTGACCATCCTGCAGAAACTGGCCCATGAGCAGGGGCTGGCCGTGATCGTCAGCCTGCACGAGCTGGACATGGCGCAGAAGATCGCGGATGCGGTGGTCTGCGTGTTCCCGCACAGCGTTTCGGGGGTGCTGACCCCAAAGGAGGCCTTTGCCCCGGAGAACATCCGGGCGCTGTACAGCCTGACCAAGGAGCAGTACGAGGCCGTGTTCGGCCCGGAAAAGCCTGCCGGGCCAAAGTTTGAACATTACGTCCGCAGTGGGCAGAAGCTGCTCCGCTGCGGGTACACCACCGGCACCTGCGCGGCGCTGGGTGCGGCGGGGGCCGCGCGGCTCCTGCTCACCGGCCATGCCCCGGAGAGCGTTGCCCTGCGCACGCCGAAGGGCATCGTGGTGGAGGTGGCCCCGCTGTACTGCCGCCCCGCCGGAGCCGGTGCCGAATGCGCCATTGAGAAGGACGGCGGGGATGATGTGGATGTGACCACCGGCCTGCCCGTGATCGCCGCCGTAGAATTGATGCCCAATACCACCGAGATCCGTATCTCTGGCGGCAAGGGCGTGGGCCGGGTGACCAAGGCCGGGCTGGACCAGCCGGTGGGGGAAGCTGCCATCAACCATGTGCCCCGGCAGATGATCGCCGAGGCCCTGCAAAGGGAAGCCGAGAGCGCCTGCTACACCGGCGGCTTTGCCGTGACCATCTCCATCGAGGGCGGGGAAGAGGTGGCAAAGCGCACCTTCAACCCCCACATCGGGGTCGAGGGCGGGCTTTCGGTGCTGGGAACCAGTGGCATTGTGGAGCCCATGAGCCAGCAGGCGATCCTGGACACCATCCAGCTGGAAATGAATCAGGCCGCTCTCCGGGCGGGCAGCCCCAGGCGGCTCATCCTGGCACCCGGCAATTACGGACTGGACTATCTGCACGAAAGATACCCGGAGTTTCACGCTGTTCCGGTGGTGAAAACCTCGAACTTTATTGGTGATACGCTGGATATGGCTGCTGCGGCCCGCTTTGAAGAGGTGCTTGTGGTGGGCCATGTGGGCAAGCTGGTCAAGGTGGCGGGCGGCATTATGAACACCCATTCCCACACTGCTGACTGCCGCACCGAGCTGTTCTGCACCCATGCGGCGCTCTGCGGCGCTTCCCGGGAAGTCTGCGCCGCCCTGATGAACGCTGCCACCACCGATGCCTGTCTGGAACTCCTGGACAGCGCCGGCCTGCGGGCTCCGGTGCTGGAAAGCCTGCTGCGGGCAGTCCAGCTCCACCTTGACCGGCGGGCCTGCGGGGCGTTCCGGGTGGGGGCGGTGCTGTTTTCCAACCAGCACGGCCCGCTGGGAGCCACCGACACTGCCGCACAACTGCTGAACGAATGGAAGGAGCATTGAGATGGTACATTTTGTAGGCGCAGGCCCCGGCGCACCTGACCTCATCACCCGGCGGGGCGCGGCCCTGCTGCAGGAAGCCGACTGCATCATTTATGCGGGCAGTCTGGTCAACCCGGCCCTGCTGGGGCTGGCGAAGCCGGATTGCGCCGTTTACAACAGCGCCGAGATGACGTTGGAACAGGTGCTGGACGTGATGCGCCGGGTGGAAGCCGCAGGCGGGACCACCGTGCGGCTCCACACCGGCGACCCCTGCCTGTATGGGGCCATCCGGGAGCAGATGGACGCACTGGATGCGGATGGCATCCCCTACGATGATACCCCCGGCGTGTCCAGCTTTTGCGGGGCGGCGGCGGCGCTGAACGCCGAGTACACCCTGCCCACCATCAGCCAGACCGTGATCATCACCCGGATGGAGGGACGCACCCCGGTGCCGGAAAAGGAGAAGCTGGCCAGCCTTGCCGCCCATGGGGCAACCATGGTGATCTTCCTCTCCATCGGCCTCATCGACAAGGTGCAGCAAGCCCTGCTGGCAGGCGGAGCCTACACGCCGGAGACTCCTGCCGCCGTGGTCTACAAGGCCAGCTGGCCGGAGCAGAAGGTGGTGCGCTGCACCGTGGGCACGCTGGCCGGGAGCACCCGCGCCAACGGCATCACCAAGACGGCGCTCATCGTGGTGGGGGAGTTTCTGGGCACCAGGTATGAGCGGAGCAAGCTCTACGACCCAACCTTTACGACGGAGTTCCGCAAGGGGGCAGACCAGTGACCCGCGCCTATCTCGCCTTTACGGAAAAAGGGCTGGCGCTGGCCCAAAAGCTGGCCAGTGCCCTGCCCGGCACCGTAGACCGCTGCGGCCATGGCGGGCCTGGCCTTGCCGATTGGGCTGCGGAGCAGTTCGCCCATGCGGATGCCCTGATCTTTGTGGGGGCTGTGGGCATTGCGGTGCGGGCCATTGCGCCCCACTGCCGGAGCAAGGCGGTGGACCCTGCCGTGGTGGTGCTGGACGAGTGCGGCCATTTTGCGGTGCCGATCCTTTCGGGCCATCTGGGCGGGGCCAACGATCTGGCCCGGGCGCTGGCGGCGGTCTGCGGTGCGGTGCCGGTCATTACCACGGCCACCGATGCCAACGGGGTGTTTGCCGTAGATGCGTGGGCCAGGCACCAGAACTGCGCCGTGCTGGAGCCGGGGCGCATCAAGCGCGTCAGCAGCAGACTGCTGGCGGGCGGGCCGGTGCGGTACCGCTCGGAATTCCCCATTGCCGGGCAGGCCCCTGCCGGGGTGATCCCGGCGGGGGAGGCAGAGCGCGCCGACTTTGCCCTGACCCTTTTCCCGGCGGGCGATGCGCTGCACCTGATCCCGAAGATCGGTGTGCTGGGCATCGGGTGCAGGCGGGAGACCAGCGCCGCACAGCTGGAAGCGGCCTTTGCACAGTTCTGCGCGGCCCACGGCCTTGCAGCAGTGTGCATCACGGCGGCAGCCAGCATCGACCTGAAAGCCCATGAGCCGGGCCTGCTGGAATTTTGCAGAATCCACGGCTGGCCGGTGCAGTTTTATTCTGCCGCACAGCTGCAGAACGCCCCCGGGCAGTTCACACCTTCGGCCTTTGTCCGGAGCGTGACCGGTGTGGACAATGTCTGCGAGCGGGCGGCGGTGCTGGCGGCAGGCGGCACGATCATTCTTCCCAAACAGGCGGGCTACGGCGTGACCTTTGCGCTGGCGCTTCGTCCCTTTGCCCCGGATTGGAGGTGGCAGGATGCCTAATGTTGTTTTTGTTGTCGGGCTTGGGCCCGGGGATCCCCGGTTTCTGACCGCACAGGCGCAGAGCGCCTTAACGCAAGCCGAGGTGCTGTGCGGCTATACGGTCTATCTGGATCTGGTGCGCCCCTACTTCCCGGACAAGCTCTATTATTCCACCGGCATGACCAAGGAGATCGACCGCTGCCGCTGGGCGCTGGAAACGGCCCGGAGCGGCAGGGCGGTGGCGCTGGTCTGCTCGGGAGATGCCGGGGTCTACGGCATGGCAAGCCCTCTGCTGGAGCTGGCCGAGCACTTCCCGGACGTGACGGTGGAGGTGGTGCCCGGCCTGACCGCCGCCCTGAGCGGCGGTGCGGTGCTGGGTGCCCCGCTGGCCCACGATTTTTGTGTGCTCTCCCTCTCTGACCGGCTTACGCCGTGGGAGGTCATTGAGCGGCGGCTGGCGGCAGCAGCCATGGGGGATTTCTGCATCGCGCTGTACAACCCCTCCTCCAAGGGGCGGCCGGACTATCTGGCGCGGGCGGTGCGCATCCTGCTGGCAAACGGCAAAGCACCCGGAACGGTCTGCGGCATTGTGCGGAACATTGGCCGGGAGGGGCAGGAAAGCCGCGTTCTGACGCTGGCTGCGCTGGAAACCACCCCGGTGGATATGTTCACCACCGTGTTTGTCGGCAACGCCCAGACCCGCCAGCTGAGCGGGCGGATGGTCACGCCGCGGGGGTACCGCGCATGAGGGCCGTAATATTCAGCGGCACCACCGAGGGCCGTGTGTTTTCAAAGCAGCTGGCCGCACTGGGGGCCGAGGTACTGGTCAGCGTGGCCACCCCGCTGGGGGCCGAGGAACAGGGCGAAAGGTCCGGCATCACCGTCCACTGCGGGCGGCTGACCCCGGAGGAGATGACCGCCCTGCTGCAGGGGGCTGACCTCTGCGTGGACGCGACCCATCCGTATGCCGTGGAGGCCACCCGGAACATCCGGGCAGCCTGCAAAACAGCGGGCACGGAGTACCGCCGCCTGCTCCGGCCTGAAAGCCCGCTGCCTGCCGGGAGCATGGTGTTTGCCTCTGCGGCTCATGCGGCGGGATTTCTGGCCCGGACGCAGGGAAATGTTCTGCTTGCCACCGGGGCCAAGGAGCTTTCTGCCTTTGCTGTGCTGGAACCGGCACGGCTCTTTCCCCGTGTCCTGCCCACCAGGGAGGGCATTGCCGCCTGCGAGGGGGCAGATATCCCCCATAAGAACATCATCGCCATGCAGGGGCCGTTCTCCTATGCGCTGAACCGGGCACTGATGGAGCAGTTTGCCATCCGCTTTCTCGTTACCAAAGACGGCGGCGCGGCGGGCGGCTTTGAAGAAAAAGCCCGGGCGGCGCAGGACGCCGGGGCTCAGCTCATCGTCATCCGCCGCCCGGCCGAGCAGGGCGAAACGGCGGAACAGATCCTGACACATTGTAAGGAGATGCTGCAATGATCACACTCATCGGGATGGGGTCGGGCACGCCGGAAAGCCTGACCGCGCAGGGCCTTGCCGCCCTGCAGAACGCCGGACTGATCCTGGGGGCAAAGCGTCTGCTGGAACAGCTGCCGCAGGGCTGCACGGAACACCGGAAGGCCCTGTATCAGCCTGAGGATGTCCTTGCCGCGCTGGCGGCTGACCCGGAGGTGGATGCTGCCCTTGTGTACAGCGGCGACACCGGGTTTTACTCCGGTGCGGCCCAGCTGCTGCCGATGCTGCGGGCTTTTGGCATCTCCTGCCGGGTGCTGCCGGGGCTTTCCAGCGTTCAGCTGCTGGCCGCTGCAGTGGGCCGCTCCTGGCAGGAGTGGAAGCTGGTCTCGGCCCACGGCTGTGCCTGCGACCCGGTGGCCGAGTGCCTGACAGCCGGGGGAAAGCCTGTGTTTTTCCTGACCGGCGGGGCAGAAACGCCTGCCTCCCTCTGCGGCCGATTGGCTGCTGCCGGGCTGGGCGATGCCCATGTGCTGGTGGGCGAAGAGCTGGGCCGGGCAGAGGAAAAGATCCTGTTCGGCACAGCGCAGGAATTGGCGCAAAAGCAGTTTGCAGGCCTGAGCGTCCTGCTTGTGGAACACGTTCCTCAGCCGCCCCGGCGGGTGCCCGGCTTCCCGGATGAAGCCTTCCACAGGGGAGAGGTGCCCATGACCAAGCAGGAGGTGCGGGCGGCGGCGCTGGCCAAGCTGGCCGTGCAGCCTGCCGATACCCTGTGGGATGTGGGGGCGGGCACCGGCAGCGTGAGCGTGGAGCTGGCACTGGCTGCACCCCGGGGGCATGTGTATGCCGTGGAGTGTGACCCGGAGGCCTGCGGGCTCATCCGGCAGAACCGGGAAACATTCCACGCCTGCAACCTGACACTGGTGGAGGGCCGCGCACCCGCCGCGCTGGCTGACCTGCCCGCCCCGGATGCCGTGTTCATCGGCGGGACCAAGGGGGGCATGGAGGCTGTGGTGGACACGGTGCTTGCCCGGAATCCGAACGCCCGCATCTGCATCTCTGCCATTGCGCTGGAAACGCTGAGCGCCGCCGTGGCCGCACTGACTGCCCACGGCCTTGCTGCGGAGGTAACGCAGATCGCGGTCAGCCGCACCCGGCCTGCGGGCAGGCTCCACCTGCTGATGGCCAATAACCCCATCTTCCTTATCACAGGAGAACGTAAATGATCCAATTTCTTGTGGCCGCGCCCTGTTCCGGCAGCGGCAAAACCACACTGACCTGCGCTCTGCTGGCGGCGCTCAAGCGGCGGGGGCAGGACCCCTGCTCCTTCAAGAGCGGGCCGGACTATATCGACCCCATGTTTCACCGGGCCGTGCTGGGGGTGGAGAGCCACAACCTCGACCTGTTTTTCTCCCCGCCGGAGACCGTGCGCGCGCTCTATGCGCAGGCCGCCGCCGGGCACGGGGCAGCCGTGTGCGAGGGTGCCATGGGCTTTTACGATGGACTGGGCGGCGTGAGTGATACCGCCAGTGCCTGGCATCTGGCCGATACGCTGGGCCTGCCGGTGCTGCTGGTGGTCCAGCCCAGAGGGGCCAGCCTGACGCTGGCGGCCCAGATCAACGGGCTGAAACAGTTCCGCACCCCCAGCCATCTGGCGGGCATCCTGCTCAATGACTGCGCCCCCCATCTGTATGCTCTGCTGGCTCCCATGCTGGAACGGGAGACCGGCCTGCCGGTGCTGGGCTATCTGCCCCACCTGCCGGATGCCGCTCTTGAAAGCCGCCACTTAGGGTTGAAAACTGCCGGGGAGATCGCGGACTTACAGCAGAAGATCAGCCGGATGGCCGATGCGCTGGTGGTGGATTGGGAAAAGCTTTTTGCCCTGACCGAAGGCGCAGCGCCTTTGGTGCACACAGATCGGCTCCCCCCTGCGGGAGAGCTGCCGCCCCAGGGAGCAGAGGAACAGCGCCCCCGCGTTCCCATTGCCGTTGCAAGGGATGCGGCGTTTTGCTTCACCTACGCCGAAACGCTGGAAGCACTGGAGCGGGCGGGGGCGGAGCTCTGCTGGTTCAGCCCCCTGCAGGACTCCGCCCTGCCGGAGCAGATCGGCGGGCTCTATCTGCCCGGCGGCTACCCGGAGCTGTATGCCGGGCAGTTGAGCGCGAACCGCTCCATGCTGGCCTCTGTGCGCCGGGCTGTGGAGCGCGGTCTGCCCACGGTGGCCGAGTGCGGGGGCTTTCTCTATCTGGGCCAGAGCCTGGAGGATGCCAGCGGGGAACGCTGGCCCATGGCAGGCGTTCTGCCGGGGCAGGGCTTCCGGGTGGGGAGGCTGGTGCGGTTTGGATACGCAACATTGACCGCCCACGCCGACAGTATGCTGTTCCGCGCCGGGGAGCGTCTGCCCGTGCACGAGTTCCACCACTGGGATTCCACAGACAACGGCACCGGCTTTACCGCCGCAAAGCCCAACGGGAAGCAATGGGACTGCGGCTTTGCAAATGAGCATTTCTATGCGGGCTTCCCACATTTGTATTGGGCGGGCACGGCCCTGCCCCGGCGGTTCGTGGATGCCGCCGCACACTATCATCAAGAGGAACAGGACCAATGACAGAGCTTGAACTGAAACAGCTTCTTTCCAAGATCACCCGGCCGGACGAGACCGCACGCACCGCCGCCCATGCTCACTGGGCCAGCCTGGCCAAGCCGCTGGGCGGGCTGGGCAGGCTGGAGACCATGCTGGAGGATGCCGCCGCCCTGACCGGTACGGCAGAGCTGGCGTTTTCCCGCCGGGCCGTGCTGGTGCTCTGCGCCGACAACGGCGTGGTGGCGCAGGGCGTGAGCCAGACAGACCAGGGCGTGACCCGGGCCGTGGCCGAGAACCTTGCCGCCCGGCGCACCAGTGTCTGCCAGATGGCAAAAGCGGCCCGCTGCGAAGTGGTGCCTGTGGACCTTGGCATGGCCGGGGAGCCGGTGCCCGGGGTGCAGAACTGCCGCATTGCCGCCGGGACGGCGGATTTCACCACCGGCCCTGCCATGACCCGCCAGCAGGCGGTGGATGCCATTGCGGCGGGCATCGGGCTTGTCCGGGCGCAGAAGGCGGCGGGGGTACAGCTGCTGGCCACGGGGGAGATGGGCATTGGCAACACCACCACCTCCAGTGCCGTGGCTGCGGTTCTGCTGGGTCAGCCCGTGGAGCGGATGACAGGCCGGGGCGCGGGCCTTTCCGACACGGGGCTTGCCCGCAAGCTGGATGCCATCCGGCGGGGCATTGCGCGGAATCGGCCCGATGCCGCTGACCCTCTGGACGTGCTTTCCAAGTTGGGCGGGTTCGACATCGCCGGGCTGTGTGGTGTTTTTCTGGGCGGCGCGCTGGAAGGCCTGCCCGTGCTGATGGATGGCTTCATCAGCGGGGTGGCGGCGCTGTGCGCGGTGCGGCTCTGCCCCGCCGCGGAAAAGGCCGTGTTTGCCAGCCACTGCTCCACCGAACCGGCAGCAAGGCTGGTGCTGGAAGCGCTGGGCAAAGCGCCTCTGCTCACCGCCGGGCTCCATCTCGGCGAGGGCACCGGAGCGGTGGCAAGCATCCCGCTGTGGGATATGGCACTGGCCGTTTACCGCGATTGCTATTCCTTCACGGAGGGCGGCATCACGCCGTACACCCCCCAATGCTGACGCTGGTATTGGGCGGTGCCGCCAGCGGCAAGAGCGGGTATGCCGAGAGCCTGGTGCTGAAAACCGCGCTCCCGCGCTATTACATCGCCACCATGCAGGTGTGGGATGCGGAGTGTGCCGCCCGGGTGGAAAAGCACCGGAGGATGCGGGCAGCAAAGCAGTTTGAGACCGTGGAGTGCCCTTTGCATCTGGAGAACATCCGTCTGCCCGCCCGGGGAACTGCGCTGTTGGAGGATCTGGGCAACCTGACCGCCAACGAGCTCTACGACCCCGCCGGGGCGGGAGAAAATGCCGCTTCGGCCATTTTGGAAGGACTGGACCAATTGGCCGGACAGTGCGCGCACCTCATCGTGGTCTCCAACGAGGTGTTCAGCGGCGGTGAAGACTATGCAGGCGACACCGGGCGCTACCTGAAAGCGCTGGCGCAGGTGAACAATGCCCTTGCCGCCCGGGCTGACCATGTGGTGCGGGTGGTGTGCGGCATCCCGGTCTATTATAAAGGAGTGGAAAAATGATTGGATTGCAGACCCTTGCAGTGGCCTTTGCCATGTTTTCGGCCCTGCCGGTGCCGCAGTTCGCGTGGAACCAGAAAAACATGCGGTATGCCATGTGTGCCTTCCCGCTCATCGGGGTGGTCATTGGCGGGCTGTGGTGCCTGTGCGGCGCTCTGCCCCTGCCGATGCCCGCAAAGGCGGCAGGGCTCTGCCTGATCCCGGTCTGGGTCACGGGCGGCATCCACCTGGATGGCTATGCTGACACCTGCGATGCCCTTTCCAGCTATGGCGACCGGGAAAAGAAGCTGGAGATCCTCAAAGACCCCCACTGCGGTGCCTTTGCGGTGATCCGGCTGTGCAGTTATTTTGCGGCCTACCTTGCCCTTTGCGCCTGCGTGGACTTCACGCCCCGGGTGGGCCTGTGCTGGACACTGGCCCTTGTGCTGGAACGGGCCCTTTCGGGCCTGGCCGTGGCATCGTTCCCGATGGCAAAGAACACCGGCCTTGCCCACACCTTTGCCACGGCGGCGGATCGAACTACTGTCCGCCGGGTGCTGATGGTGCTGGCCGCTCTGCTCAGCGCCGCCCTGCTGGCACTGGGCGGCTGGGGGCTGGTGCTGGCGGCGTTGCTGGTGTTTGCACGCTATCATATTGTTTCGGACAAGCAGTTTGGCGGCATCACCGGCGATCTGGCCGGGTGGTTTTTGCAGAAAGCCGAGCTGTGGATGCTGGCGGCGCTGTGTGCCTGCCAGTGGGGAGGACTGTTATGATCTTTATCACCGGGCCGCTGTACAGCGGCAAGCGCACCTTTGCCCAGCGCCTGCCCGGCACCCGCATTGCGGAGGTGCAGGCCCTGGCCGCAGAGGCTGAGGATCTGGAAAAGCTTGCGGAGAAGCTCTCCGCTTATGATATCGTGATGGCCACCGAGGTGGGCGGCGGCGTGGTGCCCATGGACGCAGGGGAGCGGGCCGCCCGGGAAGCTGCCGGGCGGCTGGCCTGCCTGCTGGCGGCCCGGGCCGGGTGCGTGGTGCAGATGTTCTGCGGCATCCCCACAGTATTGAAAGGAGAACTGCCCCCATGCTGATCTATCTTCTGCGCCATGGCCTGACGGCCTACAACGCCGAAAAGCGCTATCAGGGCCAGCGGGATATCCCCCTGTGCCCCGCGGGCCGCGCCCAGCTGCGGCAGGCTGACCTCCGGCCGGAAACGGTCTATATCACCCCGCTCTGCCGCACCCGGCAGACCGCTGAGGTGCTCTTCCCGGGTGCAAGGCTCGTGGAGGTGAAAGACCTGCAGGAGATGTGCTTCGGCAGCTTTGAGGGCCGCAATTTCATTGAGATGGAGCACGACCCGGATTATCTGGCCTGGGTGAACGCCAACTGCGAAAGCCCCTGCCCGGACGGCGAGACCAAGGCTGTTTTTTCGGAGCGGGTGTGCAGGGCCTTTGCCGCACTGGTGGACAGGGCCCTTGCCGATGGGGAAGAGACACTGGTCATTCTGGCCCACGGCGGCACCCAGATGGCTGCCATGGAACGCTACGCCCTGCCCCATGCGGATTATTACCACTGGTGCGCCCCCAACGCGGGCGGCTACGTTCTGGATGCAGGAGATTGGGCGGAGCAGCGGGTGCTGCACCTGCTGAAAACTGTGCAGTACACAAAGGAGGATGCCCGATGATCGAATACGCAGTACTCGGCGGTTTTGTGCTGGACTGCCTCTTTGGCGACCCGGCCTGGCTGCCCCACCCGGTGGTGTACATGGGCAAGGCCATCTCGGCGCTGGAAAAGCGCCTGCGGGCCCGCCTGCCCAAAACGCCTCAGGGGGAACTGCTGGGCGGTGCCATTGTGGCCTTCTGCCTGCCGGTGGGCACCTTTCTGCTGACGAGCCTTGTCTGCCTGGGAGCTGCCCGCATCAGCCCGTGGCTGGGGCTGGCCGTCCAGATGTTCTGGTGCGGGCAGGCACTGGCCGCAAAGGGGCTGGCGCAGGAGAGCACCAATGTTTACCGGGAACTGGTCAAGCCCGACCTGCCTGCCGCCCGCAGGGCGGTCAGCCGCATCGTGGGGCGGGACACCCAGGATCTGACGCTGGAGGGTGTGACCAGAGCCGCTGTGGAAACGGTGGCCGAAAATGCCAGCGACGGCGTGATCGCGCCCCTGCTCTATATGCTCATCGGCGGAGCACCGCTGGCCCTGACCTACAAGGCCATCAACACGATGGACAGTATGCTGGGCTACAAAAACGAAAAATACCTCTACTTTGGCCGCATCCCTGCCAAGCTGGACGATGCGGCAAATTACCTTCCCAGCCGCCTTGCCGCCCTGCTGTGGGTGGCTGCCGCGGCCTTTACGCACAATGACGCAAAAGGGGCGTGGAAGATCTGGCGGCGGGACCGCCGGAACCACGCCAGCCCCAACAGCGCCCAGACCGAGAGCGCCTGCGCCGGTGCGCTGGGGGTGCAGCTGGCCGGGCCCGCCTATTACTTTGGCGAATACTACGCCAAGCCCACCATCGGTGATCCGCTGCGTCCCATTGAACCGGAGGATATCCTGCGTGCCAACCAGATGATGTACGTGGCAAGCGCTTTTGCACTGGCGTGGGGCGTGGCAATACGGGCTTTTTTGTAACGACCTCGCCCTCTCAGTCATGCCTTGCATGACAGCTCCCCCAAAGGGGGAGCCAAGAGCTGGGATCCAGAACCATCCAGGAAAAGGAGAACGAACATGCAACTAGTACATGGCGGCGATTGGGCCGGTTACCGGGCCGAGTTCGGGCGGGATGCGCTGGATTTTTCGGCCAACGTCAGTCCGCTGGGCCTGCCGGAAGGGGTGGCCCGGGCCATCACGGCGGCATTGCCCACGGCCGACCGCTACCCCGACCCCCTGTGCCGGGAGCTGCGGGCAAAGCTGGCGCTCCATGAGGGCGTGCCGGCGGAGCAGATCCTCTGCGGCAATGGGGCAGCCGACCTCATCTTCCGGCTGGTCTGGGCCAGAAAGCCCCGCCGGGCGCTGGTCACCGCACCCACCTTTGCGGAGTATGCCACTGCTTTGGAAAGTGTCGGCTGCATGGTGGAACGCTTCTTTTTGCGGGAGCAGGAGGACTTTGCGGTCACGGATGCGTTCTGTGCGGCCATCCGCCCGGGGGTGGACATGGTATTCCTCTGCCAGCCCAACAACCCCACCGGCCAGCTGACGGCCCTGCCGCTGGTGGAGCAGATCCTCCGCCGCTGCGCGGCGTGCGGCACCCTGCTGGTGGTGGACGAATGCTTCCTTGATTTCCTGCCCGACCATGCCCTGCACACGGCAAAAGGCCTGCTGGGGGAGGGAGATCTGGTCATCCTGAAAGCCTTCACCAAGCTCTACGGCATGGCGGGCGTGCGGCTGGGCTATGCCCTGAGTGCCGACACAGCGCGGCTGGAACAGATGCAGGCCTGCGGCCAGCCCTGGGGCGTGTCCAGTCTGGCGCAGGCGGCGGGCCTTGCCGCACTGGAGGAGACAGCGTATGTGGAAAAGGTCCGGGCCCTCATTGCCGAACAGCGGCCCCGCCTGACGGCTGGGCTGCGGGCGCTGGGCCTGCGGGTGCTGGACGGCAGGGCAAATTACCTGCTGTTTCAGGCCCCGGAGACGCTGGGAGAAGCCTTGCGGCAAAGGGGGGCTGTGCTGCGCAGCTGTGCGAACTACCCCGGGCTGGGCCCCGGCTGGTACCGCACCGCCGTGCGCACCGGGCCTGAAAACGAACAGCTTTTGAAACTTCTTGCGGAGGTGCTGGAATGAGCAAGGCAAAGTGCATCATGGTGCAGGGAACCATGAGCGGTGCAGGCAAAAGCCTGCTGTGCGCCGCCCTCTGCCGCATTTTTGCGCAGGACGGTTACCGCGTGGCTCCCTTCAAGAGCCAGAACATGGCGCTGAACAGCTTTGTCACCCGGGATGGGCTGGAAATGGGCCGGGCACAGGTGGTGCAGGCGCAGGCCGCAGGCATCGAGCCGGATGTGCGGATGAACCCCATTCTGCTCAAGCCCAGCAGTGACGTGGGCAGTCAGGTCATCGTGAACGGCGAGGTGCGGGGCCAGATGCCCGCCGCCGCCTACTTCAAAATGAAAAGAGCGCTCATCCCGGAGATCCTCTCGGCCTACAACAGTCTGGCCGAAACCGTGGACATCATTGTCATCGAGGGGGCCGGAAGCCCGGCGGAGATCAACCTGAAGGCAGACGATATCGTCAACATGGGCCTTGCCCGGCTGGTGGATGCCCCCGTTCTGCTGGCGGGAGACATCGACCGGGGCGGTGTGTTCGCCCAGCTGTACGGCACGGTGGCGCTGCTGGAGCCGGAGGAGCGCGCCCGCATCAAGGGGCTGCTCATCAATAAATTCCGCGGCGATGTGGAGATCCTGCGCCCCGGCCTTGCTATGCTGGAAGAAAAAACGCAGCTGCCGGTGCTGGGGGTCGTGCCCTACCTGAAGGTGGACATTGAGGACGAGGATTCCCTTTCCACCCGGCTGGATGCGGGCAGAACGGTCCACCCGCTGGATGCGGCCATCCTCCGCCTGCCGCACATCTCCAACTTTACCGATTTCATGCCGCTGGAACAGCACCCGCTGCTGGGCGTGCGGTATGTGCAGAATACCCGCCAGCTGGGCACACCGGATCTCATCATCCTGCCCGGCACCAAGAACACAGTGGATGACCTGCTCTGGCTGCGGCAGTCCGGGCTGGAAGCAGCTCTGTTGAAGCTGGCGGCCAACGGCACGCCGGTGCTGGGGGTCTGCGGCGGGTATCAGATGCTGGGCGAGACGCTGGCCGACCCCGAAGGCACGGAGAGCGGTACGGTGCAGACCGTGCGGGGGCTGGGGCTGCTGCCCACCCACACGGTCTTTACCGGCCAGAAGCACCGCACCCAGGACACTGCCGCCGTGACCGCCGCCCCCTTTGCGGGTGCGGCCCTGACCGGATACCAGATCCACACCGGCCGCACCGAGGTGCAGGGTGTGCCCTTCTGCACACTGGCAGACGGCACACCCGAGGGCTGCGTGCAGGACAATGTGTTCGGTACCTACCTGCACGGCCTGTTTGATACCGGTGCGCTCACCGAGAAGCTGGTGGCCCTGCTCTGCCGGCGCAAGGGCATTGCGCCGGACAGCGCCGCCCTCATCCCGATGGAGCAGTACCGCCAGCAGCAGTTTGACCTGCTGGCCGATGGCGTGCGCGGCGCGCTGGATCTGGATGCCGTTTACGCGGCCATGGGGTTGGAGAACCCGCGGAGGAATGCACAATGATCCCACAACATCATCTGCCCGCCGACATTGAGCGGACAAGCCTTTCCATCATCACGGCAGAGCTGGAAGCGTTGGGCCTGACCCCGCCGCCCGAGACTGCCGCTGTGGTCAAGCGGGTCATCCACACCACCGCCGACTTTGACTATGCGAAAAATCTGCGCTTTACGCCGGGGGCTGTGGCGGCAGGTGTGGCCGCCCTGCGGGCCGGAACTCCTATCATCACCGATACCAACATGGCGCTTTCGGGCATTTCAAAGCCTGCCCTTGCCCGGCTGGGCGGCAGTGCCCTCTGCTACATGGCGGACCCTGAGGTGGCGCGGATCGCAGCCGAGACCGGAACCACCCGGGCAGTGGCCTCCATGCACCGCGCGGCGCAGGAGCACCCCGGGGCCATCCTTGCGGTGGGCAATGCCCCCACCGCCCTGCTGGCCATTGTGGAGGAGATCGAGGCCGGGCTGCGGCCTGCTCTGGTCATCGCCGTGCCGGTGGGCTTTGTGAATGTGGTGGAAAGCAAGGAAGCGCTGTTTGCCGCCTGTGCAGCCCACGGCGTGCCTGCCATCGCGGCCATGGGCCGCAAGGGCGGAAGCACCGTGGCCGCCGCAGTCTGCAACGCTCTGGTCTACTCCGCTGCCGAGATGCTGGACCCTGCGGCGAGAGGATGGAAATAGGGCGGAACCGGTAAAAACGCCCCTTTTTACGCTTTTCCTTGACTTTTTGGCAGAAACAAGGTATCGTTTATCTGTATGACGATTGATATATGAGTTGAAGCTTTGCGTGAAAAAGGAAACATTATGGCACAAACGATTTTAGAAGAAAAGAAAAAATCACGGCTGATGACAGAGGGCAGTATCTGGAAGAGCATCCTGCTCTTCTCGGTGCCACTGATCCTGGGCAACATGCTGCAGCAGCTGTACAACACCGCCGATTCCATCATCGTGGGCAACTTTGTGGGCAGCAATGCGCTGGCAGCCGTCGGCTCCAGCGGATCGCCCATCTTCCTGCTCATCGGGTTCAGCCAGGGTATTGCCGTGGGTGCCGGTGTCGTGGTGTCCCAGTTTCTGGGAGCCAAAGACAGGGAGGGCGCGCACGTTGCAGTTCACACCTCCCTGGCCCTTTCGGCCATTCTGGGTGCGATCCTGACCGTGTGCGGCATTGCCGTCAGCCGTGCCCTGCTCACCGCCATGAACACCCCCGCAGAGGTGCTGGAGGATGCGGTGCTCTATATGCGGCTCTATTTTGGCGGTGTGCTGTTCAGCGTGGTGTATAACATGGCGGCCGGTATCCTGAACGCCGCCGGTAACTCCAAGCGGAGCCTGCTTTACCTGGGCGTTGCCTCCATCACCAACATCGTCCTCGACCTTGTCCTGATTGCAGGATGCAAGATGGGCGTGGCCGGTGCGGCCATTGCCACCGATATCAGCCAGCTGGTGTCCTGTGTGCTCTCCCTGCGGTTTCTGATGCGGGTGGAGGATGATTACCGCGTGACAGCAAAGGAAGTGCGCGTGCACAAAAAGATGGCGGTCCGCATCATCAAGGTGGGCTTGCCCACCGGCATCCAGAATATGGTCATCTCCCTTTCCAATGTGCTGGTGCAGGTCAGCGTCAACGGCTATGGTGCCGCTGCCATGGCAGGCTTTGCCGCCTATATGAAGGTGGATGGCTTCAACATTCTGCCTGTGCTGAGCTTCAGCATGGCGGCCACCACCTTTGTGGGCCAGAACTTTGGTGCGGGCAAGATCGACCGTGTCAAAAAGGGCACCTTTGTCACCCTGGGCATGTGCATCGTTTACACCATCCTGACCGGCATCCTGCTGCTCGTCTTCCAGGATTCCATCATGCACCTGTTCACCGGCGATGAAACGGTCATTGCCTACGGCAAGATCTGTATGCTCTATTTCTGCCCCTTCTACTGGATGCTGGGCATCCTGCAGGGCCTTGCCGGTACGGTGCGCGGCACAGGCAAGAGCGTGCCGCCCATGGTGGTGCTGCTGATCTCCCTGTGCCTGTTCCGTATTGTCTGGATCCAGTTTGCCCTGCCCCTGTTTGCAGGCATTGAGGGTGTGCTGCTGGTCTACCCGGTGTCCTGGGCTGTGGGTGCAGTGTTGATGGTGCTCTACGCCTGGAAGGGCAAATGGATGCAGCTGCCGGAAGCAATTTCGTAAATCAAGCGCACCCGATCCCCCGGTAAAAGTGTGTTTTATACAAAAAATGACGTATGAATGCGTAAAAATATTCGGGGGGGGGGCTAAAAAATCTGCGAAAATCAGTTGATTTCTGCCGAAAAATACCGTATACTGAATTATAGTTTTCAAATCGAACGACGGACTTCGGCAAAAGGGGCTGATGAGATGGAGTGCACACAGGCAGAGGTTTTTGAACAGTATATTCGGGACCTGCGCGTTGTGCGCTCGATCTCCCGGCCCAGCTTTCCGGAGGGCAAAGCTCCCGCTGCTGTGCTGGAAGAGATCCAGACCAACGCGCTGAGATGCAACACCCTGATGCGGCAGAATGAGGCACTGCTGGCGCAGCTTGTCTACGACCGTGACCCTGCCTCCCTGACCGAAACGGATATCCAGGGACTGAGTGCCTTTGCAGGCAGGCTGTTCAACTACGCGAACAGCGAGGATATGGGCGTGGCATTCAAGGTGCATCAGCTGCTGCTGGCAGCGGCCCGCAGCCGGGAAGACGTGCCCATGATCGTCAGGGAGCTGTACTACACAGGCATCACCCTGCATTATATGAACGTCCGGGATGAGGGAACTGGCATCAACCTGTTGGGAGATGCGATCCAGGTCTATTTTACGGAAGCTGCTGAATACATGTCACGGTATGAACAGCTGGACAGGAATACCCGGCAGTATCTCATCCGCTGTGTGGGCAACACCCGGCTGGGGATGTCCCGCGGCACCCATGCGGAAAGCTGCCGGTATCTGGAGCGGTTCCGCCGCGCAATGGAGGTCATCCAGTCTGCGCATTACCATGCACTGGACCCGGAGTTCCCCTGGGAAAGCTACATCTATTCCATGCACATGGATCGCATGACCCTGCTGACCCACCTGCGGCAGGAGGAAGATCCCGAGGTGGCGCGGCAGGTGCTGGAATCGGCGGAATACATCTGGGGGCACAAGAAGAAGTACAAGGGTCAGGATGCGCGCCTGCAGAACTGGCGGGTGCCCTATTTTTACGCCGCTGCCCGCTACCATGCCGGGGTGGGCAGCCTGGAAGACGTGGTCAAGATCCTTCTGGAATCGGCGGGAAGCGTGGCGCAGGATGATTATTCTGCCGAGGCCATCAACCGGAAGCTGGTTCTGGCGGCCTATCTCTCGGTCTATGCAGAACGTCTGGACGAGGCGGGAGCACAGAGGTATCGTGCAACCGTGGAGCAGGTACGCCGTTCTGCGGATCAGTATCTGGAACAGATGCCGGCCAGCCAGTATCCCCGTGTGGTAAACTCTGCCGCCTGGGAGTTGAGCAAGATCAACACCAGCTCAGATGAAACGGCGAACCGCCGGATGCTGGGCAGTATCCTGGCCGGGCACAAGCCGACCTATGTCCACTCGCTGATGGTGGCAGAGCTGACCCGTGCCCTGCTGCATCGGCAGATCGAGACAAGGCCCGAAACACTGGTGGGCCTGCTGGGCTGCAGGAGCGCGGCCGAGGTGCAGGTCCGGCGGGAAGAGCTCTGCCAGACAGCCTATGAGTGCGGCCTGTACCACGACCTTGGCAAGTGTGCCGTTCTGATGTACATCGACAACAATGCCCGCCGCCTGCTGGATGAGGAGTTTTTCTGCATCCAGAGCCACCCAAGGACCGGCGCTGACATTCTGAATAGAATGGGCTGCGGAAGAACGCTGGCCCTGGCGGCGCTCTATCACCACTGCTATTACAACGGCAAGGGCGGATATCCCAATGATGTACCCTCCTGCCCGCCGGAGATCAAGGGAATCGTGGATGCGCTGAGCGTGGCAGACTCGCTGGATGCCGCCACCGATAATATCGGTCGGTGCTACAACCTTGCCAAGCCCTTCCGCACGCTGCTGGAAGAGCTGCGGGCCCAGAGCGGCACCCGCTATGTGCCCAATGTGGTCGCCCTGTTCGAGGATGAGCGTTTCTGCCAGCAGCTGGCAGAGAACACGGATGCCGAGCGCAAAAGGGTGTATCTGCAGGTGTATCACGCCGGAAGGGAAGAAAAATAAATATCATAAGCAAAAGGAGCCTCTTGGGCTCACATCCCCTGTCTCTACAGGGAAATAGGTGTGAGTGCCAAAAGGCTCCTTTTCTTTTGCTCTTATGATATTAGATGCAAAAAGCTTTGTCAAGCACCGGCGGCTGCATTGCTTCAGCCGGGGTACTTAGCCACTTCCAACAATTCCTCCGCCCGGCGGACCTGTTCCGCCGTGGGGGGAACAGCATCGGGCAGGGGATAGGGAATGCCCAGCTTCTGCCACTTGAACAGCCCCAGTGTATGGTAGGGGAGCACCTCCACCCGCTGCACCGTTTTCAGGCTGCGAATGAAATCTGCGGTCCTGCGCAGGCCCTCCTCGTCATCGGTGAGGCCGGGCACCAGCACATGCCGGATCCAGAGCGGAACGCCCAGATCAGAGATGTGCCGTGCCATGGCTAAGATGTTGGCATTGTCCCTGCCGGTAAGCTGACGGTGCTTCTCCGGGTCGATCTCCTTGAGATCCAGGATGACCAGACTGGTGGAAGCCATCAGGGTATCGAAGGCGGCCAGGTAGGCGGGGTCATCGGGCTGGAACGGCTGACCGGCCGTGTCCAGCGCGGTGTGTACCCCCTTGGCGCGCGCCAGCTGGAAGAATTTTGTCAAGAAGTCCATCTGCCGCAGCGGCTCGCCGCCGCTGACGGTGATGCCGCCCTTCTTGCCCCAGTAATTGCGGTAGCGCCAGACGTGTTGGAACAGCTTCTCCGGAGACCATTCCGTGCCGCCCTCAGCGCTCCACGTTTCGGGGTTGTGGCAATATTTGCAGCGCAGGGCACAACCCTGCAGAAAGACAACGAACCTGACACCCGGCCCGTCCACCGAGCCGAAGCTTTCCAGCGAGTGGACGAGACCGACAGGATCACAGTGCGGCATGGCAGGTACGGGAGATCACGTCCATCTGCTGCTCGCGGGTCAGGTCGATGAACTTGACCGCATAGCCGGAGACGCGGATGGTGAAGTTGGCGTATTCTTCCTTTTCGGGGTGCTCCATGGCATCCAGCAGCTTCTCCTTGCCGAACACGTTCACGTTCAGGTGGTGTGCACCCTGATCGAAGTAGCCGTCCATCACCTGCACCAGGTTCTCCTTGCGCTCCTCCTCGCTGTGGCCCAGAGCCTCGGGGTTGATGGTCTGGGTGTTGGAGATGCCGTCCAGAGCCCAGTGGTAGGGTAGCTTGGCAACAGAGTTCAGGGAAGCCAGCAGGCCGTTCTGCTCCGCACCGTAGCTGGGGTTTGCACCGGGTGCAAAGGGGGTAAAGGCGGCACGGCCATCGGGCAGAGCACCGGTGTACTTGCCGTACACTACGTTGGAGGTGATGGTCAGGATGGAGGTGGTAGCCTCGGAGTTGCGGTAGGTGTGGCGCTTCTTGATCATCTCCAGGAAGGTGCGCAGCAGCCAAACACCGATCTCATCGGCACGGTCGTCATCGTTGCCGTACTTGGGGAAGTCGCCCTCCACCTCATAGCCGGTGGCCAGGCCGGTCTCGTCGCGCACGACCTTGACCTTGGCGTACTTGATGGCGCTCAGGGAGTCGATGACGTGGGAGAAGCCTGCAATGCCGGTGGCAAAGGTGCGGCGCACATCGGTGTCGATCAGGGCCATCTCGGCTTCCTCGTAGTAGTACTTGTCGTGCATATACTGGATCAGGTTCAGCACGTTGACGTACAGGCCGGCCAGCCAGTCCAGCATCTGGACGTACTTGGGCAGGACTTCGTCATAGTTCAGGTACTCGCTGGTGATGGGGGCATAGTTGGGGCCGCACTGCTCGTGGCTCTTCTCGTCCACGCCGCCGTTGATGGCGTACAGCAGGCACTTGGCAAGGTTGGCGCGTGCGCCGAAGAACTGCATCTCCTTGCCGGTCTGGGTGGCAGACACGCAGCAGCAGATGGAGTAATCGTCGCCCCAAACGGGCTTCATCACATCATCGTTCTCGTACTGGACAGAGCTGGTGTTGATGGACACCTTGGCGGCGTACTTCTTGAAGCTCTCGGGCAGGGCAGAGGAGTACAGAACGGTCAGGTTCGGCTCCGGTGCGGGGCCCATGTTTTCCAGAGTGTGCAGGAAGCGGTAGCAGTTCTTGGTGACCATGCTGCGGCCGTCCATGCCGATGCCGCCCACTTCCAGGGTGGCCCACACGGGGTCGCCGGAGAACAGCTGGTTGTAGCTGGGAATGCGGGCAAACTTGACCATGCGGAACTTCATCACCATGTGGTCGATCAGCTCCTGAGCCTGGCTCTCGGTCAGGGTGCCGTTCTCCAGATCGCGCTGGATGTAGATATCCAGGAAGGTGGAGATGCGGCCCACGCTCATGGCAGCGCCGTTCTGGGTCTTGATGGCGGCCAGGTAGCCGAAGTACAGCCACTGGCAGGCTTCCTTGGCATTCTTGGCGGGCTGGGAGATATCGCAGCCGTAGGCCTCGGCCATCTTCTTCATGCCCTTCAGGGCGCTGATCTGGCGTGCGATCTCCTCGCGCAGGCGGATCACATCATCGGTCATGGTGCCGTCGCCGCAGTTGGCGAAATCTTCCTGCTTGAACTTGATCAGGGCATCAATGCCGTACAGGGCCACGCGGCGGTAGTCACCCACGATACGGCCGCGGCCGTAGGTGTCGGGCAGACCGGTGATGATGTGGGTGTGGCGGGCAGCCTTCATCTCAGGGGTGTAGGCATCGAACACAGCCTGGTTGTGGGTGCGGGTATAGTCGGTAAAGATCTTGTGCAGCTCCTCGCTGGGCTGATAGCCGTAGGTGGTGCAGGCCTGCTCTGCCATCTTGATGCCGCCGTAGGGCATGAATGCACGCTTCAGGGGCTTGTCGGTCTGCAGGCCGACGATCTGCTCCAGATCCTTCAGGGTCTCGTCGATATAGCCGGGGCCGTAAGCGGTCAGGCTGCTGACGACTTCGGTCTCCATGTCCAGCACGCCGCCCTTGGCGCGCTCTTCCTTCTGCAGCTTCTGCAGGGCACCCCACAGCTTATCGGTCGCCTCGGTGGGGCCAGCCAGAAAGCTTTCGTCGCCGTCGTACGGGGTGTAGTTCTTCTGGATGAAGTCGCGGACATTGACTTCCTCTTTCCAGATGCGGCCCTCAAAGCCTTCCCACTGTTCAAAATTGATCATTGGAACCTCCTTGCTCCATTCCATGCGCGGGTTAGCGCATTCTAACTATTGAGCCTTTGAAAAACCGCACTGTATCGGCGGCTTTCTGGGGGCGAAACGGTCTTGAACTGCCGTCTGCGGCAGTTCTAACTACAAGGTGTAGACAAAAATGAAAACCTGCCCACAAAATCTTGCGTTACTATAATAACAAGAACCACTTTAAAAAGCAATAGAAAACAAGTGGGTTTTCTTCCAAAGCAAGGGGGATTCTTTGGGCAGAATGTAGAAAAAACGCTGAAACCTCGGCGACACACACCTTTTTCGGGAAAAATTGCAAATTGAGGGTTGACAAGACTAACCGTCTATGGTATCCTGTTCTTGCAGCGGCGGTTAGCTAACTCTAACCACGATGCACCAAAAAAACGGAGCGTCTGCAAGCGCTCCGTTCCATTCCTCCATTCCATACTCTCTTTTTCTTGGCAGGATGCAGCATTCTGGTTTGCTCTGCATCCGCTGCGCGGCACACAGGGCTCTGGTACGGCACTGTGCGCAGATGAAAACAAAAACGGGACACTCAGCTTGACCACCTGAGTGCCCCGATTTTTGTTTTGTCCCGGTCGTTGATCAGCCGCATCCCGGGGAGCGGACAACATTCTTTACACCACCGCATCCCGCAGCAGCTGGTAGATCGCCCCCGCGTTTCCATCGGGGGAGCGGAGGAAGACGAACTTTCCGTTTACCTGGCAGACCCCGTCTGAATAGACGGTGAAGAGCAGGTTCTGGCTGGCATCGTCTGCAAAGCGCAGGGTGATGGAATGCGCTTCGTAGTCGTGGGAGTAGGAGCGGGCATTCTGGCTGAATTTTTGGTAGCAGCTCGCGTTTTGCAGGATCTCGAAAAATGCCTGATAAGTATCATCGCCCGCAGAATAGGCACGGGTGGTGACCACAGAGGGGCTCAGGCTGACGGTATCCTCCACGCTGACGGAGACAGAAGTGCTTTTATTGATATCAGTTTTCAGGTCAACGCGGCGGTTGGAAACGAACAACAACACGAATAACACGACCCAGAGGGCCATGATGGCATAAAAACGGAGACTTTTGTTTTCCATAAGGCGTTCTCCTTTGGCGGGCCGCACAGCAGGCGGCCAGAGATCTTCAAAGAGTACGCTCTCATTATAGTGCCGGAACGCGCAGGATGTCAACTGTTCTCCAGATGCTTCTGCGCCGCAAAGGTACCTGCGGCGCTGGCGGCGAACACAAAATAGTAGCTTGCGATGCGGAAGAGCATCAGGGTGCTCATGGCCTCGCCGCTGGTCATAAAGCTGCTGAACACCAGCAGAAAGGCTGTTTCAATGGAGCCCATGCCTGCCACATTGGGCAGGGCATTGGAAAGGAAGAGCATCAGGCTGGTGAGCAGCTGTACCTGCCAGAAGCTCAGCCCGCAGGAAAGCCCCATGAACCGGATGCAGAACCACGGCAGGGTGAACATCAGAAACAGCTTGAGGGTCTGCACGGCAAGGATACGGGCACAGCGGCCCTTGTCGGCCAGCAGGAGGCGGCTCTCGGTGGCCAGGGTGTCCAGCTGCTCCAGCCACTTTTCCCGGCGGGTCTGCCATGGTTCTGTTTTGGGCAGAAAGCCCATGGCCCAGCGGGCCAGCCGCTGCACCAGCGGCGAGACACAGAGCAGCACCAGCGTCACGATGACCAGCGCCACCACGCAGTAGGCGGCGGGCAGATAGTGCATCACGCCGGAGGTGTTGGCGGCGAGCCACCGGTGCTGCAGCAGGAGCATCACAGTGGCATAGAGCAGAACGGTGGTCTTGTGGAATACATATTGCAGGGTCATCAGGCCCACACCGGGGCCCAGCGGCAGGCCGCAGTGGTAGAGATAGTAGGACTCCATGGGCACAGCCCCGGCACCCAGGCCGACCACGTTGCCAAAGGTGCCCACAAAGGCGGCATCCAAGCCGCGCCGCAGGGTGAAGCCCGGCAGGCGGCAGCGGATGATGAGCCAGCAGACGATTCCCTCAAGCAGTGGGTATGTCAGGCCGATGGCCAGCACCAGCAGCACCTGCCAGAAGGAGAGCTGGGCCAGCGCGGTCGAAATCTCGGCCCAGTGGCTGCTGAAGATGAAAACCACTACACAGGTCAGCGCCAGCAGTACCAGCAGAGAAAGGATCGCCTTTTTGCGGGAGGGCTGCTGGGGGGTGTTGGTCTGTTCCATGGGACAAGGCTCCTTTCACGATACTGCTTGCAGTATAACACAGAGGAACCTTGTTTTTGTGAACTGAAACAAAATTTTTCTCGTCACTTTGTGTGATATGATAAAAAAGAACCTCTCGGGCTTACTTCGTTCGCCAAGCCCGGGTTGCGGCACCCAGCATCCACTTCGTGTTGGAAACAACACTTGTGTCTTGCTGGCCGCAGCCCCAACAGCAACGCCCTTTATCCGCCACTGGCGGCGGTTGTTGCTGTTGCCCCTATGAGGAGAGGTGGCATTGCGAAGCAATGACGGAGAGGTTTTGTGTTACTTTTTCGCTGTCAAATCTTCCACAGCAGCCCGGAGCGTCTGCTCAAAAGCCTCCTTGGAATAATACTGCTCGTACATTTTACGGCATTCTGTCCGCATGGAGGCCAGCTCTTCCGGGTGTTCAATGGCGTGCTCCAGCAGGACAGCCAGCTGCTGCGGGTCGTCGTCGTGGTAAACGAAGCCGTTCCGCCCCTCGGAGATGAGCCCGGCGGTGCCGGTGTGCTCCGACACGATGGATGGCTTGCCGAAGATCAGACCCTCGGTGACAAAGGTGGGCATGGGGTCATCGCGGGAAGCACAGACCAAACCGGTGCACTGCTCCATCAGGCTCTTGATCTCGTCACGGGTGAGCCGCTTGCAGTAGTACACGTTTTCCGGGTAGTCTGCGGTCAGGGTGCGGACGGAATCCATCATCTCCTTGTCAGCGGCCTGGCCCACAAAGAGGAAGGAGGCCTTCTCCCGTACCTCGGGCGGCAGCAGGCGGATGGCCTTGCAGAAGATATCGTGGCCCTTACGGCGCTCAAAGGAGCCCACCGTGGCAAACAGCGGGCGGCCGTGGTTGTAGCCCAGATCGGTGCGGACAAAGTTCTCTGCCGCGTAATCGGGCAGGCCGTAGATGAGCGGCCGGATCTCGAACTCGGGCCGCACGACGTGCATGGCGTTGGCGGCGTGGCTGCCCACCGAGTAGACCCGGACATTCTCTCCCAGCTGGGTGGGGATCTGGTGGGCAATGTGGGGATAGCCTGCAAAGGCATCGTGGAGCCACCACAGCACCGGCACGGCGGTGCCGCTCAGGGCACGGACAGCCCGGGCCATGACCACCGTGTTGGCGATGACGAAGTCGGCACAGAGAGCCATGCCCCAGGCATCGGAGACATTGCGGCAGGACGACCGGGTGATGACCGAGGCCCCGGCATCCAGGAAGAGATGCAGGGAGCCGCCGTCACTGGGGCCCAGCACGAGTACCTCATACCCCATGCTGCGCAGCACCGGCACGGCACTCACCAGCACGATGGGCGCACCGGTCATATCCAGCACATGGCTCATAATAAAGGCACGTTTGCCGTGGGCCGAAAACGCATCCTCGGCGCAGATGCCGCGCTCGTAGTGGAGCAGGGCCTGCGGAATGAGAGCGGGCTTAGTGCAGAGCTGCGCGGCCAGCGCCAGCAGCTCGGGCACATTTTCGGGGTCATGGGCGGCGGCGCGGCAGCGCTCCAGCAGGGCGCGGCTGACCACGGCGCAGCGGTTCTGCGCCTGCAGCGGCTGGCTCTGATAGAGGGCAGTCGCCCCGCCAAAGCCGAACACAGCGTTGCAGACGGCGTAATCCGCACCATCCTGCAGGGCTTTGGCAAAGTACATCAGGGCGGTGGACATCAGCTCCACGTCCTCGGCGGCCAGAAACACGCCGTCCACGCTTGCGGTCAGTTCCCCGTCCAGCCGCTCCACCAGCCGGAACTTGCGGTGGAGCTGGTCGGTCAGGGTGGCTTTCAGGGCCGTGCTGCGGGCCGATGCGCAGACCAGCAGATAGGTGCTCTGGGTGTTGCTGTACTCCTGCAGGGCCAGCTGACGCTGCTGCAGGGGGGTGTAATTGTTATACATGGCTGTTCCTCCGTTCCGCTTCTCAGTTTCCACGGTGGAACAGGCGCATCAGGCTGCGGATGGGAGCAGTGAGCTTCCAGCTTTTACTGGAAAACACGCTTTCCAGCGAGGTCTCGTAGGCATTGCTCCGGGCCTGCAGATCGGCGTTTTTCTGGTGCAGCTGTGCGATCTCCTGCTGCAGGGCGGCCACCATCTGCTGCTGGGCCGCGGCATTCTGCTCCAGCTGCTGGATATGCTGTTTTTCGCTGTCCTTGCGCAGCTGGAGCTGCTGCACGCCCTGCAGCACGGCGCAGAACAAAGGCTCGTCCGTCAGGGTCTCCAGCGGGAAGTAGCCGTAGCTCACCACCAGCTTCATCCCGGCGGGGTAGTGGGTGGTGCCCTCCAGCCGGTAGTTGGGGTCATCGCCCAGGAACAGGGTACTGCCGCCGGAAAGGTTCAGGCCGTTGGTGGGCACGCAGATGATGCGGTCGTCTGAAAAGATCAGGTTGGTGATGCAACAGGGCAGCTCACCCGGGTCGAACCGCAGGGCCTGTACGGCCACCGGCAGCTCAAAGGTCGCGGTCACAGCACCGGTCAGCTCGTCGGTAGTGCAGTCGGGCGCGGTCAGGGTGTCCTTTTCCGAAAAGCCGAAGCCTGCATCATAATAGAGCAGCGGCTGCAGCAGAGTGGGCGAGTCAGTGTGCATCTCGCGCTGGGGGTGTGCCGCAAGGTAGGACTGCACCTTCTGTTCCAGGGAAAGGCAGCGCTCTGCCAGATGGGAAGCACCTTCGTCCGAAAGCTTGAGCTGCTGTTCCAGCTCGGCGATCTTTTCCTGCAGAGCCGCAGTGTTCTCAGGAGCTGCGTTGTTCATAACCGGATTCTCCTCATAATATTATTTCACTTCAGCAGAGGGGGCACCCTCTGCAAAAAATCAGTGTTTTGCCGCAAAATGACGCTCAGGCGCTTCGGTGCGGGCGCTGCGCCGGCGGGGCGCTTCCGCCGCCTTCTGCTCCCGGCGGGAGGTGAGCCAGAACTTCAGGTCCCGGCGGCGCACCAGCAGCTCGCAGATGAGCAGGGTGGAGCCCAGCGAAAGGGTGAACTGCAGCACCATGCCCAGCACCGGGTGAGCCGCAAACTTCTGGGGCATCAGATACCAGGGAATGGCCGTGAGCTCCACGGTGTGGACGCAGAAGATGAACAGCGAACGGCGGCCAATGGCCTGGATGGCGTGGGTGACAACGTTCTCCACCCTGCGCTGGAACCAGATGACGATGGAAAGGATGCCCAGGCCCGTTACGGCATCCAGCAGGATGCTTACGGGGCCGAGGGTCCACTCGGCCATCGAGACGCAGTCGGTGCTCTTGGTAAGAAGCACCAGTGCGGCCACAGCCAGCGCCGCCGCGATCATCCCGCCGCGCAGACGGGGCGAGAGAGGCTGTTCAAAGATCTTATGCTTCTTGGCAAGGTAGCCCACATACAGAGCCGGAACGGTGACCATGCCCTGGCCGATGCAAAAAGGAGCCTCCCAGGTGATGCAGATGCCCCAGCCTAACAGCATGGTACCCAGCACCGCCCAGTTTATGTACTGCTCCGGGAAGATATTCAGGATGAGATCCAGCAGGATCCATGCGATCATCAGCGAGAGCAGATACCACATGGGGCCGCAGGAGAAGAACAGCTGGCCGAAATAGGTGGCCGTGTGGGGCAGGCCCAGTGCAAAGCCGCCCAGCACCTTGTAGGTCTCGTAGGTGGCGTTGTGCAGGCTGCCGAACAGGCTGTAATGGATGATAAAATGGAACACGGTGGTGGCAATGCCTGTATAGATGTAAGGCTTGAGCAGCGTTTTGAACTGCTGGTCGATGCACTTGCCGATGGAGCGCTTGCGGAAGCCGTAGCCGCTGGCAATGTAAAAGGCCGCCATCAGGGATTCGCGGTAGGCGAACATGCAAAAGGTCAGCGGGTTGATGTGGCTGGCATCGCCCATGGGGTAAAGCTCACCGGTGTGGGCAAAGACGATGGTCAGCATGCCGACACCCTTGAGCAGATCGAACATGCCCAGCGAATTTGCGGCACGGCGTTTGGTTCCCTCCATAAAAAGGTCCTCCTCTGCGCCGCACCCCGCCCCGGGATGGCAGAATTGCCGGATTTTTGGCGCATCATGTTAAAAATTAGAGATATTTATAATAAGTATAATGCTTTTTGCCCTTGCTGTCAATCAAACGCAGGGAGAAAGCACGGTAGGCGGATACCGGGAAAAGTGTACCACACTCACGGCCTGCCCGCAACAAAAGGCAGGATTTACATCCGGGTGCACAGATTGACTGCAAGTTTAAGTTGCATATTTGTGCAATTAAATCTTGCATTTAAGCCCTCTATGCGGTATACTCTAGGCTAGAGTGCCCAGAAGATTCCATTTGGCGGAAACAAAAGGAAATAATTTAACAAAAATAAACAGGGAGTGTAAAATAATGGCAAACAAGGCTTGTAACGAAGTTGTGACCGTGGCAAATATGCCGATGACCGTTTTTGATATGATCTCTGCGATGCAGAATAAGTATGCTGACCGTGTGGCGTTCCGCTATGTGGAGGGCAAGGACACGGTGGTGGAAAAGACCTACGCTCAGTATGTGCAGGATATCCGCAAAGCGACCGGCTACCTGCAGCAGGAGCTGGGAGAGCCCAAGGGCAAGAAGATCGTCATCCTGAGCCGCACCAACTATGAGTACGGCGCGGTCGTTTTCGGCACCATGATGGCAGGCGCTGTCATCGTGACCCTGAACCAGGGCAAGACCTGGGCCGAGCTGGAGCATGAGCTGGGCATGGTGGAGCCGGATCTCATCTTCAATGACGGCATCGATTACGGCTACCGCGCCCAGCTGGAAGCGCTCTACGGCGCTCAGCTCCGCCCCATGGATGCCTGGACCGCTGCCCCTGAGGCTGAGATGGTCAACCGCATCGACCACGAGGGTCTGCTGATGCTGATGTTCACTTCCGGCACCACCGGCCGCAGCAAGGGTGTGATGCTGAGCGAGAAGAACTACTTCACCGCCTGCCAGATGTACATCGATGGCCTGAAGTCCGTCCTTGACTATGAGGAGCGGCTGGTACCCCAGTACCTCGACCAGACCTTCAGCCACTTTACGCTGGTGCCCATGTTCCATCTGGCCGGTTTCATCTGCTACTTTGTCTATGGCATACAGGGTTGGACCCTGAATCTCTGCTGTGATGCCCGCGACCTGCGTCGGGATATGAGCCTGATGCACAGTGATGCCATGTCTACCCCGCCGGTGTTGGTGGAGATGATCTGCAACGAGGTCAAGCGCGGCCATGCCGACCGCCTGAACGGGCTGTGGAACCTGAGCTGCAGCTCTGCCATCCTTGACCCCGCCATCCTGAGCGATCTGGTGAAGAATGGCTTCTACATCAATCAGTGCTACTCCATGACCGAGCTGGCCGGCTATGGCCTGCTGAACGTGACCCAGGAGGGCGACCACCTGCGTGCCCTGGGCAAGCCGGACGGCTTCTGTGAGGTCAAGGTGGACGAGACCGGCGAGATCTGCGTCCGCGGCGGCTGCGTGATGCTGGGCTACTATAAGGACCCCGAGGCCACTGCCGAGACCATCGACAAGGACGGCTGGCTCCACACCGGCGACCTGGCCCGCGTGGACGAGGAAGGCTACTACTATATGACCGGCCGCAAGAAGAACCTCATCATTCTGGACAGCGGCGAGAACGTCAGCCCCGAGGAGCTGGAAAAGCTGCTGGGCAAGTGCGATGCCATCAAGGAGTGCATCGTCAAGGAGATGGGCAAGAAGATCGGCACCGTGGTCTGCTGTGAGGATGACATGCAGCAGCAGGTGAAGGCTTTTGTCACCGAGCTGAACCGCACCCTGCCCATGTACAAGCGCATCTCCGTGGTGGAGTGCAGCGCCGAGCCCCTGCCCCGCAACGCGCTGGGCAAGCTGCTGCGTAAGTAAAATCAAACGGGAGAAAAAGGAGCAGACCATGGTAAACAATGTCTATGATCTTGTCACCCGGACAATGGAGCAGGAATTCCCCGGGCGGGTGGCCTTCCGCTGGGTAGAGGATGCCACCGGCACCGTGAAGGAAAAGACCTATGCCGAGTATGCACAGGATATCCGCCGCGCCGCTGCCTGGTTTGCCCGGAACATCCCGGAGGTGGAGGGTAAGCGGGTGGTCCTGCTGAGCCGGAACTGCTATGAGTACGGCGTGAATACCTTTGGCGCTGTGCTGGCCGGGGCTGTTCTGGTAACGATGAACCAGAAAAAGACCTGGGATGAGCTGAGCTGGGAGCTGGAGCTGGCAGAGCCTGCCCTCATCCTGAACGATGGGGTGGACTACGGCTGCCGTGAGCAGCTGGAGGCTGCGTATGGGGAACGCCTGCGGCCGATGGATGTCTGGAAGGACACCGCGCCCGGCGGGCTGGAAAAGAAGATCGACCCCAATGCCCTGATGGTCATGCTGTTCACCTCCGGCACCACCGGCCGCAGCAAGGCCGTGATGCTGGCAGAGCGGAACTTCTTTACCGTGATGCAGATGCACGTTGCCATGGGCGACCACTTGCTGGACTTCAAGCACCGGCAGCTGCCCGAGGACAAAAACGATGTCCTGAGCAATTTTGCCATCCTGCCCCTGTTCCATCTGGGCACCTTTATCTGCCTGTTCTCCTGGCCCTTCAAGGGCTGGGCCCTGAACCTTTGCAGTGACCTGCGGAATTTCTACCGGGATCTGGGCCTGATGCACAGCGATTCCATTGCCGTGGCCCCGGTGCTGATGGAGAGCATCTACAAGGATGTCAAGCGCGGCCGCGCCGATAAGCTGAACGGCCTGTGGAACCCCTGCGGCAGCTCTGCCATGTTCGACAGCGAGCTGCTGCTGGGTCTGGTGGAAAACGGCATGTACATCACCCAGTGCTACGGCATGACCGAGACCTGCGGCGATGGTCTGGTGAACTACGCCCAGGCAGAGCCCCATATCCGGGCGCTGGGCAAGCCGGATGGCCACTGTGAGTACAAGCTGGATGAGACCGGCGAGATCTGCATCCGGGGCGGCTGTGTGATGCTGGGCTACTATAAAGACCCCGAGGCCACTGCAGAGATCATCGACAAAGACGGCTGGCTCCACACCGGCGACCTGGCCCGTGAGGACGAGGACGGCTATTACTATATGGTGGGCCGGAAGAAGAACCTGATCATTCTGGGCAACGGCGAGAACGTCAGCCCCGAGGAGCTGGAAAGAAGGCTCAACGCCTGCCCTGAGGTGCAGGAGTGCGTGGTCAAGGAGATGGGCAAAAAGATCGGCGCGCTGATCTGCTGTGCCGAGGAAAAGCAGGCGGAGATCCGGGCCTTTATCACCGGGCTGAACCGTATCCTGCCGCTGTACCAGCGGATCACGGCGGTGGAGTTCAGCACCGAGCCCCTGCCCCGCAACGCCATGGGCAAGCTGCTGCGCAGGTAAGCGCGGAAATTGTAAAAAAAGCGCAAAACCGGGCGGTCGGTGTGTTGCATTTCCTCCATAAAACAGGTATTATAAAACACAGGAATGCCCCGCCGGCTGGCTAAACCGGCCCGGCGCGTGGCATACTGAAACTGCGCCCTTGCAGGCGATAAAAAATCCCTCACGGAAAGGAAGATTTTTTGATGGAAAGAGCAGAAATCATGTCTCAGATCCTGGCAATTCTGGAGGATGTGGCAGAGATCTCGCCCGAGGATGTCAACGAAAACAGCGTGATGATGGATGATCTGGATCTGTCCTCTATGGAGATCCTGACCATCGTGGCCGATCTGGAAGAGACCTTTGGTCTGCGCATCCCCGAAAAGGAGCTGCGCAACTTTGTGACCATCGGCGATCTGGCCGATTATCTGACCGAGAACGCGGGGTAAATTCCGGATGAATGCAGAGCAGCGTGCGGTGTTTCAGGGCATCGTCTACTACTACCGTGAAAATCAGGTCCTCTGCCGCTATCAGGCCACGCTGAAGGAGGCCGTTGCCCCGGCCCTTCTGCAGCAGGCATTGGATGCGGCCCGCCCGCTGGCAGAGTATTATTTCTGCCATGTGGTGTGGGAAAAGCGGGAGGCCCGTCTGGAACCCAACACTGCCCCCTGCCGTGTGCGGCAGGGCAGCGCCCAGCCAAAGATCCCCGAGGAGACGAACGATTATCTCTTCTCGCTGGGCTATGAGGGGAACACGGTCTATCTGGACTGGTTCCACTTCCTGGCCGATGGCCGGGGCAGCGCGCCCTTTTTCACCCTGCTGCTCAAGCTCTACTGCAACCTGCGCTCCAACGCTGGTTTTGTGTGCGAGGCCCTTGCCTCTGACCCGCCCTATGATGTGGAACAGCTGCTGGCCCGCTACCCGGAGAGCCAGGTGGCCAACGACATGCAGAAGGACGTGCTGCAGATCCACGAGGGCACGCCCCATTTTCAGCGGCTGCGGCTGGACAGGCAGAGCCTTGTGGATCTGGCGCAGAAGGAGGGTGTGAAGCCCTTCAGCGCCCTCATGGGGCTGACCTGCCAGGCAGCGCAGCGGTATCTGGAAAAGAATGACCTTGTGTACAGCTATGCCGCCGACACCCGCGCGGCGCTGGGGGTGCCGCATGCCCTGTACAACTGCATTGCGTCCTTTCAGCTGTCCCTGCAGCTGGAACCGCAGGCCCGGCTCCACAGCTTTGCAAAGCGGCTCGACCATGAGATCCGGGAAAGCCTGACCCCGGAGCGCCGCCTGTTCCGCATGGCCGAACAGATGGGCTGGGTGTATCAGGTGTTCCGGCAGAAGGCCGCGCTCAAGATCAAAAAGCGTGTGTTCCAGATGGGCGAGTACATCAGCGGCTTCCCGGCAGATTTCTGGGTCAGCTACATCGGAAGCCCACTGCTGCCGCACAGCCCGGAGCTGGAAGCGTACCTGACCGATTTCCAGACCTGGGTGCTGCCGGACGGTGCGTCCCTTGCAATGGAGGTCACCAGCCTGCACAGCGTGCTGACCTGCTGCATTGAGAACAAGGTGGACAAGCCCGGCTACCTCGAGGCCCTGCGCGACGTGATGGAGCAGGAGGGCATCAGGGTGCTGGAAGCGGTACATATCTCTTAAAAGAAAATGACCCTTTCCGTCATGCGTCGGCGTGGCGGAAGGGGTCATTTTTCATATTGTGGAGGTGGGCCGGATGCTGACCTCGCCGTGCTGCAGGGAAACCTGCCTGCCGCCCTCGCGCTCCACCACCAGACGGCCCGCATCGTCAATGGAAAGGGCCTTTGCGGCATAGGTCTCGGCCCCGGTGCAGACGGTGACCCAGTGGCCCGGCACAAAACAGCGGGCCCGGTACTCGTCCAGACAGTCGAAGGCCGGGCAGAGGGAGAGCAGCTCCCGGGCAATGGCTCCGGCCAGCACCGCCCGGCTCACGGGTGCGGGGCCGCCGGGGTAAAGGCTGCCTGCCGTGCGGGCCAGCTCCTCGGGCCAGTCGGCAGGGGAGGTGGTCAGGTTGAGGCCGATGCCCACCACCAGCCATTCCAGCTGGCCGCTCTCCATGTCGGTCCCGGCTTCGGTCAGGATGCCGCAGACCTTGCGGCCCTGATAGTAAAGGTCGTTCACCCATTTGATGCCCAGTTCCAGCCCGCACAGGGACTTGACAGCCCGGGCCACGGCCACCGCCGCACTGATGGTCGCGCTTTGGGCATCGGCGGCAGAGAGGGTGGGCCGCAGGATGAGGGAGAGGTAGACCCCCTTCCCGGCAGGGCTTTCAAACCGCCGCCCCAGCCGCCCGCGTCCCGCCTGCTGATGGGCCGTGAGCACCAGCGTACCGTGGGGTGCACCGCCCAGTGCCAGCTGCTTGGCCGTCAGGTTGGAGCTTTGCAGCGTGTCGTAGATGTGAACGGGGGCGGGGTAGGGACCCACTGCTTCGGCGCAGAAGGGGTCGCCGCCTGCCAGCCGGTAGCCCCGGCGCGGGGCGGAATCCAGCGCGTATCCCTGGGCCAAAAGCGCCTGTGCCGCCTTGTGGACAGCCGCGCGGCTCACGCCCAGCGCTTCGGCCAGCTGCTGGCCTGAGATATAGGCTCCCTCTGCCGCCGAAAGCGCCTGCAGCAGGGCCTGTTTGGTGCTTCCCCCCATGGAAACCGCCTCCTTCTTGTGTTATAGTAATAATAGTATAGCATAACTTGAGGCATTGCAAAAGAAGAACCTCTCAGGCGCTTTGCGCCAGCTCCCCATATTTTTTAAAATTTTTGCAGGAAAACCGCGCTCTGTTTCGTATTCATTTACAGAGCGGCAGGAAAGGAGGGATGCGGACCGTTGACAACACTGGAATTCAATGCGCTGGTGCGGCAGTATCAGGGGCTGGTCTACACGGTCTGCCACCAGCTGGTGCCGGACGAGGGCGATGCCCAGGATCTGGCACAGGAGACCTTTCTGGCCGCATGGCGGGCCATTGACCGCTGCCCGCCCGGGTACGAAAAGCAGTGGCTGGCGCGTATCGCTTCCAACAAAGCCAAGGACTACCTGCGCAGTGCGTGGGTGCGCCGGGTGAACACCCCGGGAGATGATATCCTTGCACTGGAAGGCGCGCCGCCCGGCTCCGACCCGGAGCAGCAGGTGCTGGATGCCATGAGCGAGGAGACCCTGACCGAGAAGATCCTGGGGATGCGGGAGCCGTACCGCACCCCCTGCCGCCTGATGCTGCTGGAGGGCCGCACCGCCGCCGAGGCGGCAGCCCTCTGCGGCAGGCCCCAAAAGACGGTGGAGGCGCAGATCTACCGGGCAAAGAAAATGCTGGCGGAGCAGATCCGTCAGGAAAGGAGGAGCGAAGATGGAATTGTTTCGTGAAGATGGCTGCATGACCGACGCGGGCTTCCGGGCCATGATGGACGGCCAGCTGGATGAGCTGGGCAGGCTGGAAGCCGCCGAACACCTCTCTTATTGTGACCAGTGCATGGACCGCTACACGGCCCTTTTGACCGCCGATGCGCTGGAAACACCGCCAAGGAGCATGCAGGGTGCGGTGATGGGCACGATCTGGGCCCGCCTGATGCAGAATACCTATGGCAGGGCTGCCGTGGCCGGTGTAGCCGCTGTGCTGGCCCTGACCCTGTGGCGGAGTGGGGCGCTGCAGCAGATCATCCAGTATGGTGCCGGGCGGGAGACCGTGCTGGAGACCGACCAGAGCCAGCTCTGGGAACCCGGCCAGAATGACCCGGCCCCGGAGAACACCCTGCAATACCGCCCCATTGAGGACGACCGGCCGCAGGCCGCGCCGGAACAGCTGGGGAAACCCGTGGAGACAAAACAGGACCGCCGCTATGCCGGCGAAGGCTCCTCTTTGCTCCACAAGCTGCTCACGGATGTGACCGATAAGATCGCGGGTAACACCCCGAATACAGAGAAATGAGGGAACGATTATGAAGAAAAATGGCATCCTGACCCTGCTGTTCGCCTTTATCCCCGGCGCGGGCCAGATGTATCAGGGATATATGAAGCGCGGTCTTTCGCTGATGCTGATGGCCGCTGCCATCAGCATGGCAGCCATGCTGATCCCGCCCATCGCGTTTGCGCTGCTGGTGGTGTTCATGTACAGCTTTTTCGACACTTTCAACCTGCGTGCCCAGATCAGCATGGGCACCGCCCCGGAGGACGATTATCTGGTCCACTTCGACCCGCAGGACAAGCGCCTTGCACGGATGATGATGGACAGCCACAAGCTGGTGGGCTGGTGCCTGATCGCCACCGGTGCGCTGATCGCCTACGAGCAGATCATTATGAACACGCTGGGCGACATCCTGTGGCGCTGGGGCCAGAAGGCTCCGGTATGGCGGGCCATCTATTTGGTGATGGATCAACTGCCCGAGGTGGTGCTCTGCGTGGCGCTGATCCTGTGCGGCATCTGGCTGGTGCGTGGGCCCAGGGCAAAGAAGGCTGCTCCGGAAGCTGCCTCGGAGGAAACCGATTTTCAGGAGTATCAGCCGGAAAAGAAGATGCCCAGCCTGCTGGATCACTTTGCCCGCAAGGCCGAGCCGGATACGACCGGTGAGGTGAGCCTTGACCCGGAGGATGAGGACGATGGACGAGAAGAAGAATAATACAGCAGAGCGCCCGGCCCCCAAAGCCCCGGAGAGTGCCCCGGTGCGCCGGGTGGGCACCCTGACGCTGGGAGTCTGCCTGATCGCCTGCGGCGTGCTGTTCCTCTGCTATTTCTTTGTGCCGCATTTCAACTGGGACCTTGCGCTGAAGATCGCCCCGGCGGCAGGGTTGATCCTGCTGGGGTGCGAGGTGCTGTATTTTGCCGCAAGGCCTCAGCGCTGGAAGTACGATTTCCTCTCGGTGCTCCTCTGCATCGTGCTGATGGTCAGCGCCTTTGGCGGGGCCTGCCTGATGGCAGCCTTTGATTTTGCCCTGCACCGGGGGGAGTTCTGGATCGAATACGATGCCCGGCAGGAGCGGGGACTGAATGATGCGGAAAGCGACCGCCTGCGCCTTGATCTGGACGAGGGCACCGGCCCTGACCTCGATGAGGAAAATGAGGACAGCAGCGCGGCCTCCCACACGGAAGTGTGAGCCATACAAAAAACATATCACAGCAATACAAAAGATACCTTTTACAGGGGGCACCTGTCCGGGTATACTGAATGTGTACCCGGACGATGGGTGCTCGAAGAAAAAAGTGTAAAAGCGAACCGCCATGGCATCTGTCACCATGGCGGTTCGTTTTTTGCTGTTGCGAAATTGACGGTACGCTGTTGTATGCAACATGTAAAAAAGAGCGCCGCCCGGCTGGGCAGCGCTCTGAAAACTGTAAAAATCTTTTGGGAGATCTGGGCTCTCATGCAGGAAGGGTGGCTCCTGTGCCTGCCGGAGATCGACACTTACTGTGCGTTCCGTTTGGCGTAAAAGGCCCGCCGTGCCTTGAAATAGCACTGGGGGCACATGCTGACGTACTGCACATCGTTTTCCAGATCGATGGCGACCTGCTCGCCCTCAAAGACGAACTCCCCATTGACCTTGCGGCAGTTGCAGGTGGCCTTGCGCCCGCAGGTGCAGATGGTCTTCATCTCCTCAATGGTGTGGGCCAGTTCCAGCAGACGGGTGGAGCCGGGAAAGCCCTTGAGGGAGAAGTCTGACCGCAGGCCGTAGCAGATGACCGGGATGTTCAGGTCTACCGTGACCATGAACAGCTGCTCGGCCTGTACCGGGGTAAAGAACTGGCTCTCGTCGCAGAGAACACAGGCCAGCGGCTGTTCCCCGGCAGAAGCGGCGCGCACGGCCTCGAACACATCCACCTCGGGCGGGATGAGCAGGTCGGCCCTGCGGCGCACGCCCAGGCGGCTGACCAGCTCGCCGCCGCCCTTGGTATCCACCTGGGGCTTCAGGATCAGCACCCGCATCCCCTGTTCTTCGTAGTTGTGGGCCACCTGCATCAGCGCGGTGCTTTTGCCGCTGTTCATGGCACCGTATCGGAAGTATAGCTTCGCCATAGTTGCTCTCCTCATAAAAAGGCAACCCTCTCTGCTCGTTCGGGGGGAGAGGGCTGCCTGTTTTCTGTGATACGTTATGAATAGATGATAGATCAGTCCTGATTGCGCAGGCGGTAACCCAGGCTCATCAGGCTGTCGCCCAGGTGGACGTTCTCCACCACCACTTCGGGGTAGGGCACCGACAGGTCATAGTGGGAGAAGTTCCAGAAGCCTTTGATGCCCAGTTCGACCAGCCGGCCGCTGAGCTCCTCCGCACCGCTGCGGGGCACACAGAACACAGCCACCTCAGGCTTATGCTCTGCGCAGAAGGCCTCCAGCTCGTCAACGTGTAAGATCTGGATGCCGTTGATCTCTTTGCCCACCTCGCTGGGGGAATTGTCAAAGGCGGCGATCAACTTGTAGCCGTTGGTGTCGGTGGTGATGAAGCGGCTGACTGCCTTGCCCAACCGGCCGCAGCCGATGAGGATGGTGGGCAGCAGGTCACCGTTGCCGAACAGCAGATGCTCCAGGATGGAAAGCAGGTTCTCCACCGAGTAGCCGATGCCCTGGCGGCCGTTCACGTCGCCGATGCAGTTGAAATCCTGCCGCACCTGAGAGGCCGTGGTGCCCATCTGGGCGGCCAGCTCGCGGGAGGAGATGCTGGTGATGCCGTCGTTCTTCAGCGTCCGCAGGTAGCGGTAGTACTTGGGCAGGCGCTTGATCACCGGAAGGGAAGCTTTGCCGGGATTGTTCATGGAAATGGTTCTCCTTTCATCCAAAGGGAATGCCGGTCTCTTTGCGCCCTGCAAGGTGCACCGGCGATTAAGACAGTTTATGAACAATAATGATATATACTTGTCAATCTTATTCTTAGTATAAAGTATACTGCAATAAGACAGAATGTCAAATCCTCTGGGCCAATTTTTTTCAAAGTAAAGAAATCTTAACCGCCGCATATTGCTTCGATCCCCGGGAACACTGAAAAAAACACCCTGAGGAGGAGCCAACATGCCGGAATATGAAAAGGAAACCACCGAACAGCAGCGGCTGGAGAAAGAGCAGCTGGAGGATCTGGGCACGGTGTGGCGCACCCGCGGCCCCCATGCGATCCACTGCCTGACCGTGATCGGCCAGATCGAGGGCCATGTGGAGGCCCCGCAGGGCCAGAAGACCACCAAGTATGAGCATGTGATCCCGCAGCTGGTGGCAGTACAGGAGGACCCCGCTGTGGAGGGCCTGCTGGTGCTCATCAATACCGTGGGCGGGGACGTGGAGGCCGGGCTGGCGCTGGCAGAACTCATTGCCAGCATCTCAAAGCCCAGTGCCACGGTCGTGCTGGGCGGGGGCCACTCCATCGGCATCCCGCTGGCAGTCAGCGCCCGGCGCAGCTTTATCGTGCCCACGGCGACCATGACGGTGCACCCGGTCCGCCACTCCGGCATGATTTTGGGCGTGCCCCAGACCATGCGGTGGTTCGAGCAGATGCAGGAGCGCATCACCGGCTTTGTGGCGGGCCACAGCGGCATTACGGCAGCGCGCTACTCGGAGCTGATGCTCCGCACCGGTGAGCTGGTGATGGACGTGGGCACCATGCTGGACGGCAAAAAGGCCGTAAAGGAAAAGCTCATCGATCAGCTGGGCGGCATCTCTGATGCACTGGACTGGCTGTACCGGGAGATCGAGCGGGCAGAGTGAGAGCACGGGTCTGCCAGGGGCGGTGTCAGGCTTACAGCTCGCCCTTCCGCAGATACTTCACCATCATGGGGGCTTCATAGACCAGCATGAGGATCCAGCCCACAACATAGCTGTATGGCAGGGCCTCGATATCCATCTTCATCAGCAGCACAAAGACGGCAGCGGCCGCCACACGGCCTGCCATGTTGAGCGTGCTGCTGTTCAGGGTGATCTTAAGGTCGCCCAGGCCGCGGAAGCCGCCCTGGATGCCGTTGGTCAGCGAAGGCATCAGGTAGAACAGGGAGACCAGCTTCAAAAAGCGTACCCCAAGATGCACCACGGCGGCATCGGTGACGAAGAGCCGGATGATGGGCTCGGCAAAGAAGAAGCAGACAGCGGTGATAAAAATGGCGTAGAGGAACTCCAGCTTCAGGCCGCAGAAGAAGCTGGCGCGGACACGCTCTTTTTTGTTTGCACCGCGGTTCTGGGCCATCAGGGTGGTGGTGGCATGGCCGATGTTCTGCTGGGGCACATAGGCAAAGTCATCGATGCGGCCTGCGGCGGCAAAGGCTGCCATGGCGTTGACACCCATGGTGTTCACGATGGCCTGAATGGCGATCTTGCCCAGCTGAACGGTGGCCTGCTGCATGGCGCTGGTCCAGCCGTAGCTGATGGTCTTTTTCAGCAGCGAGGAGTCAAAAATGAACCAGCGCCTGCCCAGCTGCAGCACAGGGACCTTCCAGCGGATATAGATCAGGCAGAACACGCAGCAGAGCGCTTCGCTCAGCACGGTGGAAAGGGCACAGCCCTCGGAGCCCCAATCCAGCACCTCAACAAAGAACAGGTCGCCGCCGATGTTCAGCACCGAACTGATCATCAGGAAGTACAGCGCGCTTTTGCTGTCGCCCAGCGCGCGCATGGTAGCGGCGAGGAAATTATAGAAGAAGGTGAACAGCAGCCCGCCGAACACGATGCGCAGGTAGTTCACAGCGATGGGAAGGATCTCTTCCGGCACCTGCAGCAGACGGAGCAGCGGATTTGCCAAAATCACACAGGTCAGCGAGAACACCAGGGAAAAGACAGAGCCTGCAATGGCGGTGGTGGAGACCTGACGCTCCACCAGCTCGGTGTTGCCTGCCCCGAACGCCAGGCTGACAAGGATGCCTGCACCCAGGCAGACACCGTTGATGAACAAAATCGCCAGCGTCATCAGCGGGTTGGAGGTGCCCACGGCGGCAAGGGCATCCTCGCCCACGAATTTGCCGACAATGATGCTGTCCACGGCGTTATAGGTCAGCTGGAACAGGTTGCCCAGCACAAGGGGAATGGTGAAATTGACAAGCAGCGGTGTGATCGGGCCGGTCGTCATATCCTTGGTCATTTGGAACTCTCTTTTCTTTATAGATTAAATGCCTGCCGTCCGCTGAAGATGGCCAGTGCCGAGCGGCTGGTGCCGGTGGCAATCAGCTGTGCGGCGGCGTGGAGGGCTGCACCGGCGGCAGGGGAGGCGGGAATGGCATCGGTGGCAAGGACCCGCTGTGCAGCGCGGTTGGCATCGGTGCTGGTAACGGCGGCTACATTATCCACAACATAGGCGTTGTAATTGCCCGGCACGATGCCGTAGCCGATATCCGGGATGCCGTGCCCGCCGGTGAAGCCGCCGCCCAGAGCCTGATTCTCAAAGGGTTCCACGGCTACGATGCGGACATCGTTGGTCCAGGCCTTGATGGTCTCGCCTACGCCGGTGATGGTGCCCGCGCTGCCCACGCCGACGGTGATGGTGTCCACGAGACTGCGGCCCTCCCGGGAGATGGCCTGCACGATGGCGGGGCCGGTCACCCGGCGGTGGTATTCGGGGTTATCGTCGTTGGCAAGCCAGTTCATATAGTACCAGCCCTTTTCGGCGGCAGTGGTCTCTGCCAGCGCCCGGGCCCCCGCAAGGCCCCGCTGGGCGGGGGAATGCAGGATCTGTGCCCCCAGCCGGAGCAGGTATTCCTGCCGCAGGGCCGGGGCATCCTCCGGCATGGTCAGCACCACGGGGTGGCCCGCCGTCCGCCCGGCAAGGGCCAGCGCCATGGCAAAGGAGCCGGAGGCCGCTTCAATGATGGGCTGGCCCGGGAGCAGCCTGCGCTTTTCCGCCGCAAGGGCCAGCATCCCCTCGGCCACCGAATCGCGGGACGTGCCGGTGGGCCCATTGTAATCAAGGTAAGCATACAACCGCCCTTTGAGCCCGCAGGCGGCAAGATAGCCCCGCAGCTCCACGATCGGACAGGGGACCAGGGTCTGGTAGATGTTTGGATAGATTGCCACGAAATTCCTCCCTTACGCAAACCTGAGCAGTCAGCACAGAACTGTCTGCCATGCCAAGGGCTCCCCTGTTAGGGGAGCTGGCAAAGCCATCAGGCCTAGACTGAGAGGTTTAATATCTATAAGGTAGCGCATCCTGTGCCCAGCGTCAAGCCGCAATTGGACAAAATGGAGAAAAATCTGCCGAAAAATCAGCAGAGTGATGGAAAAAAGCCTTGACAAGGAAAAGAATGTCTGCTATACTCCGTATGTAAAGCAAATGAACTTTACAACAAACGGAGGTCAGGGCAGAACGCATCATGGCAAAAGACTTTGAAATGGGCTATCTGCTCGATTTTTATGGCGAGGTGCTCACGCCCAAGCAGCGCGAGATGCTGAACCAGTATTACAACGATGACCTCTCCCTCAGTGAGATCGGGGAAAACTTCGGGATCACCCGTCAGGGCGCACGGGATGCCATCAAGCATGGCGAAACCACCCTGAAAGAGCTGGAAGCCAAGGTCGGCTTTGCAGGCCGCTACCGCCGGGTGCAGGAAAAGCTGGAGGAGCTGGAACAGCTGGTCATTGACGCGCGGTTCGAGTGCACCGGCCCCTATGCCAGGCTCACCACCACTGAGTATGCAGCAACGCTGAACAAGATGCTGGGGCTGATCCGCTCCATCGACGAAGTCAACGAGAGCTGACACCATTACTATTTTGAGAGGAGCACCGAACATGGCATTTGAATCTTTGACCGACCGCCTTGCCGGTGTGTTCAAAAAGCTGCGCGGCCACGGCAAGCTGACCGAGGCCGACATCAAAGCCGCCATGCGCGAGGTGCGGATGGCCCTGCTGGAAGCCGATGTCAACTACAAGGTTGCCAAGGATTTCTGTGCCAAGGTCTCTGAGCGCGCCATGGGTCAGGAGGTTATGGAGAGCCTGACCCCCGCCCAGCAGGTGGTCAAGATCGTCAACGAGGAGCTCGTTGCCCTGATGGGCGGCGAGGAAGCCCCCCGCCTGATCGTCAAGAACAAGGGTCAGACCATCATCATGCTCTGCGGCCTGCAGGGCAACGGTAAAACGACCCACGCAGCCAAGCTTGCCAAATACTTCATCAAGCAGGGCCGCCGCCCCATGCTGGTGGCCTGCGATATCTACCGCCCCGCCGCCATCGACCAGCTGCAGGTCGTGGGCGGGCAGGCCGGTGCACCGGTGTTCACGCTGCCGGGTGCCAAGCCCCCGGAGATCGCCCGCAAGGCGCTGGCCCACGCCAAGGATTACGGCAACGACATTGTGATCCTGGATACCGCCGGCCGTCTGCAGATCGACGAGGTCCTGATGCAGGAGCTCGTGCAGATCAAGGAAGCTGTCCCCGTGGACGAGACGCTGCTGGTGGTGGATGCCATGGCAGGCCAGGATGCTGTGAACGTTGCCAAGACCTTCAACGAGACGGTGGGCATCGACGGCATCATCCTGACCAAGACCGATGGCGATACCCGCGGCGGCGCGGCACTTTCGGTGCTGAGCGTCACCGGCAAGCCCATCAAGTTCCAGGGCACCGGCGAAAAGCTGGACGATCTGGAAGTGTTCCATCCCTCCCGCATGGCCAGCCGCATCCTGGGCATGGGCGATGTGCTGAGCCTCATTGAAAAGGCGCAGGATGCCGCCGATGAAAAGGCCGCAGAAGAGACCGCCCGGCGGATGATGGAAAACAAGTTCGATATGAACGACATGCTGGCCCAGTTTGCGCAGATCCGCAAGATGGGCGGTGCAGGTGCCATGCTGAGCATGATGCCCGGCATGTCCGGCATTGATGCCAGCCAGATCGACGAGAAAGCCTTTGACCGCATCGAGGCCATGATCTATTCCATGACCAAAGAAGAGCGTGAAAAGCCCTCCATCATCAACCCCAAGCGCAAGCGCCGCATTGCAGCGGGCAGCGGCACCCGGGTGGAGGATGTCAACAAGCTGCTCAAGCAGTTTGAGATGATGCAGAAGATGATGAAGCAGTTCAAGAAGAGCCCCAAGGGCTTTGCCC